>ENA-UPTA01005058-UPTA01005058.1-activated-sludge-metagenome-genome-assembly--contig:-NODE-5058-length-12286-cov-10.199657_pt1 | contig 12286 bp, 13 predicted proteins | sample MGYA00238184_ERZ773361 | MGnify/ENA primary metagenome ERZ773361 (study PRJEB29100, sample SAMN05720205) | activated sludge metagenome | isolation source: anaerobic digester from wastewater...
CCAGGAACACCGAGAGGAAGCCCAGAGCGCCGGCCAGTATGAAGAGGGCTCTCATCGGGGTAGCGTCCCCGCCGGACGGGAAGGCCATCAGCCATAGCGTCCCCAGCAGCAACCCGATGACCCAGCCTATGCCTCCCACCTTGCTGAAATCGCCCAGCCTTTTCGGCCATTCGTCCTTGCGGAAACATTCCAGCACCATCACCGTGCCCACCGGGGCGATGGCCGCCCCCAGGAAGCCGAAGATGAAGTTGGCGATGTAGTACTCGGAGATGCTCTGCGACAGCCCCATGAGGATGAGCGAGAAGGCCACTCCCAGGAATCCCGCCAGCACGAAGGGGACGCGGCGCTTGGAGGTGTCCGACAGATTCCCCCACAATATGCCGGCAGGAACCGAGGCCAGGGAAGTGGCTGCGCTGACTATGCCCACCTGGGCCACCGTGCCCTTCAGCCCCTCGGTGATGAAGAGGGGGATCAGGGCGTTGGTGCTTCCTCCCGAGATGTTGTAGGGAAGGAAAGAATAGTACCAGCGGTCGTCCTTGAGCCCGTCCTTGACCATGTTCAGAGGGGATTGTTGGCTCATATGGATAAACTATGCGGTTCCACAAATGACGATGCTCAGGCCGCGCCTAGGAGCACGGCTAGCGCCACCGAGAACAATACCGCCAAGGACACCAGCACGAACTTGCGGTCGCGCTCCCGGAGGAAGACGCAGAGCGCCCCGACCACTCTGGCCAAGGGAGTGGCGATGAGCATGACTATTCCCAGGGTGAGGAACGCCGCGGGGTCAAGCTCCAGCACCTGGGACGGGATCCTCTCCAGGGGAACGACCGAGGCCTCCTGGACCCCGGCGACGATCCCCAAGGCCAGGCCGAACAGCATCAGGGCCAGGCTCAATATCATCCCCCAACGCAGGATCGGCTGCACGACGCCGCACAACGCGGACTGGGAGGGCATCAGGCACCACCCCACAGGCCGAAGGCCTTCAGGACCATGGTGACGGCCACGATGAAAAGAAGGATAGAGAACCACTTGCGCAGGTCGCTCGCCGAATAGCGAGCCATTACCATGGTTCCAACGTAAGCGCCTCCGAACGTCCCCAGCGCCACCGCCCCGCACAGGTAGGCATCCAGAAGGCCGTGGCCGTAGAAGATGATCGCCCCGGTGAGGGCGGTCACCCCGATCATGAAGTTGCTGGTGGCCGTGGCCGCCTTCAGCGGGACGCACATGCACACGTTCATCACCGGCACCTTGATCAGCCCGCCGCCCACGCCCAATAGTCCGGAGAGCATCCCGGCCACGCTACTGTATGCCAGTCCTTTCTTCAACCCCTTAACGCCATAGCTGACCTGGCAGTTGTTCTTGGGGTCCACATACTGGCAGGAGAGGTCCACCATCTGGCCCTCGGCCGCCACCTGCTCTGGCGAGAAGATGACCTCGGTGCGGCGGAGCATGGTGCATCCGGCATACACCAGGAGCATCGAGAAGAGCAGGAAGAGCAAGGTCTGGTCGGTGTACACGGCGATGAGCGCGCCGACTATCGAACCGATGGTGGTGGACATCTCCAGGAACAGGGCCAGGCGCACGTTCGTCAGGCCCTGCTTCACGTACTTGGTGGCGGCGCCGGTGGAAGTGGCGATCACGCCGATCAGGCTGGCGCCTATGGCCTCCTGCATGGGGACGCCGAAGCCGAGCGTCAGCAACGGGATTATGATCAGCCCGCCGCCGATGCCCATCAGAGCCCCTATGGCGCCGGCGCTCATGCAGAGGAGGGCGATGAGCAGCAGCACCAGCGGTTCCATCGTGCGGCGATGACCTGAGTAGGACATAATGCTAGCGGGAGAATGATTTATAACCCCGGGCTACATGAAAGGGGCATGGGCCTGCTGCTGGTCAGGTACGCGGAGATGGGTCTCAAGAGCCCGGGGGTGCGCCGCTACTTCGAGAAGGTGCTCACCCACAACATGATGGCCGCCCTGGCCCGGGAGAAGCTGGAGGCCTTCGTGGAAAGCCAGTACGGTCGCCTGTTCGTAACCACCGACCGACCGGAGGAGGCCGCCACGGTGCTCAGGCGCGTCTTCGGCATATCGTCCCTGAGCCCCGTTCAGGAATGCACTTCGGACGTCCAGGACATCAGGCGCCTGGCGCTCCAGGTGGCCACCCCCTTGTTGAAGGACGACTCCACGTTCCGGGTGGAGGCCCGCCGGAACGGGGTGCACCCGTACACCAGCATGCAGCTGGCCGCCCAGGCCGGCGAGGAGATCTACGAGGCGAACCGGCACCGCGGGGTGCGGGTGGACCTGCACCGTCCCGATCTTGTGGTGTACGTCGAGGTGCGCGACCGCCGGGCGTACGTCTTCAGCGAGTACCTGGACGGCCCGGGGGGCCTCCCCATGGGCAGCCAGGGTAAGGTCGTGGCCCTAATCGGAGGCGAGAGGGACGCCCTGGCCGCCTGGATGATGATGAAGAGAGGCTGCCGCGTCCTGTTCATCGTGGAGAACGAGGAGGCCATGCGCATCCTGGAGCGTTGGGACCCCGAGCCCCGCAAGGTTAACGGCCCTGCGCTCAAAGCCGTCCATGCCAACAAGGCCTTCGGCCTGGTGGTGGGCTGGTCCCTGGACGAGCTTGAGGAGAACAGAACGTTGAACGCCGATGTGCCGGTATACCATCCGCTCATCGGGATGGGAAATGAAGAAGTGGAAAGGCGTTTGAAAGAGATCAAAGGGTAGGCTTATCGCCTACTTTATCTGCCTGTCGTGGGCCTTGACGGACGGTCGGGCCTTCTCCGCGCCCTTGCCCTTCCAGTGCAGGCCGCGTCCCTTGCGTCCGGCGGAGGTCTTGCCGCGGAACACGCGGTTCTTGTTGGCGCTGTCGCACAGCCAGTTCAGGTTCTTGTCCGCCTTGATCGAGGGGTGGTGCTTGTCCACCAGAATGATCTCGTACCAGACGTTCTTGCCGTCCTCGCCGACCCAGTAGGAGTTGAGCACCTCGAGGTTGGGGTAGCGCTTGGCGGCCCTCTCCTCGGCGATCCGCTTCAGGCTCTTGCCCATGGTGATCTTCTTCATACCCTCGCGCTTGGCGCGGCGTCCCTTGTATCCCATGCGCTTCTGCAGGCCGCCCTTGCGGACGTGGCCGCGGACCACGATGATGCCCTGCTTGGCCTTGTAGCCCAGAGCGCGGGCGCGGTCCAGACGGGTGGGCCTCTCCAGGCGGCAGAAGTTGGGCTCCCGCCTCCAGAGGATGAGCCTCTCCCACATAAGTCCCTTAACGTAAGAAGCATCGGGCCGGTCCCAGGCGTCGGAGATGTAGGAGTACATGCTCTTTCCGTTCACTGGCCTGGGCCCTTCCTCGTTATCGTCTACCTTCTTGTCTACCATTTGTATCACCAGTGCCGCCGTTGGCGGCGCTTCGGGATTCGCCCCTTGCGGGGTACATATCCGGCGAGACTTGTCTCGCTACGATGCCCACTGATAATGTAGCCTTATTTAAACGATTTGTTCATAGGAATCGCCGCCTGGTATGCACCAGTGTTCATGGGCGGGAGTTGCGTTGGACCAATCGATCTATCTCTGAAAGGACAAGGTGCATGGTGGTGCCCGGATTGGACGGAATTGCCCTTTTGATGTCTTCGCTCCAGGTTACCTGTGCCCTAGTCAATGCACTTCGCCTCAATGGATCGAGCACATCGCGATAGATCCCGGTCTTGTGATATTTTTTTATGTGTTCCTTCAAGCATCGATGCACCTCCGCGCAAGGGGCCGCCGACATCACATCCCGGAAATGCATCAGGAGCCATAGCTCGAAGCAAGGATTGGTCATGGCCAGAAGGACGCCCGATCGGTGGGCGAGCTTTATCGCCCGCGAGAGGTTCGTTACATCGTTCCCCTCGATGTCGAACACGCATATCGCCATATCCCCGTGGTCTATGTCGATCCCTCTCGCATCCATCTGCCCGACGCAGAGCTTGACCAGCCCCAGCGCATCCGTCGGATGCGACTTGGGCACAACAATCTGGACGGTGCTCTTCCGGGTCCTGAGTCCCGCGAAGTAATTTCGCTCGGTCGTTCCTTCGGCCACCACCAGAATGGTGTTCGATGGTTCTCGTTCAGCCATCCGCCTTTTTGAAGGATAACCCACTAGACCACCTTGGCCGGGATGATAGCGGGTATGCCTCCGTACCGGCCGGACTGATATGCTTTCATCACATCGCGGTCCTTCCGCTCCCTGAACTCCACCAGAGATACGAGATCGGAGATGCCGTTCTCTGGGGACCGATCGACGAACCATATCTGATCCCGCCGGAGGCTGTCGAGGTCCAGGAAGAGCTGGTCATGGGTATTGAAGATCAGCTGCGCATTCTTCTTGTTCTGCGATGGATCGTGGAACAGGGAGACCAGCCATTCGCTGATGTCATGGTGAAGCTTGGTGTCGAGCTCGTCCACGACAAGCGTTCCTCCTCTCTGCAATATGTCGATCATCGGCCCGATTATGTTGAACAGCTTCCTGGTGCCCTCTGATTCGAAGATGTATGGGAGTTGCTTATCGACCTCTGTCCCACCGCCCCCTTTCACCTTATGAGTGAACCTAAGGTCGGTCTGCTTGGCCTCATTCCCCAGGACGGTCATTACGCCCAGAATCTGCGGTGGCATGGCCCCATAAAGACTAGCTATCGGCACTTTGCGAACTTTTCCGTCGATTCCCGTGATGCCAAGGTCTGCTATTTGCATTGCCTTGACCATCAATGCCTTGGTCTTCTTGTTGTGGTTCATGAACTCGATCGCATCTTCGGTCAGCCGGGGGGAGTCGGTATTATCGATGGTCACGAGATGCTTCTGGAACCAGTCGAAGGCCGGAGTCGTCGCAGCGTAATTGAACTGGACTGAAGTCGACAGATAAAGTTGGTTCTCTAAGGTCCGTCGGGAGATGACCTCTTGCTCGGTCTTATCGCGGTTGAACTTGAATTCGTTCCCGTGGCGTGAGAAGATCGTGGCCACCTTTCCGTTGGGGTAATGGCTTAGCTCCTCTTCCACGATCTTGTGGTGATCATAGCTCATGGAGTACTCGTACATGACTTGTTTGTGCACGAATGAAATGGAGAATCGGGTCGGCTCCTTGGTGCATGCATCATCGAAAGCGAATGGCTGATGATTGAGACCGGTCCCCTTTTGATGATTGTGCGATTGGATGACGAAGTTCCGGAGGATGGTGATCGCCAGGACCAGGTTCGTCTTCCCGGAGGCGTTGGCCCCGTAAATGACCGCGCTGTTCAGGACCCTGTCGTCCTTGAGGGATGGATCGCTGGACAGATTGCATGGCAGGCTCTTATCGGATGATGCCATCATACTGAAGGTGGTCGGGTCACGGAACGATCTGAAGTTCTCCACGGTGAACTCGAGGAGCATACTTAGTAGCTACAGAGTGGTTAAATAAATAATTTTGTGATAGAATCACAAATTATTGTTATTAATTATATTTTTAATAATTTACATGAAGTCGTCCAATGACAGCTTCTTGTCGGTCTTCTTGACCTGCTCCAGCTTGATCTTCGGTCGGTCCTCCTCCGGACCGTAGTCGAACAGGTTGGCCTGCTGGTTCCCGTTCAGCAGGTCCTTCTCGCCCCAGCCGAAAACCTCCGTCGCTCGCGACAGCGTCTGCGCCAGGCGTTCCGCGTAGTAGCGGTAATCGGGGGTGTAGGTGAACTCCTGGCCGGAGATGTACGGCTGCACCTCCTGCGGCTTCTTGCGGAAGTTGGTGACTATCCACGACACCTTCATCCCGGGCACGAACTCGTATCCCATCTCCATCAGCTTCTTGGCCGTCTGCACCGTGGCCTGGGCGTCGGGGTTGGCGTAGTCCTTGAAATTGCGGCAGCCCTTGGATATGACCAGCTTCTCCAGCGGGACCTTGCCGGCCAGGGTGTCCTGAACGTAGCCCCGGGCGGCCTTGACCGCCTCGTCGGTCTTCCCGTCCATGATGAACTCGAAGACGGTCATCAGCGATTCGGACTGCAGGTCGAAGGAGTCGGTGCGCCGCACCTCGTAACCGCGGATGACCAGCTCCTCCTTCGGCCAGACCATGCGCCCGACGTAACGCTTCTTCTTGCCGTGCGAGAACAGCGGCTCCATGATCTTCTCGAACTCCAGGGAGCCGCCCTCCTTGGAGAAGCGGTTGGCCAGCTCCTTCCCGAACTCCAGCGAGCCCTCCAGATTGTCATGGGGAGACTGGACGAATATGGAGTCGGTGTCCGAGTAGATCACGTTCACCCCTTCGTCCGTCAGGGATCTGATGATGCCTTTGGTCGTATCCCTGGCGAAGGCGGTTATGCTCCCTCCGATGGAACGGTCGGTGAAGCGGTAGAAGGAGGAGGCGAAGACCCCGTAGAAGGAGTTCATGAGGATCTTGATGGCCCCCTGCAGACCGTCGTAGTAATGCGCCTCCTCGGGGTCCCTGGCCTTTTTAGCCAGCGATTTCGTCTCATCCCTGCGGCGCATCAGGTCCGCCAATATGGAAGGGAGGATGCCGGGCTGCTGTTCCTTGCTCAGGAAGTGCACGCCCAGCGGGGAGACGATGGTGCCGCGCTCATCGCGGGTGGTGAAGCAGATGTTGCGGGAGATGATGAGACTGGGGTACATGGACTTGAAGTCCAGGACGCAGACCCAGTGATACACGCCTGGAGAGATCTCGTGCACGTAGCCGCCCTCGATGGCGTTCTCCTCATCGTCGTCGTAATTGCCGGTGAGCGGCACGGCCACCTGCGGCGCGTGGCGGTCGGCGGCGCGGATCATGATGGCGTCGATGAGCTGCGAGGAACCGGAGTTCAGCACGTCATCCACCGGCATGCGGGACACTGCCGCCAGGTCCATCCCCTTCCGGATGCGGCCGACCTTGCCAAGAATCTTGAGGGCCAGCTCGGCGTCCCGGGTGCAGTAGGCCAGCACCTTGTCCCGGTTGTTCAGCCACTCCTTGTCGATGGCCCGGGGATCGTAATCCTCCCCGACCTTCATCTTCATGTCCACGTCCAGCTTCTCCTCGCCCAGGAGAGACTTAGAGACAGCGTTCAGCGTCTCCTGCTTGGGCTTGATCTCGATCTTGACCGCCCACCAGGCGTCCGCGATCAGCCGGCCGGTGCAGCGCCAGAACTTGTTCATGACCCGGCGGGGGGTGGAGTGGTCCCTTCCCCACTTCAGCTCGTCGATGCCGTACTTCTTGGCCCGCTCCATGATGAACGGGATGTCGTAGCCGTCGATGTTGTAGCCGGTGATGACGTCGGGGTCCTCCATCTGGATGACCTCGGTGAACCTCTCGATCATCTCCTTTTCCGTTCCTACCAGGGGTTCGCCGGCCCTGACCCCGCCCTCGTCCTTGATGACGTAGCAGATGGTGTATATGGTCTCGTCAGTGATGGAGTTCTCGATGTCGAAGCTGAGGATCTTGAGCTTCGGAGTGAATGGAGGTATCTCGGTGAAGCCGCGAAGGTTGACCACCAGGTCGGTGGTGTAGTCGCCCTTGACCTCCTCCCCGCGGGCGGTGAAGCACGCGGGAAGGTCGTTGTCGTAGATGAAGCGATGATGGAAGGGGATGTCGGCGGCGAAGACCTCCATGCCCTGACGCTTGAGCTCGCTGCGATACTGCGGCACGGCCCAGGGGAACTTGATGATGACCTTGGAGCACCTCTGTGTCCGGCCTTTATTGATCAGGAAGAGGTCCACCGGCTCGATGGTGAGGAAATCGTCCTTGCCCTGAACGTATGGTAGGACCTCCTCCGGCGGCGCGGCCACGTGGAAATAGGGACGGAAACCGGTCTTGCGCAAGGTTATCGACCGGCCGTCGCGGGTCTTGCCGAACAGCTCGACCACTATGCTGTCGTTGTCCCCCTTCGAATAGGAGGCCGTGAGAAGCCGAACGTCCCATTCGCCCATTTCTTACCTCTTGGCCACTATGGTCATCACGTCCTCGTTCTCCAGCAGGTGGTCGTGGCCGACGACCCTATGCGTGCGGGCGTTGATGGCCCGGATGAAATTATCTCCCAGGTCGGTATGGACCTTGTAGGCCAGGTCCTTGGCGTTGCTGCCCTTGCGGAGAAGGAAGGCGTCCGGGAGCACCCGGCCGTCGTGGTCGGTGAGATGCGTCTCGTCCTCCACCGGATAGACCACTATCTGGTCCAGCAGATCGTAGGTCACCGCCTCCAGGCACTTCTGCACACCGGTGCCGTCGTACCTGGACATGACCTGGGCCATGAAGTCCAGCGCCTTCTTCTGATTGGGATTGAGCTTGGCCGGGTCGTTGACCTTGAACCCCTTGTCGCCTGGCACGTAGGACACCAGTCCAGCCTTGGCCGCCCGGCGCAGGGCGAGCTCGGTCTCCGCGCAGGTGGGGACGGTCAGGTATCCTTCGAGCTCGCTCAGCCTCTTCATGATCTCAGGGTCCGCCGCATCGGCCTTGTTGAGGGCGATGATCATCGGCTTGCTGAGCATCCTGATGTTCGCCGCCAGACGGTAAAGGTCTTCGTCCTTCCAGTCGATGATCTTGTGCGGCATCTCCGAGGTGCGGAGGGCCGCGGAGACCTGCGCTTCGGTCACGCCTAGCCCGGTCAACCGGTCGTGGATGACCAGCTCGATCTTCTGCCCCTCCAGGTGCGCCCCGCGGGCCAGCTTGTCGAACCCCTTCATCATGATGCCTTTGATCCACTGGTTGATCTCCCTCTCCAGGAACCTCAGGTCCTCCGCCGGGTCGTGGCTTCCGGGTTTCACGGCGTTCCCTTCGGCGTCCGTGGAGCCGCTGGCGTCGACGATATGGATGAAGGCGTCCGCCTGGCGCAGGTCGTCGAGGAACTGGTTCCCTAGGCCCTTTCCTTGGCAGGCGTCCGGAACCAGTCCGGCCACGTCCAGAAGCTCGATGGGCACCAGTCGCACCCCGTTCTCGCAGGCCGAGTTCCGGGGGTTGCACTTGACATTGAAGTCCAGGTGCGGGCACTTGGAGCGCACGTAGCCCATGCCCTTGTTGGGCTTGATGGTGGTGAAGGGGTAGTTCGCGATCTCCGCGGTGGCCATGGTGGCGGCGGAGAAGAAGGTGGACTTCCCAACGTTGGGTTTACCGACTATCCCGATTAGCATGTTCTCTCCTCTCCTCCATAAGGTGGCTGAAGTTAAAATGATTGCTCGAGGGTCGTCGAAAGAGGTGTCATCTCCCGTCGGGGAAGGCTACCTGGGGGCGCTTGGAGAGGAACGAGGCGGGAAGGTCCTTGACCATTCTCTCGGCGTCCTTGAGCTTCAACCCCAGGGACATGAGGCGCGGCGGCATCCAGGCGTTCCCGGTGGGGTCCACCGGCCCAATGACCAGCGCCTGGTCCGGACAGTTGGAGGCGAGCCCCGCCGGGTAGGCGAGGAAAGAGGCGCAGCTGGGTCCCCAGGGCGCAATGGTGGAAGTGAACGCGTCCGGAGTGCCGAAGTGGTGCAGGGCGAGCAGGTTACGGAGCTGCTCAGCCTCGGCGAACAGCAGCAGCGACCTCGGCGACCCATCACCTTCACTGTAGGACCTGCATTGCGCGACACAAAGATAGTTCACCGGCGGGCGGACCCTGCCCACGAAAGCCTTGCTCCTCAGTACCATGTCCGGGTCGCGCTTGAGATATTCCGCCTCCCCGTGGCGGAAGGTGGGGGACCCGGTCGATATGAAGTACTTCAATCCCTCGGCCATTTCGGTCAGCCCGATCCAGGACTGCCCCCCCGGGCACACGCCGGATCGGGCGTCCTCGCCGATGTACAGAAGGCCCTCCTGGCCTTTGGCGCACTCGAGCACCGCCTTGGCGATGCAGCGGTCCACCGCTCCGAAAGGTTTCCCCAACCGGGGCCGCCCCTCGCTCTCGTACACGCACAGCGGCTCGAGCTCCAGATGCCCGGCCCGCTTCAGCGCCCTTCCGATCTCGGGAATGCTCATCTCATCGGCAGCTTTCATTGTGTTCCCCGGGCGCAATATTGGCCGGACCGATAATCAAGGCTACCCTCGAAGATGCTCGCCAAGCGCGTCCGATAGCCCGGCGATCTGCGCCGGGGTCAGCCGCTCCACTCTCTCGTCCAGATAAGGGATTCCTGTCCGGTCCTCGGGAAGCATGCGCTTCTGTTTGAGCACCGTCCCGATCTTCTTCCTCCTCTGCTGGAAGAGCACGTCCACCAGTTTTAGGAAATGCTTCTCGTCCCGCAGCGGGAAGGGGGCGGGCCGGGGGGTGAGCAGGACCACCGTGGAATCCACCTCCGGCTCCGGCCAGAACCGGGAACGGGGAACGTTCTCCAGCAACCTGCATTCGGCCCGGTAGAAGACGTTCACGGAAAGCCGGGAATACTCGCTATCGCCGGCGGGAGCGGCCATGCGCTCGGCGAACTCCCTCTGGACCATGATCACCGCTCGTTCGAAGTCCATGTCCAGCAGGCGGAACAGCAGCGGCGAGGAGATGCTGTATGGAACGTTGGAGATGAACAGGTCGAACCGGGGCGGATCGATCTCCAGGAAGTCCCCCTGGAGCACCTCCATCCGCGGGAACGAATCGCGAAGATAGCGCACCGCCCCCTCCTCGATCTCGATGGCGGTGAGCTTGGAGGTGCGCTCCAGCAGGGCGGAGGTGAGGATCCCGAAACCCGGGCCGACCTCCAGTACCCGGTCGTCCTCGGTTATACCGAGATATTCGACCTCGCGTTCCGCGACGCGGCGGTCGATGAGGTAGTTCTGTCCCTTTGACTTGGATGGACGCACCCCGTACCGTTCCAGAAGGGAGCGCAGCTCCCCGATGCTTATCATCTCAGCGGGAGACGAAGACGCGGTATTTCTGGGTGGGATCGGCCAGCTCGACCTCGATGCGCTTGGCCACGACCTTCTCGGGGTGCTTGAAGGTCGGCAACCGGGTGGCGATGTCGGCGAAGGACTTGAACGGTCCCTTCTTCCGCTCGTCCAGTATGGCCAGCATGGTCTTCTTACCCAGGCCGGGCAAGAGCTCCAGCACATGGTAGCGGGTGGTGATGGCCTCCGACTCGTTGAAGAACTTGACGTAGAGCTCCTCGTTCTCCCTGACGACCTCCAAAATGACGAAGGGGAGCTCGTTCTGGGAGCCGGCGTTCAGCTCCTCGAAGCCTACGCGGCGCTTGACGTGAAGGATCTTGTCGCGCTTTTCCATCTCCTTCCCGATGTAGACCACCTCGCCGGGAGAGATGATGACCCCGGGCTTGGGCACAAGCTCGAACAGTTTCAGCTCGGTACTGCCAAGGGCGTACGCTACCGGTTCCTTCCTGAAGCCTCTCTCCGTAGGCAGTCCCTGCGGTAGATAATCTAGAATGTGAGCGTAGTCCTCCAAAGCAACACCAGCCTAAAGGTATTCGTTCACCAATTTAATAATCTGCTCGCCCTGCTTCTTGTCGAGCACCCGCCTCTCCTTCTGGAAGATGAGACGGACGTCGTCGAAGTGGGTGGGCAGGAGATCGGTGATCTTGACCGCCACTGCTTCAGCGTTGTTCAGGTCGGCCACGAACTCCAGTTCGAGCAGCTTACCCTTCAGCTCCCTGGCCTCCTTGGCGCTGATCTTGGCGCCCTTGGCGTGCTCCAAGGCCAGCTTCTGCTCGGGGGTGAACTCCCGGGATTCCGCTTCAGCCTCCAGCATCTCCTTGACCTCGGCCAGGGTGACGTAGCGATCCTTGGACATCGATATCACCGTCAGTTCTTGACCTTGCGCATGTGCTCAGGCCGGGACACGACGGTCTTGTATTTGTCGCCGTCCTTGACGGACAGCAGGTAGGCGCGACCCTGGACGGCCTTGACCGTCCCGGTCTTGCCGTGGAAGCGCAAGTGCGGCGCACCCTTCACTATGCTGGGGTCCAGGTGTATGTGGGCCTGCTCTCCTACGTCGAACTGAACGAACTCGTGGGTGATGGGGGAAAGTCCACGAGCCCTCGGGCTCCTCCTCAGAATGTTCCTGCCCTTCCCTCTCTGTCCGTGCGATGCTTTGACCATATCTATACCTCGTTGCTGTCGATGACCCCGATGACGTCCAGGGCGTCCACGGTGCAGGGGACCCCGAGCATCTCCGAGAGATTGGGTTCCGTTCTGCCTTCGTCCCCGTGCACGAACTCTTTCACGTAGGTGCCTGATTCGGTACGCAGGCGCAGCGTCATGCGATCGTCCTGGAAATCCTCCAGGACCACGTAGACGATGTACCGTTCGCGATTCAGGTCCGCGCGTCGGTGGGACACCCTAACGGGCGTCCGCTGGACTATACGGGTTCTGTTGAACGTGCGAAGGACCTCAT
>ENA-UPTA01005059-UPTA01005059.1-activated-sludge-metagenome-genome-assembly--contig:-NODE-5059-length-12286-cov-6.559889_pt1 | contig 12286 bp, 11 predicted proteins | sample MGYA00238184_ERZ773361 | MGnify/ENA primary metagenome ERZ773361 (study PRJEB29100, sample SAMN05720205) | activated sludge metagenome | isolation source: anaerobic digester from wastewater...
GAATCGGTGTGTGAACTTCCTTCCGTCGCTTTAAGAAAGATAAAGTCAGGTTTGTTTTTCTCGACCAACAGCTCCCAGTCAACCGACTTCTGATGATGCGAAATGTCAATTCCCCAGGCAGTGTTCCTGATACTATCAATAGCCGGTGGGTCGGGCGGTGGGCAAATTATCCTACAGGCTTTAAGCATCAGTGTTTTAATCGGGGCACGGAAATAATAAGCTGCACCAAGCAGACTTATTGAAATCACTGGTATTATTATCGCCAGTAGTATTTTATTAGTATTGTTGATCATTCTTTTTATTCAATCTACCATGTTTTGCTTCTATTTTCCTGTAAGGAAAAACATACTACCAAAGACAAGTTTAACCATAATATATCATATTGCTGTATTTCGCATACACATCACAAAATTCCAACACAGTAAAAAAATCGTCCCCAACAAAATAGCATGTTTTACAAAGCTGCCGATAGGTAATAATCTTATTGGTATAATCTATATGCTTAAAGTCTGTTCCAAAGCCTACCAGATGGCATGCATCAAGTTTAAAATAATAATCTAACCAAAGCAATAAATGGTAAGAGTCGGAAGAATCAAACGTTTCCAGAGCCATTTTTGCTTCCGGGTAGTGCGAAACATTTTCGAACAAATAACCGATACAGTAATATAAGGATTTGAAATCATAAAACTTCTGAATTAAATAATCATCATATATCTGCTCATATAGGTCGGTGTATTTATATATCCAGTCGGAAATGTGTTTGCTGGTTTTATATTTGGGCAGCGGGCTAAAAAACTCATCAACAGCTTGCTGGCATTTTTCCACCTTTTCAAGATAATCGGCAGTAGGCACAAAGTCCATCATTTCATCATTATAAAATGTGAAATCGTAAAAATATGATTCACCTATACCATCTTCTTCTTTTATAGGTAAGGCTTGCTGCAAACTCAGTATCTTTTCGCCGTCATCAATCATGATGAATTTTGTTGCATGCTGGCCTTTTTTAAAAATCAAATAATAAATTTCTTTATTTCTTCTATGTTGCTTAATTTTAAGAATTTGGTTATTTCCTCTCTTTTTTTCTAAATAAAACAATTTATCTAATTTGGTTAAAAAAACGGTTTTACCCACTCCAAAATATGGGGTTTCATCATCAAGAATTTCGTCTAGCATTACGGTGTCCATCCTTGCCAGGTAATATAAAAAGGCTTCTTTTTGTGAAAGGTTTCCGGGCATAAAACTTTACGAATATCTTATTCTAACAAATGTAGTACAAAAAATTTTGGGGAACAATTTGCAAGAGTTTTCGTCAAAATAATTTATCAACAACTGAATAAAGCCAATTGGGTATGATGTAATGAGATTATGATTTAATTACAAAATTTTCAATTGCGATGGCAAAAATCAATTTCAATAAGTTTCTGCTATATACACACGAAGTGAATCGCACGTATACAGCATAAACACCCATAATCCAGGTAAGGCGGGTGATGCGAAAAGTTGATTCTATTATTCATGTATTACTGCTATTATTTTTGAGTGAGTTTTACTGCTGTGCACATACAGCAAAAGCCTTGCTATTACTATGAAATTTTCAATTAGCTTCTCTTGAATTATCACCAAAGTATCATTTAAATATCATTCAAATATTACCTAAATATTGTCCAAATGTTGTTCAAATATCATTCAGGTGTCACCGGGGGGTTACCAAAATAAAAGCGTGTGAAAAATTTGCTCGATCGGTTTGGTTATGAATAAAAATTGATTTCCATTTTTAATTCATGATTTACTGCTAGAATCGATAGTCAATCCAATTTAAGATCCGATTTGCTGCCTGATTGCCTTTAATATTTTCAGAATCAATTCCGATTCAAAAGCCGATACCAGGGCTCCGTCGCAAAATCTATTGCTTCGGTCAATTGCAGTGATGATTTTACATTTTGTGGGTATGTCAATTGAATTAAAATCAAAATTTTCATCTCGTACCATTTTCCTACCTTCACCCCAGGAACTCCAATCGAAATCAATAATAATTGGCATGTCGTACACAATTCTATGAAAGCGGGAAACCACGGGTGACTCAATCCAGTAGGGCATAACCGTGATGCCTTCAGCGTTTTTCTCTACGCCTTTCATTTCTCCGAATGTTGAAGTTTGTTCAATTTCGGGAATCAGATCCAATATTGGTTTCCAATCGCTTGAGCTAAAACCATTTATCGTTTCAATGTAATTGTTTTCGTTTAAATGCATGCTTGTGTTTTTAAGTTTTTGACATTAACTTGATTGTTTTTGCATCATATTGTTTGCACAAATTATTCAAAGAAATCGGGATTGTGACTCATTCCCATATTGCTCATCGCCCTGGAGAAATGTTTCACATAATTGATGCCCTCTTCGGGGTAATCGAATATATACGCGTTGTTCTCGTATCGTATCAATTGATTTTTGTGCTTGTTCAGCACCTCAAACAGTGAAGCAAATTGCTCTTCCGAAATGTGCAGTCTCTTGGCTATTTCGGTTTGAGTCAAGTTGAGTATCCCGGATGTGGGAACCAATTTAATAAGGTTTAGGGCATCGACGTGAAATGGCTCGTCAATCTGTGCTTTAATGATGTAGTTTGCATAATCTGATGAAAACATAGACTTGTTATTTAGTTGGTTTTAAAGTTTCTTTTACTGTCCACGAAATGCAGTTCAGGGCACCGCCCTCGTTCAGGATGGAGATTGTGCCGGGAACAAAGACGATGCTGTTGGTGGCCGCATACCGGCTGTAATAGTCCGATAGTTGCCGGAATGCCTGTTCATCTTCGTCGGAGCCCAGTTGCGGGACCAGAATCAGGTCGCGGGTTTGTAAGAAATTGAGGTATGCCCAATTGTGCCGGTGTTCCCTGGCCACATCAAAGTGTAATTTCTCAATTCTAAGACCGGCATGCTGCAACGGTTTCAATAGCCTTGATGTGTTCCTGTAGATGTGGTTCACCAACACCGTGTCGTCATCAATAAACCGGACATATCCATCGGTATGCCCGCATTCATCAGTTTGTTTTTCGAGCCAGGGAACAAACACTATCTTTTCGGTTTCCAACAATGCTTCAAGTTCGTCAATCACTGCTTTTTTCGAGAAATTGTGTCGGTTTTCGGCAAAAACTTTCTCCGACATTATTACTGCTTTGCTTGATTTTACCACGTTACCGCCATCAACGATTAACTCCGATTTTAAAGTGGATATAGAGTGGTGTTGGCATACGATATCAGGGTAGGTTTTGTAATTACGCCGGCATTTCGCTGTACCCTGCAGGTAGTCGGGGTCATAGCGGAACTCTATGAATTTTTCATCAGAAATCTGAACCGGCATATAGTCTCTTGCCCAGATATCGTTTGTGCCTTGCAGGAATTCATGCGATATCTGGCGCGCAGTCAGTTCATTTTCAGTAAACCTGCATACCGGTTTATAGGCCTGCAACTTTCTCAGCCATTCCGAGAAGTAAATTGTGTCAGTTTGCCAATCAGCGATCATAAGGTCAGGATATGATTGAAATGCATAATTCAAACTTTGTAAATAGTTTTATTATTTTCATGAAAATTAAATTAAAGTAATTAAATAATTTATTTATATATAATATTAAAGGCTGTTTATATTCGCAAATATACACATGATTTTAATTCAAGCAATAGTTTTGCAAAATATTTTTAACATGAAAGGTATTCCAGCCGGAGCCAATACGGTAAAATACGACATCTCACCACTTGTCGAAGACCCCGAAATAGTCGAAGTACTTCACACACCCATCAACTTCAACGACATGATTTCGGACCTGCTGATCATGGGGGAGAGGGTGTAGGGGGAGGAGCTTATTCTCTTGGAATATATCCCAAGTTTCTTTAAGGAAAATTATTCAAAAATTCTGCTATCCTTTGCTGAGCCTTATTTTCCAGATATACTCAATCACAGTTCCGATCTTCATGAATTCTTCATGTGTAAATTCGTCGGTTTTGGCGTTGTTGCACCAGTAACAAGCCATTACACAATTTTCTTTTTTGTATTCGTAATTCGAATTTTTGCGATCCACTTCGAGAGACCAGCCCCGTTCGTTTTTTTTGAAAAGTTGATGCTTGTCGGCGAGCGCTTTAATCTCTGTTTCAGTTATTTTGCAATATTTACAGTGCTTTTGTTTTAAAAGAAGCTCAAAATCATCCTTTTTGAAAACCTTTTCAAAGTTATTTACATAGTCTTTTTCGAAGTCTTTTAATTTATCATTATTGTCCTCCTCAAATTTCTTCATGAAATGATACAGTTCGTCTGGGGTATATCCGTTGCGAACTTTTTTGTCGCGGTTATATTGCCAATATTTGGTGGTATAATCAGCAACCAACCTTTTAGTGATTTTGAACTGTTCAAATTCTTGGAGATTGCACTCTTTCTCTTGTTTTAATGCTTTATCGAAAATGAACATGCGTTTCTTTGTTGTGAAGCTGTCTTTCGCTTTGGCTTGGTACTTTTGTGTATCTGTTAAACTCATGATTTGTTTTATTCATTTAATAATTACCATAAACACTTACTCCAGCACCAAAGTACTGTTGCTTTAAATGCTCATATACCAAGTTGGTTTTCAGCTCAACGTCATCAGATTGGTAGGTGGGGTAGGGCAAATCTTCAAATAGTGTTTTGCTCACCATGTTGAAAACTGCAGCGGCTGTAACAGTCTTATCAGACCATTGTTCAACATTGAGTTTGTCTTTTTTAAGTTCTTCCAATAGCTCAATAGATATTTGCTTTACCCGGATTCTTTCTTTTTCGGTGAGGGTTTTACCTTGCCTCAAGATATCGAAAATGGCTTTTTGCTCGTCGGTGAGCCCTTCGCGCTTTGTGTCTGCCTCTTCGTCGCTCAGCGCGTTTACATAGTCAATCAGTTTGCGGAAGGTCTCAGCGATGGTAACGGAATCTTTGCCCTGGTTGTATTCATCAATAATTTGCTGGTAGCGTGTGTAAAAGTCAACGCGCATCGGATTTCGGTCAACCATGCGTTTTAGCTGCTTTTCAATTCTGCTTTTCAGCGATTGAACGACTGTGTTTTTATTGGGTGTTTTCAGAAAGTACTTTTCAAGCAACGTAAAATTCAGTCCACTTAAATCAAGCATTTTATCAGCCTTGTCGTTAGGCTCACAAACCAGATTTTCTACTGAATCATCTACGATGTCCTGAATCTTTTTCATGATTTCGCTCACATCGGCACTTTCAACATTGTCTTCGATGGCTGAGTATATCACATCGACAGCATTTTTTCGAGGTGCGTACTCATTTAAAACCCTGTCGGGTTGCAATGCTTTAAATTTGCGGAATACTTCACGAGCCAGCACCTGAAATTTACGTTTCGTATTATCGTTCGTGTACACCGCATTAATTGCTCTGTCGAGGGCTGCAATTTTGCCCAGGCTTGTTGATGATATCAATTCGTTTAAGTCGAAGTTCACTTCTTCTTTCATAAACGATTCCGTAGCCAACAATGCTTCTTCCAGTTGCTGAATGAGTTCTTCTTTAGGCTTAACGGGTGGTTCCGGATCGCCACTGCCACCATCTTGTCCACCACCTGTTCCATAAATAGCCAGGGCATCGAGAAGCGCAGAATAGGTCTCAATATAGTCCACGATCAATCCGTTGTTCTTTCCTTCGCTGATGCGGTTTGCTCTTGCGATAGCCTGCATCAGCGTGTGCGATTTTAATGGCTTGTCGATATATAGAGTCGATAGGGTAGGTACATCAAAACCAGTAATCCACATGGCGCACACAATTACAAATCTGAAACAATCGCCGTCGTCTTTAAAACGGGTTTCCAAATCCTGACTGTTCATTTTTTCGCGGTGCGGCTCAATGTCGAGTTTCCAGTTTCTGAATTTCTGAATCTCGTTCTGCTCTGAACTGATTACAACACAAATTTCAGTTTCTTTTATCCACTTCAATTCCCTGTTTTTTTCGAGCTGTTCCTGGTCGCCATATTTTGGCTTGGAGATTTCCTTTTCGAGCCTCTCAACGTATTTCTGCCAATGATGACTGATTAAGTCATACATTTTCACCGCTGTAATTTTGTCGAAAGCGATGAACATTCCTTTGCCCTTGTATCCACGCGTACAAAAATGCTCCACCACATCGGCTGCAATGGCATTCAATCGTTTGCGTGCTGTTATAATTGGATACTCCATAGCACATAACTGCTCGATGCGACTGCGCTGATCGCTGTCGAGGTCTTCGGTTTCGGCATCAATCACTTCGCGAAGCTGTTCGTTTATCTGGGGATTTTTCAAACCCAATAGTTCTCCTCGGTTTTCGTAATACAAAGGAACCGTTGCACCGTCGTCAACACTGCGTTTAAAATCGTAGCACGACACGTAATCACCGAATATACGTTTGGTTATTTCATCGCCTTTAAACAACGGAGTTCCGGTAAATCCGATGTAGGACGCATTCGGAAGCGCATTGCGCAGATTCATTGCCAGACTTCCTCCCTGTGTACGATGGGCTTCGTCCGAAATAACAATGATATTGCTGCGTTGGGTAATTTCTTGTTCGAAGTTGAATTTGTGAATGAGTGTGAAAAGATACCTGTGCTCTGAGCCCAACAATTGCTTTAAATGCTTACCACTTTCGGCTTTTAATGAATTTTGATTGCCCGACTGTATTTGAGGTACAGCACCCACTCCGCTGAATGTTCCGTAAATCTGAGCATCTAATTCGTTGCGGTCGGTTACAATTAAAAAGGTATAGCTGCCTGTGAATTTGTGATGAATTTTTTGCGCGAAGAACACCATCGAATACGACTTTCCGCTGCCCTGAGTGTGCCAGAATACCCCCAGCTTTTGTTTATCCTCAACACTTATTTTACCAAGTTTATACAATTCCTCTTTGAGTTTGAAACTCTCAATCGCTTTGTTTACACCAATAAATTGATGATTGCGGGCAATAAGCTTCACTGTTTTGCCCATTGAATTATCAAACAGTATAAAATTCTCAAATAAATCTAAAAAACGATTTTTCTCGCAAACACCCACAATAATCCTGTCGAGATCCACAATCCCCTGATCTTCTTCGGTGATACGCTTCCATTCATGAAAGTGCTGATACTTACCGGTGATACTGCCGATACGGCTTTCTATTCCATTGCTCAGTACTACAAAAGCATTGTAATAAAACAATTTTGGAATTACATCTTTATAGTCGGTAAAATTATCGTTGTATGCATTTTCGAGCTTACGGTGCGCTGCTTTCAACTCGATGAACAGCAGGGGAATGCCGTTAACAAATCCAATAATATCGGGTCGGCGTTCTCGCTTGCTTTTTCCCTGAATCCACAATTGCCTAACGGCTAAAAAGTGGTTATTTTCAGCCTTATCGAAATCGAAAACCTTCAGTGTTTTATTCTTTACCTGCTCCCCTTTATGGTTAATGTAATCCACCGGAATACCATTGCGCAGCATTTGATATTTCTCATAATTTATCTCAGCCAACGACTTGGTAATGCTATCTTCGGTAAGTTTTTCGTACGCCTGATTGTATGCCTGTTCGGGCAGGTCGGGATTAAACTCAATGAGTTTTTCGAATAGTATTTTTTTAAGCAACACTTCACTTTTATTGAGTCTGCCCAATGTACTGCCTTCGCCAAAACTTTCCTTGTTGTAAGCCATGGCTGTGTCCCAACCCAAGCGATTGAAAAATAAATCAATGGCGGTTTGTTCTATCAGGTTATCTTCGGAATATTCGTAACTCACTGAATTAGTTGTTTTGTATCCATTTCGTTATACCCTCACAAATATAGGATTTCCATTTATTAATATTCTCTTGTACCTCGATGAATTTGATGCTACACTCCATTTCGGTCAGTTCCTGATTCTTGTGGGTGTCGAAATAGTTTCCGCAATATCCTGAGCCGGTACCCGGATACACCAATGCGACTTTTGCAGCTTCAAAATATTGGTGATACACATACATCTGCCTCAAATCTTCGATGGCAGGTTTATTCGAAATCATCTTCCATTTTGTGTCGAGTACGTAGATGTTGTTTCCGTATTCAATGCGAATATCAGGTCGTATTGTTCTTCGGCCACCGTCTCTCGGCTGCCAGAAATATTTTGTTTTTTGCTTAATAACTTTCATTTGCTTGTCGCTCCTCAGCGAAACATACATAAACTCCTCCCAAAGCAAATTCATGTCGAACATTAGTGCAAGAACATTATTTCTGCCTTTACTTACATCGGGATGATAGTTTAGCAAAAGCAACCTGGCTATTTCGAGGGCTTTACTGTATGATTGTGTTTTTCGATTCAATGTAATTTTGTCGAAACTTTGCTCACTAACTTTGATGTCGGGCATTTCAGGAAAATTGAGAAATAATGCTCCAATTTTACTTTGCAAAGATGGATTTACATTGATATTCTTTACCAGTTTAAGTGCTTTATAAAGGATGTAATGCAATTGGTGTTCAACATCGAAAGTAATATGATTTACATAAAATCGTTCCTGATGCGTAATGTTGTGCTGGATATGTTTGTTGAACTGCAATGCTCCCTTTAGCACTGGCAGATTACTCTCGGTTTTTCGATATTTTTTTACCAAACCTTTATTCAACAAAAACTCCAGTTCTTTTACAAACATTTCGATATAAATATCGAGAATCGAATTTGGTTTTATCTTTAGATTGCTGGAACTTGGTGTGTGAACCTCAAAGCCATAAACAGAGCGAATCATTCCGATTAACATTCTTTGCCAAAAATCCTCTTGGGATTCTGTTTCGCTGGTCGATTTTTTGCGATCTGCTTTAGGTAAAACTTCAATTAGCAGGCTGCCAACTTGCAAAACTCCGACAAATTCGTTGAAACACACACCATTGTGAATCAGGTTGTAATAAGGAACTCCTTTATACCCATATAAAGTCTGTAAGGCCTTTAGCTTTGGCTCATCAAAACAAACCCCATTATACTCTGCATCAAGTTTTAATGACTGATGTTCAAATATCCTAATATGTTTTAATTTAGAGTCCAAAACTTATTTTAGTAAAGTACTAATAGCGATAACAAAATCTTCAAGACTCATTTTTTCTACATTTCGCAACTTATATATTTGTCTTTCTTCTAGGCCAGCTGAGTCGTAATCATAGAATTTCGAAAATGATGATTTTTGCGAATCAATAGGTTTTTCGAAAAAGCCTTCGCCGATGACCAAACCAATTTTGCCATAATCGCCATAAAAGTACTCCTGTAGAAGTGGGATGATATTGTTGTGAAAAACGTTTTGCAAATCACCTGCCGACTTAACGTTTATAAAGTAACTGTGACCAATAAGGTGATCTTTATCTAGCAAAATTTCTATTCTTGAATTTATCGTTGTCAAAATTTTTCGGAGTTCTATCCCATCGTCTGTTTTTTCTGTAATTAAGTCGGGTAGGGGTGGCATTTCTACAAAGCTAAATCTTCTTCTTAAGGCTGTGTCTAAAGCTTCAACGCTGCGATCGGCAGTATTCATTGTGCCAATAATATACAGGTTTGCGGGCACTTCGAAATCGGTTTTCGAGTAGGGTAGTTTTATCTTCAGGTGTTCAGCTCCTCCAACTCGTTTTGCCGGTTCAAGCAGCGTGATAAGTTCGCCAAATATTGCAGAAACATTGCCACGGTTAATTTCGTCGATAACTAGGACGACAGGTTCGGCATTGGTTGCAAAATTTTTACATGCCTCATTAAAGACTCCTGCATTGAATTTCTTAATAATATCTTGGTCGTCAATAAAAGTCTCGTCAGTTTCAACTGGATTAAAGTTTTTTTCAAACTCTTTCAAACCACTAAAAACAGCATAAAACTCGGTTTCTCTATGTCCAATTCCTAAATCCCGAATTTTGTTCAAATTAACAATGTCGCTTGGCAATTTATAAGTATCATAAATTTTTTGTAAATTTTCCTTTGTAAGAGGAGCAGATTTACGAACTTTAGATTCCTTTGCTCTTGCAATAATTGAATTGCTAGTATTTATTGATTTCACCTCAGTCTCACTATTAGTTATTGTAGAATATATAATTCTTTCGTTTTTTTCAATCTTACTCTGTAATTGAGAAATATAAGCCTCGTACAACTCATCAAAACTATAATGCGGTTTGTTTGCTTTGCTTTCAATAAATTTAAGATAGCATAGATGCCCGGCTTTTGCACAAGCTCTCATGAAAATACCTGGTTGAATTTCATATTTTAAAAAACAATCCTCGTCCGAAGGATTTCCTGGCTTAATCCCTTCCACAAAATCTTCGTAACACATCGATTGATGAAAAGTAATAAACTCTATTTGACCAGACTTTCGATATTTGTCAAATTCATCTTTTAATTTATCCCACTCTTTCTTGGAATATGTGTTTTCCAATTCAAATTTGTCATCTATTATCTTCAATGCTCTAGGTATAGCATTATAGGTTTTACCTGTGCCGGGAGGACCGAAGAGGATTTGGTTTAGATTTTTTTGAATATCTGTTTTCTCATTTATTTCTTTTCCCATCGTTTTATTTTTTTTGAAATTATTGTCTTTTATTTCTCGCACACTATCGCCAATTAAATCATCCATATCAATTAAGTATTCTTTTATCTTCTCGATAATATTTTCAGTTTCAGAGATGCTATATTTAAACTTAATACTGTCTATTTTGCGCCATTCAAGTGTTTCAAGTTTAGGTGGCAAAGAATTAAGTATTGGGAGAAATCTTTTTTGTGAGCTTACCTTCCCTTCAAAATGTAGAGCAATGTAATAACTGTGGTCTGTGCGAGAATGGCTTAATTCATAATGTGCAGCGCTATCTCCAATAATGCCAAGGTTATCTCCAATCCAAACCCAGTTTCCTCCGATTGTGTCTTTAACAACAAATCGGTTTTTTGTATTATTATCTTGAGAAAGATTGTCTTTTAGTTCTTCGACTAAATTTAAAAATCCTTTTGACATGTTTTATGTTTTAATGTGAAATGTAATTAATATACTTGCTTAAGTTTTCAGAATAAAAGTCTTTCCTCAAACTTGGCTGATGTGGGAAAGGATAAAAGTCTCTACCAAGTTTGTTTACGCGTGCTTCAACAAAAGAGAAATTCATATTGGAAATTCCTGTTTTTACATCATAATCCCAATATTTCCTTACTTTGTTTTTATCATCGGTTAATAGTTTTAAAACCGGTTCGCCAAGAGTAATAATTATGGCTTCTCTATAGTTTTCAAGTTCGACATTTAATAGTTGAAAATTTAGTTCTAGATGTTGATAAAGAACGTTCATGGTATTTGCAGGAGGATATGTATAGAAGTACTTGAAAATATTAGTAGCATAAACATTCTCGAGGCTAATTCCTAAACTAAAACATATTTGCTCAATATATCTTTTGAGTGAATTGTTTTTATCTAAGTTTAAAGTACATGATATTTTAGACCGAGAATTGTTGTTTTTCACTGTCGGGTCTTGTCCAATTATCACTAATTTGATGTTATCTTTTCCAACAAATGGTGGAATAATTGGTAAGACTAAATCAATTGGATTATCTTGGCACTCATTATTTAACTTTAAATAGCTTCTTATTTTTAGTGCTTCTTCTGTTATTCTCATAATTACTCTATTTAATAGTACTACAATATATTTTTATAAACTTAGTTTTATCTTTCATTTCAATTTCTCTTTCATTATTATAATTTTCTAACACTGTTTTCACATCATCGTTTACCATAATAAGTGCAGTTTGGAGATTGTCTTTTTTGCATTTATCTGCTAATTTATGTATTGCCTGCCTCATTTTCTCTTTACAAAAAGACTCCGCTGCATTAAATGCTTCACCATAAATTATTTTATCTTGTGCATAAACCTCAAAATCGAATCCGCGATTGGAACCCATTTGCAACTTAATCTTGTCGGGCAAAATTCCTTTAATTTCTCCATTGAATAACCTTTCGGCTCCATTTAGTAACACCAAATCTGAACCAATTCTGTTTAATGCTTCAAATAGGCTGATATTTTTGTAAGGTCCAATGGTATAATGTTCTCTTTTTACGAGATTGATTAAATTATAAATATTTGATGATGAGATTAATGAATGTTGACTATTTTCTATATAGTTAAGATATTCTTCCTTTTTACAAAAAAAGTCTTCTTTAGTAAGCGGCTCTTTAAATGCATCATGCATCAAAAACGTTTGTTCAGTCATCTGGTTTTAATTTGTCAATGAAGTAACTTAAAAAATCACTGTTGTCCGATTAAAACTTTTTAAAGAAGCCAGCGCATAAGTCTGGC
>ENA-UPTA01005063-UPTA01005063.1-activated-sludge-metagenome-genome-assembly--contig:-NODE-5063-length-12282-cov-5.514026_pt1 | contig 12282 bp, 10 predicted proteins | sample MGYA00238184_ERZ773361 | MGnify/ENA primary metagenome ERZ773361 (study PRJEB29100, sample SAMN05720205) | activated sludge metagenome | isolation source: anaerobic digester from wastewater...
GAGGCGGCCTCTTCACCGTCGTCCAAGGGATTGCGGCTTTCGCTCGATACCTTCATCGTCGGGCCGTCGAACGAGCTGGCCTACAGCGCCGCCCGGGCGGTTGTGCGAGAGCAGCACAGTCCGTTCAATCCGTTGTTCATTCACGGCGGTTACGGCGTCGGCAAGACCCACCTGCTCCAGGGCATCTGCAACGGCGTCACCGAAGCCCGCCCGCAGACCAACTGGCTCTACCTTTCGGCCGAGGAGTTCGCCAACCAGTTCGTGCTGGCGCTCAAGACCAAGAAGCTTGAAGCCTTTCGCGCCCGCCTGCGGAAGACGGACCTGCTGGCCATCGACGACGTGCACTTTCTGGCCAGCAAACCATCGACCCAGGAGGAGTTTCTGCACACCTTCAATACGATCAATCTGGCAGGCAAACAGGTGGTCCTGGTCTCGGACGCCCATCCGAAGATGATCGGCCAGTTGTCGGAGAAGCTGGTCAACCGTTTCGTCTCGGGGATGGTGGTGAAGATCGAGCCGCCGGATTTCCAGACGCGATGTGAGATCTGCCGGCAGTTCGCCCAGCGGATGGTCGCCACCGCGTTCGGCGACAGCAAGGCCGCACAGGCCGGAGCGATGTCCGAGGGCGTCGTCCGATTCGTGGCCGAACGCATCCGCACCAACGTACGCGAGCTCGAAGGCGCCCTGCTGAAGCTGGTGGCCTACGCCGCCCTCCAGAACGAGAAGATCACCCTGGCGATGGCCCAGAGCGTGCTGGCCGAGCACATCGAGCGCTGCGATCCAATCGTGCACGTCTGTGACATCGAAAGCACGGTGGCCGCCTACTTCGGAACGACCGCCGCGACGCTTCATTCGGCCAAGAAAGACCGCACCGTCTCGCTGGCGCGGCATTTCAGCATGTACTTGATCCGCAAGCACACCAAGATGTCCAGCTCGGAGGTCGGTCGGGCGATGGGCAACAAGAATCACGCCACCGTTCTGGTGGCCTGCAAGAAGGTCGAGGACTTGCTCCAACGGAACGAGGATGTCAATTGGCAGGGTCCGCACGGCAACAAGGTGGTCAAAGCCCAAACGGTCCTGGCGGACCTGGAAGACGGCATCGCCCGCTGACTTGGGCCGGCGCTGCGCACCGGCTCGATGCCCTGCGACGGCGTCCACCCGTTGCCGGCCCGTACAGAGATCGCTTCGTCTATTGACCCGCACGGCCCAAGCCGGTATAACCCATAGCCTCTGGAGCAAGAAACCTTTCGGGATTCCATTCGATGCCTGATGACAAAAGAAACACCTGGGGCGCCAAGATCAAGAGGACGTTCACGTCGGTGCTGCCGGTTTCCAAGCGGCGCAAAGGCCAGTGCGTTCATTGCGGCGCCTGCTGCAAGCTGCCCAATCCTTGTCCGTTCATCAAGAGCAATGGGGACGGCAAGATCTACTGCTCGGCGTACCCCTTGCGGCCGCTGAACTGCCGGAAGTACCCGCGAACCGAGTCGGAGCTGATCACCGGAGATACGTGCGGATATCACTTCGACTGATCGGGACGAACCGCATCTTCCACGCGGTGCAGGTCCTTTTCTGCCCGGACCGTCCGAGGCGACCGGGTCGGCCTTTTTTGCCCCCCCGTCGCGATTTCGCTGCACGTCGGGGCGCTTTCGATTAGAATGTGCGGACTGATGGCCTCATTAGGGTGATTTCTGTTATGAGCAGTTTGTTGGAGCAGATCAACGGCCCGGCGGATCTGAAGAAATTGACGGTGCCGGAGCTGGAGACGCTGGCGGAGGAGATTCGCCAGTTCATGTTGCGTTCGATCAGTAAGACGGGCGGGCACCTGGCGAGCAATCTGGGCGCCGTGGAGATGACTCTGGCCCTGCATTACGTTTTCGACTTCAAGCAGGACAAGCTCCTGTGGGACGTGGGGCACCAGTGCTACACGCATAAGATCATCACGGGGCGCAAGGCGGGCTTCGAGCGGCTGCGGCAGGTTGAGGGGATCAGCGGATTCCCCAACCCCAGCGAGAGCGAATACGACCAGTTCACCGTCGGCCACGCCGGAACATCGGTGACCACCGCCGTGGGGATGGCCCTGGGCGAGCAACTGAAGGCAAAGGTGGCCCAGTCAAACAACGGCAGGGTGCGCCGCAAACCCCGGAAGGCCGAGCCGGCCGCACCCAAGATCGTTGCTTTCGTCGGAGACGCCAGCATCGTCAATGGGACCTCGTTCGAGGGGCTCAACAACCTCGGGCTGGTCAAACGCCAATTGCTGATCGTGCTCAACGACAACAGCATGGCCATCGACGCGACGGTGGGCGCGGTCGCCAAGTACTTCTCGCGGTTCCGTCTGAGCCACACATACGAGGACATGCGGCGGACCGCGCGGAACATCCTCGAACACGTCCCGGGCATCGGTCGCGGCGTCGACGAAGCCGTCGAGAAGATCAAGAAGACCATCCGCATGGTCCTGCCGCCCAGCCAGTTGTTCGAAAGCCTCAACGTCCCGTACTTCGGGCCGGTGGACGGGCACGACATCGAGTCGCTGGTTCGACTCTTCGAGGCGCTCAAAGAGGTCAATCACCCCGTCCTGCTGCACGTCTACAGCAAGAAGGGCAAAGGCTTCGATCCCGCCGACGAAGGGCCGACTCGGTTCCACTCGACCGGTCCCTTCAAGATCAACGGCGATTGCGTCGAGTCCGCGCCGGAAAGCACGCACCAGAGTTTCACCGAGGCGTTCGGCGCGGCGCTGGCCGAGTTGGCGGAGCGGGACGACCGAATCGTGGCCATCACCTCGGCCATGTGCGACGGCACGGGTCTCGTCACGTTTCGCGAGAAACACCCCGAACGGTTCTACGACGTGGGCATCGCCGAGAGCGCCGCGGTGGACATCGCCGCCGGCATCGCCAAGACCGGCCTGAGACCGGTGGTCTGCATCTACTCGACCTTTCTTCAGCGCGCCTTCGACCAGGTCTTCCAGGAAGTGGCCTTGCAGAACCTCCCGGTGGTCTTCTGCGTGGATCGAGCGGGCCTGGTCGGCTCCGATGGCCCGACGCACCATGGCCTGATGGACATCGGGTACATGCGGATGATGCCGAACATGGTCCTGGTGGCGCCCGCGGACGCCGTCGAGATGAAACACGCACTGGAGTTCGCGCTGGCCCAGAGTCATCCGGTTGTGATCCGATACCCCAAGGACGCGGTGCCTTCCGACGAATTCGTGCGGGCCGCTTCCGACAAGCCTTTCGAGCTGGGCCAGAGCATCCTGGTCAAGCGTGGCCGCAGGCCGGCGCTGACCGTTGCCTGTTATGGGACTCTCCTGCCGGAAGCCCTCCGGGCCGCGCAGACTTTGCACGGTGAAGGGATTGCTATCGATGTCGTCAACGCGCGGTTCGCCGCACCGGTCGACGACAAGATCCTGACCGGTCTGACGAAGGGAAAAGGCCTGATTACCGTTGAGGACCACCACGTCGCGTGCGGATTCGGGTCGGCCGTCCTCGAACGGGCGTCCGAACTGGGTCTCGACGCCGGCTGCATCCGTGTGCTGGCGGCGCCCCGTCGCTTTATCGGGCACGATTCTCGCCGATCGCAACTCATGCAGGTCGGCGTTACGGCCGATGACATTGTCAACGCGGCAAAGGAAATGCTGAACGACCGAGGCGCCAAACGCGCACAGACATGAGTCAGCGAAGGACCCTGCCCAAACTGGTCATCTTTGGGGACCCGGCCAAAGAGCCGGTCGCCACGGCCATCGAGGATTTCACCCGCTTCCTCCAGGGCAAGGCCGAAATCGTCGCCAGTTGCGGCCTCGGAGGCTGCTCGACCGACGCCCTGTGCGAGAGCGATTTCGCCGTCGTCTTTGGCGGCGACGGCAGCATCATCTCGGCGGCCAGGGACCTCAGTCAGTCCCACGTGCCTGTCATCGGGGTCAACCTCGGGAAGCTCGGTTTCCTTGCCGAATTCAGCGTTCAGGAGCTGAAGGAATTCTTTGACAGTGTTGTAGCAGGCAAGGCGCCCATCGAGCGGCGGATGCTGCTGGGCTGTTGGGTCACCGAGAGTTCCCAGGGCGGTCGGGAGAAGTTCCACTCGCCCGCGGTCAACGAGGTCTTCATCACCTCGGGCCCGCCGTTTCGGATGATCGAGCTGAAGATCGCCGTCGACGGCCAGCACGTGGCCACCTGCGGCGGGGACGGCCTGATCGTCTCGACGCCCACCGGCTCGACGGCCTACAGCCTCGCGGCCGGCGGCCCGATCCTGGCGGCCTCGATGGAGGCGATGGTCATCACGCCCATCTGTCCCCATTCGCTGAGCTTCCGTCCGATCGTGATCGACGCCCGCAGCCGCGTGGAGATCTGCTGCACGCGGATCAACGAGGGCACCACCGTCTCGATCGACGGCCAGGTCTCGCGGGCGCTGTGCGTCGACGACGTCGTGAAGGTCGCACGGGAATCGAGCAGCTTCCTCGTGGTGAACAACCCTCTGCGGACGCCGTGGCAGACGCTGGCCTCGAAGCTCGGCTGGGCGGAGAGACCCAAGTACGCGAGCTATTGAGCGCTCGACGGCCACGATCGCGTTCGCACCACGCCACGCCTGCTCTCGAAGTCGAGGTGACATGATGAGAGCTTCGCTGTTTTCAGGACGAACGAACGCCGGACGCATCGGTCGATCCGATGCCGAGCGGCTGATGCGCCGTCGCAAGATCGCCGCGTGGGTCGTCACGCTGATTGTGGTCTGCGCGGTCACGTCCTTCTCGTCGGGCAATCGCACGGGCGGCTACGGCGTCGGCTCGGTGCCCAGCGCGGTCCGCTCAGCGACGACCCCGCTGACCAGCTACGAGAACGGCCTCGTTGACACGCCCGATCCCATCGACAGCAGCGATCGCGTCGTCACCGGCAACGTCACAGGGGGCAAGCACTTCCGCGGCGCTCTTCCCTACCGCCCGCCGACGAGCATCGACGCGCCTCTGGGCTCGACCTCGCTCGATCCGTTCCTGCGGCGCACCGCGCCCGCGACGGCCGGAGAGGATTACCTGGGAGCATCTGATTCGTTCTACTCGCCGACCGGAACCGTGATGACCCCCGGCGCGGGAACCGCACATACCGGACAGACATCCCCGTCCCGATACGCGTCGGGATCGGATCTGGGGCTGCGACCCAGCGACCCAGCGTCGGCGGAGGTTCCTGTGGGCGACCTTGTGACTGGTTGGCCGACGTCGACACAGGACGGCACCGTCGCGACGCGAGAGGACTACCGGCAGCAGATGCGGCAGTTGCAGGAGACGCTCGCACAGGTCAAGGCCGAGCTGGTACAGCTCGAACGGAGCATCGCGACCGGCGCGGAGGCTGCCGAGCCGGAGACACGGAGCGTTCCGGCAGATTCCCCGGCGCTGCCTGACAGTGTGATGCAGGCTGCACAGCCCGTGTCGCCCGCCGATGCCTCGCGCCGGCGGGAGCTGTTGCAGGAGACCGCGCGATTGCTGTCGGCGACGACGGGTTTGCTCGAGGGCTCTGCGGCACAGAGCGCCGCCGCACGCGGCCAAGCGGATGCCGGCGTCGCTTCCGACACCGTCGCGGACGCACAGCCCCGACTGCGGCTCTACGAAGAGCAGGAACAGGTGTCGTCCGAAGCGCCGTTGTCCATCGACGCCCTGGTCGCGCCTCGCACGCGCCAGACCGCCGGCGCCCCGGCGAGCCCGAGCACCAGTCAATTGCCTGCCGTGCAGCGCATCCAGGAAACCGCGCGGGCCTTCGACACGACGAATGCGGTTCTGAAACGCCCGCAAACGGCAATGCCTTTGCCTCAAGCGTCGCCCGGTGCGGAGTTGCCCAGCGGCTATCGTGTCCTGGGGCAAGACGGCGATTCGGCGCTGTCCCCGATCAAGGCGGCCACGAACGCCGCACTGACGCCGGCGTCGCCGCTGAACAACGATTCGTCTTCTGCGAAGATGTTCGAACGCCACCTTCAGTCGGGCCGGCAACTCATGCAACAGGGCCAGTTCCAGCGGGCCGCCGAAGCCTTCACCCTCGCCTCCGCGTATCGGCCGAATGATGCGCGGGCCCATCTGGGCAAGGGCCACGCGCTTCTGGCAGCCGGCCGGTACCTCGACAGTGCGCTGTCCATTGCCAAGGCCGTCGAGCTGGACCTGCCCGCCGCGCTGCAAAGGACGGATCTGATTCAGCTCGTGGGTGGTCCGGATCCCTTCGTCCGGCACTTCAACGAACTGGACCGGCTCATCCAAGCTGACGGAGTGCCTCAACTGCAATTCCTGATTGCGTACATCTACTATCAAATGGACCGTCCGGCCGAGGCGAAGGCTGCCATCGATGCGGCGCAGAAGCAGTTACCCACGGCGACGCCCATCCACCTGCTGAGAAGCGCTGTCAATCAGTAGCTTGCGAAGCTTCCGGGACAGCTGCGTCGGGCCAGTTTGTGCTGAGAACCCTGAGCAAATGCCCGGTCGTATCGATGACGACGATCTCTCTGCGATGGCGGGGTTTGCCGTCGGCCCCGGTCAGGAAGTGGCTTGTCTCGGGGACCAGGCACGTGATCTGATCGTTGCCCTTCCAGGAAGGCAGAAGATCGGGTATGTCGTCATCTCCGAACCCCTCCTCGGTGCTGAGCGGATACTGTACTTCCTTTGAACCCAGTTCACAGATCGCGAAGCGATTGGATTCCAGCGGCACCAGCAGGCGCCTGCCGTCAGGTGAGAGACAGAAGTAGTTGACGTTCTCGCTCGTCTGATTGCGGAGGGCCGAGGGCAGAATGTCCGTGACCGTTCCCGTCAGGCGGTCGTAGCAGAACAGCGAGCTCCTGGGCTCCTCCAGATCGGTCGTAGGAATGGTGGCGGTGGCGCTGGAAAACAGGACGCGGCCCTCGAGTCCATATTGGACGTTCATGAAGGGTTGAAACAAGGTTCCCGCGAACTGCTTGGCCGCTCCGGCAGACCGGCGCGTGCAGACCGTGTCATCCTCGATCGGGTTGGTGGCTTCGGTGGGAACGACGCCGGTGTCCGCGACGAGCACCTTCTCCTCGACCGCGCCGAGGATCGGATCGCCATCCTGCTTGACGTAGGCGATGGCCTTGCCGTCAGGTCGCCAATCGAAGCCGAGGGCGACGCCGTCAGCCACCTCGATCGCATCGGTCCTTCCATCGGTGGAGGCGACGATCAGGGCCACCTTTTCCTTGTCGTGCGGCGCCGATACCAGAAAGGCCACCCAGCGCCCGTCGGGCGAGAGCCTCGGCCGCAACATCGTCAGGGGCAGGATTGCAGCGGTCGCGTTCCGTCCAGGCTCGGCTCGGTCGGCTACGATCAAGCGGCTGCATCCGATCTCGCACTTGCGACACTCTTCGAGCTTGTCCCGCCCGATCCGCGTCACCAGCAGCGCGTTGGGCTCTTCGCACATCGCGCGCACCACCCAGCGATGGTACGATTCCTCGACGCCGGACTTGCTGCCCTCGCCGAGGGGAAGATCGGTCGGCAGCACGTCGCCGGCGAGGACCTTGTCCATCAGACGCCGGGCATCACGGCGGACCATGTCGGCCACGTTCGCCGGGAACAGTCTCAGGCCTTCTTCCAGCGTCGCGCAAGGCGACGCTACAACGTACGTTATCTGTTTGCCGTCGGACGAGATGCCCGGCATCGAGCCTACCTCGCCATCGGTCTGGATCGGCGTCAGCGCGCCGCTGGTCCCATCGACGACGCAGAGTTCTTCCGGGATACGCAGCAGACCCCAGGAGCCGTCGGCCGACCACTCGACAGTAGCCTCGGGGAAGCAGCCCACCAGCAACGTGAGGACACAGCACAAAACGAACAGACTACAACTCTCAATAGACCTTTTCACGGCTCCGCTCCTTTCTGAACTGTCGGTATCGATCCCAAAGGCTCGGCCCTGACTCGGCCGAGCGTTGGACTTCGCGTGGTTGCGATTGCAGCATGGCGACCGCCTTGGTCTGCCAGAAGCCCTCTTCGGTCTCGCCCAGGACGCGTCGCCAGCCTTCCGCGCCGGCCTGGCGCGGGGCGGTCCGAACGATGACAGTCTCGGGCTCTGGTGTCGGCGAGGGCGCGGATCGGCGTCCGATGGCGGCTCCGAGGATCGCGGCGACTGCGATCACCGCCGCCCAGCGCGCCAGCACGCTCCAATCCACGCGGAATGGCTTGGGCGGAGCCAATTGGGCTGATGACGGCTGCGTCTTCTGCGCGATGGCTTGGCGCGTTCGGATGCAGGTCTGCGTCATCGGTTCGGCCCACTGCCTCGCTTCGGCATGTTCGGCCAGATAGGTCTCGAACAACGTAGCGGCATCTTCGTTCAGCTCGCCAAGCGCGCGGTCCATGGCAAGCCGTTCGATCGTCTCACGTTTCATTCCGGACTTCCTCCATTTGTTCTCGTATGGCCTTCAAGGCGCGATGCAGCCGCGAGCGGACCGTCCCGACCGGCACGTTCAGCGTTCGGGCGATCTCGTCGTAGCTCAGGTCCGCCCCGAACCTCAGGTGGACGACCTCCCGATGCTCGGCGGTCAGTCGGCCAATCGCCCGCCAGAGGGCTTCGGCGTCGTCAAGCTCTGGCGGCGAAGCCTCGGATGCCCGTTCCACAAGGCTCCGTTCGAGCACGCGTGCGTCGCGGCCTCGCTTGCGGAACCAGTCGGTCTGCGTGTTTCGCGCGATGGCGAACAGCCACGCCTGCCGGCTGCCCGCTCGTCGAACCGGTCCCAGTTGCGAAAGGCACGCAGGTAGCACTCCTGGGCCAGGTCGTCGGCATCGCTGGCGCTGTTGGATGCGCAGAACATGTACGCCCGGACCTTGCCGCAGGTCTGTCTCCAGAACTGATCGAACTCGGTTTGGAACGTGCGTGCCATGCCTGTGCGTCCATTCTAAAGTCGGACGGAGGCCGGCGAAAGTTCCCGCCTGTTGGGAGAAATGGAAGAATCGCAGGGTAGCTGTGAGCCGCAGCCGTTGTGTCAGCGGCGGCGCTTCAGGAGCCGACGCGGATCGAGCTTGCGGAACGCGTCGGTGATACCCCGGCCCACGGCAAGCACGCGGAGGCTGTAATCGAGCATGCGAAGCCGGCTGTCGCTGGGCATCAGGACGCGGGCCCGCCGGACGCGTTCGGCCGCTTTGTCCATTCGACCGGCGGCCACGTACGTGAAGGCCGAGTCGCGCAGCGCGCCGAGGTGTTCCGGGTCTATGTCGAGGGCGTGCGCGAAGAACTGCACCGCATCGTCCAGGTGGCCCTTGTTGGCGGCGCCGACGCCGAGGTAGTAGTGGGCGTCGGGATTGGTCATGTCGAGGTTGCTGGCGCGCAGCAGGCAGCCGATGGCGTTGTCGTTGTCGCCCAGGGTCAGGAACATCGAGCCCATCGAGATCAGCGTGCCCGCCTCCTCGATGTCGAGTTCCAGCTCGGCCATCAGGCACGCCCGGGCCTCCTTCGGCCGGCCGTTGGCCAGCGCGCACTGGGCCATGCGATAGTGTGGGCCGGCCAGCGTCGAGTCGCGATCGAGCGCCTGCCGGAACAGACGTTCGGCGCGGGTCAGATCGTTCTGATTGAATGCGATCTCGCCGAGATAGAACAGCGCCGGCGCGAAGTCCGGGTCGAGTTCGAGGATGCGGCGGAACTTCTCGCGCGACGAGGCGATGTCACCGAGCTCCAGAAGAAACAGCGCGAAGTCCATGATGACTTCGATGTCGCCCGGATTGGCCCGCAGCTCCGACAGGAAATGCTCGCGCGCCTCGACGGGATCGCCGTGCGACCAGTAAGCCTGCGCGATGCGATAGTGGATCTGCGGATGGGTTGGTTCGAGCTCGGCAGTTTTGAGCCAGCACTGGACGGCCTTCTTGTACTGACCGCGTGCGAAGAGGCTGTTGCCGATGTTGTAGTAGCACAGGGCGCAGTCGGGCTCGAGCTGCTGGGCGAGGTAGAACATCTGCTCGGCCTGATCGTGCAGGCCCATCTCGGTGTAGGTGATGATGCGATTGCAGTAGCACGGCTCGAACCGCGAGTCGAGCTGCTGGATGTACTCGAACGTGGCGATCGCCCGGTCGTACTGTCCGGTGCGGGTATAATCGACGCCCAGCGAGTTGAGGATCTCCAGATCGCCCGGGCTCAGCTCCAGCGCCGCCTCGTACGCTTCGATCGCCTCGCTGAACCGGCTGATCGAGTCGAGCGTCAGGCCCTTGTTGAAGTGCCAGGCGCTGTTGGTCGGGTTGATCTCCAGCGCCAGGTCCAGCTCCACGAGAGCCTGGGCCATCTGGCCGTCTTCGTACAGCTCATAAGCCTTGCGGGCGTTGCGCTCGGCGCGGTCGTAGGTCCCGAACTCCATGTCGTCGAACAGCATCGTCGTTGCTTGCCTCCAGCGTTCCCAGGGTACAGCCTGACTACACCCGGCTATATCGCCCGCCGACGGCAGGCCCTTAACCCGTTTTCCGCCGCCGGCGAAGTCCTTTTCACCCGCCCGGCTCGCTGCCCGCGCCCGTGCATAAGTCCCTTGCAGAATGGAGCTTGGCCGAACCCCCGCCTCGCCGTCCCCGTCCGATAACCCCAAGGCGAACCCTTCTTCCTCCACCCCGCGCAAACCGTCTCATAACCCCCGAGCTGCCGCCGCTCAGTCCAGGTCCGGCGCCGAACCCTCAAGCCCAATGATCTGTTGCTGGCGCACACATGTCAGATCACGTCCGCGACGGCACCGCGGGCCTCTGCAAGAATGGCAGATTCTGGCGGGGTGGCACACGCGTGAGGGTATCTCTAACATGTGATATTGCAGAGGGTTGAGAAGAGTGCATGTGTTCTGGCACGCAGTTTGCAACAGTGGATTGTAGAGTGGAAAAGGCATGAAGGCATGGATGCCGCAGAAGAGTTGGTGGAGATCCTGGGAGGTACTGACGATGTGGTTCGAGAACTGGTCACCATTCTTTGACGTGGGCAAGACGCTGGAAGAGATGGATCGGATCCTCAATGCGGTGGGTCGTCCGTTGAGCCTGCGGAGCGTGCCGCGCGGCACCTTCCCGGCGATCAACGTATACGACCAGGGCCAGGCGCTCGTGATGACCGCCGAGGCGCCGGGGATGAAGAGCGGCGACTTCGAGCTGACCGTGCTGGGCGATTCGCTGACGGTCAAGGGCGAGCGCAAGGTCGAGGAGTCCGAGCAGGAGCGCTACTACCGGCGCGAGAGACCGATGGGGGCATTCACGCGGACAGTGACATTGCCCACGCCGGTCGACACGAATTCGGTCAAGGCCGAGTACCGTGACGGCGTGCTGCGCGTGTACATGGAGAAGGCCGAAGAAGCGAAGGCCAAGAAGATCAAGATTGCATCGTAAGAGGACCCAACGGCGACGACAGGACCGTTATCGTTTGATGGGAGGTTGAGAGCTATGGCACCGAATCAGCAGGACATCACCCGGCCGCAGCAGGCGGCGGTGACGCGAAGAGAAGAGCAGACGCAACAGTATTTCGTGCCCCCGGTGGACACCAGTGAAACGCCGGACGGATTGACCCTTCGGTACGACATGCCCGGCGTCAGGAAGGAGAACGCCGACATCACTGTCGACAAGGGCACGCTGATCGTCACGGGCAAGGTCGATCCCGAGGAGTCCGGAACGCCGGTCTACCGGGAGACGCGAATCGGCGACTACCGCCGCGAGTTCACGCTGCCCAACGACGTCGACGCCGGCCACATCAGCGCCGAGATGAACGCGGGCGTGCTGACCGTCCGCATCAACAAGCCGGAAGAGGCCAAACCGAAACGCATCCAAATCCGCAGCAGCTAAACGTCGTAAGTGGTTTCGAGGCAGTTCCCCATCAGGCGGCACCGGATCGGCGGTGCCGCCGTTGCTTTGCGCGCCAGGTGGAGGGCCGGCCAATTCTCGATGACGTAAAGTGTTTGTTGACAAGGTGTTGCGCCTGTTAGCGAGCAGGCCGGCGGCGGCGACAGGGGTTTTTGTGGAAACGCGCCGCCAAGCATCCTATAATAAGCCGGTAAAGTGACAAGGCGGGAAGGGTCCGTTTTGTATGATCGGTCGGCGTGACCGGCCGAGAGCGTGGAGACACCAGATCATGATCCAGGAAATCAAAGGCCAGATCACCGCCGGCAAGGGCAGGTATGGCATCGTCGTCAGCCGGTTCAACGAGTTCATCACGTCGAAGCTTCTCGGCGGGGCGGTCGATTGCCTTCAGCGGCATGGCGCCTCCGACGAGCAGATCTCGGTCGTTTGGGTTCCTGGCGCCTGTGAGATCACCGTCGCGGCCAAGAAGTTGGCCGACAGCGGCAAGTTCGCCGCGGTCATCTGCCTGGGCGCCGTCATCCGGG
>ENA-UPTA01005065-UPTA01005065.1-activated-sludge-metagenome-genome-assembly--contig:-NODE-5065-length-12281-cov-5.360134_pt1 | contig 12281 bp, 12 predicted proteins | sample MGYA00238184_ERZ773361 | MGnify/ENA primary metagenome ERZ773361 (study PRJEB29100, sample SAMN05720205) | activated sludge metagenome | isolation source: anaerobic digester from wastewater...
CCCCTTTCACGGCCCGTTTCCAGGTCAGGGGAAAGGTCCGCCCCAGAGGCGTTGCCGCCCCGTAGCCGATGACAAAAACCCTTCTGTTTTTTGGCGCCTTCATAGATTGATCTTCTTATCCGCTTTCCGATCGCCGATCAAGCGGTTCTGTGCAATACCAGGCAGGCATTGCAACCGCCGAATCCGAATGCATTCTTCAAAACGAACTCCTGGTCCAGGTTCCTTGCTCCCTCCGCCACACAGTCAATCGGTATTTCAGGGTCCGACAGGTAATTGATCGTCGGCAGGATCCGCCCTTTTAGCATGCCTTCCATAGCCAGGATGATCTCAATGGCGGATGATGCCCCCATGGCATGGCCTGTTTGGGACTTGTTCGCCGAGACGGGGGGGATCGTATTGCCAAAAACGTCCCTTAGTGCCTCCCATTCCACCTTGTCGCCGACTTTCGTCGAGGTGCCGTGGGCGTTGACGGCATCGATATCTGTGGTCGCCAGGCCTGAGTCACGAAGGCTTTCGGTGATGCAGCGCCGAACCGTTTCCAGATTCGGGGCCACGAAATGATGGGCGTCGGACGTCATGGCCCAGCCCGCCATTTCCAGGGAAGGCCGAAGCCCGTGTGCGGCGGCGAAATCCGGGTCGGCAATGATCACGCAGCCCGCGCCTTCGGACACGACAAATCCCCGCCGGTTAAGGGAAAAAGGCCGGCTTGTCTTGTCCGGTGCCTCTTCCGGCTGGTCTTCCTTTGGGCGGTACGCCCCGTTCATCGTGGCAAATCCGGCCACGATGGGTTCCACCAAAGGGAAATCGACGGCGCCGCAGATCACGACGTCGGCCATACCCTGTTCGATCAACAGCGCCCCCATGATCATGGAGGTGCAACCGGTCGCGCAGGCGGTGATGGTCGCCGTGATCGGACCTGTCGCCCTGGTCATGATCGATATCTTTCCCCCCACCATGTTAATGCAGGAATTGGGGTTGGTGAACGGATGAGGAAGTTTTCCCTCTTTGTTGAGAAGCCGATCCGCCTTTAAAACCGCATCGAGACCGCCGATTGCAGAACTGAAGGTTATCGCAGTTCGGGGGGCCATGTCAGGGGTGATGTCGATCCCGCTTTTTCGCAGAGCCCGGTGAACCACCAGCATGGCGTACGGGAAAAGGGGCGACGTCCACTGCACCATATCCCGGGCGGTGAGAAAAGGATATGACCGCAGATCAATCGCTTCGACTTCTCCGGCGATTCGCACGGGAAACCCGTCCCGCAGAGGGAAACGTGTCAGGGGACCGATGCCGCTTTTCCCTGCCGAGGCCTGATCCCACTGTTTTTCCAGATCCATTCCCAGGGGAGAAATAGCGTCATAACCCAGGATCACCGGTCGCCTGCGGTCTGTTGCACCGTTTGTCTTGGTAATCATGCGTAAAACTACCAGGGGATAAAACGGTACAGTTTGGCGAACATTTCGTAGACTTCAATCCAGTTCTTGAGATCCTCCGTCGAACGCAGATGCTCCCGTTTATTCACCATGACCCAACTCATGTGGGCCGCTCCGTCCTTGCAGGTCGAACAGTCGCGGGTTTCCGAGGTGCAGCACCGATGCATGGTCTTGAGATCTGACGCCCAGCGGACAAAGTGAATGAGACGCTTGGGCCGGGGATTGCGCGTATCGAGTTGTTCCGTTACGGAGGGACACTCATTCCATCCGAAGGACCGCCCCATCATTTTACCCGTGGTAATGATCTCGTGATAGTACCGGCAGGAAATGACCGTCCGAGGGTAGCGGTCGAGCATGTCGTCCATTTCGCTTCGCACATCACGCAGCTTGTCTTCACTCCAGAAAAACCCATCCACGCCTTCATCGTTGGTGAGCAACTGGAAATGGACCTTCAGACCCGCATCGGCAATTTTTTTGACGACGGATTCAATGCGGCCGACCTGATTCGCCGTGATCGTGTAGAGATAGTAGGTGTAGGGATCGCCCTCATAATGCCGCCGCGATACGGCGAAGGTATCTTTGCCCCGGAGGACTTTTTCGTCTTCTTCGTCCCCCCACAGGGAGATGCCCACCATCATGTCGGGAAAACGGTCCCGGGGAATCTTGATCTGGCCGTTTGTGGCACAGTAGGTGGGAAGCTGCCGGTAAAAGGCCTCGACCCGGTCCAGGTAAAGGGTCGGCTCGCCGCCGATCAGGATGGCCAGATTGACCCCCCGTTGCTTTTCCTTGGCGATGAATGCATACCACTTATCCAGGTCCATTTCTTCGGGAGCGGCCAAGTGTTCGTTGGAGGAAAAGAAAAAACATCCCTTACAGCGCAGATTGCACTGGTTGGTCACATCGTAAATGGAACTCCGGATATTGAGGCTGGCGATTCTCCGGTAACGTTCATGCCAGGCTTCATCCAATAAGGAACTGACTGTTTTCATAGAATATTTCCGTTTCCCCCCGTCGTTTCATCCACTGCAAACGACCATCTTAATAGTTGGAACCCGGAAGCGGTTTTCCGGGCGGTTCAATGAGTTTCGTGCAGAGGTTTTCCCCCTTTTCGTAATTCATGACCCAGACGGCCAGGTAGGTGTCCACATAATCCAGCCAGGATCGGAAGGTTTCCGGATCGGTCGTGTGCCGGTGGAGACGGGCGGTCACCACAGCGCTGCCGGAGGCATAATGCCGGCAGTCCTCACAGTCCGTATCGGGTACACAGCAGGCAATATTGCGATCCCAGGACAGATCCGCCCGGTACTGCCGGAAAGTGCGGCCGAGCCCGATGTCGGTGGACGCATTCATCCGGGGATACGAACAGCCGTAGAGGGTGTGGAGGCCGCAAGGGTCCGTGTGGGCCACGACATTATAAGGCGAAAACAACGTGTTCTCAGGATACAGGCTCAGCAGATCCATCATGGTACGCCTCGTTCTGAGCAGCGAAGCCGAGTCATGCCGCAGGCTCCCCGTATACCCCACCGGTGCGGAAAACATGTTGAAAGTCATGCGGCAATCCCGGCTGACAATGGTATCCATAACCTCGTAGACTTCATCAATATTTTCTCGGGTAAAGGTATAAACAAAGACGGCCCGGGCATCGCCGGCGTAATTGTCGATCTGCCGTTCCAGGAGTTTGCCGGCACGGCGGATACGGAAACTCGTTTCATCGTTTCCCCAGACGGAAATGTGGATCCGGTAACCCGCGCTTTCGGGAATCCGGATGTAACCGTTGGTGGCGATGCTGCCCAAAGGCATCTCCTGATAACAGACCTCAAGCAATTCCGGAACCAGGGAAGGTTCGGCGCCGGCCAGGACGACATAGGTAATCCCGCGGAATTTTTCCTCCTGCATGAGCTTTCGCCATGCTTCCGGATCGCGGTTTTCCGGGGCGAACTGTTTTTCCCCCTCGTAGTAATAACAGCCGTCGCAACGGATATTGCAGCGGTTGGTCATGTCATAGGTTGATTCCCTGAGAAAGAAATATTTCCTGACCTTCTCCCATCGAAGAGAAACCTCCGGATCGGCTAAAAGTTCGGAAAATTTCCATTTTCTTCTCCCGGCATCCGCTGTCGTGATCGTAATGGTTTCCGTGCTGTCCATGACTCCGCTGTTTATTCGTATGATTACGCCTGAAGCTTCTGTTCAATATAGTCCGCAATCAGGCGAACGTTCCGCAATTTCGGATAATCGTCCTCGTCAATCGTAATCCCGTATTCATCCTGCAGCACGAGCACCACCGTCGCCAGGTCCATACTGTCCACCCCCAGTTCATCGACCAGATCGAGGTCGGGATCGAACGTGTCCGGTGTAATGTCCTGCAATTTTAATTCGGCAATGACAATCTCAGCGATACGGATGATCAGGGCCTTTTTTTCCGTGCTCACGGGCATCCACTCCTCCTGAATATAAATATGCCTTGACCGAAATCAAGGACTTCATAATCTTTGTTGTTCCGGACAATCTTCCGCAAGGATCTCCGCAGCCATCAAACCGCTGCAAACCGGTTTTGTGTCCAGAAATACCTGGAACGAATAGGAAAGTTTTTCTTCCTGCCGGGATCGGGAAAAGGACAGGATCAATCCGTCATCGGGCTTGACCGGCAGGCGGAACCGTACCCGGCGGATGCCCACAACCCTGATTTTTGTTCCGTGGACAGACTCTTCCCCCAGAATGGCTTGTTTCACCATCGCCAGGATAGCCAGCCCCGGAAGGATCGGGTTTTCGGGGAAATGCCCGGCATACCAGGGTGACCCGCTGGGGGCCGTCGCCCGGATGACCGCCATGGCGCCCGAAGGGTCGCGATCATGGGATATGAAGTGCCATTGTTCCGTCATAACTTAGGTTGGCGAACCGCGACCCGTTTACCGGTCGATGATTCGGCACCCCCCATCCTGTATCTCGTTTCCCTTGACTTCTTTTCCCAGACCGCGTTATCGGTTCCGGTGTGGAAGATTACGGAATATTCTTAATCATTCAAGATACATTTAAGGGAAAGGCAATATCACTGATCCCCGCCTGTATCAATACTTTTTTACGCTTGACAACCATGTAAAATCATTAACCATCATTTGTTGTCCGAACCATGATGGATTTCCCCAGCAATGCCGCCAGGGGGATGATCTGCAGTCCTTTTTCCTGAAGACCGGTCAGGATCGATACGATTTCCGCTTGCCAGTCCCGGCTTGTTACCGTTCCCGGTGGGCTGGTATCATGCAGGACAATAATATCATCGGGGCGTACTTTGTTCAGGATGCGGTTATTCATGCCCCGCACAAAGCGGTTTCCGCCGTCCCAGGCCCGACAGGAAAAATTGACACAGAATAGCCCCTGGCGGTGCAAAACAACGGCAAGCTTCGGATTGGTAATCCCCACCGGAGGCCTGAAAGCCAGAGGTACAATTCCAAACAGGCGCAATTGCTCCTGAGTTTTTTGCACTTCCCCCGAAAGGCGTTTCATGGTTCGCAGCATCAGAAGGACATCATGACTGTAAGAGTGATTGCCTATGTCATGTCCCTTCTCGAGAATGGCCCGGACCAGTTCAGGATGTCCGGCAACCCGTTCACCCGTGACGAAGAACGTGGCCTTTAACTCCTGTGTTTCCAGTAAGTCGAGCAGCCAGGGGGTGGTCGCGGGATCCGGTCCGTCGTCGAAGGTCAGGGCCACCACCGGCTTTCCCGTTTTCCCCCGGCTGTTTGCCGGAAGAAAAAAGCTCACGCCGGGCAGAAAAGACGCAATCAGACAGCACATGACGAACACGACCAGAGGAAGGATGGCCAGATGTGGCGCAAAGACGCTCAGGACCAAGGCAACCGTCAAAGAGATAAACCCGACTGCCGCCGCGGGTGTTGCGGCCTCTTTCCTTATTTCATCTGCCGTCATCGGATCAGGTACTCCCAAAGCGGGCCCACCCGCCCCCTGGCGTACATCCGGGCGAGAATCCGGGCGGTTTTTTCCGCGCCGGAACCGACGAGCCAGTTGATTTTTCCTTCTGTATGATCCGCCAGCATATCCATGGCTTTTTGACGGTCCAGTGCCGAAGACCAGTAAAAAGTCGGATCCAGCAGGTTCGTTGCAGGAGATATTTGCCCCTCCCGGAGCGCCAGATCATATAAATATGTGTGCGGATAGATACGGATACCGCTGAAGACAAAATATACGGCTCTGTTCAAATCTTCTGTTTTATTCAAGGATTCCCGAAGCGTGGCTTCGCATTCGCCGGGCCCCCCGAGCATCAGATAGTGGGCAATGTCAAGTCCCGCTTCGGTTGCCCGCTGGTGCGCGACCTGAACATCTTCCCGCCGGAAAGGTTTCCGGTAGGCGGCCAGCATCAAATCACTGAGGGATTCCGTCCCGAATTCCACATGTCGCAGTCCCGTTTCCGCCAGACGGCGGTAATAATCCGGTGGTGGATTGGTCGGCGTGAAGAAGGCCCCCCACGGTACGGAAACACCGGCTTTCTGGAAGGCCAGGGCCACTGCCAGACTGTGATCGTAATCGCCGTTAAAGGTCGAATCGGTAATATAGAGATAGCGGGCCCCTGCGTCCTGGAGCATTCTGGCGGTTGCAGCCACTTCCTCGGGCGGAACAAAACGGAATGTTTTCCCCTCGATGTGGGGATAGGTGCAGTAAATACAGCGGAAAGGACAGCCGCGCTTGGTCTGCAGATTGAGCATGCCTCCCCGCTGCAGGTAAAATGACGTGTAGAGATGGTTTGGAAAGGGTCCCCGGTGAAAGGCGCCGGGCCAAGGTTCGGGAAAAATGACGGGGCCCCCTTTCTTAATAATCCCGGGTAGATGATTTAAACCATCATTTTTTTCGAGCGCTTCAAGCAGAAAAGGCAGGCGTTCACCTTCGCCGATAACCCCAAAATCGGCGTCAAGACGCTGCATCCATTCCCCAGGCAGGATCGTAAAGCCGCTTCCACCGAGGACAACCTTCGCCTGGGTATGATTCCTGATCAGGTGAATCAAATCGGCGATACTCTCCGCGAAACCCTTTACATGGGTGGAATCGGTCGTATCGATATTCCGGATGGAAAGACCGATTAAATCGGGTTGTTCGCGAACGAGAATCTTCACGAGCGCTTCGTCATTGGCAAATTCGTTCATATCAACGATTTGAACCCGGTGTCGGGAACCGATGGCGTGGGCAACGTAATCCAGCCCAATGGGATAGGTCGGATACGGATCCGTCATGGTGTTTGTGGAAATCAGCAGAATTTTCATCAGCGCCCCTCCCAAACTTCCCGGCCGAACCTTTCCTGGCCGATGATACGTCTGACCGTTTGAAACGATCCCAATGTGGTGCCCATGATTCCGGGAGCCAGAATGTTCTGCCCGGCGAAATAAAGACCTGAGATAGATGGACGGTTCAAACAGGTTGTCTTCATCAGTTGGCCCGACGAACGCATAATACCATAGGCGGACCCCTCGGGGCTGCCGACCCAGTCGCGTATGGTTAAGGGGGTATAGGTATCGATCATTTTCATCCCCTGCAGGGGGCCGAAAAGCGCCTCCGCTTCGGTAATGAATGTCTCGGCCTTCTTTCGCTTGGTCTCCTCATAATCTTCGCCCCGTTGCCCGGATTTGGTATGCAGCCAGGGCCGCCATGATTCAATACCGCTTGTGGTCATCATGGTCAGCAACAGCGTGTCAGGCCGGGTGCTTTCCCTGATCTGCAGAAATAAACCGTGCTGCAAAGAACCGTCTGCCTCGGGGTGCAGCCGGTAGAGATTATAGGGGAGCCCCGCATGAACCTTTGCATCAACAGCCAGCGTGACGACAAAAAGCCCTTTCGTATTCTCAAACCCCTTGATGCGTGCCGCATGATCGGAACGGAGGCTTTCCCCGGGGAGCATGGACATGACATTCCGGGGATGGATGGCGGCGATGATGGTGTCTGCTGCGAGTTCGCGCCCCGATTGCAGGCGCAACCCGCGAAGACGATCCGCATCGGCCAGAATATGCAGTGCGCCGTCTCCGGTCAGGAGTTCGCCTCCCAGCATTTCAAACCGCCGCACAAACGTCTCGGCCAGGAGGGAACTGCTTTCTTTAAGTCTCCAGGACGAAAGGAGATAAGAAGCCAGGATCATGTAATAGAAAAAACGCGGGCAATCCTGGAGCGGGACCCCGATCAGGGTCGCGGGAACCCCCAGGACGCACATAAGACGGGGAGAACAGTGCAAACGGGTCAGATAATCCCCCATGGGAGAAAAACTATCCAGGGAAACGGCCTTTCCCGCTGCATTGGTCAGCATATCCAGCCGTGCAAAACTCTGAAAGACGTCCCGGAGTTCTTCCATGAAAGCGGTGATCTGTGACTGTTCCTGCGGGAATGATTTTCTCAGATTATCTTCAAAGGCTTCCAGGCCTTCGGGAAGATCAAAATTGAAATCATCGAAAACATAACGGTCAATCGGCCCATTTACCCCCATGCGCTCCAGGGCAATGTCGGAGGCGACGCCCAGGCAGTCCCACAGTCGTCGGAGCGGTTGACCGGCGGCCAGAGCCCCCAGGTAATGAATGCCGACGGGGCAGTCGCAACCCTGTCGCCGGTAGCCACGCATGAGCCCGCCCGCCAGGGTATTTTTCTCGACCATGGTGACGGAATAACCCAGCTTGGCCAACAGAATGCCCGTGCTCAGACCGCCTACCCCGGAGCCGATGATCAGGATTTTTCCCGGGTTCCGATTCTGTTTCAGCATGGATTGACCTCCAGGGCCGTTACATGATGACCCAACCCGAGGATAAGTATCCCGCGACCGGCCAAGGCGGGGGAGCCGTCCTGGCAGAAAACGTCCGGTATGCGCTCTGCTTCGACCATGCGCACCGCCAGGACCGCTGCCAGGGCAGAGACCGAGGTGAATTCGCCCAGGAAACGGCGGTAATCAACCACGGGACGGGGAAAATCCGTCAATGTTCGGAAATTTTCCAATTGTGCTTTCCCCTTTTCCTGTTGGGCCCATGGTATTCCCGCCAGAATCAGGCCGAATCGTTCCCGGATCCGGGCAACGCCTCCCAGGGCGGAAATCATTTCCGGAATGCGGGAGATTTCGTCACCCGCAAAGGCCACAACGGGGACGGTCACCTGGCAGGAGGCGCCTGACGGATGGCGGGAAAGATACAATGCACCGCCCCCGTCCGCAGGGATACCTGTTTGTGCAAGGGATGCATCAAAAAGCGGTGACAGGGTCGCATGGTATTCGTCCGCTCCGACCAGGAGAATCGGATCATCCCGGACCAGGAGATCGGCACAGTACAGGGCCTGCTCGAAGGTGCAATCCCCGCCCGTCATGGTGATATTGGGACCGGTCGCCTGGAAATGGATGGCTGCCTGCCCCGTCGGCGCGTTGTGGACCGAGCCGATAAAATCGGTCGGACTGGTAAAACGTTCACCTGATGTAAACAGTTTCTGCAGGAAATCATGGGTTTCGGAAAGGCTTCCCCAGCCTGTTCCCAGAAATACCGACCGGGGCGCTTCCCGTTCCGGTTTTTCCCCGCAGGCCGAAACCGCCAGAGACAGCACCATGCGGGCCAACCGCTTCAGGCGGCGTACGGCTTTCTCGGACAGCGGTTTTAGGATGTTCTCGTTTGCCACGATTCCTGGGAAAGGTTCGCCGACTTGCAGCCGTGTCAGGGTCTCTTCAAGATCTCCCGCACAGGAGAGACCGGAGCGGCCATAAACGAAGAAAGGTGCCTTGGGTTTGTATGCTGGGGACGCAACAGAGGAAACGTGACCGCTCAAATCTCCAAAAGCCAAAACGGCGTTGTTTCCACCAAACCCGAATGCATTCACGAGGACCTTCTTGACGGGGGCCTGTTGCGACTGTTGGATGGGAACCAGGTTCAATAAGGGGTCGGCTTCCGTGAAACCGACATTGGCAGGAATGAAACCGTAACGCATAGCGAGAATCGACGTCACCGCACCCATTGCACCGGCGGCTGCCAGGGCATGGCCATGGGCGCCTTTCAGGGAAGACAGGCGCGGCAGCGGAAGATCGCCGAACAGATCCCGGATGGCCCTGGCTTCGGCCCGATCGTTATCGGCCGTTCCGGTTCCATGAAGCTGGATGTAATCGATTTCCCCTGCTGAAAGACCGGCATCGCTCAGGGCTTCCTGCATGGCCCGTAACGCCCCTTCGCCGTCGGGATGGGGGGCGGCGGGATGGTAGGCGTCACAGGACAGACCACCCCCGAGATATTCTGCCAGAGCATCAGGGGGCGGTGTCGCGGACGCGGAAAGCAGGAGCATCGCCGCCCCTTCTCCGACGGTCATGCCCCGCCGTTTCCGGTCGAAAGGACGCGCGCCTGCCGGATCGACCAACTGGAGCGCATGGAATCCGTAATAGGTCAGGCGGCACAGGGCATCCGCACCACCGGCCAGAACATGCCTGGCTTGACCGGTCCGCAGTAACTCTGCAGCGATTTTCAGCGCCGCCGCTCCCGAAGAACAGGCCGTTGAAACCGTCAGGACCGGTCCCCGGCAACCGAACCGGCCGGCAATAGCCTCGGCGATCGTATTCGTGGCATGCAGGCGATAACATCCGGGATCGGTTTCGCCTTTGCGCAACAGGTCTTCGGTCAGGGTCATTCCCCCGGTGGTTACGCCGATGATGACGGCGTCGGGCGGTTCCTTAATATCGCGCATCGCCTCATCGGCAGCCGCCATAGCCAAAATATGGGTGCGCGGCATATCGGTTGTGGCATCACGCAGATCGATTTCACCGACCGGCAGAGGATTTTGGGTGGTGGGGAACAGATGAAGGGATTTAACGGCCCTTTCGGCCTGCTTGATCGACACGAGGGTCTCGCCGAGGCCTCTTCCCAGAGGGCTGATGATTCCCATCGCCGTGATGAAAATTCTTGGGTTGTTCAAACATTTGTCTCCGACCGATGATGGAACACATGATTCGCCAGGGCCGTGACGGAGGCAAAAACCTCAATGCCCAGTTCCTTGGTATCGATAATGACCCCGTAATCTTTTTCCAGCATCATAACCAGTTCCAGCACATCGATGGAATCAAGGCCGAGATCCCCTCCGACCAGTTGATCGTTCACATCGATATCCGCCGGTGATACGTCGATCAGATTCAAGGTTTCGATAATTTTAATTTTTAATTCCTCAATCAGTTCATGCATTTTCATTCCTTTGACCAATATTTTTACCTGAATACGGGAGTATTGCGGACCCGGCGGACCGGTTATCCCTTGTTGTGATCAGGGCGTTCAGGAATCACGAGCGGGGCCCAGTATTTTTTCAAACAGGCTCTTGATCAGCCATTTGGTAAAAGCCGTCGCATAACTTTTCCCGGCCAGGTAAATGCCGATCCAAAAGACCAGATTGGATACACCATAGGCAACGGGTCCGCCGACAACGACGATCAAGGGTTGCCTGGTGTGATAGGCCAGCCAGCCGAGGACGCCGATGAGGGGCCAGCCGATCACGTAACTGAAGAACATGAGAAACAAACCCACCATGACCTGGGGAGTCGGCCGGTTCGTATATACACGAAAATCGCCCCCTTCCGCAATGGCTTTTCTGATATATTCCGTGCGGGCCAAAGAAGCCGCAATCGTTTTCAAAGCCCGCTTCATGACTCAATTTTCCGTCCGATAAAGGGTTCAAAATGGAACCAGACAAAAGGATGCTGACGCACGACTTTCTCCAGTCCATCGGCGTATGTCTGGGCGGCATCTCCGATGGCGCGCTGCCGGTCCTTACGGTCTTTGGCGTCAACGTAAACGGGAGGCAGCACTTGGCAGTGATAAGCAAAATTACCGACCCGGGTGGCAAAGAAAATCAACAGGGGCGTGCGGGATAACAGGGCAAAAACAAAAGGGCTTTCCGGAAGCAGCGCCTCATGTCCCAGAAATTTAACCGGTACGGTGCGTTGGTTTTCCCGCCAGCGGCGGTCCCCCGTCAGGGAAACAATGCCCCCGCTTTTGAGGAAATTGATGCCTTCCAGAATATCCACGGGGGCGCTTCCTTCCTGCTCCACGGCGACAATCTTAATCCCCTGGGCCGCCAGGTCTTCCTTCTGCCGCTGCTCGATCTGCTCTTTGTGCTTGCGGCCCATGTAGAGCAGGAGTCTCATTTCCGGAAGGTCTTTCCCGTGGGATTTCAGAAGCCGGTGCGCGGCAAGTTCCCAGTTGCCCAGGTGGCTCATGAGGAGAATCCCTCCCGTACGCTGGGTTACTGCATTTTCCAGGTATTCCCAGCCTTGGTGGGTAAAGTGCATGGGGTGTTCTTCGGACTGGAGAAACCGGTCCAGAAAAACGTCGGTGAATTGATGAAATTGTTTCCAGGCGCAGTAAAGATGGTAAATGCGACTTTTAGACGGGAAAAGGGCTTTGTAAAAGCGTTTGCTGACCGCAACACGAGACGGGAAAAGCATAAAATACCCCGTGGCAATGCCCCAGGCAATCAGGCGGAAAAACCAAATTCCGGTCCCTTTCGAGAGCATCATCAATGTCTTGTAGAAACGATCCTTCATTCTTTTTCCTGCAATTTATCCGACTGTGTTTCTTTATTTTGCCTTGCCCTGAGGCTTTGCCACAAACCAGATTTCTTCCTTGCCGGGTGCGCTTGGTTCCGTGTGGGTTACCTCGAATCCGGCGCCGTCGATGAGATCCCGGATGGCGTATTCCATCCGGAAATGAGGCGTACCTTTCCCGAGGCGAATCCTCATTTCCTCCATCCGGCGCATCCAATGGGAGCCTGCTGCGTGCGGCACGGTGGCCCGGATGATGACCGTTCCATCGTCCGCAAGCTTGGCCTTGATTCGCTTAAGGGTAAGATGAAGGGCAT
>ENA-UPTA01005067-UPTA01005067.1-activated-sludge-metagenome-genome-assembly--contig:-NODE-5067-length-12277-cov-5.132057_pt1 | contig 12277 bp, 9 predicted proteins | sample MGYA00238184_ERZ773361 | MGnify/ENA primary metagenome ERZ773361 (study PRJEB29100, sample SAMN05720205) | activated sludge metagenome | isolation source: anaerobic digester from wastewater...
ATACCCGCTGTGCGGACGGATGGAAAGCCGAATCCGCCAATTGCTGGATGGACGCTGCGGTGCCTTTTTTGCGTGGCTTGGAGCCGCGATTTGCGGTATGATGATGCGTCGTTTTGTGGTCTGAGGGGTCTAAAGTGATTGCTCGCGGGGTCGGGGTAGGATGGAACCGCAACAGGACATCACGGGTGAAGAGGCCTTTTCGGAGGCAGCGGCTGTTAGGAAGTCGCTGCGTCCCGCGCTGATTGTCTCGGCGCGGAATATCACCGAGCACACGACGTTCCTTCGGCAATTGCTTGTTGGCTTGGCGGACGAATCAGTCCCTGCGGCCCTGGTGTGTCCGCCGGGGCTTGACCTGGACTGTGTGGCCCCCGCGCCCGCGGCGCTATTCACGCATCCGCTCCTCCATTCCTCCCTGCTGGAGCACATCGGCGTTGAGCGACTGGCTGCTCAATTGGAGAAGTTCAGACCCACGATCCTGCACTGTCTGTGCGAGAGCAGGGCGGGACTGACGCGGCGGCTGGCGCGCCGGCTGGGTGTTCCGTACGTGCTGATGATCAACTCACTGGCCCGACGGCTCCGTCGGCTATCGGTCTCTTCTCATCGCTGTGTCCGGATCATCGCACCGGCACAGACCATTTGTGCCCACGTGGCCAAGGCGTTGCCTCGATTTGCCGACCGGATTACTCAGATCAACATGGGTAGTTTCGTGAACGGCGAGGCGATGTGCTTCTCGGATGCGTCGCGACTGCCGACCATCGTCGTTGCCCATCCGCTTCGCCGGGTGTCTGATTTTGCGGGCTTCCTCCAAGCGGTCAAAGCACTGCGGACGGACAGCCGCGAGTTCATGGTTGTTATCATGGGGACAGGGCGTGCCGAACACGCTCTGCGAAAGTCCCTCGTGGCCCTGGGCCTTGCAGATATCGTCACTATTGTGCCGATCTTGAACCCGTGGCGATCCGTGGTGGCCGCCGGAGATATCTTCGTGCAACCCCGGCCGCTCGAGGCCTTCAGTGCGTTTCTGCTGGAGGCGATGGCCGTTGGGACCGCAGTGGCTGCCTGCTGGGGCGGCGTGGACGATCTGATCATTCCCAACCAGACCGCAGTGACCTTTGAGCCCGGCAGCGAGCCGAGCATTCGCCAGGCCCTCAAGCAGTTGCTCGACGACCACGATTGTGCACGTCGGCTGGCCGCAACCGCCCAGGAGCACGTGCGAGCCGGATACTCGGTCAGCGCGATGCTCTCGGCGACGTTCCGGGTCTACCGAGAAGCACAGCAGTCGCTCAAACCCCGGCCGTGCTCCTGATCTGATTTTTCGCGATTTCTTGCATCATTGCCTGCCTCTGCACGCCTTATAATAGAGTGGTATGGGCTTGCCGTGCGTCCGCAGTTAGGAGAAACGATATGGCGGAAACCGAAGCGATCCTGCTGAATCGGTTCGTACGCAGCGGAGATGCGGAGGCGTTCGCCGAGATCATCCGTCGCTATGCCGGACTGGTCTACAGTGCGGCCCTGAGGGTGCTGGCGGATGTGGACCGGGCCTCGGACGTCGCCCAGGAGACGTTCCTGCAACTGGCCAAAGACGCAGGCAACGTCAGCGGCTCTCTGCCGGGTTGGCTGCACCGCGTGGCGACACACAAGGCGATCGATCAGGTCCGCCGCGACGCCACGCGAAGGCACAGAGAGGCCGAGTACGGGGCTGTACGGCCCCAGGAGGCGGCGGAATGGAAGGAGATCTCGCCCTATGTGGACGAGGCACTCAACCTGTTGGATCCGCGTCTTCGGCACATCCTGATCTCGCACTTCCTGGAAGGGCGTTCGACCCGGGAGATTGCCCGTGCCGTGGGTGTCTCCCAAGCTACGGTCTCCCGGCGGATTGAGGCGGGGGTCGAGCTGCTTCGCGCCGGCCTCCGCAGACGCGGAATTCTCGTCGCGGCCGGGGCGTTGAGCCTTCTCCTGGGTGAGAACGCCGCCCAGGCGGCGCCGCCGGCCCTGCTCGCCGAACTCGGCAAGATTGCACTGGTCAGTGGGTCGCTCGCGGGCACGACCGCCGGCGCCGGGGCCGCGTCGGGCCTGGACGCAATCGTGACCAGCATCCTGGCGGCCATCAAGACCAATGTGGCGGCCGTCGCCGCCGTTGTGGCTATCGGCGTGGGGGCGTTCATCACGTATGAGCAGGCGACCGGACCCACGAAACAGAGACCGACAGCGTCTGTCGATCCGGCCCGCCAGTTGGCCTTTGATTCGTCGGAACAGGCCGCATACGGTCCCGGACAGTTGCGGGACTCGCTGATGGACGCTCGAATCATCAGCTCGGCCGATGAGACCGCTGCGTCGTCCGGTCGGATGCCCCAGAATCCTGTCGTCCAGGGACTCCCCGGCCCGCAGGCCGAGACCGACCCGCGAACCTACGTGCCCGGCCTCTCGGATGGTTCCGGCGGCGCGACTGTCCCCCTTTCGTTCGCGTCGTACGAGGATGTCCCGGATCAGCCGCCCGCGGTCGCAACGACCTCCGATGAGGTTTCGTCGGCACCCGCTGCCGACCCGAGCGAAGAGCAGCAATCGGCGAAGACGAGGGAATCGCCATACGAAATGGTAATGCGGCTCAGGCGTGGCGCCCTTGTGGAGAAATCCCTCCCGGCAGCCGTATCGGTCGGGTCGGTCGTGGCCAGGGCGGAACTGAAGCTTGTGCCTCCTTTCCACGATTGTCCGGCTACGGCCCTGGGATTCCAGCGGCAGGACACGACAACCGTCAAGCCGGAGGGTGTGCTCGAAACGCCGCCCGATGTGCCCCCCGAGCCGGTGTACTTTCCGGTCCGCGTGGGGGACCGAGAGATCTGGGGGATCACCTATCGGTCCGTGCGTATGCCGGGAGATGTGAAGCTCACTCTGGACCTCGACGGGGACGGCCTGTGGTCCAACGAGAAGGTCTATGTGGGCAGAAGGCTCTGGATGTTCGTGCTGCAGGCGACGTATGAGTTCGGCCCGGTCTACCTGAAACAGGGCAGCAGCGAGCCGGGCGGCGATGTGTTCTATCCGCACTGTTCCGGCGGGGAATGGCTAACCTTCTATCCGGCGTTCTATCGTGATGGCACGGTCGTTCTGGAGGGCAAGACCCGCCGGATCACGCTGGTCGATGCCGATTTCGATGGGCGATTCAACAAGATGTTCGTCCCTCCGGCCCGAGGCTCGCGAGATCCGGGCTGTGACGTGATCGCGATAGATTGCGGCAGCTTCGAGGAGTTGCCGGGCGGCGGTCGACGATCTCGACAGGAGGTCATGCCGCTGAGCAAGGTGATCGTCATCGACGGGAACTACTACGGCATCGAAGTTGCTGAGGACGGCAGCACAATCGAGTTCCGGCAGGCCGAACCGACGTTCGGAACGCTCGATCTCGATGGGAAAGAGGTGTCGCTGGATCTCTGGTCGAAGGCCGGCCCCCAGCAGGTGAGCGGCGGCGGGCAGACGTGGAGACTGCCGGCCGGCAGGTACTATGCGAGGTCTCTGGACCTCACCGAGATGGAAGGGGGGGATCGCTGGGTCTTCACGATGACCCGGCCCGGGGGACTCAAGGATTTCGAGATCAAGCCTGGGCAGACGACAAGGCTCACGATTGGTCCGCCGTTCCAGGCCAGAGGGTCCATACGGAGACTCTTCCACAACCCGACGTACACGGTCCGCATGGATCTGGAGGGACAGGCGGGCGAGCAGTACAGCGCGGTCGTATTGAAGAACGACAAGGAAGTGCCGGAGCCGTCATTCAAGATCCTCGATGGTGTCGGCCGGGTGGTCCAGTCCGGCCAGCTTGCCTACGGCTGAGGCCAGGCGACGTACTCGTGGCGAGTACCCAAGACAGTCGGTTACGGCGAGACGGGCTACGGCCAGGGGACCCCTCGGGGACCGTATCGAATCGAGGTCCAGACGCATCTTGATTCGTTCGAAGTGAAACAGGATGACACCTGGCTCACGCTGAACTGACACACATGCGAGCCGGCTCGACGCTGCGAGCGGGCATCCAGCAATTCCGCCCGTGATTCGACCGCTGTTCTTTTTCCTGAGCGGTTTGCTGCCGATCCCCCGCAGAGGAACGAGTACGAGTTCAAGCTCCTGCTGCAATCCCTTGATCCCGACGCCGAGATCCCCGTGACCTTCGTGCAGCAGGCGGAGCAGGGCACGTCGGTCTCGTGGCAGGTTTCTTTCAAGAAAGACGTAACGATGGGGGGCCAGACCTTCCATGCGGGAGACATGTTCGAACTGGACGCCACGTTACGGCAATCAGGCGATCCCTGGCTGATCGATGGGATTTGAATGAGCCGGTCGGTCAGCTCAGCAGGCCGTATTCCTCCAGCGTTTTGTGGAGGGCGGCTTTCTTGCTGTCTTCCAGGGGGGTCATGGGCAGACGCAGTTCGTCGGAGCACATGTCCAGCATGGCCATCGCCGCCTTGATCGGGATTGGATTGGTCGCCAGCGTCAACATGTTCTTGCTCAGGGCGAAGAGCTTGCGATGCCACTGGCGGGCCTTGACCAGGTCGCCCTCGAGAATCAGATCCGTCATGGCCTTGACGTCCGCCGGCACGATGTTCGCGACGACGCTGATGACGCCCTTGCCGCCGATGGAGGCCAGAGGCAGGGTAAGGGAGTCGTCCCCGGAGAGGATTGTGATATCGCAGCGCATGGCGATTTCGCTGGCCTGATCGAGGCTGCCGGTGGCTTCTTTGATAGCCACGATGTTCTCATGCTCGTCCAGCCTTGCGATGGTTTCCGGAGTCAGCCCGGCCCCGCACCGGCCGGGGATGTTATACAGCACCATCGGCAGATCGACCTCGTCGGCAATCGTCTTGAAGTGCCGATGGAAACCCTCCTGGCTGGGCTTGTTGTAATAGGGGCAGACCTGGAGTGTGGCGTCCGCGCCGATTCTCTTCGCATACACTGTCAGCTCAATGGCCTCGGCCGTGCTGTTCGACCCGGCCCCGGCGATTACCGGCGTGGCTCCGGCCACCCGCTTGACGACCCGCTCGACGACCTGCTTGTGCTCCTCGTGACTGAGGGTCGGGCATTCGCCCGTCGTCCCGACCGGAACGATGGCGTCGATGCCGTTGTCCAACTGGAAATCGACCAGCTCATCGAGCGTCTCGAAATCGACCTTGCCCTCGTGGAAGGGTGTGACCAAAGCCACCATGGCCCCTGTGAACATCGGGTATCTCCTGCGATCTGCTATTTGCGATTTACGACTTACTGTTTGAGTGCTCGTGCCGGACGCAATCTCTCAGGATGCCCCGGACGTCTTCTACGCTTCACGAGGCCCGTATTTGTCGATCAACTCGATCATCTCTCGCGTTGCCTGCCGCATGCCGACGAGCACAGCCCGTGAAACGATGCTGTGCCCGATGTTGAATTCGCACAGGCCCTCGATCCGGGCGACCGGAGCGATATTGCGGTACGTCAACCCGTGCCCGGCGTGGACGATCAGCCCATTCTCCAAGGCAAAATCCCGACCGGCCATCAGGCGCACCACCTGCTTTTTTGCCGCGTTCTCCGTCTTGGCATTCGCGTACATCCCGGTGTGGAGCTCGACGGCGTCGCAGCCGGTCTCGGCCGAGGCGGCGATCTGGTCTCGGTCGGCCGTGATGAACGCACTGACCACGATGCCTCTCTTGTGCATCCGCTTGACGACGTCCAGCAGCCGTCGTCTGTACTGAACGCAGTCGAGGCCCCCCTCCGTTGTCAACTCGGCCCGATTCTCCGGCACGAGCGTCACCTGGTCCGGCACAACCTGTTCGGCGATCTTGACGATGGGCTCGGCCATCGACATCTCCAGGTTCAGTTTGCACGCGACGGTCTCCTTGAGGACCCGCACATCCCGGTCGTTGATGTGCCGGCGGTCCTGTCGCAGGTGCACAGTGATCCCATTGGCGCCCGCCAGCTCGCACTCGACCGCGGCCCACGCGGGGTCCGGCTCGTCCACACGCCTGGCTTGGCGGATCGTCGCTACGTGATCGATGTTGACATTCAGAACAGCCATCAGTGAGCCCTTTTGAAATCGGGTGAATTGTATCAACACCCGAACTTACATCAAGCCGGTAGCAGTACAAAAAAATGCAGGCGGCCGGAATAGGTCGGCCGAGAGGTTGCCTTCCCCGGGCCGCGATCAGAACGTGGGCAGGTTGCCGTACACCTGGCTGAACAGGGTGAAGATCATGTAGGCGATCATGCCCAGGATGACGAAGTAGATCAAGATGGGGAATCCGCGGGCGAACCCTCGGAAGTACAGGTCGGCGCGGTCGGCCGAAATCTGGGAGATCTTGTCGACGGCCTTCTCCAGCTCACCCGCCTCTTCGCCGATCTGCCACAGATGTCTATACTCGCCGGGCAGTCGCGGAGAGAGCCCCTCCCACGCCATGCCGCCTGCGCGGACACTGGCGACCGACCCTGCGAAAAGCTTCGCGACGGCCTCGTTGCCGACCGCCCGGCTCGCCCGCTGAGTGCTCTCGCCGATTGGGACGCCCGCTTTGTAGAGCATGCCGAACGCCCGGGAAAAACGGCTGATGCACAGATGGTAGACAGCCGCCCCCAAGACCGGAATCCGCAGCGTCAGATAGTCCATGGGCACCCGGATCAGACGCGCCGACTCCGGCCGAAACACCCGGAAAGCGATGACGGCCAGGAGGACGTAGAGCCAGATGACGACCGAGACGACACTGGTCAGATATGCCGTGATGCCGATTCGCCCGAGGATGAGTCCCGGCAGGGGGAACACGAATGCGGCGGCGTGGAGGATGAACACCGGGTAGATCAGGCCCGAGAGAATGCGGGTAACGATGCGATGGACGAACTCATGCCACTCGGACAGCATCCTGAACGATTCGCCCAAGGACCCGGATGTTTCCGCTGCCTCGACGAGCATCCGGTCCAGCGTGGGGAATACGCGAGAGTGCTTCTCCATCGCCTCGGTAAGGGATGAGCCCTTGGATACCGACTCGCGGACCTGCGAAAGCACGCGTTTGAAGGACCCCCTACGACCTTCGATCGCGATATCCAGGGCTCGCAGGATCGGCACCCCTGCGTCCAGCATTACCGACAGATCGTAGTACGCTCGTGCCAACCCGCTCCGTGCGCTCATGAATGTGTGCTCCGCCAGCTCTGATATCGTTTGGCCCGCGACCGACCTCCGGGGCAATCCCCTATTGTCAACCCCAGCGATCCTCCGTAGTATAACAGGCCCTGCAACGGATGCAACGACGAGCGATTGTTGGAGGTGGCAGATGGATGACAACCTCCGGAAGAAGGGCATATGGGATCTGCTGGGCCGGGTCAGGCGGACAGACGGTTTTCGATTGAGCTGGCCGACGCGGATCACCATCATGCGGATTCTGTTGATTGCGCCGTTTGTCGGGTGCATGCTGAACACTCGCGATCCCCAATTCAGCGAGGTGACCCAGAGGTGTCTTCGCTATACTGCCATCGGGCTGTTCTTCCTGATGGCGATCAGCGACGCGGTTGATGGATACCTGGCCCGCCGAAACCAGCAGATCACGAAGCTCGGCACCTTCCTCGACCCGCTGGCCGACAAGCTGCTCATCACCTGTGCCTCCTTGTTGCTGGTGTCGGAGCAGGGCCACGTGGAGGGGTGGCAACTGCCCACGATGGTGGTGGTCCTCATCATCGGCAAGGATGTCCTCATCACTCTGGGTTTTCTTATCGTGTACCTGATCACGTCGCAGATCCACATTGTGCCCGTTCGGGCGGGCAAACTGGCCACGGCCCTTCAGTTGAGCATGGTTATCGCCGTGCTGGTGGCTCCGGAGTTGGCGATCGTCATCCCGGGCTATCGCTGGTTCGTTCGCGTGCTCTGGTGGTTGGCGGCCGCTGCCGCGGTTCTGGCCGCTCTCATTTACATCCGTAATGGGACTCGCTATATTGAGCAGTACGAGCGGGCCCAGACGGCAGGCTCCGGTCAGTAGGTGTTGTTGCGTCGCGAGCCTTCGCGCAATGTAGTAGAGGACAGAGCCCTGGTTGTCGGACCATGCTCAGATGGCTTCAGACTGTTCAATGGTTGATGGGAAATGTCGGAACCAATTGGTACACAAGACTTTAGCGATATTCCGGAGGTGCTCGAAGACCTCCGGCAAGGCAAGATGATTGTCCTGGTGGACGCCGAAGACCGGGAAAATGAAGGCGACCTTGTTTGTGCGGCCCAGAAGGTCACGCCCGAGATCATCAATTTCATGGCTAGGTTCGGGCGGGGCCTGGTGTGCCTGCCGCTGCCTGCCGAGAGGTGCGACGCTCTGGGGTTGTACCCGCAGACGCTGGAGAACACGGCCCGGTTCGGGACGGCCTTCACGGTCAGCGTGGATGCGGCCGAGGGGATCACGACCGGCATCAGTGCCGCGGATCGAGCGCATACGATTCAGGTCGCCATCGCCGACAACGTCAAAGCGCGGGATCTGGCCCGGCCGGGGCACGTTTTTCCCCTGCGGGCTCGCGAGGGAGGAGTCCTGGTCCGCGCCGGGCAGACGGAAGGGGGGCTCGACCTGGCCCGCCTGGCCGGCCTGAAGCCCGCTGCGGTGATTTGCGAGATCATGAACGACGATGGCTCGATGGCTCGTGTCCCCGAGCTTCTGGAATTCTGTGGTCGGCATGGGCTGAAGATCACTTCCATCGCGAAGCTCGTCGAGCACCGCCTCCAGCGGGAGAGTCAGGTCACGCGTTTCGAATCCATCTATCTCCCGACGGACTACGGGGATTTCAAGCTGATTGCCTACGAGAGCATGATGTCGCCCGAACCTCATCTGGCCTTGTGCAAAGGGGGAATCGGGGACCTCGACGCAAACGGGCAGACGATCGAGCATGACGATCCCGTCCTGATTCGGGTGCACTCCGAGTGCATGACGGGCGATCTGTTTCATTCTCAGCGGTGCGAGTGTGGCTATCAGCTCATCACGGCGATGGAGATGATCGAGAAGGAAGGCAAAGGGGCCCTGATCTATCTGCGGCAGGAGGGTCGGGGGATTGGCCTGTCCAACAAGCTCCGCGCCTACAAGCTTCAGGAGCAGGGCCTGGACACTGTGGATGCGAACATCAAGCTTGGCTTCGCCGCCGACCGGCGCGACTACGGCATTGGGGCCCAGATCTGCCGCGACCTGGGGCTGCGAAACGTGCGGATTCTGACCAACAACCCCAAGAAGATCAGCCGACTCGAGGTGTACGGGATCAGGATCGTCGAACAAGTCCCGCTGCGGGCCAAGCCTAGCGAGCACAACATCGACTACCTGCGGACCAAGAAACGCCGGTTCGGGCACATTCTGGACGAGGATCTGTGAATGGATTCACGACCTGCGATCTATGATATGCGATGGGGTAGTACCCTATGTCGCGGCGGCAGCAGGTCCCGGCTTCTCCGATGCGCTGGACTGCGTGCCTGCTGTGTGTTGGTCTTGTCGGTCGTTGTGTGTGCCGGGTGTGAGGTGTCGCCGCGACCGGCTGTTGCGCCCGGGCCCCAGAGGCCTGAGGAGGGGTCACAGCCCGCCGAGACGCGGCCTGCAACCGTCCCGACCGGTTTCGGGCCCGCAAGGGTGAGCATTCTGCCGCTCACCGAGATTCGTGGGGCGGCGGGCATCGGCCAGGATGCGAAGCTGACCGCCTACGTGGCGCTGCTGGATGCATTCGGCTGTCCGATCAAGGCGCCGTGTACGCTTCGATTTGAGGTCTACGAATATGTGCCTCGTTCGGCCCAGCCCAAGGGCCAGCGACTGATGATCTGGCCGGATATTGACCTGACGCATCCGGCCACCAACAACAAATTCTGGCGTGATTTCCTCCGGGCGTATGAGTTCCAGCTTGGCCTGCGTGCGAACCGCGACCAGACCTATATCCTCGAGGCCACCTATCTCGGCCCGGATGGAAAACGTCTCTCCGGCGAGTGCGCGATCCGGGCCGGCCAGTAGCCATTCTGGGCCGGCCTGCGGGGCTAATCAGGCGACATGCGACCGGCGAGTGCGAAAACTTATCGGTCCATCCCGAAGATTCTCTTGAGAGGCAGCCCGACTATGTGGTATAAGTAGAATGGATTGCCTGTGTCATCTTCATTCCCCGGCTGGTGGTGGCCCAGCGGGCTCGGAGGCAAGTATGGGTCTGGAAGGCAGGGAGGCTTGAAATAGGGTGTGTTCCAGAAGCAGTTCGAAGCGCATTTGGTTTCCAGCAGTACCGGTTCTTTGTCTTGCGCGACGGGCAGTCTCCAGACCCAAAACAGTCCTATAGAATCAGGAGGAATCTGTCGAATACATCTCGGGTGAGTATCCGCGGGATTGCGCAGATACTCCGGCATCGGACGCCATCAAGCATAGAGTGTGTGTGGGCGTTGGTCCCGACGAAATGACGCATGGGTAGAAGGAGGATCGTTATGTATCGAAAGTCAGCATTACTACTTTCTCTGGTTGGCATCTGTCTGATGACGGGTACGGCCAGTGCACAGTTGGTCGTCAAGATCAACTTCCAGTTGGACACGGCTGCGGTTCCGGAGGGGTATCTTATGGATTGCGGCCAGGTCTTCGCAGACCGAGGGAATGGTTACTCCTATGGCTGGAGTGCCGATGCCACGGCCGACGACCGGGAGCGCAGCGCAAATGCCGACAAACGCTATGACACGCTGGTGCACTTCTCCAAGAATGCCGACAAGACATGGGAGATTGAGCTGCCGGCCGGCGAGTACGATCTGTTCTTCGTCTGCGGCGACCCAAGTAATACCGACCAGACAAATACGCTGGATGTCGAGGGTGTGATCTTCACTGATCCCGACGGCCAGGACAACTTCGACGAATACAGCGGCACGGTGGTGGTTACGGACGGGCGCCTGTCAATCAAACCGGCTTCGGGTGCCAGCAATGCGAAGATCTGCTTCATCGATATCGTTCAGTTGGTGGTTCCAACCATGGCGATGGACCCCGTTCCGGAGGACGGCGCGACCGATGTCGTACGTGATGCGATCCTTGGTTGGACGGCGCCCGAGGGTGCGGCAAAGCACCACGTCTATCTGGGTACGAGCCTGAATGACGTGAACGACGCCACGCTGACGAACGATCTGGGCGTGCTGGTCGGCGCGGACCAGACGGCCACGACGTATGAGCCTGCCAACGTCTTGCCGTACGGCCAGACGTACTACTGGCGGGTCGACGAGGTCAACGCCGTGGACGGCACGGTTACCAAAGGCGAGCTCTGGACGTTCACGGTCGAGCCCCTGGCCTACCCCATCGAGAGCGTAACGGCGACAGCCTCCAGCAGCCAGGCGAATATGGGCCCGCAGAACACCGTGAACCGCTCGGGTCTCAATGCCGACGATCAGCACTCCACGGAATTGAAGGAAACGTGGCTGAGCACCGGCGCTCAACCGAACTGGATTCAGTACGAGTTCGCCGAGGCGGGCAAGGTGCACGAACTGTGGGTCTGGAACTCCAATCAGTTGATCGAGAATCTCCTCGGGTTCGGCGCCAAGGACGTGACGATCGAGTACTCGCTTGACGGTGTGACCTGGACGGAACTGGCGGATGTGCCGGAGTTTGCACAGGCGACGAGCCAGGCCGCCTACGTACACAACACGACGGTTGGCTTCGGCGGCGTGTCCGCGAAATACGTGAGGCTGACCATCAACACCACGTGGGGCGGCGGCGCAATCACCGGTCTGAGCGAGGTGCGGTTTTTCGCGATCCCGGTACAGGCCCGCGAGCCGGAGCCGGCGGACGCTGCGACGGAGGTCGCGGCTGATGTCACGCTGAACTGGCGACCGGGGCGTGAGGCCGCCTCGCACGCGGTGTATTTCGGCCGTGACGCCGATGCAGTAGCCGACGGCACCGCGGCAACTGATACTGTCTCCGGCCACAGCTACAACCCGGCCGATGTGGAGTACGGCAGGACCTACTACTGGAGAGTGGACGAGGTCAACGAGTCGATGGATCCCGGCGTGTATACAGGCCCCGTCTGGAGCTTCACCACAGCCGACTACGGAGCCATCGACGATTTCGAGGTCTACAACGACACAGATGTACTTCTCTATGAGTTCTGGGTTGACGGCCTGACCGATGAGAAGAGCGGGTCGATGGCCGGGTACATCGACGCCATCGACGGAACCTTCGGCGAGCGGACGATTGTCCACAGCGGCACGCAGTCGATGCCGGTGACGTACGACAACGCGAGCAAGTACTCCTTCTCCGAGGTCACGAGGACGTTCGACACGGCACAGGACTGGACCGCCCACGGCGTCGAGAGCCTGGTCGTTTACTTCTCCGGC
>ENA-UPTA01005068-UPTA01005068.1-activated-sludge-metagenome-genome-assembly--contig:-NODE-5068-length-12276-cov-6.471156_pt1 | contig 12276 bp, 10 predicted proteins | sample MGYA00238184_ERZ773361 | MGnify/ENA primary metagenome ERZ773361 (study PRJEB29100, sample SAMN05720205) | activated sludge metagenome | isolation source: anaerobic digester from wastewater...
CCAACGCTCCTGTCGGGCCGAATGACCCGGTCGGGCCGCAAGCTCCGGTTGGACCTGGTGAACCCAACGCTCCTGTCGGGCCGAATGACCCGGTCGGGCCGCAAGCTCCGGTTGGACCCGGTGAACCCGACGCTCCTGTCGGGCCGAATTCTCCGACATCACCGACGGCTCCCTGGCCTGAAGAATAACAAGCTATTCGGGCTTAAGATATAAAAAAACGGACATGATAAAATATCATGTCCGTTTTTTTATTGTCCGCCAACTTTTAAAAACATGCTAAAAATTAAAAGTCAACGTCACCGAAGAAAAAAACCGCTCCCTCTCTTGAAACGAATGGTTGGAATTATTATCAAAATAGGAAAGGCTCACGCTCACAAAAGTCTTATCCATGCGCAGCATTTCTTCCAGCGAATAATCGCAGGCTAAATAATATTTATGCCCGTTGTCTTTACGGGCGGTCCCAAAGACAGGATCCATATCATCATAATAAAAAAGCTGAAGATTATAACCAGCCGTCGCCGCCCATGCCTTAGAAATATTGTGACGAAAGCTGCTCCCCAGAAAAACATTATTGTAAGTAAACCGGTCGTTGTCCGCATGATGGTGCGTGAAAAAGAGACTGCCGGTCCAGGACGTCTTTTCGCCGACCTGATAAGACAGGCTGGCTCCCGCCGATCCCCCGACGGCGTCCCGGGGGTCATTTTTATAAAAATCCTGCGTATACCCCCCCACATACGGCCAGACATTCATCGTCTCCGAAACCCGCACAGCCCCGGACAGATTTAATCCGCTGTTGACCTGATAACTCCTGTCATCCAATATCTGATAATTCACATAGGGCGTAATGGTCATGCTTTTCCCCCCCGACAGCTTCTTAAACCCCAGGGACAGGGAGAAGACAGAACTATTAAAATCATCTTCCTTAAAATAACTGATATTATTCGCCCCGACATTTAACAACACATTCGTTTCCTGATCGACCTTTTTACTGAAAACAGCCGACAAACTGTGGTAATAATAAAAATCATCCCGGGGCTTGGCATCGGAATCGAGTGTGTAATTATAGGCCCCATAAAGAAAATGCGTCGTATCCGAAGGCCCGGAATTAACATTGCTGTCATAACCGAGGCTTGTGGAAAACCGGTAATTCTTCTGTATCCGGCCCGGAATATTCATAATCATCGCCCGGACTTTTTTCTCCTCGGCCTCATCGCCATCGACCCGCCGCAACGCTTCCCGGTACTTCTTTTCGGCCTGCCCATACAAACCCTGCTGAGCATAAACGTGCCCCGCGTTGACCAGCGCCTGATGGTCGCCGGGATCAAGAGCCGCGACTTCATCATAAAAACGGACAGCCTTATCCATGTTTTTCAACTGATAATGACAATTTGCCAGGAAGGTCCAGGCGGCTTTGGTTTCCGGCATATCCAAAACTGCCACATCTTCGGATTGGAGAATATCCTCCACCCGGGCGCAGGCCCCGGCCTGATCCTGGGGATAGGAATCATAAGCGGCTTTCAGCCGCCCCAGCAATTCCTCTTGAGGCCCGCCGCCGGCAAAAAGATTCACTGCGACACAGGCAGATAAAATTATAAAAACAAAAAACAGGCGCATTCGTATCTTCATAAACTTAAATTGTCCCCCCGTCCTCTTCGTCCAAAACGTCCGCCTTAATTTCTTTAATGATCCCATCTAGTTCCCGGTTGAATTCATCAGGGTCTTCCAGCATGATAAAATGCCCCCGGTCCGGCATCAGGCGAAGGTTAAATTCCGGGACATCTTTCCGGTTCACTTCCGGTTTGGTCGGCCAGAGATCAGCATTCAGGCACCAGACCGGGACTTTGATGTGCGGGGGATCGGTGATGTAGGACGTCTTCATCATTTCTTCCATGGCGCTCACGCCGGTCTTCTGCGACGCCCCCGACATCATGCCCGCGACATCATCCATCAGCTTGGGGTCCGTCCCTTCTACGAACATGCCGCGGACAAAAGAATCCACTGTCGTTTTAAAATCGTCCCTGAATGGCTTCAGGTGCTCTTCGATCTGCTCCGGGGTATAGGTTTCCTCAAAATCCTGCATCGTGTCAATGCCAATCAGGGCAATGACATGATCGGGAATGATTTCCGCCGCCTCAATGATCACCCCGCCCGACATGGAGTGGCCGATCAGGATAATTTGAGACGCCTGAATCTGCCGGACCACCGCGGCCACGTCTTCGCCGAAGGCTTCCATGGAATACACGTCCCGCTCTGTCCCTGAGGCGCCGTGGCCGGCCAAGTCCAGGGTCACGACCTTGTATTCTTTTTCAAAATAAGGCACCTGGGTCTTCCACACCGAACGGTTGCAGCACCACCCATGCACAAAAATCAAAGCCGGTTCGCCTTCGCCATATACAGAAAAAGCGATAGGCGTCCCGTCTTGGGAGACCGCCACGCCGTCTTCGGCCCTGGCCGGGGCTGGCACGAAAAACATGAGAACGGCCCCAATGGCAAAAAGAATGACACATTTATTTTTTCTGTTCATGAATCCCTCCGCACTGATGAGTTTATCCTTGTTTTTTCTCCTGAACAGGGACGACCGCGCCCCCACCGACACCGATGACGACCGTGTTGCCTGTTGACTGCAACGCCCGCAGCTGCATCAAAGCCGGGTTGCCCTCCAGGACCTTGGCCACATTAGCCAGGTTCCGCAACACAGCGGTTTCCCCCCGGGCGCGCTCCAGAGCGGCCATCCCCTCTTTTTGCGCTTCGATAACCTTGGCGAACACTTTTTTGAGTTCCCCCGGGAACATGATATCCTTTATCCCGATAAGCTGAAGCTTGAGCCCCAGCTCTTCCGCCTGGCCGGCCGTTATTTCCATGAGCTTTTGGCCCAGCCGCGGACGCTGCTCCAGGATCTCATCCATCTTCATAGAGCCGATGATCTCCCGGATCGCCAGTTGAACGACCGCATAAAAAGCGTCCGTATAGTTTTCAATCTTATGAACGGCAAGGTCGGGATCGGCGACTTCGTAACGCGCGGCAACACTGACTTTCAAAGTCACACTGTCCGCGCTTAACACCTCCTGGCCGGGAACGGAAATAAATTTGGGCCGCACGTCTATTTTCTTCACGGTGGTGCCGGGAAAAAACAACCAGTACCGGCCGGCGTTCAAGACCCCCTTAAATCTGCCTTTACGATATTTCAGCCCCCGTTCAAATTCATAAATAGTAATGGAATACCGCGATATGATGTACAAAATCCCCATCCACGCAATAATAATCCCTCCCATGACAGAAAAAAACTGCATCGGCGCCGTCTCCTTTCTCAAAATGGTTCCGGCTTAAGGAAACCGCAGGATCACGGCGGAGGCTTTTCACCTGCAAGACCGCTGTCCTGAACAACGGCTTCCTTAAGACGGAACTTGGGGAGTTGAACCCCGGTTTGACCGCAATGGGAAGGCGATTTGCGAAATGATCTGGCCGATGCCAGGTCATCGCACGGCCGGTTCCCATAATATCTCTCCTGTTAAACATCCGCCCAAAACACGATCTTTTCAACCATCCCGGCCACAGCGCCGGGGCAAAGCAAGGGGACATTATGCCCGCAAGCCACTTCGGAAAAAAGCCGTCCTTCCCCCTGAAGGGACAACGCCTGAACGTCCTGTTTCCGGTTCTTATAAATCCCGTCTTGGGCGAAAAGGAACCCCGACGGAACCCGCACCTTGGAGTAAACATCAAGGGACGGGAAAATCGGCTTCCCGGGATCCGGCCGCCCGGTGATCCTTATTTCTTCCATGGTCGGCCGGCGAAGCCAACGGTCCCCGTCAGGGAAAAATGACCGGCGGGTGAGTTTCGCCAGGCTATCCGGGGGCACGCCTTTGTTCAGCCAATCCTGGTCCGCGGCCGCGCACACGTCACGGACATAACGTTCCACCGATTCCCGCTCCGCCTGCCACCCGTAACGGAACATGTCCCATAGCTGTTGTTCGGGGATATCCCACGCGTGCGCGCCTTCCGGGGTTTCACGGCCATCTAAGACAAAACCATCCACGATGACCACCCCCGCGCAATCCCCGCCGGAAGCGGCAAAAGCCGTGACCGCGTATCCCCCGGCCGAATGGCCGACCAGAACCGGAGAACGCAACCCCAGCGCGGCTATAACCGCGCCGATATCCCTCCAGTATTCTTCCGCGTCTTTCGAATTCACCGGAGTCTGGCCGTGCCCCCGCATATCAAACGCCACGGCATGAAACCGCCCTTCCAGCAAAGCCGCCACGAGTCCCCAAGCCTCGAGGTTATGACCGGTACCGTGTACCAGCAAAATGTCCGGCCCCGCACCGCCGAAATCCCGCACCGCAAACCGGCCGGAAGACGCCGTGACCAATTTATCTAAAAACATAAAAGGCATTCCTCGTGATAATGGACGATCGCCTGGGTCACCTGCCCCGCCTCATTAAAAACATCACTTCAACCGCCATTTTATTCATCACGGATTTGTAGTAAACGGCTCTAGAATTCACGCCTTGTTCCGTATCAATAAGCTCGAAATGCAGTCAGGCACTTTCTAAAACGCCGCTTCCCAATACCTCCTGACCCTTTCTTGGCCTTTCAAAGACCCGGCCCCGGTGTTCAAAGCGAATTTAATCATAGAAGAAACGACTTCCACGTCATCGCTGTAATGCTTCATGATTTTATCAAGATTGTTGGAATTCCAGGAGACAATCCAATCATGAGCGAATTTCCCGGCATCCTCAAACACAGGCCCTTCGCCTTTCCGGAGGGCCGCCCTGTTTTTCAAAGGCCCGCTTCCGCTTAATTTACTATATTCTCTGTTGCAAGGGAATTAATTTATTTAGACCGGGAAACGGTGAGGGAACCGGGGGCTTCGCCCCGGCCATGGGATCGACGGGGGAAAAACGGCTGCAGGATCTGCAGCCAAACGGTTGGCCAGCCAGCCCAGCGCGTAGTTATCCATGCGCAGAGGACCCCGGGCGTTAGGGATATGTATCGATCACACCGTTTCGCGTCCTTTTCCCAACGCTTGGTTCACCTTAACGGAAACATCTTTGACCGTGAACGGTTTCTGCATAAAAATCACCCCCTCCTCCAGCACGCCCCGGGGGAGGATGACATCGGCGGTGTACCCCGACATAAACAAAATTTTCATACCCGGGTACAAAGCGCGCAGGCGGTCAGACAGCTCCCGGCCATTCATCTCCGGCATAATCACGTCGGTAATAAGCAAATCAATTTTCCCGGCATGGGCGCCGGCCAAACGCTGGGCCTCGGTGGGCGTCTTCGCCGACAGCACATGATATCCCAATTCTTCCAAAATTTTACTTCCCAGCGCCAGAATCGCCTTGTCATCCTCAACCAAAAGCACCCTTTCCCCATGACCGCGGGGGAGGTCCTCCTCCCGCATGGAACTTATCTCAACGACGGCCCCCTCTCGGCGGGGCAGATAAATCCGGAAGGTCGTTCCCCGGCCCGGCTCACTGTACACATTGATGAAGCCGTTATTCTGCTTGACGATGCCGTAAACAGTCGCCAGGCCCAGCCCAGTGCCCTTCCCCTCCCCTTTGGTTGTAAAAAACGGCTCAAAAATATTGTTAAGGGTTTCCCGATCCATGCCGCACCCGTCGTCGCTCACGGCCAACATGGTGAAATCGCCAGGGATAAAGCCTTCATGTCCCACGCAATAGTCTTCGTCAAAAGTCACGGTCCCTGTCTCGATAATGAGTTTTCCCACTCCGGCAATGGCGTCCCTCGCATTGGTACACAGATTAGCCAGAATCTGATCTAGTTGGGTCGGATCAATATAAACAGGCCACACCTCGGCACCAGGACGCCATATCAGCTCAATATCCTCGCCGATGAGCCGCTGGAGCATTTTAAGCATCGCCATCATAGACTGATTCAGATCCAGAATTTTAGGTTCCATGGGCTGCCGGCGGGCAAAGGCCAGGAGTTGGCGGGTGATGTCAACAGAACGTCGGGCAGCATTTAACACTTCGGTCAGGTTGGCATAAATCGGGTCAGCCGGGTCTGTTTTGGCCAACGCCAATTCCGTATACCCAAGAATCAAACTGAGCATATTATTGTAATCATGGGCAACACCTCCTGCCAACCGGCCTACGGATTCCATTTTTTGCGCCTGACGGTATTGCTGCTCCAGTTTACGTTTCTCAGTAATATCATGAATGATGGAGTGAAGAAATGTTTCGCCTTTAATATCAAGCACACTGCTAAACACCTCGACATCCCGGGCAGAGCCGTTGGCCAACCGGTAGCGGGACTCGTAATAAGACCATCCTTCCCGTCTGGCCTGTTCCAGCTCCGCGGCAACCTGTTCGGGCGCAAGCATATTGATATCCTGCATCCGCATCCGCAGCAATTCCGCCCTCGACCACCCATAAAACTTTTCGGCGGCTTCATTGGCTTCAATAATATTCCCGTTCTTAAGATCAATAATAAGTTTGACGGCTGTGTGTTTTTGGAAAATGTCGCGAAATTTCTTTTCGCTTTCGCTCAACCTTTCGTTGGCATCAATCAGATTTCTTGTGACCACCCTGACCTGCCGGCGCAGCAGCCAAATAAACACAACAGCTAAAAAAAGAATTCCGCTCACACTCCCCAGCAGCCAAATAAAATACGGAGGCATAACCGTCCCAGGAGGTTCTTTGACCCAGGCCTGCAAGGCTTTGTAATAAGTCGACCCGGGCTGGGACTTCATAACGAGCAAATTTTTATCAATGGCCTTGAGTAAATCCGTGTTAGAACCAGCGGCGGTGGCAAAATATAATGACACGGGGTTAAAAATAACAGGGGTCTTTTCCAGACCGTATTGCCGGTAAAAATAGTCGCCCAGAAACTGATTTGCCACAACCGCATCGGCATCTCCACGGGCTGTTGCCCCAAAAGCCTCTTCAAACGATGGCCTCTCCAGGAAGGAAACCTTTAAGCCAAATCCCTGCACCATCTGCTGCAGAAGCCCGTACTGGATTGAGCCTTTCAGCACGGCAATCCGCTGGCCGTTCAAATCGGAGATCGTGGTCATCCGTTTGCTCTTCTTGGCATAGACGACCGACCATCTGTTCACAACCACCTCGGAATGGAAATCGAGCCTTTCATCCCGTTCCGCAGAGAAAGCCACGTCCGGCATCAAATCAATACGGCCGTTCTCCAGGGACTCAAGACATTCGTTCCACTGGCAAGGGATATAAATCAACTGCCATTTTTCTTTTCGCCCGATCTCATGAAGAATGGTGGGGAAAATACCCGATGCGACTCCTGCCTCATTCGTGAATATTTTCGGTTTGTTTTCGTATAGCCCCACGCGGACTTTTCTGCCATTCAACCCGCCGGCCGGAAGTTCCCCGGAATCAGGGCTATCCCTTTGCGCCATGGCGTCCGGCAAAAACAACGGCTGCCAACAAAAACCCCCCAGTATAATAAAAATACATACTGGGGGGATTAAAAATCTCGCGATGGCGGGCACGAAAATACTGATATTTTTTTTAAATTTCATCTGCTTCAATACCCCGTAACCAGCATTTTAAAAAGGGCAGACGCTGAAAGCAGCTCTCTAGTGGCAGAACACCTTTATTGCCATTATACATATAACAGCACACAATACCATCTTTAATCATCGGATTTTTGATGACAGCCATCGGCTGGCTTAAACCAGGAAAAATCTGTCATCAATCCCTCCCGTCCCGCCTCACCAAATGAAGGAATTCGTCCGGGGTAATGTCGGTCTCATAATCGAATTGATCCGGGCTTTGTCTTTAATGATATTATATTTAGGGAACGCTCGTTTGAGCCTTTCGGGATTCAGGACATTCAAGTCGATATCCGGGAAAAACCGCTCCCGGGCCTCCCCGGCTTCCTTTTCCATCATGATAAACCCGATCATCCTGGCCCGGACAAAAGAAGAAATAAGATCAGGCAGGTTTTCCGCTATCCTGTTTTTCTCATCCCGGCGGTAAGGGAAAACCGTTGCCTGGGTCAACCGGTCTAACAGTATATTCCTTGTCTGGCTGTCAAGTTCTTCCAAACCGATAAAATAGGGCGTCATGGTCTTAAAGCCCGCGGCTGACAAGGTATTATAATAGACGGGCCAATCGCCCCGGGAATCTATCCATACCTCGCTGTTTCTGGCATCCACGGCAAAAAACATCCCGGGCGCGTCCAAGACCGCATAAGCGTCTTTTTTCAGTCTTTTGTTAACAAAGGTGTAAAATTCGTAGCTGTATAGTTTCGACAGGTCATAATTGCTGTGAGACGGGAAATCAATATAAATCGCGTCGTATGTTTTGGGGGAATCCCTGACATAAGAAAAGGCGTCGGCAATGACAATCTCAACGCGCGGGTCATGGAAAGCCCCTTCGTTGAGCCGCTGAAACACGGGATGTTCATTGGCCAGCTCTATCATTTTCCGGTCCAGTTCAACTAACGTAATCTTCTTCACCTGCGGATATTTCCTGAGTTCTCGCACCAGCAAACCGTCGCCCGCTCCCAGGACCAGGATGTCTTCCGGGACCCGCCCGTTGAGAATGACCGGGATATGCGCGAAATATTCATGATAGGCATCTTCATAATCAGAGTTGAACTGATTTTGATAATTCAGGAACAACTTATACTGGCGGGGAAAATCAGCGCCCCTTTTCCTCCGGCTGTAGAAGGAATAAAGCTCGGATTCAAACCGGTAATCTTCGTCCGCGTAACGGACGATATCAATCTTCTGGTAAGGTGAAAGAAGCCGTTCCACCGGAGGTGTCCGCGCGTTGAGGGCGGTCGGGAGGTCATATCCGTAGTAATACATCTTCAGGAAAAATTGCTGAATATCCCGCTCACAGGTGAACCCCAACGCGTAAACCACCGCGAGCAAAACGACAGCGATCCCATAAGGGGCCGGGGGCCGGTCTGCTTTCTTTAAAACAGGACAATAAATCATTCCGGCGATCAGCAAATTCAACAAAGCCGTCATGAAGCCGATGGCCAAAAGGTCAAGATGGGCCATCAGGACCAGGGGGAAGATCATCCCGGCGGCCAAAGAGCCGAAATAATCCATGGCCAGGATCCTGTTGGTGATCTTTGGGTTCCCGGACACAAAGCCGCCAATCTTGATCAAGAGAGGGATTTCCCATCCCGACAAATACCCGATGCCGATAACAAGGGCCGCGGTGAGCATAATAAATAAAACGGCTCCCAGCGGCGTTGCCACGAACACGGAAACCAGGGCGTAAAGAAAATGCGCGGTATAAATAACAGCAACGGCCATCCCGCCCCAGAAGCTTAACTGCCATTCGACTCTCAATAACCGCTTCCACTGGTCCTGTTCCTGCCCCCGGGTTGAAGCGGACAGCGCTCCGAACCCCAGGGCCGCCAGGTAAAGCCCCAAAATCACGCTGTAACAGACAGGTTTGCTTTCAAGAAAATAACTCACCGTCTGGGCCAGGAGCAGTTCGTATATAAGGCTGCAGAACGCCAGGATAAATGTCACGGAATAGACAAACAGCATGTTCATAAAAAATTACCCCTTATTTAAATACAGCAAAGACAACGCATGAGCCAGCGGCCTCGAAAAACATAAGCACAAAAGAAGGGCGATGCCGAAAACCGCCAACAGGCCGATCATCCCTTGAAAGCGGCGCCGGCTTTCCTCGGGCACGATGTCGCCGCAGGCCCAAAAAAGCACTCCCATGCAAGCGTTCAAAAACCCGGTTGTCAACGATGTGGTCAGCAATCCCATAAGAGGGAAAAAAACAAAAGCGAACACCTGGCTGGCGAAAAAGGCGCCGGCATAATTTATCGCTAAAACACGATTTTCCGCATCCGGCTTCAAAGCCCCTATCATGACGATCAACAGCGGCAACTCAAAACCAGAAAGCAGGCCAATCCATATAATGAGCAGGTGCACACCGCCGCTGAAAATGAAACGGCTCACCTCCACCGCGTATAAGCCGTAAACAATGACCATGGAAAACCCGCCTAGGACGGTTAAAAGGATCTCCACCCCACAGAGGGTCACAAGAGGATGCCGGGACAGTCGCCTCTCCGCGAGCAGGGACCCCATCCCCAAAAAAAACATGTATAACCCGATGGTGACGCTGTATCTGAGAACGGTATTTTCAAGAAAGGCCGCGAGGGCCTGGGCCAACAGCAGTTCATAAACAAGGCTGCAGAAGGCGAGGACAAAAACGGCTACGTACAGGACATAAACAGGTCTGACCTTATTGGGCATCATATGCTTGTCTTTCTTTAAAATAGCGGAGAAACGTGGACCACAGGCGGCCCCCCTGCGGCTACCTGCAATACAATCATTTATAAAAATTGACCACAGAAAATATATGCGGGCCGCTGTCTCCTGATGACCCCATTTTACGCGACATGGATAGCCGCGGCCTTTCTCCGTTCATTTTGCCATCGCCTTTGCTTTCCTGTCTTGCGTCATTTTCTCAATGGCATAGCGTAATGCGATCCGGGGCATGTGGGCTTTGTTTTTCATGACATAATCCCAGACTTCCTTCTGATGGGCTTCGCTGGCCGCCTTCAGCATCCAGCCATACCCTTTCTGCACCAGATCATCCCCGTCTAAAAGCAAAATATCAGCGATTTCAAAAATGTCTTTCAAAAACTTGCCGTGACGCGCCGGAATAATGAGCGTGACAGCGGAAGCTCGACGCACCCAGCGATTTTTTGATTTTGACCATTGCTTTAATTTCTCTATATATTCCGGATATTTTTCCACAAAAGCGGCGACCGTGTGATTGCATAAAGTGTCGCAAGACGCCCAATTGCTGACATATTGATTAACCCAGCTTTCAAAAACCCTAAAATCCTGCGGCTCGTAATCATTGCGAATAAAGTACGACCAGTTGCAGGCAATAAAGGCTTCTTCCATATAGCCCGATTGCCATAAGTGTTCACACAAGTCAAAAATCCCCGCCTTGCCAATATCCTTAACTTCCCTGAAATATGTTTTGGCGATTTTACCAACTATCGCAGTCTTAACCCCGTACACCTTTATCTTTTCCTTGAAAAAATTCTGCCCAGTGGCTTGGGTATGCGCATCCCTGTTTTCCTTCAAAGCCTGTCTGATTTTTGCAATGACAGGACATATACGTTCATTTCGTTTTTCAATCATTTTCTACCGCCCCTGACACGTAGGATAATAGGTCATACCCCATCCAGGGCCCAAACGGCCCTTCCCATCCTGCGGCTCCCCTTCTATAAATCTCGAAAGACTCGGCCTGACCGTTCACTTTTTCACCTCACCATGGACATGGATATACCCGCCGGGATACATGGCCTCCCGCACATTCACCAACGGCCGCGGCGAGGCGACCTTCGAAAACAGGTTCTCCGCATTGACGCCAACGATCATCGGGCAGATCAGGAGACTCACTTCATCCACCAGCCCCTGGTTCAGCATCACGTTCGTCAGTTCCCTGCCGGAATCGGTCAGCACGGTGTCCACGCCATACTTTTCCGTTATCAGTTTCAACGCCTGGCCGAGGTCCACGCGCTCCGCCCCGACGACAAAATAGTCGTATTCCCGCTCGCGCAGATACGTTAAATACCCCGCGCTGGTCGCCTCAGAAACCAGCACCACCATATCCCGGCAATACTCTGAGCGGCGAAAATAATGCAGCTTGTTGATCAACGCCGCCCTTGAGTCCACCACCACCCAGTATGCCAGCCCTTCCGGCTTGGCCGGCTTCCTGCGGTCTTCTGGAGTTTCCGGCGTAAATCCCCCAAACATCTCGATAGCGACATTCGCCATCGATGAACCGAACAATCGTAATGACCTGCCAAACCCCGCCGCGATCTGATAATGCAGGGTCATCAATTCCTGTGTATACGCGAAATTCACAAACGACCCATCCAGACTGACCGAATCATGCATAATCACTTTAATTTTATTGTCCTTCGCCATGCCCAACGCAACCTCCTTAAGGGTTCGCGCCCAGAACTCAAAGTTGGCGGGTGATCAACCCCTGATTCGCCTGGCGCTCGTTTTCCAGGCTTTTCACCCGGTCTCTCTATAATGAATCCCGGGCAAAAGCCCGGGATTCATTATAAACGGAGAGTTAAAGCCTTAGTTCATATCGTTAGTCACGTAAAACATCTCCTAGCCTGCTCCTGAAGAAATGAATTCGCGTGCCATCACATCTCGGCGAGCCACCCGCTGTTACGCGGCACAGCCGTTGATGATCCCTCTGGACACATCAACGAATCACCGCGGCATCAGCGCGAACACACCCCAGCCCAGGTATTCACGCGTGTAAG
>ENA-UPTA01005069-UPTA01005069.1-activated-sludge-metagenome-genome-assembly--contig:-NODE-5069-length-12275-cov-8.210638_pt1 | contig 12275 bp, 11 predicted proteins | sample MGYA00238184_ERZ773361 | MGnify/ENA primary metagenome ERZ773361 (study PRJEB29100, sample SAMN05720205) | activated sludge metagenome | isolation source: anaerobic digester from wastewater...
CAACTACAGTAAGACTATGCGGTGATAAAAAGAAACATAAAGAATTCTTTATTAAATCTGGATGGTCAGAACAGTCAAATGATGTAATGTATAAAAGATTTGCATTTAAACAGAATTTCTTAAATGGTAAAACATGGAGATTCTTATCTGATACAGATAAAATTCATTTATTTAATGGATATTATGCTGCAGATGGTGCAAAAAATTCAAATAGATTAGCAACATCAGATACAAGATTATGTGATTTTATTGAAGAATGTTCTGGATTGGCTGGATATTATATTTCATCTAAGAAAGAAATTGTGCATGATACAAATTTTAAAGAAAATGCTACATTAATTCAATATCATTTTATTACATCTTTATCATCTAATAGAGCATGGAAAGTAGAAAGTATTGAAAAAGGACGTAGAGGCGTATGTGAAGCATGGTGTGTTGAAGAACCTATTACACATACATTTACTTTGGAAAAAGGTATTGTCACTGGAAACTGTTGTTTAATTAACTTGGATGATATGCTACAAAATGGTACTATTATCTCAGGAACACAGATTGATAAGCCACATACATTTAGAAATGCTTGTAATATTGCTTCTCAGATTGTTGCTCAAGTTGCATCTTCTCAATATGGTGGACAAACTATTACTGCATCTCATTTGTCTAAGTTCATTAATGTTGCAAGAGATTACTTTAAATCAGAATTCCCAACATTGAATGATGCACAAATTGAAGATTTAGTAAGAAAAGATATTAGAGATGGTGTACAAACTCTACAATATCAAATTCTAACATTACAGACTACAAATGGTCAGACTCCATTCGTTTCTGTTTGTTTGTATTTGAATGAAGCAGAAAATGAACAAGAAAAGGAAAACTTAGCATTAGTCATTGAAGAAATCTTAAAACAAAGAATGAAAGGTGTTAAGAACGAAAATGGCCAGTATTATGCAAATCCATTCCCTAAACTATTATACGTTTTGGAAGAAGATAATATCACACCAGATAGTAAATATTGGTATTTGACTAAATTGGCTGCAGAATGTACTACTAAGCGAATGGTTCCTGACTATATTTCAGAAAAGGTCATGAAACAATTGAAGATTAGTAAGAAAGGTGAACCAGGTGATTGCTATCCATGTATGGGTTGTCGTTCATTCTTAACTCCATATAGAGATCCAAAGACAAAGAAACCTAAGTACTATGGTCGTTTCAATCAGGGTGTTGTCACTATCAATTTGCCAGATGTTGCTTTATCTGCAAAGGGTGACCTAGAAAAATTCTGGTATATTCTAGAACAGAGATTGGAATTATGTCATAGAGCATTAAGATTACGTCATGAACATTTAAGAGGTGTTAAATCAGACGTTGCTCCAATTCTATGGCAGAACGGTGCTTTTGCAAGATTAGGTAAAGGTGAAACAATTGATAAGCTACTATATAATGGATATTCAACTATTTCACTAGGATATTCTGGTCTATATGAAACTGTTAAGGTCTTGATTGGTAAATCTTTAACAGATGAAGATGGAATGGTTCTAGGTAAGAAAATCATGCAAGCATTAAATGATAAATGTCGTGATTGGAAGCAAGTAGAAAAGATTGACTATTCTGTATATGGAACTCCAATTGAAAATACTACTGAAAAGTTTGCTAAGGCATTACTACGTAGATTTGGTACAATTCCAGGAATTACTGATAGAAACTATATCACTAATTCATATCATGTTCCTGTCTTTGAAAAGATTGATGCTTTCAAGAAGATTGATATTGAAGCAGAATTACAGAAATTGTCACCAGGTGGAGCTATTTCTTATATTGAAACTCCAAATATGGAAAACAATGTTGAAGCAGTACTTAGTGTTATTAAATACATTTATGATAACATTATGTATGCAGAACTTAATTGTAAACTTGATTGGTGTCATTGTTGCGGTGGTGTCGGTCAAATTGAAATGATCAAAAACGAAGATGGTAAGTTAATTTGGCATTGTAAAAACTGTGGTAATGAAAATATAAGTAGAATGAACGTAGTAAGAAGAATATGCGGTTATCTTGGTTCAGCTAATGCCATGAGTCAGGGAAGAATGGGTGACATTCACGACCGTGTATATCACTTATAATTATAAAGGACAGCCAAGTTTCTAATCCTTGGTTGGTAGAGTGTTCCCGCACTCTACCTTACTTTTTATAAATAAAATAGACCAACGGGAATTTTTGATACTTTTATAAAATATATTCAAAATAAATATGGAAAAGATTTTTTGGATGATTTAAAAAGAAAATAATTGGATAATATATGAAGGACAGGGGTTGACGCTTCTGTCCTTTTTTTGTATATTAGGAATATAAAATAGGAGTATTTTATGAAATTTTTGATTGTTTTATTATTTCTAATTTCTGCAGTTTTTGCACAGCAAAATTGTCCAATAATTGATACAACTTGTGTAAATTTAAATTTGGATATTAAATATAATGATTACAAAATAAATTTAATTGATACAACAAAATCAGAACAAATTAAAAAAGCTAATATGCAACCTGGTTTGTATATCATGTTTGGACAAAATAAAACAAAGGTAATTGTAAAGTAATATGAGATATATTAAAGGAAGAAGTAATTTAAGTTGCACTATCTTTGTGCCATGGGATTGCAATAATCACTGCAAATTCTGCACATCTAAACAAATGTATAAGCAGAGAACATGTGATATAGATGCAATTATTGCACAAATTAAAAAGATTAACGAAAATCCTTTAATTCAAGAATATGTATTGACAGGTGGAGAACCATTAGCCGACCTAGAAAAGTGTCAAAGACTAATTGATGCTATGGAGAAGCCTGTTTATATCAATACTACATTCCCAACATTCACTGACCATCCTGGTACTGTGAAATTAGATAAAATCAAGCCAATGATTGAATTCATTAACAATAATGAAAAGATTGGTGGTTTGAATGTATCTAGACACATGCATCAGCAGTTCTATGAAGATGTTCTACCAATTGATATGTTTGCTCAACTAATTAAGAAACATATTAAATTGAATGTCGTTTTATCACAAACATTTGATATAAATGAATTTAAGACTTTCGTAGAACCTTATAGAGGTTTAGAGAATGTTTCTATTTGTATCAGAGCAGACTATAGACAGATTAACAAAAATAATTTGAAGAACAGAGATGATGTATTTGAAAAGTTAATTAACGAATACGAATATGAAATGTCTGGTGGATGTATGGTCTGTAATGATGACAGATTTTGGGATGACAAAATGTTGATTAGTTATCATAGAGGAATGGAACATTCTAAGGTAATCTATGGTAATAAGATATTTGTGAATGATATTTTAATAACAATTGATGGACAAATTTATGATGATTGGGATTTTGTGACAAATACTGATTTTGAAAGATGGGTCTTTGGTAATTTTACATTAGATGACGATGTGACAGAATATGAAAAAGATCCTGTCTATATTGATTGGTTATTAAAGAAAAATGGTGAAGATGGTATATTATGAAGTTAATTGAAATGCAAAATCATTTTTATGCGAAAGGATTTAAGCCTTTACGTATAACTGCTTGCGGTGGAGGATGTGGACAAGGTTGGCCTCAATCTGGTCCAAATACTGGAAAGGCTCTTCCAGATGTATTAAAATATGTTTATCAGAAAATAAAGAAACCTAAGGAACCTCCTGTTCCACCACTTTGGCCTTATGAAGAAAAGAGGAAGCGTAGCCATAGTGGCGGAGGAATTTCTGCAACAAATTCTTATACAATAGTAGCATGTGGTGGTTGTGGAAATAGTGGATGGCCGAAAGGTTGTGGCGGAGGCTGTGGTAATTTGTTTGCAAGTCCATACATGTATATGCCAAATATTGTTGCATGCGGTGGATATGGTGGATGTGGTAGTTCACTAAATCCAGGTTGGATTGAAATTGGAGGTGGATGTGGGCGAACTTATTATAGGTATACTGGATGCGGTTCTCCAGGCTGTGGTGGACCTCTTCCCGATTCATGTGGATAATGATAAAAAAGAGTCAAAGTAATTTGACTCTTTTTTTAATGCAGGTATTGACAAGAATGTTATAAATAGGTATATTTTGAAGAATAAATAGATAGGAACACAAGATGGAATTAATACTTAAGACACTAAATGTTTTTATGTACTTATTGTTGGTTTGTGCGATACTTACAGCTATAGGTGCATTACTAGGATTGCCGCTATTCTTCGTGGAGTTCAATACATTCTTCATAATAGTAGACTTTATCGGCATTTTTATTGTTAGAGCATTGATAAACTTCTGCAAGAAGAAAGGAATTGTATAAGGAAGGTAATTAAAAATGAAAAAGATAATTGGAATTATATTATTATTGGTTGCATTTGCTTTTACAGCAGATGTTAAGCCATTTATATTCGAAGGTATAGAAGATGCTCAGAAGCAATATGATTACATGTTGCAATATAAGCTATATGGTGCAGATTATTTGAAAATGGGTCGAAGAGTAAAGATTCCTGATAAATCTGGATGGAATGGTTCTTCTGGTCCAATTACATCTTATGAACAGTTAGTATTGGGAGGTCCAGTATTAACAGATAGCGCTATTATATTAGGTAATGAATGTCAGATAACAACTGGTCCAATTCGTGCTAATACATTTACTTCTGATAATGATAATGGTAATGCTTTATTTGCAGGAAACATTTGTTTAAAGAATCCAGTAGATACAAATTCTCAGACACCTATTGGTGTTAATAGAGGTAATGGTCAGTATAGTTGTGATAGTGTTCCTGCTGCTCCAACTGGATTGAGAATGCCTACAATTACATTCCCAGATACTACACAAATGAACATTACTGTTCCAGACCGTGGAAAGGTTTTCGTTGATATTCCTGATGTTCCTAGTTATGATTTATATGTAAATTCAATTAGAACTGGTACTGAAGATACTTTGTATTTCCGCTATGCAAATCGTGGAACATTAGTAAGAATTTTCGTGCAAGATGAAATTATTATTGGAAACCATACTGTTATTCAGACTTTCTATAATGACTCAGCGATTGCGCAGAATAAGTACCGTGGTAATTTGTTATTCTATACAAATAAAGATATTAGAATTACAAATACTGACTATGTAAAGCTTCAGGGTTCTTTTATTTCTACTGAAGAAATTTATTTAAGAAGTAATATTGACTTCTCTGGTCAATTATTGGCTAATAGATTGGAATTAGGTGATGATTTTAAAGGTGAAAACTTCCATTTCGTAAAATTTGACCCAGATACTATTGATGTTAAATTGGACAAATATGGTGGTCTATTAGAAAATGATTCTACTGTAATTATCCCAATTGAATTGAGTGATACAGCTACTGTTGCAGTATTTTTCACATATTGTTTTGATTTAAAAGATGGTGTGACTGTAGATGATTTTAAACAACCACCTGTTCTACCTCTATGTAGTGATAATCAAAGCGTAGAAGTCTCTATTCCTAGAGGCTCTAAAGTTCCTGATATTCCAATTCAAGTTAATGTAAAAATTGATGATATTGTTGAATTAACTGATTCTCTTGTTATAAGAATTGATAGTATCAATGGTGCTATCCTTCCAAATGGTGAAACAAGTGGTGAATTAAAGATTAAAATTGTAGATGCTATCGTCAATAAGAACTATCCAATTGAAATCTTAACAGCTAAAGGTGATACAATTCCAGAAAATTCTGATATTGGTACACCATGTGGTTTAGTAAATGCAAAAGATGGAAATGATGTTTCAGTATCATATTCTATTAATACAACAGAATTTAAGATTAACAATTTAGGAGTAATTACAACAAATACATTATTGGACTATGAAACTAAAAACAAATATCCAATTACTATAACAATTATTTCTGAAGATGGCTCTAAGAAAGATACATCATTTACAATCTATGTAAATGATGTAGACGAACCAGTTCATGCACACGATACAACAATTACAGTTAAAGAAAATACAACTGGAATTATTGGTAAAGTCACAGGAGAAGATGAAGATGGAAAGCCTATTAAATTTTATAGCAATGATACTTTGCATTACGTTGTCGATTCTATTACTGGTACTATTAGATTGGTAGAACCATTTGACTATGAAACTACTAAGAATGATACTCTAAAAGTCATTGTTAAAGATGTCAATGGAAATACTGATACCGCAACAGTAGCAATTGAAATTAAGAACGTTAATGAACCTCCTGTATTACAGCCAAATGATAGTTTGACTGTTCCAGAAAATTGTAAGTCTTGTATTGTTGGTATTATTACAGCAACAGACCCAGATAATGATAAGCTAACATATACTGTAAAAGAACCAGGATTCTCAATTGATTCTAATGGTGTTCTAAAACTAACAGAACCTCTAGATTTTGAAAAGAATCCTGAAGTTAAAGTCACTGTAATTGTTAAAGATCCATCAGGAGCTGGTGATACTGCTGTATATACAATTAAGGTCACAGATATAAATGAACCAGTACATACAAAAGATACAACATGCTCTGTTAAGGAAAACTATACAGGAAATGTATGTAAGATTACTGGAACTGATGAAGATGAAAAGCCAGTTCAGTTTATTGTCACAGACACAACAAATTATAGTATTGACTCTACTGGTCAGTTAGTAATCAAGAATCCTATTGATTTTGAAAAGAAAACAAAAGATACAGTAAAGGTAATTGTCACTGATGGTGAATTCTCTGATACTGCAACTATTGTAATCAATATAATCGATGAAAAAGAAGATGTAAAGATTACTGATGTTGACCATGAACCAAAGAAAGATACTATTAAGACAAATGATCCTAACCATAATATCGAATGGAAATTATGTGAAGGAGTTAAGTGTGATTATGATACTTTGGATGTAGTTGTTAAGAAAGATACAACTATTAAGGTATGTAATGAAAATAAGACAGTATGTGATTCTGTAGTTATACTATTCAATGATGCACCTCCAGTTGTCACATTAACTAATGCTAAGTCAACTGATGCATTAATTGACTATATTACTATTGAAGAAGAAAAAGATGATAAAATCTATGTTAATAAGAAGAATAATGAAATCACTGTTACTGTAAAAGATACAGTTCATAAGACAGAAAAGCATTTCAACATAGATGTCACTCTAGATACAGTTGCTACAAAGGATATAAAATTAACTGAATACAACTACATAATTGATGAAACTAAGGCAAAAGTAGTTCCAATTGGAAATAACTTGGCTGAATTAGTTGAAGTAATTAAGGTAGATGGTGTTGAAGTTGAATTAAAACAAGTAATTGATACAAAGACTGGAAAACCAGTTGATACTGTTCAGACAGTCACATATACAAAGAAAGTTGATGGAAAGAATGTTGTAGTTTCTTATAAGACTGATAATCTAACAGGTCAGAAGATTGGTGATTATGAAGTATCTTATATGATTGACTCTTGCACAAAGGTCACATATACTGTAGATGATAATAAGAAGATTGTTAAGAATAAAGAAGGAAATATTGCTTATACAATTGCTTATGAATATACAGATGATTATGGCAATAAAGCAAGCGCAAAGGTAGAAATAATCTTTGATGATATTCCACCTAAGGTTGAAATCTTAAATCCAATTGCAATGGAATCATTCAATACAAATGCTATTCCAGTTAAGTGGACTGTAAATGGAGAAGTTCAAGATACTTTGACACTACAGAGATTGGAAAAGGGAATAAATCATATCATTAGACGTTATGTAGATAAGGCTGGAAACGTTGCTGAAGATACAATAACTGTTATAATGAGAGAAGCAAAAGATATTGATATTACTCTAGTTCATCCTGTAACAAAAGTAGACAAAGATAAGGTAGATGAGTATTATTCAGAAGGTCACAAATATAACGATAAGAAACCTTATGATGTTAAGTTTGTAGATCCAAAGAATGATAGTCTTCCAGAAGTAATTGGTGTAGGCTTTAAGGTTGATATTGTATTGCCATCAGTATCTCCAACAGGTTCATTAGCAACTCTTGATGATATTGTTAAGAATGGAATGATTCCTGTAGATGATAAAGGAAATATTGTAGGTGCTTCAACTAAGGGAATTCCAGTAGAAACTTATGTAGCAGAACATTGCACTGATGAATTCATTGAAGATTATAAGAAGAATGGATTGAATATTCCTTTGTATGATGTCACTTATAACTTACATTTGTGGGTATATACAAACAATGCAAACTATGTAAATGACTTCAATATTGAATTTACATTGAATGATGAAGCTAAGACTACTTCAGCTGGAACAGTCCAGATGGTAATTGATTGGCTGTCAGATAAAGATGGAAATGTAAAAGCAAAGAATGGTCATGCATTAGGAACAGGTGCATATATCACTAAACTTTGGTCTAAATCTATAGCAAAACACAGATGTGACTATAAGGAACAAAAGAAGGGTGATAGAACCGTTAAGAAAGATGATACTATGAAAGTATTTGGATATAAGAGACCAAATGATAAATAATGATTAGTATATAATTTTATAAGGTGTCTTTATGGCACCTTTTCTTTTTGTATAAATAATGTAAGGAGTTTTTATGAATTTAAATGAAGCAATATTAGAATTAAATGAACATGGATATATTTTAGAAAATGCTACTGTCACAAATCAGTTCAAACAAGAATTTGATGCACTGTTGAAAAAATACGGTGCTAAAGTAAAAGGAAGTTGCTGGTCTGCTTATGATCCGGCACAAGGTAATGTTTGGGTAGAAATAGAAGGCGGTGATGATCTTGATTTGATGGATCTTGATGATCATGGCGAATATAAAGCGGAGTAAATCATGGAACTAAATGAAGCAATAGAAAGATTAAACAAAGCCGGTTTTCTTTGTGAAATGGATGATGATTATTATTTTTCTTCAACAGATGAACTAGATGATTTTGTAGAATATGAAAAAGCACATAAGAACTGGCTTAAAACACTAGCCAAGAAACAATCTGATGCTAAAAGATTAGCTCCTGCAATTAAAAAACTTTTAAATGCAAAAGGCTGGAGAGCCCAGTTTTATCAAAAAGAATGGACCGGCGGGCCATGCTTTTATGTCCGTGGCATGTTAACTTCTACATGTAAATTTTATGCAAGATTAGATTTTGTAACCGAACCGTTACCAACTTTTGGTACTGACAGTAAAATAACTATTGATGAAGATGGTGTTTTTGTTAGAACAAGAAAAATAGATTCAAATCCTAATTTGGGTAAGACTTGTCCAAAAGATATTCAAAAGGGATATGATAAATTTTTATCTGATCTAAAAGACGTACTTAATTCAATAGGTGGGTAAGTATGGAACTCAATGAAGCATTAGAAACTCTAAAAGCAAATGGATTGATTTGTGAAAAACAGTCAAAAGTAGTAAGATATCATTTGACTGAAGAAAAATATGCTTCTGATATACTTAAGAATGGATTGAAAGCAAACTATGAACGAGCTGGTGCCAATACAGCAGATTCAAAAACACCAGGTGTGTGGCTTGCTGGTTCTAAAGATTATATACCTGTATTAAGATACATGAATACTGCAAATAAAGTTCTGTTCAGAATTGAAATGCCGATAGATTACTATCTTTCGGTAGAACGAGAGTATTGGCCTAATGGAAGAATGAATAAAAGTGTCATAGCATCCGTTGGTGAACACGCTTATCCAAGTAAAGAAGGACGTTCATACGTTGAAAAATTTTATGGAGACATTCCGGCTAAGTACATTTCTTTAGAAAATGACATTGGAAAAAATAAGAAAGGCGATAAGCAATACATTGAAAGACTTAGATATATCGTAGATGAAATTGGAAATCTTGATTCTGACGAAATGACTGATAAAGAGGTAGAAGATTATATTAGAAGATTACCAATAAGTATACGATTACAGAAAGATATAGTGCCTTATACAAATATAATTAAATGGGCACAAGGTGAACTACCAATTTTTGAGGATTAAGTATGGAATTGAATGAAGCAATATTAGAATTAAATGAACATGGATATATCTGTGAAAAAACAGATTTAAATGTAGAAGATTTACAAGAAGGCGATCAATTCTTGCTATGGAGATCAGGTAGATACTCTCATAGACCTGTTGGAATTATTACATTGATTGAACCAGATACAGATGTAGCAAAAGCAGACCAAGGAAAAGCATGGATTTGTGAATTACAGAAGGCGGTTTCAGGTCCAACTAAGTATTCAGTAGGTAAGAATATTGCTTATACACATGGTACTTATGGAGATGCTATTGTATATCCTTGTGTAAACTGGGAACATACTTATGAAATGTCTGATGAAACAAAAGAAATTTCTTTGAAGTTCTTCTCAGGTAAGGAAGTATTTACTAAGACTACACAGAAGAATAAAGCATTCAAACGTGATAAAGACGGTTCATATTATATTGATGAAGATTTAAATAAATTACACCAATCTTGGTGGGAATACACTGAAGGTAATGACTCTATTACAGATCCAAGACAATTAGAAAGAATTTTCGCTGAACATCCTGAATTAAGAAAAGAATATGAAGGGATGAAGAGAGAATACTACGATTTACATAAGTAAGGAGTAAATATGGCAAATACTTATGATGATAATTGGAGACCAACTGCTCGTGATATGCATTTGTTAAATACTGGTAGAAAACCAGCATGGGCAAAGAAAGTCACAGAAATTGGTCCAAGAGAAAAACGTTTAAGAACATCTAATGCTCCAAGTGAAGTAGCAATGAGAAAAGTGACTGAACCAAATTATCGTCCTCCATTCTCAGAAACAGATTTAAAGACTGTTAGACAAGGTGAAGTTATGATGAATCAACGTATTGCTGATGCAATTGCAAGAAAAGTTGATTTAAAGGTAGATGCAGATGCAGATGGTATTACTGTTGCAGATTTATCAAAGTCACCAGTTAGATTTTTTATTTGGTCACACGGATTAGATTATGTAGTAAAAATTATTCGTTCAGCTACAGAACATGATGCTATTCGTTGTAAATCAATTAAAGAAGTAGTTGATGTTATCAATAAAAATACAATAGGAGAAGCTATGAACGTTAATAAAGCAAAACAAATATTGGAACAAGCTGGATATGTAGTTGAAAATCCTCAGCTAAATGAAGACGTCGACATTACCTTAGAAGACTTTAATAAAAAAGTCTGGGATGCAGTAGAAGGGAATGCCGAAATAAGCCAATATGAACTTATAGATTGGTTGGATGAAAGACAGGAAAAATTAGTCAATGATACCATCCAAAATTATTGGGAAAATGATTATTGGCCACATAAAACTGTTGAAGATAACGTTGATGACTGTGTTCAGAAAATTATAGATGCTTTAATCGATGATATGTAATATAAGGCGGTTTAAATACCGCCTTTTTTAATAAATATAAAGATAAGATAATTTGTGACAACAGTGAAAAAAGTATATCTCATTTAACTATAATGAGGTAATCTTATGGCTATTACTTTAGTTAACATTGAATACAAAAATTTAGCATTTAGTGAAAAGAATAAATTATGGACAATGACTAATGACACAGGATATATCATTGCTTCATATATGAAAGGAAATGACGCTTATAAACTAACATTAAGAATTGATAAAGGTTTTAGAACAGATGGAGCAAGTGTACCATCTATGTTTACATGGTTCTTACCAAAATGGGATAAAAAGAACATGAAATATAATTGCGCTGCTATTCTTCATGATGTTCTATATACCACAAAAGGAAATAATAACAAATTTTCTAGAGAAGAATGTGATGACTTCTTTAGAGGTGGTGTAAGAATTGCTGGTTATTCAAGATTTAAAGCAGGAGTTGCTGATAAGGCAATTGAATGGTTTGCATCTAGTCCAGAACATTGGGGTTCTGATGATTTGAATAACTGGGCATGTAGAAATTTTGGGATTTCTATCAAAAAAGTCTAATACAAATATCAAAATTTAATTATATTAAAGACACTGGAGACGGTGTCTTTTCCTTTATATAAATAAGTTTAGAGGTATTTATGGAAATAGATGAAAAGTTTATGTCTAACAAATATGACAAATACAAGCAATATATTTTAAAGAAACTTGGATTTGATTATAGACAGCAGTCTGATAGTGTTAGACACGATATAGACTCTTGGATAAGAGACTATTATGTAGATGGAATGTCTGAATATGATTGTATTCAAGCAATACAAGATCAATTCAGAGATTTACGTGAATCAATTGAAATACTT
>ENA-UPTA01005070-UPTA01005070.1-activated-sludge-metagenome-genome-assembly--contig:-NODE-5070-length-12274-cov-5.533104_pt1 | contig 12274 bp, 13 predicted proteins | sample MGYA00238184_ERZ773361 | MGnify/ENA primary metagenome ERZ773361 (study PRJEB29100, sample SAMN05720205) | activated sludge metagenome | isolation source: anaerobic digester from wastewater...
TAAAGAAAACCCGTCAATTTCACCGCGTTGAGCCCCTCTGATCAGAGCGTCTTCGTCTTCGTAGAAGCGAAAGACGAATTGAGAAATATAAGGGCGATCCGTCTGATAGTACTGGTTGAAAAACTCAAGATTTAAGGCTTGGACCTTTTTTTGGTTATCAAGATCAAGGCTTTCAAAGCGATAGGGGCCAGAGCCGATAAAGGACAAGGTTGAAGAAACGGCCAGGGGGAAGGTGAGGGCCGGCGTCTCCTTCCAGACATGCCGGGGAATTATTTTAGTGGTGGCGGTCTCTAAAAAGCTGGCGTAAGGAGAGTCTAAAATAAACTTAATCTCCCGATCAGAAATCTTATCTATTTCTACCCCCAGCCAGCCAGCCCGCAGAGGGCTTTTATAGTCTGGGTTCTGAATAGTGCGAACAGTGAAAGCAATATCGTCTGTGGTCAGAGGCTGATTGTCATGCCAGAAGAGATTGTCTCTCAGGGTGAAGTGATAAACCTTTCCGTCTTCGCTGATCTGATATGCCTGGGCCAAGTCGGGGACGATGTTGCCCGACCCGTCGTATTTCATCAGGCCGCTAAAGACCAGCTCGACAATATCCTGATCGGGATCGTTAGCCGGAGAATAGAGCGGATTGAGAAAACGGGGCTGGCCAACAATGCCCTCGCGATATACTCCGCCCGGGGCCGGACGCTGGTCAACAGTGCTTTTCTGATAATTCAGCAGTTGGAAGGTGGCGCCTAGAAAGGCCAGGATAAAAAAGCCGAAAACCACCTTTTCCCAAAGGTGGGACTCTTGCCAGATTTTTTTCCAAAACAAGGCAGGATCCGAATTTGTCTCTGAGGACTTAGGTTCGGTCATTGATTAGGCAAAAACAAGATTGGCAATTGCGAGGCCAACAAAAACAATCAATAGAATAATAGTGGCCCAGAGCAGGTACTTTTCCATCCCGCGCCGGGAAGCGTAACTTTCTCCACTGCCGCCGCCCATGAAGCTACCGATAGCTGTGCCTCTTTGCTGGAGGAGAATCACAGCAACCAGGGCAACCGAGACGGCCGTTTGAGCAATCATTAATGGACTCATTTTAAAATAAAGGAAATAACAGCGGTACTGAGACCGACCAGGATCGAAGTCCAGAAGAGCGGCCAGAACCAAGGAATCACTAGGGCCGGATAAAGATAAGTGGCCCCCCAGATCATCAACATGTCGATGATGACACTGAAGAGTCCCAAAGTCAAGATACGGATGGGCAAGCTAATGATTTTGAGGATTGGCCGGATAAAAAAATTTAAACAGCCGATCACCACGGCTGCTTTAAGAAAAAGCTCCCAGCCACCTTGAATTTCAACGGCCGAGAGGTAGCGATCAGCCAGCCAAAGGCCGAGTCCGGCGGCGATTATTTGAGCGATTAAGCGGGTGCTCCAACGACTTTTCATATCCTTATTCTACCAAAAGAGTTATTTTTCTCAATCTTGACAAATGACTTAAAATTGATAGAATGAAACCCGATATGACCTGCTTTGACTCGTTAGAGCAGGTTTTAGATTGGTCGATTTTAATTAACCTATTTATTAAAAATGAAGATAAAACCATTAGCTGACTACATTTTAATTGAGCCAATATCGGAAGGCGAAAAAACAGCGAGCGGCATTATCATTCCCGAGACGGCCGACAAAGAGAGGCCGGAACAGGGTTTAGTAGTGGCGGTTGGCCCGGGCAAAATGCTTGACTCCGGCGAGCGGCGTCCGATGACTGTTAAAAAAGGCGAGAAGGTTATCTTCTCGAAATATGGGCCGACAGAGATATCGGTTGATGGTCAGGAGTATTTGATGGCCCGAGAGGATGATGTGATGGCCGTCATTGATTAATTAACTATTTTATTGCTATGGCTAAAGAAATTAAATATCACGAGGAGGCCCGCGAGAGGCTAAAAAGCGGCTTAGATCAATTAGCTAATGCTGTCAGGGTTACTTTGGGCCCCAAGGGCCGCAATGTTATCTTAGAAAAGAGCTACGGCAGTCCGCTGATTACGAACGACGGGGTGACGATCGCTGAAGAGATTGAACTGCCTGACAAGATGGAAAACCTGGGCGCCCAGATTGTTAAGGAAGTTGCTTCTAAGACCGGCGAGGCGGCCGGCGATGGAACAACCACGGCCGTGGTGCTAACCCAGGCGATTGCGGCTGAGGGCATGAAGAACGTCACTGCTGGGGCTGACCCATTAGCCATTAAAAGAGGCATTATTAAGGGCATCAAGGCTCTGACTAAAGCCTTGGAGCAGATGTCGAAAAAGATTACCAATAAATCTGAGATTACCCAGGTGGCGACTATCTCGGCTGAGGATCCGGAGATGGGCAATTTGATAGCTGAGGTTTTAACCGAAGTCGGGCCGAACGGTGTTGTGACGGTTGAAGAATCAAAGACCTTTGGCTTGTCTCAAGAGATGGTGAAGGGCCTTCAGATCGATAAGGGCTATGTTTCTCCCTACATGATTACCGATCAGGAGAGAATGAAGGCCGAGATGAAAAATCCGATGATTCTGATTACTGATCGTAAAATATCTTCAGTTGCCGAAATTTTACCGATCATGGAAAAGATGGCTGAAGCCGGTAAGAAGGAGCTGGTAATTATCGCTGACGATGTTGACGGCCAGGCCTTAGCCACTTTAATCATTAACAAAATTCAGGGCGTCTTTAATACTTTGGCGGTTAAAGCACCGGGCTTTGGCAACCGGACCAAGGAGATGCTTGAGGATATTGCAGTGGTCACTGGCGGCCGGGTAATCAGCGAGGAGAAGGGCATGAAGCTGGAAAATGTTCAGATAACCGACCTGGGGCAGGCCGAGAAAGTGACCTCAACCAAAGACGACACGATTATTATTAATGGCAAGGGAAAGCCAGCCGAGATAGAAAAGAGAGCTAAATCTCTAGCTCAGGCCGAGATCGAAGCTGATTCTGATTTTGAGAGGAAGAAGCTTCAGGAACGCCGAGCCAAACTAACCGGCGGCGTGGCTATTATTAGAGTTGGCGCCCCGACTGAGACCGAGCAGAAAGCCCGCCAGCACAAGGCGGAAGACTCTTTGGCGGCCACTCAGGCCGCTATTGAGGAGGGCATTATTCCCGGTGGTGGGGTAGCCCTGTTAAGGGTTAGCCAGGCTCTGGATAAAGTTGAAGTCCGAGGCGAGGAGAAGATTGGCTTAAACATCTTAAGGAAGGCGATTGAAGCGCCGATTCGCGGGATTGCTGAAAATGCAGGCTTTGAAGGTTCCGTGGTGGTTGATAAAGTTATGGCTGGCCAAGACGGCTTCGGATTGAATGCCCTGACCGGCCAATACGAAGACCTTTTTAAGGCCGGAGTAATTGATCCCACCAAGGTCTGCCGAACCGCCTTAGAGAATGCTGCTTCGGCGGCCATGATGTTACTGACCACTGAAGCCGCGGTCATCGAGATTCCGGAAGAAAAGCCGGAGCATCCCAGCTATGGGCAGATGCCGGGCATGTAATATAGCTTGTATCATCGCTCCCCGTTTAGTTGCTAAGCGGGGAGCGCTTGCTATAATATCTGTATATTAAAACTAGAAACATGCACCCATCTATTTACCCGATTATCGGGATTGTTATTGTTATCGTCTTTTGGATTATCTTGGCCTATAATCGCTTGGTGCGATTGCGCCAGCGGGCTAAAGAAGCTTGGGCGGATATCGATGTCCAGCTAAAGCGGCGGTATGATTTGATCCCTAATTTATTGGAGACGGTTAAGGGCTATGCCCAGCACGAGAAAGACGTTTTTGATAATGTTACCCGGGCTCGCGCCTCAGCTGTTAACGCTAAAACAGTTAATGAGCAGGCCCAAGCCGAGAATAATCTTTCTCAGACCTTGAAGTCGCTCTTTGCGGTGGTTGAAAATTATCCCGAATTAAAGGCTTCTCAGAACTTTATCGCCTTACAGCAGGAGCTGGCCGATACTGAGAATAAAATTCAGGCCGCTCGGCGGTTCTACAATACCAATGTCCGCGATCTCAATATTCGCATTGAGAGCTTCCCTGATAATTTAATGGCCCGGCTCTTTAAATTTAACCAGATGGATCTCTTTGAATTGGCCGATGCTGCCGAGCGCCAGGCGCCGAAAGTGAGTTTTTAACCGATGGCCAACCTCTACAGCCAAGCCGATAGTAATGTTCGGCGAACCTGGGTGCTAATGATTCTGTTGATGGCCTTAATTATCGCTGTCGGCTGGTTTTTGAGCTACTGGTTTGATACTTGGATTATTCTCTTGATCGCCATTGTTTGGAGCTTATTGATGAACTTTTTTGCTTATTGGTACTCTGACAAGCTAGTTTTGAAAACAATGAGGGCCAAGCAGGTCGCTCAGGAAGACGAGCCGGAGCTGTATCGTTTGACCGAGAACCTGGCGATTGCCGCCGGCTTACCCATGCCCCGTCTTTATATTATGGAAGAGAAACAGCCCAACGCCTTTGCCACCGGGCGGAACGAAAAGCATGCGTCGGTGATCGTTACCCGGGGGCTGATAGAGCGGCTAGACCGCTCAGAGCTAGAAGGGGTCATTGCCCATGAATTGTCCCATGTCCGTAATAAGGACATTCTAATCGGTACGGTCGTTATTGTTATGGTTGGCGCGATTGCCATGGTGTCGAATGTTTCTTTCCGGATGAGTCTCTTGCGAGGCAACGACCAGCGCGATGGTGGCCTGATGGCTATAATTGGTTTAATTGGCCTGATCTTGGCTCCATTGGCGGCGGCTATAATTAAGGCTTCGATTTCCCGTCGCCGGGAATTTTTAGCCGATGCTTCCGGGGCTCTGATTACTCGTTATCCCGAAGGCCTGGCCAGCGCCTTGGCTAAGATCTCCGGGGATCCGAATCAATTGTCGCGCGCCACTACCAGCAACGCTCATTTATTTGTAGTTTCTCCTTTTCGCGGACAGCAGTCTAAGGAGTGGCTAGTTGGTTTATTTGCTACTCATCCGCCGGTTGAAGAGAGAATTAAGCGTCTGATTGAGAAGAAATAGGGAGGGGTGCCAGAGCGGCTCAATGGAACGGCTTGGAAAGCCGTGCCCCGTAAGGGGCTCGTGGGTTCGAATCCCACCCCCTCCGCCGTTATAAATAACGAAGGTTGACTTTTGTGTTGCCTGTGGTTTATTGAACCGGGCGATTGCTTTTAAGAAAGTGAGATCATGGGCCAAGAGCGCCCCCTTTGTCACGCTGTAACAGACGAGACACAGGCAACGTGACCAGGCTACCATCAGTGCGGCCACAATTTAGAAAAAGAGGCCGAACCGGAGTCGGCCTCTGAGTAAGGGTTATGGCAAACCCAAGAATTTTAAAGGTTTGCCTCTTTATTTCCCGGTAACTATTTTAATTGCTTGTCCTTGAATAATCGCGGTGGCGATTTTTTTTGAAGCTGAGGATAGAATTCTTTGAAAAGTGCTCTGTGAGGTGTTCATTCTTCGCGCACATTCAATTTGCTCTAAGCCTAAGACGTGCTTCAGTCTGATCGCTTCGGCCTCTTCTAACGACAACTCAACTACCTCAAGCGACCGCAGGGGAATACCCTGGGGTTTAAAATAGTGAGCTTTGGGCTGGAATCTGATCCGGCGGCAACTTCTTGGTCGAGGCATGTTTTTATGTTAAAATATTAGTCAAAGAAGGCTTACCCTCAGCCCCTTTTTAAAAGGAGCTGAGGTTACCGGCCTTCTTTTACTTTTGACCCTTGAGATCCTGCTTTCTCTGGCGAACAGCTTCCAGTTCCGCGGTTAACTCCTTTTCAGCTAATTCCAATTCAGTTAACTCGTCTTGAGGGAGCCAGCGCTGAAACCGACGGAAGCCGAAGCCTTGAGCGCAAGGACCGAAGCCGCGCCCGGTCATTGGACCGTAGCCGGCGGGGCCAGTGCCATCAAATCTAGGCATAGTTCTGTTAATGATTAATTATCGATAGCTCGACTAACTATCTATAATGAATATATACCCATTATGATTTCTTGTCAACCCCCTAGCTTTAGGTTAAGATTAAATATTGAAAATGACTTCTCCGGCTCAAGAGATTAAAAGCAGGTTAGATATCATCGACATTGTCGGCGAATATTTGAAGTTGAAAAAGGTTGGCGCTGGTTATCAAGCTCTTTGTCCTTTTCACAATGAAAAAACGCCTTCTTTTTATGTTTCGCCCGAGCGCCAAACTTATAAATGCTTCGGCTGCGGGGCTTACGGCGATGTCTTTTCTTTTGTTATGGAGATGGAAGGCATTGAGTTCCGAGAGGCCTTGCATCTGCTGGCTCGCCGGGCGGGAGTTGAAATCAGCGCTGCCCAGAGCCAGTTGCGCAGTGAGCAGAAAGCCCTTTATGACGTTTGTCAGCAGGCCGCGGTCTACTTTGAAAAGCAGCTTAAAGAGAATGAAGTTGGCCAGCGAGCTAAAAAATATCTACTCGAGCGAGGCCTGACAGAAGCCACGATTGAAGAATGGCACCTGGGCTATGCTCCGGATCAATGGAATGATTTGCTCGATTATCTCCAGAAAAAAGGCTTTCGCAAAGAAGAAGCCTTGGCGGCCGGACTGGCCGTAAAACATCCGGAAAAAGGCACCGTTTATGATCGTTTTCGGGGTCGGATTATCTTTCCGATTAATAATTTACAGGGGCAGCCGATTGGCTTCGGTGGCCGGGTCTTTGAGGGCGATGAGGCATCCGCTAAATATATTAATACACCCCAGACGCTGATTTATGACAAGAGCCGGGTTCTTTATGGCTTAGATCGGGCCAAGTCGGCCATTCGCGAGCAAGATCAGGCTATTTTAACCGAGGGCTATACCGATGTGATTATGAATCACCAGGCGGGATTGTCTCAGACAGTGGCGACTAGCGGAACGGCTTTAACCCAAAGCCAGTTATCAATCCTGAAGCGCTACACTGATAATTTATTGATGGCCTTCGATATGGATAGTGCCGGCAATCTCGCGACGCAGCGGGGCATTGGTCTGGCTCAATCAGCTGGTTTTTTAGTCCGGGTAGTAACCATGGAGGCCGGACATGATCCGGCTGATATGATCGCTGAGGACTCGAAAAAGTGGATTCAACTGGTTGAAGATGCAAAATCAGTCTTTGACTTTTATTTCGAGTTGGCTTTTAAGCAATACGATCCGAAGACACCGGAGGGCCGGCGCGAAATTTCGCGTTTGATTCTCCCTCTGCTGGCGAGCCTCAACGACCAAATTGAGCAGTCTCATTGGGTTCAGGAACTGGCGACTCGTCTTAGGGCGGACGAGTCTGATATCTGGCTGGCGCTAGAGCAGACGGCCAGTCAGTCGGATCAGCCCTCAGCCGAAGCAGAGCCGTCCCGGGCCAAGAGCCGGGCTCTGGGTCATCTTTCTCGCAAAGATCGCTTAGAGAGGCGGGTTATTGGGTTGTTGCTGCAGGATGAAAAGTATCACTGTTTGGTTGATAAGGATGAGCTTAAGATGTTTTCTAAGTGGGCGCGTGATATAATTAGCTGTCTGTTAGACAAAACTTTAGCCGATAAGCGCTCGGCTTCTCGGGAGTTAGATACCTTGCTCAATGTTTTGGCCTTAGAGGTTGAGGCGGATCAGGTTAATATTGATGAAGAGATGGCTGTCTGTTTGATGGAACTGCGCCAGATGATTATTCGGGAAGAGATGAGGCAGCTGAGCGAGCAGATTGCTCAGGCTGAGCGGGACCAGAAGCCACGCAAGTCTCAGCAATTAATGAAGGAGCTGCAGCGGCTCAGCCAAGATTTGTATAATAATCATGCCCCCAAAGCAAAAGACTAAAAAAAGTAAGACGGCTCATGAAAAGAAGCTCGAAGCCTTGGTCGACAAGGTTCGAGACCGGGGTTTTGTCAGCGAGGACGAAATCAACCATACTTTTCCGCGGCTGAAGAGCGACGTTAAAAAATTAACGGCTACTTATCGTTTTTTAGAAAATGCCGGGATTAAGATTAAACCGAAAGTTTCCTATTTAACTGGCGAGATTGAGATTGAGAAGGGCTTAGCGACCAAAATTGATCCGGTTCAAGCTTATTTGCAAGAGATTGGCCGGACTGAGCTGATTGATGCCGACGAGGAGAAGGAGCTCTCGAAAAGGATTAAAAAAGGCGACAAAGAGGCTAAGCAGAAGCTGATTCAGGCCAATCTAAGGTTGGTAGTTTCAATTGCTAAGAAGTACGCCAATCGGACGACGAAACTCAGCTTATTGGATCTGATTCAGGAGGGCAACTTGGGCCTATTCCGGGCGGCGGAGAAGTTTGATTGGCGCCGTGGCTATAAATTCTCGACTTACGCTACTTGGTGGATTCGCCAGGCGATTACCCGGGCTTTGGCCAATCACGCTCGGACGATTCGAATTCCGGTGCACATGATTGAAAAAATTACTAAATATACTAAGATAAGTCGAAGTCTGCAGAGAACGCTGGGCCGGGAGCCGTTGGCCGAAGAAGTAGCGGCTGAGATGGAAATTCCGGTAGAAAAGGCCCACCAGATTATGGAAATTTCCCGAGAAGTGGTTTCTTTGGAAAAGCCGGTTGGCCAAGATGATGAATCCAGCTCTTTGATTGATTTTATTGAGAACAAAGACACCGCTCCGCCTTCTGATCCGGCCGCCCGGAATTTATTGAGAGAAAGAATTGATACGATGCTGGTTGATTTGACTCCGCGAGAAAGGCAGATTTTGGCCATGAGGTTCGGCCTGGAAGACGGTCGGCCCAGGACGCTGGAGGAGGTGGGTGAGAAGTTTAACGTTACCCGTGAAAGGATTAGACAGATCCAGGTTAAGGCTTTAGAGAGAATGAGATCGGATCAGTCTTTGAAGAAGCTGGAAGATTATTAATTAATCCGGGGTAGCTCAATTGGTAGAGCGACGCGCTGTTAACGCGTTGGTTGTCGGTTCGAGTCCGACCCCCGGAGCCAAGTTGGACAATCAGCTAATTCTAGGACTAGATTAAAGGGAGAAGCTAGCGTAAAATCTAGCTTTTTCGCCTTTACAGTTGGGTTCTGAAGTAGGAAACTCAGGAAAGCTCTTTTTTCGGCCGGTTCAGAACAGTTCTCGAATATTGATCTTGCTCTTCGAGCCACGGAGATAACAGTTGATACTGTTGTTTGGTAATTGTAGTCAGCTTTTTGGTATTCTTCTAATTCAATATTTAGAAGTTGGAGCTTATCCTGAATTTCTTGATGTTTTCTGTCATAATCATCCTTAGGAATTCTCTCGTCTAGAAAAACTTCTAACAACCGGTCATCTTTCTTTTTAGCGCTTTCATACTCATTGTGAATTCGATGCATCTGGGTTTTGTGGAAGACAACTTCTTTTTCCGTATTTTTCCTTAATTCTGCCACAAGATCTTCTTGGGTTTTTTCTGATATAGTTCCGAATTTATCAAGTATTTCATATATAGGCTTCAAAAGATTAGATTCGTTAACGTATTCTCTTTTGCATATTCCCTTTGCATTGGTGCAGGAATAGAGTATGTATTCTTTGCCATTAGTCTTACGGTGGTATTCGGGAGTCATAGAACATCCGCAATTTTGACACCTTAACAGCCCCTTGAACACATAATCCCTAGATTTCATCGGTTATGTTTCTAGAAATCAAGACATTTATTCTTTCCTGCAAAAAGCAGGCTATGTTCTAATATTCAAGCCGACTATTCCCGATAGCGACGGGAATATGAAGGGGAACATAGACGCCGATCTGGTTCTTCAGGCGATGATTGATCTTGAGAATTACGACAAAGCGTTAATTATTTCTAGCGATGGAGATTTCTATTCTTTGATTAAGTATCTCTATGGTAAAAACAAACTTGAACGCGTAATCAGCCCTTATAGTGAAAAATGTTCCAGCTTGATAAAAAAATCAGCTCAAGAAAAAATTGTTTTTATTAATAATCTACGGAAAAAGCTGGAATACCAGAGAAAGCCAAAATGAAAAAGCACCGCAGAAGGACAAAACCTTAAGAGGTGCTTTTTCCTGTGAATTCTAATTACAGGATATTCCCATCGTAGCATTTTGTCAAGTTCTCTAGTGTTTTCGCGAAAACTTTTGTCTCTTTCTCGGGCCGGTTTAAATTCTGCTCACCCCCGGAACAGGCCGGAACGAATAAGAATAACAGAGATATTTTCTCGGTTTTCTAAAATGATATATAGTGATTAGTAAGCTGAGGTAAATTTATATATGGGCGCATTCTCTTAAGTCCGCCATATAGATATGCTTATTTTTTCTTTAATCTCAGTTCTAACATCGTCCCCGACGAGGAGTAACTACGCCGACTTCTGTCTCAGATGGTTTTGGTAAAATACTGAGAAAGGTATATATCTTTGTTTTGATCGTTAAAAATAGCAATGCTCAGGAAGGGAAAGTGGTGCTTGGCAGATAAGGGTGTTTTAAGTTGACGAAAACTTTGATACAATAGGGATAACTAGACTTGTAACAATATATTAATCATCTTAAGGATGGCCTTAACCCAAAATAAAAATATTATCATTCTCGCCGCCCTTTTGTTGATAGCGATGGTCGTTGTGCTTTGGTCGATAACCCGCGCGCCTGCCGATATCACTTTTCCAGAAGAAGATTCTGAAGATACGCCAGCGCTAGAAGAAGTGTACAGCACCACCAATGTTGTCTCCGAAGTTGATCTCGCCCATCGCCTTATCATTATGCCCTCGATGGAGACAGGGGAAGAGATTAAGGTTTACCTTGATGAAACAACAGAAATATTTCGTATTGTTTTTCCTGAAGAGGCCGACGGGGTCTTTAAAACAGAAAAAATCCCGATTACTTTAGAAGAAGTTAAGGCCGGTGATCTTTTTTTCATTAAAAGCCATGATAATATAGTCGGCCAAACAGAACTAAGAAGCGTTGATTACATAGAATTTATGCCCTAACTATGAGAGCTTTCACTTATCTTGTTGTCTTTCTAGTTCTGCTAATACCTTTTTTTGCTCAAGCCGATAATCCTCTTAACCGCCCCAAACAGTTAAGTCAAAATTTTTCAGATTGCCAAACATCAATCTTGTCTGACCAATGGATTCGAGAAGATGCTGTTTGTCTGAAGGCTAGAATCTTTGGCCGTCAATCCGGAGAACTCGTTAAGCTAGAAGCAGAAATTATTCTTATTGACGAAGAGTTTTCTGATGTTCCCAATCATCAGGCTACTCAGTTTTGTGCCTCTCCCTGTAATAGCAATATCTCTATAAACCAATTGAGCAATGGCCAACGGTACCGTTGGCAAGTGCGGACTATTAATAAGCAAGACGAAGTAAGTGACTGGGTCGAATTTTCTTCGAGCCAGTTTGCTTTTGGTATTGATCAAACACCCCCTCAAGGCACCATAATCGCCAGTTCCGAAGTGGTGCGAGTTAATGAAGAATTTGAGGTTACTGTCAGCGGCCAAGATAACGTTGCCATGAAAAATGTTTGTTATCGTGAAGAGAATGATTATAATTGGACTTGTTATCGCTGTTCTGCACATTCTTCTGAATGTGAATTTTCTTTTTTGCGATCGGAATCTAGTTTACAACGATACAAATATTCCGGCTATCTTATGGACATGGCTGGACAAGGAAGCTTCACTGAACCGCCAAAAATCACCGTTTCTGTCCAAACTGACCCAGCGGTAGTCACCCTGGCCGTCGCTGAGTTAAGCGGCAATCAAGCGACCTTCGCAGGCTATGTCACTGATTTAGGCCACGCTGATGAAGTTAAGGTTTGGTTTGAATATCAGTCGGACGAAAATAACCAGCAGACCAGCGATGTTTTGCGGCGCGATCAAACGGGAGCCTTCCAAATCAGCGTTGACAATCTTGATCCCTATCAAGTTTATCGTCTTCGGCCGGTTATTGAAAATGGGGTTGGGCGAAATTATGGCCAAGAAATCATGAGCACCGAACTGATAGCTAATGGTTATTTTGAAACTGGCACCCTGGATGGTTGGCAGACGGCGCGGCCCGGCCATTATTCCTTAACCAAAGAAGCTTATAGCGGTGAATATTCCGGCCTGTTTGGTTTCAAGGATTATGCCGGCCACGGCACTAGTATCTTGTCTCAAAATATTGTTATTCCTCAAGCGGCCGGTCAGGTCAATTTATCATTTGATTATAATTTTTATACTTACGACTATTGTAGCCAAGATGCTTTCAGCGTCCGCCTGCGCAATGCTCAGGGAGAAATTTTGGAAACCTACGAAGAATGGTGTTGCTCGACGGATAGCCGGCATTGCCGGAACGAGGATCGTAAGGTTGAATCTGGCTGGACAAAT
>ENA-UPTA01005071-UPTA01005071.1-activated-sludge-metagenome-genome-assembly--contig:-NODE-5071-length-12271-cov-7.291585_pt1 | contig 12271 bp, 9 predicted proteins | sample MGYA00238184_ERZ773361 | MGnify/ENA primary metagenome ERZ773361 (study PRJEB29100, sample SAMN05720205) | activated sludge metagenome | isolation source: anaerobic digester from wastewater...
ATCACAAACCTGCTGTGTGCTGCCGTCAATCTGTGCATCATTCCAGTCGACCGTCACAATCAGATTGTCCACTTTCTTCGCGGCGGCAAACATAACGGCTTCCCAGATTTGTCCTTCCTGCAGTTCGCCGTCGCCGGTCAGTGCAAACACATAGCGGTCGTCGCCGTTCAGCTTCTTGGCCAGCGCCGCGCCTATGGCTACGGAAATACCTTGTCCGAGTGAACCACTGGCAATGCGTATGCCCGGCAGCCCTTCGTGGGTGGTAGGGTGTCCCTGCAAACGCGAATTGATATGTCGGAAAGTGCCGAGTTCTTTGACGTCAAAATAGCCTCTGCGCGCCAGAACGCTGTAGAACAAAGGGGAAATGTGCCCGTTGGAGAGGAAGAATAAATCCTCGCCCACGCCGTCCATATTGAAATTGGTATCTATTTTCATGATTTCAAAATAGAGTGCGGTCAGGAAGTCGGCACAGCCCAGTGAACCGCCCGGATGCCCGGATTTACATTGGTGTACCATGCGTACGATGTCGCGGCGAACCTGAGATGCGATATCATTTAATTCTGCTATTTGTGGCATAAATTGTAATTTTACAGTTGACGAGGGTAAAAATACGAAATTGAAATCGTTATGCCTATTCGGAGTTTTAATATAAAGTAATATTTTCATAGCCATGCAAAGTCCAAGTCCATATCAGCCTCAGTATAAAATCCGAATTGTCACCGCGGCGTCCCTGTTTGACGGACACGATGCCGCTATTAATATCATGCGCCGCATTATTCAGGCCAGCGGAGCCGAAGTCATTCACCTCGGTCACAACCGCTCTGTGCAGGAAATTGTGGAGTGCGCGATAGAAGAAGACGCAAATGCGATTGCCTTTACGTCTTATCAGGGCGGACACGTCGAATTCCTGAAGTACATGTATGATTTGCTGCAGGAAAAAGGCTGCGGGCATATCAAAATCATGGGAGGCGGTGGCGGCACCATCCTGCCTTCGGAGATAGACGAACTGCATGCCTATGGCATCGAGCGCATTTATTCTCCGGACGACGGCCGCGCGATGGGTTTGCAGGGGATGATTAACGATCTGTTGCAACGCTGCGATTTCCCGACAGGAAAAGATGTGACGTTGGATGTGTCGGCAGTAAAAAATAAAAACCACCACCATATCGGCCAGCTGATTTCCTGTGCGGAAAACTATCCGGATGCATTTGAAAAAATCAAACCGCAACTGGTGGCACCAACGGCGACAATTCCGATACTCGGTATCACCGGCACAGGCGGCGCCGGCAAATCATCTTTGACGGATGAGCTGGTGCGCAGGTTTTTGCTAGATTTTCCGGATAAAACCATGGCGATTATTTCTGTCGATCCTTCCCGCAGAAAAACAGGAGGTGCGCTGCTGGGAGACAGAATCCGTATGAACAGCATCAATAATTCAAGGGTGTTTATGCGCTCAATGGCAACCCGCCAGACCAATGCGTCTGTGTCCAAAGATGTGACGGATGCCATCCAGATTTTCAAAGCAGCCAATTATGATTTAATTGTAGTGGAAACCTCCGGCATCGGACAGAGTGGTACGGAAATCATTGACATCGCGGATGTGTACATGTATGTGATGACACCCGAGTTTGGTGCGGCCACACAGTTGGAAAAAATCGATATGCTGGATTATGCCGATTTGGTGGCCATCAACAAATTTGACAAACGTGGCGCGCAGGATGCATTGCGCGATGTGAAAAAACAATACCAGCGCAACCGCAATCTGTGGGATAAAAATCCGGATGAAATGCCGGTTTTCGGCAGCATCGCGGCGCAGTTCAACGATCCGGGCACCAACGAACTCTATCTGCATCTGGTGAAGACCATTGCGGAAAAATGCGGACTCGACTGGAAGAGCACCTTGACTTTGCGCACCGGAAATTCTGAAAAAATATACATCATTCCACCGAATAGGGTGCGCTATCTTTCCGATATCACCAAGGCTAACAGAGAATACGATGTATGGGTGAAAGAGCAGGCCGAAGTGGCCAATCAGCTGTACGCCATTCAAAAAGTACAATCAATAACGGATGGACGTCCGTCCGCAGCCGGTAACGGACTCGAAGAAATTGCCAAAGAAATACAACTCAAACTACATCCTGAATGCCGGCAGATACTGGATGGCTGGAAAGAAAAGAAAGCCAATTATGCCAGTGAATACTATGTATTCAAGGTGCGCGACAAGGAACTGAAAATAAAAACACATACCGAATCATTGTCGCACCTGCAGATTCCGAAAGTCGCATTGCCGAATTACGAAGCCTGGGGCGATATCCTGAAATGGAATCTGAGAGAGAATGTGCCGGGTGAATTTCCATATACTGCAGGCGTGTTTCCTTTCAAACGCGAAAACGAAGATCCAACGCGTATGTTTGCCGGAGAAGGCGGCCCGGAGCGCACCAACAAGCGATTCCATTATGTATCTCTGGGGATGCCGGCAAAGCGTTTGTCTACGGCTTTTGACAGTGTAACATTGTATGGCAATAATCCTGATTTGCGACCGGATATTTATGGTAAAATCGGCAACTCAGGGGTTTCTGTCTGCACGTTGGATGACGCGAAAAAACTGTATTCCGGATTCGATTTGTGCTCTCCGAATACATCTGTATCGATGACCATCAACGGACCGGCGCCGACTATCTGCGCTTTCTTTATGAATGCGGCCATCGACCAGCAATGTGAAAAATATATCCGCGAACACAATCTGGTGGAGGAAGTTAATGAAAAGATTGCTGCCATTTATAAAGCCAAAAACGCGGAACGCCCTGTTTACAAAGGCGATTTGCCGGAAGGCAATGACGGCCTCGGCTTGCTGCTGCTCGGTGTTACCGGCGATCAGGTGCTGGAAAAAGAAGTCTATGAAAAAATAAAAGCCTACGCTTTGTCGCAGGTGCGCGGCACGGTGCAGGCGGATATCCTGAAGGAAGACCAGGCACAGAACACCTGTATCTTTTCGACGGAATTTTCGCTGAAACTGATGGGTGATGTGCAGGAATATTTTGTACAACAAAAAGTCCGCAATTTCTATTCCGTATCTATCAGCGGATATCACATTGCGGAGGCCGGCGCGAATCCGATTACACAGCTGGCATTCACATTGTCGAACGGATTTTCCTTTGTGGAATACTATCTCTCGCGGGGCATGCACATCGATGATTTCGCGCCGAACCTGTCTTTCTTCTTCAGCAACGGCATTGATCCGGAATATGCCGTGATAGGCCGAGTTGCCCGCAGAATATGGGCTAAAGCGATGAAGAATGTATATAAAGGCAATGACAGAAGCCAGAAACTGAAATATCATATCCAGACTTCCGGCCGCAGTCTGCACGCGCAGGAAATTGATTTCAATGATATTCGCACGACGTTGCAGGCTTTGTATGCCATTTATGACAACTGCAATTCATTGCACACCAACGCGTATGATGAAGCCATCACAACGCCAACGGAAGAGAGTGTGCGTCGCGCGATGGCCATTCAGCTGATTATTAACCGCGAACTCGGACTGGCGAAAAATGAGAATCCATTGCAGGGAGCATTTATTATTGAGGAACTGACAGACCTGGTGGAGGAAGCGGTCTATGCGGAATTTGACCGGCTGACAGAGCGTGGCGGCGTATTGGGTGCCATGGAAACAATGTATCAGCGCAGTAAGATTCAGGAAGAAAGTATGCATTATGAAATGCTGAAACATACCGGCGAATATCCGATTATCGGCGTGAATACGTTCTTATCTTCGAAAGGTTCACCGACTATCATTCCGGGAGAAGTAATACGCAGCACAAAAGAGGAAAAAGACTGGCAGATTGCTAACCTGGAGGCACTGCACCGCAGCAATGAAACGATAGCAAAAAAACAGCTGCTGCAATTACAGCAGGCAGCGCTGAACAATCAGAACCTGTTTGAGGTGTTGATGGAAACGGTGAAGTATTGCAGTCTGGGACAAATCACGCAAGCCTTGTTTGAGGTGGGTGGTCAGTACAGACGAAATATGTAGTATATAGATGCATTATTGCTAATGTAAATCAATCTTTGTTTTTTTAAATCACCGTATATTTGAAGACATATTCTGACAATGAGAAAAAATGTGCTGATCGTGCTGGCAACAGCAATACTCACCCTGGTAATGCAATATCTGGTGACCCATTACATCCTGCCTGAAAAGGAGGAAGTAAGAGTAAAGGAAGTCAGAAAATCAGGTTATAAGATGATAAATCCGGTATTGGATTATTACGAACTGGAGCAAAGTCTGGTCAGTGAAACCAAATCCATGCAGTCCAAAATTACCGGCTACATTGACAAAGTGAAATCGGAAGGGAAAGTGGAGATGGTGTCGGTGTATTACCGCGACTTAAACAATGGCCCCTGGCTCGGTATTGGAGAAGACGAGCATTATTCTCCGGCGAGTTTACTGAAAGTGCCGTTCCTGATAGCTGCACTCAAACAGGCGGAAGATGATCCGACTTTTCTCGATAAGAAAATAAAGTATGAAAGCAATATAGACAACAACAAACAAAATATTGTGGACGGAACACAACTGGAAGTCGGAAAGGAATATACCATCCGGGAATTATTGGAGTATATGATTATTCATTCCGACAATGATGCTAAAAATCTGTTGCTGATGAATCTTTGGAAGCCCGTTTTTCATGATGTCTTTTATGATCTGGGCATTCCCATTGAAAACTATACAGATGCAGATAATTTTCTGACGGTTAAGGAATATGCTTCCTATTTCAGGATTTTGTATAATGCGACTTACCTGAATAAAAACATGTCAGAGCAGGCGCTTCTGTTGTTGAGCAAAACCAATTACAACAACGGTATTGTGGCCGGTGTGCCTTCCGGTGTAGTGGTGGCCCATAAGTTTGGAGAGCGCTTTTTCCCACAACAAAACATTAAACAGCTGCACGACTGCGGCATCGTTTACAAGCCCGGACAGCCCTATCTCATCTGCGTGATGACGAGAGGCCACGATTACCCAGTCATGGCAAAAGTGATAGCGGATATTTCGGCTATTGTTTACAACAACTAAATAAAAAGAACCGCTGATTAGCGGTTCTTTTCATTATTGCCGGATTCCAGTAAAGTCAGCGCAGTATTGAATGTCGATACTACCGCTCTCAGTTCGCTTTCATTCAGCAGGTGTTTTCCTTTGGTGTCAGCGGCAATTTCCGGATGCTGTAATGCCTCCGCAACTTTTTTAGCGGAAGGTTTTTCGCCCAGCACGGTCAGCCCGTTTACCGGTGAGTAAATCATCCAGCTGTTCTGAAATGTTGTTACGGTGCTGTTTTTACCCTGTGCTTTTTCATCATAGAAATAGGCTTTCCACAAAGCGGCATTGCCTTCTTCAACGATTTCAGTGTAAGCTTGTACGGATTTGCCATTCACCTGAATTGTTTTTGCAATCAGTTCCTGCTCGCCGAAAGTAACTTTCGCAATCTGGTCGTGGGCAATAATACTCACTTTGCCTTGTTCGTTCCTGAACGCCGTGCCGTGCTCATTGTGTTTGGCCAATGGCAATACTTTTCCTTTCAGTTCCAGACCTGATTTCAATATAATCTTTCCGTCTTTGTAGCCTTCCTTCGGGTGAAAGGCCAAAGCAGAAAATCCGGTGCCCAGCATCAGTGCCGCGGCCATCATAAATTGAAAAATTCGTTGCATACTACTACTTTTTAGAAATGAATAATGGATACTTAAAAAACCAGATTTCATTTCTAAAAGTTCCGCCGCAATAAAAAATTACATGCCGGCATCATCTGCGGTAGGGCCGTACATACCCGGTACCGGCACATTCAGCAGGCGCAGATATACCGTCAGCTGTCCGCGGTGATGATACAAATGGTTGAATACCCACGTGCGCACACAGACGCCTTTGGGCATCGTAAAATAAATCTGTTCGCCATTGCGCATGGTCCAGTTCTCCGCCAGTTTTTCCTCTTTCGTGCGAGCCAGGCATTCCAGTGCTCCTGCCACTGCGGCATCGCGAATGGCCAGCAATTCCGCCGTGTTGGCGGCTGTTTTAGGAACATAATCGCCTTTGGCAAAATCGAGCTCCTCATGATCTATAATGGCAACCGCCCAGTTGGGGATATCCGCGATATGCACCGCGAGGTTTTGCAGACTCATGGATTTTTCATGCGGTTTCCACGACGGATTATCAAATGGCACTTTTTCCAGCAAGCGTCGGGTGCTGTCGCATTCGTGGCGATACTCTTCCAATAGGGAGGTGATAATTGACATGACTATAAGTTTGGATTAAAATTACTTTCTTTTTGTTAAATAGCCTGTAAAAATCTGCTGACCGGATTTTTAATCCTGATTCCGTTGTTAAAATAATTATTTTTGCGGCTTTACACCCTATATGTTGAATGACCGCCAACGCCACCAGCGATTTAAAAAAATGAAGCAGTACAGTATTACCATATGCATATTATTCGGATGTTTTTTGCTCACCTTTTGTCAGCATCCGTCGTCCGGACACCATCGGAGCGACTATGTTTTGCCGGAGGTAAAACCTGCGCAGTATGTGCAATATAAAAAACAGGCTGTCGACTTGCAGGATTCCGATATTGTAAGAAAAATACATGCACTGGACTGCTATTTTGAGGATAAGGTGAGAAACCATGCTTTTAATGGAGCGGTGCTGATTTCCTATAAAGGTACTCCGATTTTCGAACGCTATTACGGCTTTAAGGATTATGGCACCAAGGAAAAACTGACGCCATTTTCCTCTTTTCAGATAGCATCTACCACCAAAACATTTACCTCCGGCGCTATTCTGCAGCTGGTGCAGCAAAACCTGCTTTCGCTGGATGATACGCTTCAGAAGTTTTTCCCGACTTTTCCCTATAAGAAAATCACGGTGCGCATGCTGCTCAACCATCGCTCCGGATTACCCAGCTATCTGGAGTTTGCGGAACTTTACTGGAAAAACAAGAAGAAATTTATGAGCAATCAGGATGTGCTGGATCTGATGCTGAAGTATAAACCGAAAATCCTGAATCAGCCGAATACCCATTTCCGCTATAACAATACCAATTATGTCCTGTTGGCGCTGATTGTGGAGCAGGTGTCTGGCATGCCTTTCTGCGATTTTATGCACCAGAGTATTTTTGTGCCACTCGGCATGATGGATACCTGGGTGTACGACCCGCTCAGTGTACGGCCGTCTGCGACCAAAGGCTACAAAGGCTCCCGTTGGGTAGAGGATGCCATTGTATATACGGATGGCGTGACGGGCGACAAAGGAATTTACAGCACGGTGCGCGACCTGTACAAATGGGATCAGGCGCTGTATGCGGGCAAACTCATACGCCCCGATTTACTCGGACAGGCATTTACGCCGCAGAGTTTTGAAAAGGCCGGCAACAAGAATTACGGACTCGGCTGGCGGGTCAATGACCAGGCGGACGGCACCCGCCTGATTTACCACAACGGATGGTGGCACAGCTATAATTCCGTTTTTAACAGAAGAATCACCGATAAAACCAGCGTAATCATCCTTAGCAGCCATTACAGCTCCAGTGTTTACAAGATTCAACCGGTCTGGGATATTTTATACGGGGATGGTGTGGTGGCACATTCCGAGTTTGAATAAGCGATAATTTGCTGATAATCAAAACAAAAAAATCCCGGCCAAAAATGACCGGGACTATTTTAAACCAACCAAATGAAAATGTTTTAATTAACTTCTAAAATTGCTTATTAGACATTTAATTAGTAGCAATTCTCATGCCAAAGTGATTTTTAGGGGCAAAAAAATTAAGATTGCTCCATTTTTTCTTCCATTTGGTGCTTTTTTTCCTTCATTTGATTCATTTTCCATTCTTTTATGAGCACGGTCGCCTTTATTTCTTCGAGCGAATCGTGTACAATCTGCACAATCATCTTGTTTAATTCCTGATTTTCCGGGTGGTCGCGGTCCATAAATGTCTGTATCAGTCCGTGGGTAACCTCCTGCACGCCCTTGGTGTGGGATGGGTCAATCACATCCTGCATCAGCTTGTCGATGGTGTTGAAGGTGATATCTCCCACCGCTTTGTCCAACATTTCCTGGAAAATCTTGCCCAATCCCGGAATGTAGCGCAGGGCATCCACGGTTTCATTTTCCCGTACCGCGTCGCTGATGATTTTCTCGGTATACACCTTCAACTCCTCGCGGTGGGCAGTATAGGCCACATTCATCGCATCGCTGATTCTGCGGCTCAGATAGTTGACGATAATATCCTCTTTCGGTCGCACTACTTTGGTGATGATGCGTTCCACCACCGGCGCGCCTTCGCTGACCTCATTCTGCATCATCGATATCATCTTGGCAATGACGCGGTCACTGACTTCTTCCACCATAATCTCTGAAACCATGGCCGATTTTTTGAAAAAATAGGTTTTGGTGACATCGAACGCGCCCAACCTTTGCAGCCGGTAGAACAGACCAAACAGGCGGACTGCCCCGAAGAAATTATAGCCATGCAAAATCGGGATGCACATAATTACATCATACCAGTGTACAAAAGGATAAAACCACCATTTGTCGTATTTTTTCCGATACACACTTCGTATCCAGCGATACAGTAACTCTGCTACATAGATGCCGACGAAAATCAGGTCGTAGTGAAAAACATGGTGGAACACATGTGCGGCATACCAGTCGTGAAAACGGGGCAATGCGTAGTGGATACCGGAAGCAATCACCTTGAACTGAAACAGGAATCCGAAAAACAGATACAGCAGGTTGATGAGCACGACAATCAGCATGGTCATGTCCATCCAGAAAAGATGAGAGGAGTCGGCAGAACGCAATTTCTGCATATCTATCCGGAACATACTGCGGGCTTTGTCGAGCATAAAGTGAAGATAATTGTTTTTATTTTAAACCACGATGATAGGTTGACCTTAGCAAAAAGACAGGTATTTGCCTGCCATTCAGAATTTCACAAAACGCTCGTGGCAGGCTTTCTCCAGCATTTCGCGGTCGTCGGGATGGGCGATATCAATCAAGGCTTTGGCGCGCTGCCGCAGGTTTTTACCGTATAGATATGCCACGCCATATTCGGTGACAATGTAGTGAACATGCCCGCGTGTGGTGACGACCCCTGCACCTTGTTTCAGGAACGGAACGATGCGCGGTTCTCCTTTTTTTGTGCGAGAAGTGAGTGCGATAATGGGTTTGCCGCCCTGACTGAGCGCCGCTCCGCGGATGAAGTCCATCTGTCCGCCGATGCCGCTGTACAGTTTTGAACCGATACTGTCAGCGCACACCTGTCCGGTGATGTCCACTTCGATGGCGCTGTTGATGGCCACCACTTTCGGATTCTTGCTGATGATATGCGGGTCATTCACGAAGTCGATATCCAGAAAGGCGAAAGCCGGATTGTCATCGACATAATCATAGAGCTTGCGGCTGCCGACGGCAAAGCCCGTCACGGTTTTGTAAGGATGTATGACTTTCTGTGAATTATTGATGATGTCTTTTTCAAACAAATCGATGATGCCGTCGCTGCACATCTCGGTGTGTACGCCCAGATTTTTATGGTTATGCAGCGATTTCAGCACCGCATCCGGAATGGTGCCGATGCCCATCTGCAGGGTGCTGCCATCTTCAATGAGAGCCGCGATATGCATGCCGATCCGTTGTTCTTCCGCGCCGATGTTGTCGCCGTACAACACCTCCGGCAGTGGGTCTTCCGCCTGCACGAACGCGTGTATCTGCGACGCGTGTATCATGCTGTCGCCGTGGGTGCGCGGTACATTCGGATTCACCTGCGCGATGATATGTCTGGCCGTTTTGATGGCGGCCCGTGCGATATCCACGCTCACGCCCAGCGTGCAGTAGCCGTGCCTGTCGGGTGGTGACACCTGAATGAGTGCGACATCCAGCGGCAGTTGCCCGTTCTTAAACAAGTCGGGAATGTCGCTGAGAAAAACGGGAATGAAATCGCCGCGGCCTTCCCGGATATTGCCGCGCACGCTGTCGCTCACAAAAAGGCAGTTGATGTGAAAGTTGTTTTCGTATTCCGGCCGGTCCACCACGATATCCCCGAAAACGGAGATAAAGGTCAGTTCCACCTGCTGCAGTCGCGGCGCCTGTTTGGCCAGTTCGGACAAAAGAAACAGCGGCGTCATCGCGCTGCCGTGCACAAACACGCGATCACCGCTCCGGATGGCGGACAAGGCCTCTTCGGCCGATTGATAGGAAATGGGCTGATACATACAAATGCGATATAAGTGTAAAACTAAGCAATTGCAGGTGATTAAAGAAGGAGGAATCGTATTCTGTAATTTTCAGGATTCGATGTGTTTCGGTTGGTGAGGACACCAGGTGATAGTGTAATAAAAATCAAAGCTCTGCACCCCAAATTATACTAAGGTGCTGTTAGCTGTAGGTTTTCTTTTGTATAGTTGCAAAAAAGTTTCAAATCATGGTCAGTTTTATAGGAATAAATACATAAATTTGTCAACGATGAGCAAAGAGAAAATAGTCGGAAATGACTTTAAAATAAAGTTTGATGGTCAACAACACCAAGTTGATGCAAACGTGCTTGTCAGCAGTCTGATACATACCACAACAATTGTTCAAGAGGTCAATAAATACTTGAATAGTGGTAAGAAGATTGAAATAAAAGTCAAAGCTCTCGAAAAAGGTAGTTTTTTATGTCACATTGAGCTTGTTGAAACTACATTAGATACATTAAAAAATTTACTTACAAAGGATAACATCGAGGTCGGTGCGGCAATAGTGGGAACGGTTGTCGGGCTTATTGAGTTGAAGAAATTTTTAAAAGGGAAAAAAGCAAAAGAAGTCCAACAGCAAGGGGATAAAACTAAAATTGTCAATAAGGATGGAAATGTCATAATTATTGAAAATGCAACCTTTAATATTTATGAGCATAGTCCAGTTGTAAAGGATGCTTTAGCTCAAAATTTCGATGCTTTAAATAACGACCCTGCAATTACTGGATTTGAGATTACTGATAAGAATGAAAAAGCACTCGTAAGAGTTGATAAAAGTGAATTTGTTGATTTATCTCAGAAGTCCGAAGAAGTTGAAGAAGGAGAGAGAAAAATTGTTGAGGCAGCAACAGTAAATGTTGTCCGTGTATCTTTTGAAGAGAATTTGAAATGGGATTTTTATTACAGAGGAATAAAAATATCTGCTAAAATAGCAGACCCGTCATTTTATGAGTTAATTGATAAAGGGGAAGCATTTGCAAAAGGAGATGTTTTAGAGGTAGAACTTCAGATAAATCAAAAGTTCGATGAAAGCGTAAATACTTTTGTTACGAAGTCTTATCAAGTCAATAAAATTGTCAGACACCTGTCAAGAAACGAGCAGCAAAAGATAAATTTTAAGCCCGAAGAATAATTGTTTGGATGTCGTCAGAAACTTACAGCTAACGTTTGGCTGTGAAAAAACCTCACAGTCTTTTTATAAAAATAAATATTAAAAATAAGACGAGCAAGTATTTTTGTGTTGAAAATCAGTAAATGCAAATTATTTCACCACATCACCATCACGCTGGAACGGCTGAGGAAACGAGGGTATGTATCTATGTTGGAAATGTATGATGAACTGAACCCATTACTAAACGAACCGCCGTATACGAGACCCGTACGTACGGTGGTGTGAGAGGCGCACCTCACCGCTCTATGCGGTGAGGCCGTCTACTCGATTAGCGGTAGGTTATTTTGCTTTCACTCCAATTATTCTGAATATTTCGGGGTCATTCGATGAAACAATTATTTTTAAACTGTCGTCCATTTTGAAATAAAAGTCATTATTACCAACTCTCTGAATGAATTTCTCATCGTCAACTAAATAACAGAATGTAGCATAATGCTTTGTACCTCCTTTACCATGAGTAGTTTCAAAACCAGTTACTTGTCCATATACAATCTTTGGATAAGTTTCAAGTTGATAATCATAATACTTGTCTTTAGCCCAAATTAGTCCAACTACAAACGGACCGACACATATCACAACCAACAAAGCATTCACAAGTCGTTCATACCATTTCTTTGATTTATATTCCAAATAGACAATTTGAAAGCAAATTGGTAAGCTTAATGACAGAAGAAATGATAAGCCAGCAATTCCCCCGTTACCGTATCTATGTCCATAAAAAACAAACAATAAAAAACCAATAATTGTAACTGGAAGAAAAATAACCAGCCAGTACCATTTTTCCCATGTATTTCTTCTTTTCTGCATTGTCGGATTAACTTACCGCTAACG
>ENA-UPTA01005072-UPTA01005072.1-activated-sludge-metagenome-genome-assembly--contig:-NODE-5072-length-12270-cov-5.292345_pt1 | contig 12270 bp, 5 predicted proteins | sample MGYA00238184_ERZ773361 | MGnify/ENA primary metagenome ERZ773361 (study PRJEB29100, sample SAMN05720205) | activated sludge metagenome | isolation source: anaerobic digester from wastewater...
AATGTTGCTTCCGCAAATACTCGTTTAAGTGATGACGGAATTACTTACAATGATGGTAATGAACCAACATACAATTATTACGGTACAGCAGCTGATGCCAACAATCCACAATCAAACGTTTCTGCAGTACAAACATTCTATGGTTCACCAGCAACATCTGTTATTTCATCAGGCAATTAATTGTTGATGAGGTAAGGGAGTTTTTAAAGTCATTCATAAGGCTACAAAATACTACAGGAGTCCCGCAAGGGGCGGGACTCCTTTCCCTTTCAAAAGGAGTTTTGTAGCAATGTTCTTTGAAAAAATTAGTTTTATTGAATTAGCAATTGCTGGTGGATTCATGAATAGCCTACAGTTTCATGAATAGCCTACAGTTTCATGAATAGCCTACACATTTATGAATAGCCTACAGTTTCATGAATAGCCTACACATTTATGAATAGCCTACACATTTATGAATAGCCTACACCTTCAGGTGTAGGATTGGGATTGGATTAATGATTGAAAATTGGCTTTAGCCACACACAATTGCTAGTAAAGAGGGAAAAAATATTCAGCGTATCCCGGTCGGGCACAGTGCTTTGGCTAATAGTGAATGGAACTATGAGTTTTGCTATGGCTTGTAGAATAAATGTACAAGCAAGTTCGCGCTTAGCGCAAATAATAAATAGTCAATAATAAATAGTAAATCACATGTAAGGCTTAGGCAATGAAGATGAAACGGGATAGAATCACAATGGAAGAGAACTATTCGATGGGGGAACGAATAGGGATACGCTGTTTTTTTTCTGACATGCCAAATTGGGCTAAAGCCCGGTGAGGGTTGCAATAATTTATCAATCATCCAGCTAAAGCTGGATGCAATTCATGGCCTCTCCCTGGCCCTCTCCTCATGGAGAGGGAAAAGAAAGAGGGGCGAAACAGGCTGGTTTCAAATTGCAGGGACTCTCAGAAGTTGCTTTTCTGCGAAATGAGAGAAAAAACCTGAGGTTATGATTGCAACAAAAGCAACAACTCCGAAATCATCCTTCTCTTTGTTGAGAGGGAAAGAAAGAGGCGCAAAGAGAGCTGGTTTCAAATTGCAGGTTTCTTATTTTCTTGTAAAAAAGGAAATGAGCTCAAGGACGATGTAAAATCTCCGAACTTCCCCTTCTCCTTGAGGAGAAGGGCAGGGTTGAGGAGAAAACGTAATTTTAAAAATGAACTATACCAACAACCTGAATTACGGGGCTAGCGGGCGATTAATTGGAAATGCCCGGGCTTTGAGAAAACGGATGACTCCGGCAGAAGACCTTTTATGGGCAAACTTGCGTAACCGGCGTTTAAGTGGACTCAAATTCAGACGGCAACATCCGGTAGATGTTTTTGTGGCAGATTTCTATTGTCATGAAAAACGGCTGATTGTTGAGGTTGATGGGGGAATTCATTTGCGCAAAGATCAGATCGAATACGATCAGAATCGAACTGTAGTACTGAATGAATTGGGAATCGATGTAATTCGTTTCACTAACGATGAAGTGCTTAACTCTATGATAGAGGTGTTAAAGAAAATTTTGGACTACTGTTCAGTCCGATAACTACTAGCCGGTGACCTTTTTAAGAGTCAGGCAGCAAGTGTCAGATACAGGTAGAAACAAAAGAAATAGTATTTTTTGTTAAAATTAATAAATTGAATGTCGCATCAGACTTATTCTTTTCTTCCGGGAGAGGGACAGGGATGAGGTGAAGTTAAAGATTAGCATTATGAAAAATTATTCGGACTATTTTTCATGCTTCAAAGGGTTCGCTTCAAAGGTAAGCAACCGCGTAGCAACAACTGCCTTGTTCATGGTGGCAGCAATTACCATGGGCTTTGCTCAAGAGTATGATGTTTCATTTATCGAGGGGTCAGTGCATAGTTTTAATGTAGAATACCATGAAGGGAATTCGTTTGTATGGGCAATGCACACGGCTACTTTTGCCGAAATGGATCCGTTGGCTTATACTTTTATAGAAGGCCAGTTTGAAACAAATGTAACAGTTAAATTTAACGATATGGGCAGAGGAGTTCGCGAGTTAGTTTACCTTGCTGTAACCGAATCGCGTCCCGAAGGTTGTTCTACTACTAGGGCGCTGCGTATTATGCTCGAACCCAACAATATGTATTTCGAGTTTGCCGAAGAAATCTCGACAGATTGTTTCAATCCTGCCGATCCTAACTATCAGGCATCGGTCAACATTGGCTTAGACTTCAACGACAAGATTTCGGGAACTCCCATCCCTGAGGAATATTTCCCGTTGCAGGTTAGCTACCAAATCAGGAACCTCACAGCAGGTACCGGTTTTGTAGATGGCAACGGCGGAAACCCACTCGTGGTGGCTTACAATGCCGATAACAACTATTCGTTGCTGATTACCGAAGCCGTAGGGCAACGCGACCAGTCAACCGATTACGAATTGGTGATTACCACCGTAACCGACAAATATCAAACGGTGATTACACCCAACCCGGGCGACAACCGTACCCAACGCCGCATCATTATCCACCTCCCGCAATCGGGTACCATGGATATGGCCTTGGCCTATTTGTCCGACATAGAGTACCAGGGCTCACGGTAAACGTGGTTTCCTGTACTGTTGGTGCACAGGCAGCTCAATTGTGCTGCACTGAAAGGGCATAGTGTAACTATACCCGTGCATAACAAGCGTTCTTATAAAAGCATCAGCGATGCTTACACTGGATTTTTATTGATGTTATGATAGCTCTTTGCTTATCGCGCTCATTTGAGTCCGAACAAATGATAACGTACAGCAAAAGCCTGACATGTAAGATAAAACAATGTTAACGCGAGCACACTGGCAACGCCTTTTTGGCAACGCCTGTGTTCTGCATAGCCTGTGGGGCAGGCCATGCAACAACATCTTGTGCAAACGAATTAAAGGAAAGGGAAAAGAATATGGTGAATTGGTTAAAAGAAGTGCTTCAGCGCTTGAGACGCATTATGTCGGTTCTGCCGGGCGAAAATTATTACCGGGTATTTCCAAGGATGCTTTCAGTTGAAGACAACGCCAAAAGGAAAAGAACAGAAACTTGGCGCGGTATTTCCGGAAAAGGGGAATAGCAAGCCGATAGTGAATTACTATAACTAACAATACGCTGAGAAACGGGGCAGTACCGCCATCAGCAAAAAGAATAGACACGATACAAAAGGCACAGCGATGCAAAAGGCAGGCGGCGCAATACCGTAGCCTTATGCAGGCAAAGGCATAAAACGATGATTAAACGCGCATATATATTGATAGCACTTATAATCGCGATGGTTATAAACGCCGCGGGACAAACCATTCCCGACGGGTATAACCCCTTTGTGCCTGCAAATCTCAACGACCCCATGAAGCTGCAACTGGCTCAAGTGGTCGAGAGTTCCTTCCATCGCTACCGTATTGAGGGCGACACTAATTACACCGATCCGTCGACCTTTGTTTGGTATGTCGAAAATGGCGAGTTCGGTACTTACGACACCATTATCGATGTGTGGACTCCTCTACCTTCTGGTCCTTTTGGGCTAGGCGACACCATTTCGCTTACTGCCATACAGATTGACGGGGTGAATAATTGCTCCGAAATATGGGTACGCTGGGACTTCGACTCCGGAGGCAAAACCGGCTACGTGGCAGCGTATGAGAAGAGCATGCTTGGTTGCATCGAAGAAAACGAGATTACCGGGTACAAGCACGAGATTGTCGATGCTCCCGAAGTTTGGTTTACCCTTAACGGCATGGAGGTGTGTTCCAACGACTCTGTGCTGGTGAGCGTCACCATGAATAACGTGAACAGTTACTCGTATCCTTACCGCGTATCGTTGCGTTTTCCCGATAATGACGGCATTATGCGCGATTCGGTGCTGGTGCTCAACGATGGCGACTTAAGCGCGTTTATGACTTACAACATTTGGCTTCCTTCGGTGAGGGACATTAATGTGGCCGTAGATGAAGACTATTTAATTAATATTATTGGGCTGCGCGACCGTTACGGTTCGGTGGGTTTTGTGGCTCCTCATGGTGCCTCGGCCAATCAATATTCGTACATCGAGTTGATTGTTAACCACCTGCCACAGACCGAATACATGGCCATGGACGGCAAACCCGCTGTGATGCCATTGCCCGGACTCATGCCTGTGGTACTTCCCGACCCGGGGTGGGCGCTCGACAGCGTAGTGAATGGCTCGGTACATCGATATACGGTTCGGGGTGACCGGTATTACGCTTCTCCATCTGATTTTGTTTGGACGGTTTATGGTGGAACCCTTTATCTCGACGAGGCAGCGACGCAGCTGGCCGGAGACGGAACTACTGTTACCCTCGACGGAACTGCAGGCAACGTTACCGAACTCTATGTTGCCTGGGATAAATTTACCACTGCCCGCGATACTGGTTACGTGTACGTTTATGAAATATCGGCCGATGGTTGTCAGAATGCCGACGATTACCCGGCCAAGTACAGAGGTATGCGCATTAAAGTGTCGGCTCCGCCCGATGTGCGCTTCCTGCTCGAGGAATCTATTGTTTGTTCGTATAACGACAGCGTGCGTGTAGTGGCAGAAATTGAAGGAATGCCGCCCTACGACTTGTATTACAGCATTAACGGCACGCCACATCATTGGTACATTACCGCAGCCGACTTGTCGGATCTCGACGGTGATGGCGAAGCCGATAACTTCTCCTTCTTCCATAGCGGTTTTACATCAATCACCACCGATGTAACGTATAATTATGAAATCGATTCTGTTTCGAGTGGCGGCGTAGCCGGTCATGTGATCGATTTCTCGTCACACTTGGTATATGCCCGCGCATTGCCTCCGGCTCCTGAAATTGATTCAACCTATTGGAGGCAAATTACTGTAGGCCATGAATATATTTATGAACTCTATTATCCGGGCCTCGATCCGCAACAATGGTTCTGGGAAATTCGTGACGAAGCCACTAACCTGGCTCTCGATCATAGCAGTACAAGCAACTCCGATTTCCCGGTAATACTTAACAGTGCTCCGGGCTTCTACGACATTAGCGTGCATTATATCGATCAGTTTGGGTGTGTGAGCCCAAGCGATCAGGTACGGGTTGAATTGTTCGACATTCCTACCATTCAATTTGTCGATAACGATACCATAATCAACTGTTCGGCCACCACCTTGGTTCCCGACGAAATATTCCAGCTTGAGGTTCGCTATAGTGGAGCCCTTTCGTATGGCTACACTTACGAAATATATGATTATAACAACACGGTAGTTGGCGGAGGAGAAATAAACGACGAAACCAATTGGACCACAACGATTACTATTGAGAACAACTTTATCAACGACGCTCTGCCCGAAGAGATACGCCCATGGAGGGTAGTGATCAAGTCGGCTCATACCGTTGACAGCCGGGTGAACGTGAATATTCTTGACAGCGATATCGCGGGAGGCCGCGACGAAAAGGTCATCCTTATCTATCCTAAGCCATTGGTGCAGGACGATATCGACTTTGCCAACTAAAAATTGGAGCCTATCCGGGTATTTTGTCGGATTGGGGCAATGTTTTTTTTGAAATGATGATTTGATTTAGTACAATTATAACCCCGTAGCGTTGAAAAACATCGAGCGGGATAAATTAGAAGAAAGAAAAACTGGTGAAACAGTACGTACAACATAGTATTTTGACCTTGGTCCTCGTTTTGGCGACGCTGCTTAGTGTTGCCCAAAGTGGAGAGAATGTGCGCTATGTAGAGTGTGGTTCGCGTCATGCCCTTTCAGTACCTGCCAACGACGATTATTCGTTCCGGTGGTCGATGACTTGGGGAAATGCCAACCGCCCGGTTATTATTTCCGATACGACCAATGTTACCCGCGACATTCGCTTCGACCAGTGCAACACACATTACGATGTTACCGTTTACCCGGTATTGCACGAAGTAGGTTGCCTTGGCGAGCCGGTATATATGATTATTAATACCGTTGAAAACCTCTCGTTGCATGCTTTCGATGATGTATTTTTCACCAATGTAAATGTGCCGGTCGATTGCGACGTGAGCCGTAACGATTTCGACGAACAGGGCTACCCGCTTATCTATATCGGTCAGCCGGTGTCGGAACCTAAGCACGGAACAGTCACCATGAACAGCAATGGCGTGTACACTTACACCCCGAACACCGATTTCGTGGGCATCGACACCTTCATGTACGAAGTGAGGAATGATCCGCCTTCGGGAAACCCAATGTACGACAATGCAATGGCTATAGTTGTGGTGGAAGACAAAAACACCGTGGCTAATCTCTATATCGAAAAAACAGGGCCAGAGAAAGCACTCTTTGGGGGGCGCATTGAATACGAAATACTTATACGGAACAATGGTCCCGACCTTGCCAAAAACGTAGTGTTGCGCGACTCTATTCCTTTTGGGCTGCTTAACCCTACCTATCTGTATAAGGGTCAACCCGAAATGCCTTGGCCAGGCTCCCTGGCTATTGGCGATATGAAGGTCAACGATACGGTTTTTGTTTCGTTGATAGCAACGGTAAGCCCCAATTCCCCGAAGGGAATCTGGAACCAGGCCATTACATGGTCCGAAGTTGACGATCCCGATATTCTCGACAACGATTCAATATGGTATACCGAGATTGTTCCGTTGTTTGTTACCTTGCCCGGTCAGTTAATGGCTCCCGCTTGCCGGCCAATTATCCTTCCCAATGTTAGCGATGGGAACAGCCCGATTATAAGATATTTGTGGACTATGGCCGATGGGACTCCAGCCATTGGGCTTGACAACGATACCATTGCCACACCTACATTTACCCCCGATGAAACAACCGCAGGCAACAGTTGGAGTTATGTGTTACAGGTAACCGACAGCCTTGGAAACGTGGCCAGTGATACCTTAACCCTTATCGTGGCCGAATTGCCTGTAGCCCTGATAGAAGGGGGCGATACCCTGTTCCGCGACCGCGATGAACAGTTACTTATTGACGGGCGAAACAGTATTGGCGATGGCTTAGGGTTCCGATGGAGCAGCCAGGGAGGAAATATATTAACATCGCCTACCGACAGCACAGTTACTGTTGATAATCAAGGTTTATATGCATTGAGGGTTGTCGATAGTCAGGGTTGCGAAGATACCGATTCGGTTTGGGTACTGTTGAGGTCGCACCCGCCGGTTGCCTTGCCCGATGATGTGTACATAGTGGCCGGTACCAATAAAGTATTGCCCAATAACGGGAGCGACTATATTGCACTAAACAACAATGCCCCGTCACAACGCGCCTATCTGGAATCGATTGACGACACTGTTTTCAATGTGCTGGAGAACGATTACGATCTGAACGGGTTCACATTATATATGTCTCAAATTCAGACCATGCCGCTGCATAGCACGGTATTGGCCAATGATACTGCAGGGAATGTGACCATCATGCCCGATCCCGATTACAGGGGCGTCGACAGCTTGGAGTACCTTGTTTGCAATACCGGTATACCCGAACAATGCGCTACCGCGTGGCTTCATATTCACGCCTTGCGCCCACCGAAAAATGCCGATGTAACCATTGCCAAATCGGGCGATCGCATAGCTTTCTGGGGAGATAGTATCCATTACTACCTTTCAATATTCTCTTACGGACCAGATACCGCTCAGGTGATCAGTGTTGATGATGTGCTGGATGCCAATTATTTGTCGCAGCCACGTTACCGTACTTCGTCAGACGACGGGCTTACCTGGGGGCCATGGGCCAATTGGCGCAACACCATAGATATTACTGACCCGCTCAGGCCGATGGTCGACGAGTATCGGGTGCAGATCACAGCATACGTAGAACCCGATGCCCGCGAAGAGGGTGCAGTGGTATACAACAAAGCCTACATCTCACCGGCCGTCAACTTCATTGAAAACAATTATGAGAACGATACATCAATCTTTATGACCCTGCTTCGTGAACCGGTAATTGCCCGTGCAGGGAACGACCGTATTTTGGGAACTTGTCAGGGTGATATTACGCTTGATGGCACCCGAAGCAGTGGTGAAAATTTATTGTACAGTTGGACTCCAACCCGTTATTTCGACGATCCCGAGAGCCCGACACCAACGTTTATCCCGCGCGAAACCGGAATCATTGAATTGGTGCTTACCGTAACTGATACCGTAACCTATAACGGCGACTTTATTATATTGACCGATGCAGATACCTTGTTGGTAAATGTGTTGCCTCCACCTGTTGCCAATGCCGGGGCCGATAGACCATACCGCGTGGGAGAACCGGTTGCATTGGACGGTTCAAAAAGTTTGGGGCAAATTACCTCTTACCGGTGGACTAACAGCGATGGTGAATTGGTTTCTTCTGCCTCGTTCGCAGTAGTCGATACTACAGGGTATTTCTACCTCACCGTAACTGACAGGGCCGGCTGTTCCGACATAGACAGTGTGCTGGTATACCCGTTTTACTACGAACCCTTTGCTATACCCGATTACTACAGCATAACCATGAACCAGAAGATTGTGTCCGACGATGCTAGCCTGTTCCGTGGATTATTATATAACGATTACGATCCCAATGGTATGTTCGGGCTTACTGCAACGCCTGTAACCAATAGGCTTACTAAAGAAGGCGGGCGTGTTACCATTAAGGCCGATGGACAGTTTGAATATACACCGCCAACAAATAAAACGTCTATTGTTGATGTGTTTACCTACGAAGTATGTAACGGAACCCCTGACGGCTGTGCCCGTGGATATGTACAGATAACCATCGACAATAAGAGCAAGGTGGCTAACTTGTCTATAAATAAATCGCCTGTTGAAAAAGAGGCGTTGATTGGGAAAACTCGTGTACTATTCACGTTGGAAGTAACAAACAATGGTCCCGACGATGTGACTAATGCCGTGGTCACCGACTCTCTTTCGCCGTATATAAGAAACTGGAGATATTCCTTCTCACAGTCGGGTAGCTACTCGAACTGGACTGGGGCAATAACAAATTTACGACTAGATGCCGGGCAAAGCCGGACCATATACCTCGAAGGAATTTTGACCGATGATGCTCCGGGGCGCGTATTCAATGCTGCCACGATAACTTCACCTAATTTCGATCCTTCGTTCAATTGGGACAGCATTGATATTCGCAATGTGGACACTGCTTCTGTGAGGGCAAATGCCGGGCTTTTGGCACGTGCTGAATTGGTTGAACGAAATGCAAATGATAGTGATTGGGAAGATGATACCATTGGCTTGTGCGACAATGACTCATACTTGCGAGGCGACAGAAGTGAAAGCAGCGATGGGGTAATCGACCGCTTCGTGTGGGGGCCTGCAAATCTGCTTGAGTCGTCAGATCAGGCGAATACAGGTTTTGTTTTTAGCGAAGATTTCATGGGCGATACCACGATTGTTTTCGAACTTATTGTCTTAAAAGGAGAAAGGCCCAGCGTTGCCCGTGTGCCAGTAACTATTTCGCCCCGTGTTGATGCCAATGCGGGTCCCGACAGAAAGAAAAACGAGGGCGAACCAATCATCCTCGATGCTTCGGCAAGCCGGGGTGCCGGGCTTAGTGTTGAGTGGTGGGATGGTGACCGTAACTATACTTCGGCCCGACAGATTACCACATTTGACAACGGAAACCAGTTGCGGCCCATGATATATAACCCCGGAACTTACTATATGTATATTAGGGACAAACACGGATGTGAAGACATCGATACGGTTACTATTACCGAAAACGGTGTATTTGCCCTTAATGATATTATGGTGGTGGTTGTGAACGATACAGTAACCGGGAATGTAGCCACCAATGACTATGACCCTAACCCCGGCGACTCGATTTTCTATGTTGCCAACCCGCTTGTTGGTCCTATGCATGGAATATTGCTCGATAATTCCGGTCGTAAAATATCGGCAAAAGGGGAATATACCTATGTGCCAACGCCTGGTTTTACTGGTGACGATTATTTCTACTACCGCATATACGACAGCAACGATCCTAGCCTTAGTGATACCGGAAAAGTAATCATCAGGGTTATCGATGTAGTAAGGCCAAACAGTCAGCCTGTGGCCAATGCCGATATTTATTTTGTAAACAAAAACAGTTCGTTGGAGTTGAATGTGCTCAGTAACGACTACGATTTCGAAGGGGGTATAGTTACCCTGCTTCCCAATCCGGTATCAATGCCTAAGCGGGGAACGGTAAGTTCACTTTCTGACAGTATGTTCACATATGTGCCCAACATCGATGCCGTTGGTGCCGATTCATTCCTTTACCGCATTTGCGACAATGGAAATCCAATGGCTTACGATACGGCCATGGTCTCTGTTTTCATTCATAAGGTGCCTGGCGAGAACCATAAGCCGGTAGCTGTTGATGATGCCTATTATGTAGTGGAGAAATCGATCACGGGAGACCTTATGCTCAATGATTACGATCCCGATGGAAACGACTTAACCCTCGATATCTGGCAATATGTATTTGATACAAAATACGGGAAAATTGAATTTGAAGACCAATACAGCGGAAGGTTCACCTATACTCCAAGTGCGGGCTTCGAAGGGACCGACCAATTTGTTTATACGATAAAAGAAACAGGAACCATTCAAAAGTATTCATCGAAAGCCACAGTATACTTTACCTGTTTGAGCGAAAGCCGCTATTCGACCGACGTATCTATTGTAAAGACAGGTCCGGTAGAAATACTTTCGGGTTCAACCATTGAATATGCATTGAAAGTGAAAATTGAAGGCCCAACGCTGGCTAACGATGTGGTCTTTTCAGATACGCTTTCCACAGCGCATATTGCTTCAACATCAAATTATTCATTTGACGGGGTTACCTGGAAAACATGGACAGGTTTGGATACCATATCTCAGATGCTTCTTTACGCAGATACAACCATTTTTATCCGGTCAACATTGGTCGATACCCTTTCGGGAGTTTTACCCAATATTGCCAGGGTAAGTCACGACATGACCGAAATCAAGCCTGTAAATAATACTTCACGCTGGGAAACACAAGTGTACCAGCGAGTGCTGGCCAATGCCGGTCCAGATGCCGTTTTGGGAGGTTGTACTGAAGAGTATCAGCTCGACGGTTCGGGAAGCATAGGGGTTGGAAACCTGAAATATAGCTGGTCGCCTGCAAATTTGCTGCAAGGGGCAAATACTGTTGATCCTACATGGACGGTTGAAGCCGGAACGGTTCAGCAATTTATCCTTACCGTAAGCAGCACCTTCAAAGATTTTAGCAGCACCGATACCGACACTGTTTGGATACGTGTTGCCGTTAGCCCGGTAGCCGATGCCGGTGATGAGTTCTGGGATGTAGTAGTTCCCGAAGTTACCCTCGACGGGAGCAAGAGCTACGGCGATGGGCCGATAACATACCAATGGTGGACTACCGACAGGAAAGGGAATGTGGTAAACCTTGACACAACAGTGATGCTAACGGTCGACCACAGTGGAAAATACTACCTTACCGTAACCGATACCTTTAACTGTTCAGCTACTGATTTTACCTATGTAGGGTATCAGGTTGAACCATTTATTGCTGTTGACGATACGGTTAGTACCCCGCAAGACGATAAGGTAAGCATCCACGTTATCGATAATGACATTGTAGATAAAGAAGACGAAATAGACCTTTCAACGATGGTTGTTAGTCGTGACCCATCGAATGGTACAGTAGTTTGGAATTCATTGGATTCAACATTTGTATATACCCCAGACCCGTATTTTGTAGGAGTCGACACCTTTTATTATATTGTCACCACGATAAATTCTTATTCCGATGAGGCAATGGTGATTATCAATGTGCTTGAGCGGCCGGCATTCGTGCCTGAAGGGTTCTCGCCAAATGGTGACGGAATAAACGACGTGCTACGAATCAGGAATATAGAAAAATACCCGAATAATAAGTTCGTGATCTTCAACCGTTGGGGGAATATTGTATATAAATCAGATCGATATTCAAACGACAACCCTTGGGATGGGGTGGCGAACAAAGGGGTTCGCATTGGTTCGGGCAGAGTGCCTTCGGGTGTGTATCTCTATGTGCTCGACTTAGGCGATGACCGGATAAAAGAACGGGTGTTGAAGGGTAATATTTATGTAGCATCAGGAAAGTAACAATACAACGTGAAGAGGATTAGATACATAGTGTTAATGGTTATTTTGGTGAGCAGCTTTAGTAGTTTTGCTCAGCAAGACCCTATGTTCACTCAATATATGAACCAGATTCTATCGATGAATCCTGCGTATGCCGGTTCGAAAGGGGTGAC
>ENA-UPTA01005074-UPTA01005074.1-activated-sludge-metagenome-genome-assembly--contig:-NODE-5074-length-12268-cov-7.799967_pt1 | contig 12268 bp, 10 predicted proteins | sample MGYA00238184_ERZ773361 | MGnify/ENA primary metagenome ERZ773361 (study PRJEB29100, sample SAMN05720205) | activated sludge metagenome | isolation source: anaerobic digester from wastewater...
ACTGTGACACTTTAAACAGGAATCAGTGGGACACTTTGACAAGAATCTACAATCTGCATATTCAAGATCTTTCTTAACTCCTCTGTCATCCCATTCGTCAGTCAGTTCTTTTCTGACTTCGATACTTTTGAGTCTCTGATTTATCCACTCTTTGCTATAACCTTTTTTCAGATATGTTTCCATAAGCCTGTCAAAACCTATCTCGGGATCTTCTATCTCATCAATTCTTTCTCTTCCAACCTGAGCCAGCCATCTTTTAAACGGTTCTGCTTTTGGGGAGGGGATAGACTGAATAAGCCGGAATAACTGCTCGGTATCAGCTACATCGGTTACGTAATATTTTCCGTCAGGCGACAACATTTTCAGTTGTCCCATATTTTGGGACAACTCATTTCCTTCTTTCGACAGCTTTGTTTTCAATGCGTTCCAGTATTTTCTTGGTCTCGGGCTATCAGTTAGTACTTCTATAACATCAACGATGGAAAAATACCATTTCTCCTCATCTTCGTTCCAGACGGACCTGATTTTTTTCGACTCGAACAATTTTACACTACTCATTTCTTTTCCCATTTCACTTTTCCTCTTTAGTTAAATTACTCTTTTAGCTTTTCTAAGAGTAATATAACAAACGATGAAGGTCATCTAATGACACTCTTCTATTTTTCTGCAATTATTTTTCACAATCCCTTCGAATACTCATTCAACTTCTTAATAGGATTTTTAAATGCATTGTGCCCTTATATTATAATTCATGAGCCATAATACAGTTGAAGTCACTTCCTTTCGAAATTTAGCTGCAACCAATATTATCCTTTGAGTAGCACCTTTATTAAATTCAAGCTCTTCATATTCCTGACCGTCAAAAAACTCTACAAGTAATTCTTTCGCTGACTTATCTTTATAATGCTTATCTAAATATGATTGATATATCTCTCTTATATTGTCCTTAGTAAGACTTGAGCAATAGGATGCGTATTTAATAACCTGCCATGTAACATCCTTACCGCTATCATCAAGCTTGTTCTCTATTATAACTAAATTCCCCTGTTTGTCCAATGCAAGCAGATCCAGCCTTTCTTTTGTATCATTAAAACCATCAAATTCTTTCTGAATGATCAATAATTCCTCACCCAATGATCCGGGATTATCAGCCAGCCATTCCTGTAAATGCTCTCTTTCTTTAAATTTCAATTCGGAGAAAGTACATTCTTTCAGCTTTGTAATTTTGTTTTGAATTTTATTTATCTGATACATGGTTACCTCGTTTTTTTACTTTAATCGTGATTAAACAACAATAACCTCCTGTCTAGGAATGAATTAAACTCTTCGCACGAAGTCTCACTAATTAGTAAACAAGAAAAACAAGCTGCATAATTGAGGCCGCCAATACCTTGGCCTTCACTTTCGTAGCATATCGGATCACTACTACAATCTCTTGCTCTTAACAGGCCCGATTCGAGGATTCTCAAGAAGTTAATGCTGTTAGCTTGTTTTATAAGACCACCAAAGCTCCCTTCACTGCCAGCAATAGTGTATATTAATAAACCATTCATCGTATCGCTATCACAATATATTCTTTCTGATACTGAGGATGAGGAATAACCACAAAGGAATTCCATCTCTTTTATTATCATATGAGAAAAACTATGAATAAATAAGAATTTTGTTAAATGCCTAATATCAGAAAATTTGTTTTTATTAAACATTTCATTTTCTTTTAGCCTGTCAAATAAACTATTAATATCTTTCAAGCCCCTCTCAGTTTTTAGGTACGCACTGATGTAATTATTTAAAAATGTATCGTTCCACTTTATAAAAATACCTTCACCAAAATTTTCAACGCCCATCAAGTATTCTGTTTCATTTGGATTATCTACTGTAAATCGTGCTTTTAATGGTATTTCTGAACCGTCAAATCGAACCATACGATCATCACTATTAGAAAATGAATCTCTGTCCATTGGGAATAAACGAGTATATCCAGTTTGTACAGATGTAAGCTTAAGCCTTTTAATTTTTAATATTCTTTCAATACCGCGACCTATCAATTCATTATCCAGATGGCTATCTTCAATTATTAAATCTTGTTCCATTGCGTTATTGCTATCAGAATTTAACAAGTAATCATACTCATTAAGTAAATAATTATATTCATTTTTCCTGAATTCAATCTCAGATATATTTATTGATTCACCAAGAATTCTTTTAACATCATTTAAATTATATTTGAGCATAGAAGAAATGACTTCAGGGGTGATACCTTTCAAGTTCATGGTTCTAATCGTTGAAATATCTGAATTTGACAATTTATTTTCGGGCTGTGGTATATAGAGACTGTTCATTACAATAGGATAATAAATACTATTGCTAGTTCTTATTAAAGGCTTGTAGTAAATATGAAAGACATTTTTCTTTTTGTCATTTATTGTGCCTTTTTTTGATCTAAGATTAAAGAAACCAGCTAGTGTCTTTTTTTTGCCACAATTCTCGCACTGAATTGTTATGCCTGCTAAATCAGAAAGTTTCGTTGAGCGTATGTAATATAGAGAAGGGGTATCGCAACAGGTATTCTTACCTAATGAATACTTCCCTACTTGAATACCTTCGTTGTCTTCATCAAGATCATTTGCGCTAATTCTTTGAGCCGTAATCCATTTTTCCCAATCAATATCTTTAATATCCCCATCTGGCGATACAAATACGAACCTGACTTGCTCTAATTTATGGTATTTTCTTTTAATTTTACCTTCTAATTGTTTCTTGTAGCAATGGTAGCAATTGGGACGACCTGAAAGTTTCATATCGTATATGAATTTGTCGCGTATTTTATTTGAATCTTTAATTCCTTCAGTATTTCTCAATAAATCTTCCCAACCTGACCACCATTCACTAATTGGTTTAAATCTCTCGCAACTTTCGCAGAAAAACCATGTAGGGAAGTATTCGACACGTCCAACTTGTTTATCTTTAGCTGGTTTAATTCTATTATCTTCGTTCTGAGAATTCGGTGGTACTTTTATTAACCTTTGAATATTTTCAAATATACCTGTACTTTTTAAACGGTTTAAAAGCCGAGGTTCTTTTATTTCAAATATAAAATTACCATTATCATCAGTTGATGAGTAATTGTTTGGTATCTTTTCTTGAAAATACAACCAATGATTAATGTTCATAACTTTAAATGCGCCTACAGGGCTTTCAATTATTGATTGTACTCCTGCTGTAGCTGTTACAGCTTTTCGTGTTTGAGTATGAATATAGCGAATCATTGTGATATTAGAAAGATTTGTCGATTTTTTTATCATATTCAATCCTATATTTCGTTAGTTTCAATATCGTTTATTCTGAAATATGTTTCAGTATCAATATCTCTTAGTGAATTCATAACCATCCAAATGTCTTCATAAGAATTAATTTTTTCCGATGCCTTTAATAACAAGTTTGAAAATGTTATATTATTTTTAGCTTTCTTTTCCCAGCTTTGTACAATCTCGTCTAAAAGACTATCAAAATATTCATTTTCCCCAAAATATTTCTTAATGTACTCTTTAAAGCTAATTGCTTTATCACTAGTAAAATTCCTTGCGTCAGAGTTCTTTGTCATTTCTGGGTCACTATTTCTTAGGTATGCAACAAACATTGTAGTTAACATTTTCCTAATAGTATTTTCTGTAAAAGGTGTAATACTTAAAGGCTCAACATATTTATAATACGACTGGTGAAATGATATAAAATTTTCAAAATATGATTTGTCTCTTGCCTGGTTTGGATTAAACAAAGTAAACACAACACCATCATGTTTTCTGCCTACGCGACTACTAGCTTGAATATATTCAGCAATATTTCTTGGCATTCCATTTACTAACATTATATTCAATCGGCTTACATCAATTCCTACTGATACCATGTTTGAAGCTAATATCAGATCTAATCCATTTTTGATATATTCGTGCCCTTTATCAGTAGTATCGGCTGTAAATACTTCTTCTAGTCTCTTTAAAGTTCCTTTTATATTATTACTTTCTATTCTACTAGTAAGCTCAAGAGTGCGATTGTCAATATCACTTATGAGATAACGAATATTATAATTATTACCAAAATTTCTGTAAAATAATACCTCTGTATTAATTTGAATTTCATCATTTGTTTTGTTATAGATCTTACCAACATCTTTTAAAGAGTTATAGTAAGAAACTATCGTCCAGTATAAATCCAGTCTAGATATCTCACTTTTATTATAAAGTTTAACTCGAGTTAGAAGTAAGTACGGTAAAAACCAAAGCTGTGTATTCAATCCAGTTTTCCCCGTTGGTAAAAATCCAACATATTTTCTCTTACTCATCGTTTCTTTTGCGAAGAAACTATCACTATAAGAAATTCCCGAAGGCGGGAATATATTAACTCTCTTACCTGAATACAATTCATTAATTTGATGGGTAGTGTTCCTTGTCGTTGCTGTCGATGCAATTATTTTTGGTTTACGATTTCCTTTCGTGCATAAATAATTTACAATACTTTCAAAAATTGAAACAATTGATCCTAATGGTCCGCTTATTAAATGTAATTCGTCTTGAATAATTAAATCAGGCGGTAACCCATCTGAAAATGAATTAAAAAACTTGTTTGTTTCACCTTCTTTTTGCGAAGCAAGGATAGCGAATTTATCAACTGTAGCAAAAAGTAGCGTGGGTGGTTCCTGATACAGCATTTCATCAACGACTTGAATAGGGAGCTTTGTTGAGTGGAAAGCACAATCTTCATTTACGCATTTGTAATAAAAAAAACCTTTGGAACCAGTCTGGCACATATATCCATGCCCGTTAGACCACTTGGATTTACCTGACGTTTTCGGCACAAGTTTGATACCGCACCAAGGACAGGCAGTTAGTTGCAGTCGGCTAGTGTATTGATCAGCCTTGTCTAAGTCACGGGTAGCGTCTTCAATAATTTTATTTGCGTCATCAATTTTATTAGGTGACGCACCTTCACCTACCCATAACCCGATCGTTATCCTCTCTTCGTGTAATTCTTGTTCAAATTCATTCCTTAAAAATTCTAATGCTAATATTAACTTTGATGCTCTTTCGAACTGTTGTGAGGTAAGCAAACGGAGCGTGTAACGCATGATTATACTTGTACCTTTTGAGGATATCGAATCATTACTTAACCTTCTCCATAAAATTGTAAACGCAGCAACGGATAAGTACGCTTCTGTTTTTCCTCCACCTGTAGGGAACCAAATTAAATCTACTATATCATTTCTATCTTTAGAATCCGGATTTATAATACCTTCAATACTTAATAGTAGAAAAGCCAACTGAAAAGGTCTGTAGCGTGGAGGTTCTTCCTTCTCGGGGTTTAAATACTTCCAGTCGTCATACATTTTAAAAAAATCTAAAGAATTATATTCTGCTTTTTCAACTTCGTCTGTAAAATGTTTTTCACTCTTTCCAAAACGTATGTCATTGCTTATTATCATTTGAATAAACATAGCTGTATTTGTTAATTGGAAACAACGAAAAATTTTTCCATTTGAATCATTTTCTAGAATTTCAATACCTTTCAAAAGGCGGTTGTAGTTTTCTTTCTGCTTTAAAATTACCTTAGCGGCTATTTTATTTTCATAGCCAGTAAAAACACTTGATTTCTTAGATTGGTCGGCGATCCAATTTGCATAGTGGGTAACAAAAAGCTTCAGACTTTTAATAATCTCCTGTTTATTTTCGTTGAAATGAGAAAGCTGTTTTAATTCTAAACATTCGTTAAGACTATCAAAATCAAATTCAAAATCATTTTTTGAAAAATCATTTTTCATACCTTTTACAACTAAATCAGGCAGAAAAGTAGATTGAATTGAATTTGGCGAAGCAGAATTATTCCATTGTACTGAACAATTATGCCCTACGCCATAACTCTTGATATCTCTGTATATAAAATTAATATCATTCTGTTCTTCGTCAAACGGATGTAATTCACATTTTGATTTATAAGGTTTAAGAGAAACATTGTTAACTGAGATATTAGCTTGAAATAGACATTTACGATTCAGATCTTCATTTGAATTGTTGTATTTTTCTGCGGGTTGCGTAGAATTATTTAATAATATAATTTTCACATAATTATTGCCTTGATATTCATATGATTTGATCAAATAGCCAACAGAAAATAATTGATTACCAAATTTTTTTTCGAAGATCATTACAGGTTTTTTAGTGTTTTCGATTTTTAATTTAAAAGTTTCGAGAAATTCATACCTTTTCCAGATCCTTCCGATAAGTTTTTCAAGTAAATGTATTTGTTTATAGACTAGATTATTACCAATATTTTTCTTTGTCTTGAATTTATCAAAATCTAAAAATTCTCCACTCCTTTTTTCTTTACCGCCTTTATTACCGTCGAGTTTTCTTTTGAGTTTCATGAACCCATTTTCGAACTGTAAAATATCTTTAAACGTTAACTCGGTTTCAATTGTAGGATCAAAGAAACTATCGAATCCTTCTTTGGTTATAGCTATTTTAATTTCATCGTGAGGTAATTCTAATTGATCGTAATACCCGAATGAAAAATTTACATTTAAATAATCAGTTTGCGCTATGCAGAAAGTAAATCCAATGTGTGAAGGGAAAAATGCACTCTGAATTAATTGATAGTCTTCAATTGACGAAGTCTCAGAATCTTCTTTTATCGGTTCTTTTTTGTCTAAAGAATCTGTATCGATTTTATTTACTGATAAAGTGTCGTCATAATTGTTTTCATCAGTCTCAGCAGTATTAAAGCTACTGTCAATTTCATCAAATGATTTTGCACTCCCAGAAGGATATTGTTTTTCAGGAAAAACGATACCAGAGTAATATCTATTCAAAGGATAGTCCGATATCAATTCCTCTTTATCAGCTATTCCAAAAATATCAGAACCTGGACCAATTAATCCTTTTTGTATCTCTTCATTGAAGGCGTCTCTGTTTTTATTCATCAGTATTCTCTATAGTTATTAGTTCGATATTTTTGATTGTTTTCTTGGGAATTTGAGTAACAATTTGATCTAATTCGGATTGTTTAAGCCATTCTGTAAGGAAATTATCTATTTCACCCGATATTATATAATTGTTAATTCCGTTGCTGAATTTAAAACCATATTCAATTTCTTTGCCTCTATATTCTTCAATTTTTGGTTTCATTGCGTTTTTAATAAAATCAAACGATAGTCGGGGATCATTTATTGTTTTTGCAATAACAACTAAATCTGAAAAACTCCTTGGAAACATTACTTCGCTATCGAGGTATTTTTTAAATGTGAACTCACTGACAGAAAAATGATTTGCTACGAGTTGTTCATATAAAGGAATTGACATGATATTACTTTGATAAGCCTCTCTTAGGCATGTTTTCCACAAAGAAGATAACTCTTCAGCTTTTTTAAACAAGTCCGGATTTGTTAACTCCATAATATCACGAAGTAATTTTTTATCAGGATTAGCATAAATCTGAACTTTATCACCTACGCACAAATCAATTACTTGCACTACAATTTTCTCATTCCGTAAAATCTTCAAAACTGATTTGCTAAGTGGTAATTTTATATCGCTTTGATCGTTGAAAGTAATTTTATAACTATCACTTTCAGCATGGTCGTTTTTAAATGAAGCGAGAGCTTCGATTAACTCATCGTAGTCAGAAAATTGATAGTAAGTATCAGAAAATGGCACACCACAAATATCGAAACGATCTTGTGAATTATACTCCCCGTTTAATTCAGAAATATAATTTTCAATGTGGTACCTAAATATTTTTTCTTCAATGCTGTATAATAAAAGACTGTAATCAGAAGTAGATAAATATAACTTCTCAATTAATTTATCTATTTTACCAACACCATATATTGAAGATATGAAATTCTGAGATAATTCATCAGTATTATTCCAATTATGAAGTGTTGTGATCTCCGTTTTTTTCCCGTTAGCAGTTAAAGCGAAGTAATTTCTATCTGGATTACTTAATTGGTGGTTTACTTCATTAGGTAATTTGAGCAAGTCTTTTAAATCATTAACAGAAGTTCTTAACTTGATCTGATTTATAAGACTATTAATTTCCGTTTCAAAATCTTTACACAAAAAAGAAGGTAAAATTAAACAATCTATTCTATCTTTATAGTTTTTCAGTATTTCAGCTTTATTGTTAATTTTAATAGATTTAACAATATTGTCGAATATTTCTTTCAGAGGTATTGAATATTTATTAAAATCGTTACTAAGAAAAATGCCACCTAGGGTGTCAATTAAAAGCTTTTCTAAAGCAATTTCAAACTCCTTCTGTATTTGATCTAATTTAGAATATGTAGTATCAGTATTAAGGCTCCAATCAAAATATAATCGTCTAATATATCTGAAGATTGGTTTCAGGCTAATAGTATGTTGAATTTCAATTTCTTTGATTGCATGATAAAAAATTTCGGTTGTATTTTCTAATTCAGTATTTTGAATTATAATCGATTTTGGTTCAATGTGTTTTCTGCCTTGTAAATAGATTATTTCAGGAATAGTCCATTTCCATCTTAATAGGATTTCGTTATTTCCTAAATCGATCTTAATATCCTTTTTCCCAAGAAAAATAATCTTATTGAATTTACCCTGTAGATTATAATTTCTAATTAAATTAATCGAATTTTCAAATTTTGAATCGCCAACAAAAATACATACCTTAAAATTTATCTGTTTTCCGTTTGTTTCCTTTGCTATATAATCATCCATTAATTTTATATTTTTTAATATAGTTATCTTAGGTAGAATTGGAGAATTGTATTCTATTTCGCAATTACCGGACTCATTTTCATAAACAAAACAAGCTGGATATGCTACGGGGATCGATTGAAAGAGATTTTTATTACCGATTATTAATAATTTTTCATGATTTAAATATTCTTCTTGAGAATTCGCGGTGAAAATATCATTGTAATCATCTATTCTTTTATGCAAGGTGTTTACTCTATCAGCTTCGAATCCAGTGACTGGGATATAATTTTTTAAACTTGATACATTGTAACTATGGTGATCTAAGTTGGATAGAGATATTTTAGGTTCGATTTGATTTATTGAATACGGTGAATGGTAATCTCTCAGTTGAGCTTGAGTATATTTTCTTTTTATATCTTTAAGTTGAATTATTCTCTGACCAATTTTAAATTCAAATTCATTCGATCTTGAAAGTGACAGGCTAAATGTAGTTAAAATTTTCTGTAAATCTAGATATTTCTCATCAATTATAAAATGAAGGTTTTTAGTAGAAGAAAGAATATATTTTAAAATCAGCCCAGAAACATCTTTGTTAATATTCTCTTTAGATAGAATTTTATTGAGATAATTTTCTGGTGCTTTGAGCATAGATTCCTACATGTCGTGTTTTAAAGTAATCTAATTCCTCGTATCTATATAGTCAAGAGCTAAACTAAACTTTGTATATCCCCTTATGATCTGATCTTTAACAGTTTTTGAAAGCCTGAATTCATCCAGAACCGCTTTAGAATATCTCTTATGAAGTTTAGGTAACATTGACAGCCTCGATTTTTTATTCTTCATAACTTGTACAGAATGTTTGAAATTACATTAAATGATTTATAAATGCAAAGAAAATTTAACCCCAAATGCATCCCTTGACCAACAGAAGATAATAATATTTTGAGTTGACATTTAAGCAAGTAGTAAGTAAATTCTTGATCTAGGTAATTAACTAAAAATTGCGAGGAATAATTTGGAAAAATCAAAAAGATATCAATATGCATTATTTCCAGCAGAAGTATTAAGAGAAGCCTTGAATAAATACTTTCCAAATGGTAATGAAGATAAGGATCAACGATGTTCCTATAGGTTATCTAATGCAACTGAAACTTGGGATTATGATGATGAAGAAGAGTTTTTTGCAGATTATAGAAAAAGCCATATTGATTCAAGTATAAGAAAAAGTAATAATAGTAAATCACTCAATGTTAGGTATTCAAATTATTATGGTGGTTCTACTGTAGTTTCCGTCGAAGGAAAAAAAAGAAGTGATATTGAGAGCGTTTTTGAGATTTTTGAAAAAAACTACAAGAACAGTATGATTGAGCCACGAGTTGAGGATAAATTAAACAAAATAGTAATTTTCATTGGACATGGCCATAGTACGCAATGGAGAGATCTGAAAGATCATCTTTCTGATAAACATGGATTTAAAATTGAAGCATATGAAACAGGAGCAAGGGCAGGGCATACAATTCGTGATATTTTAGATGATATGTCTTCAAAAAGTTCATTTGCATTACTTGTAATGACAGGAGAAGACGAAGATAAAGACGGCAAATTAAGAGCAAGACAAAATGTAATCCATGAGATAGGATTATTTCAAGGCAGATTAGGTTTTAATCGTGCTATAATTTTATTAGAAAAAGATACTGATGAATTTAGTAATTTACAAGGAATTGATCAAATAAGATTTTCAAAGAATAATATTAAGGAAACTTTTGGGGAAATTTTGGCGATAATAAAAAGGGAGTTTAAATAATGAAAGCAAGTGTTCAATACAATGATTATACTGGATCAGCTGCGGCAGATAGAAGTGATATGAAAAGTTTAAGAGATTTCATTAGTATAAGAGGTGTTGATACAGATACATATTTGCCAATTGGAGCGGAATTCTACCATGGTGAGAATGGATATTTCAATATGTCTGTCATTTGCATAGATCAAAATAGATCAAAAGAAAGCAAACCCTATATTGTTAGTATTGATTTTGAAAAAGAAATAACTGTTGAGGAATTCTTCGATCTTTTTAAACGGTTCAAAGTTGTGATTACTAGCAAATTAGGAAACTTTGATACATACGAAATAAAAGAAGATATAACTATCGATGATCGCTAAGGTTGATAACTTATTTCAGATTATTAACTTCTTATAATATACAAAAATAATTACATCACCATGTTCTTTTCGATCTTCGCTTGATTTATCACCTAGTTCGGTAAAGTTGTAGGTTCAGAATCCCTGAAGCTTTTCCATCACTTCACATTTTCCCCAATAATCCTAAATCCCTCTTCAGTCAGCTCGTAAAGTTCATAAACCATTAGTTACTTTCTTTTTTTTGAGGTACAGGGCTCTTAGCAGGTTGATGTTTTGGAGCTGGAGGTGGTATAATAGGTTTAATTTTAGAGGGCATAATCGGTTTTATTGTCCCTTCAGTTAGAGGAACTTTTTTTCCTGGGGGTACTGTTTTCACTTTACTCATTTTATTTCTCCTAGATTTTTTTGTGTGTGTTAGTTAACTTTGATTTATTAATTAGCCTTTTTTTTAGGTTCAGGACTCTTAGGAGTTGGCATTTTCGGAGCAGGTGGTGGCACCACAGGTTTGATTTTAGATGGTAAAATCGGTTTTATTGTCCCTTTTTCTAAAGGAATCTGTGTAGTTTTTTGAGGTGTTTTTTCTTTACTCATTTTCTTCTCCTAAATTTTCTTTTGGAATCTCTTCTATTATTATTTTTCCAAGCTCTCTTGAAAAATATAAAGTAGGTACACTATACAATTCTTTCGAATCTTCATATTGGAATACAGTAACATTGTCTAGTACTATTTCTTGAATTGTATCGTTTTCAGAAAAACTAAGAATTCTACCTTGAAATGTTAAATTACGCTCTAAATCTCTTACATAGACCCAATCAAGATCTAAATTATTTAAGTAATATGAGTATAAATTATTATCTCCATATTTAAAGCTTATTTTCATCTTAGTAGCTATCTTATTTAATTTTTGGGAGTTGATAGCCCATGTTACAAGAAAACCTACTAATAGTGAAACGATTGATGCAAGGATTATTTCAAGAGGTAAAATCGGTATATTATTATCTAAAGCACAATTCCAAATGTTTAAATTCGTCCAAGAAATTTTACTAGTTATTAAGTAAGTAATCAAATCTTTTACGTAATATGTGACTTGGAGAATTGAATATGATAATATACCTAGTACTAAAGAATATAAGCTGAATTTAAATGAATCCCACTTAGAATGATGAGTAAGTTTTTCACTAATAATTGTAGCTATGATACCTGGCATTAAAATCAGTATGATAGTTATAGCTAATTTATCCATATTTATTTCCTAGTTTTTTTTTATTAAATTCGCTGTTCCTTCTATACTTGTTTTTCCTTCAGCTATCACTTCATCAGGAATTACATCCCATTTAGATGGTATATATGTAGATTCTTGTCAAAGTGTCCCACTGATTCCTGTTTAAAGTGTCACAGTT
>ENA-UPTA01005075-UPTA01005075.1-activated-sludge-metagenome-genome-assembly--contig:-NODE-5075-length-12268-cov-5.874150_pt1 | contig 12268 bp, 6 predicted proteins | sample MGYA00238184_ERZ773361 | MGnify/ENA primary metagenome ERZ773361 (study PRJEB29100, sample SAMN05720205) | activated sludge metagenome | isolation source: anaerobic digester from wastewater...
GAAAGGATCGTTGATGAGTGCGGCGCTGTACATAAGAATGGTCGGCTCCTTAGGAGGTACTGAACCTCTTCGCTAGTGCCTCCAGGGTGATATTCTCGGCTATCTCGTCGTGGGGGATGAGCAGATAGCGCCAAGGCTTGCCGCCGTTACTGCGGGCATGCTCGGATGCGTTGGCGCACCATTGGACGGCGGCATCTTTCTTGGCCAGGACGATAGGATCTTCCATCTGGTTGCGGGCCTTTGGCTCAAGCATAAAAATCGCATTTGCTGTTTCGGCCACAAAGTCCGGCTGATATTCGAGATGGTCGGCGCCGACCCGATAAAATATCTGAAACTGACCTTTGGCGGGTTTGATCCACTTATCGGCATCGCGGTCGAGGATCACCGCCAGTATACGTTCCCCCTCGGAAGCAAACTTCTGCACCGGATAGAGGCAACGCGTGAACCCGTTGAAGAGGTATTTTGCCATGTTGCTTTTGTCTGAGGGCGACATCCGATAATCGAGCGGCGGCTCCCCGACGTTATAGGTATAGGCGCTTTCCTTGAGCTCCGTATAGCCCTTGCTGACGACCGACTCATATCCGGCAGCATCCTCCCAGTAATGGGCCTGCATCTGCGAGTGGATGAACCGGGCGATGTCCCGCTGATAGCAGCGCAGCACCTTGCGGGTGTCTTCTTCGGAAAGGTAGTTTTCGAAATGCCGCACCGTCTGCCCGGCCAGATCGTAGAGGAGATCGGCGTGGTCGTCGTAGCAGATATCATCGAAATCGATCAAACCGCTTACCACGTAGTCCTCCAGCCTGGATTCTTCTTTGGTGCCGCAGCCCAGGGACAGCACCTCCAGCTGATGAGTGCGCAAGTGCTGAATCCACAGATCCTCGGAGACGGCCGGGTATCTCAGGGACTCCAGCTCAAGCGTGAAGGGCTTGAACCCCGATTTGACCTCGCCTCTGGGGACCACCAGAATGCGGGGGATGTTGATTGTCTGTGCCGTCACCTGTTCCACCGTCTTGGCCACCACCGCCGAGATGTCCGGTTTCTGCAAGACGCCTTCGATCTCTTGCTGTGCGGGCTGACGCTGTTCTTCCACTGCCTTGACAATGGCAGCCTGAATCTGCGGTTTTTTTAGATGGCTGATATCGGGTAGCGTCTGCGGTTGATTTTCCAGTTTGCGGATGATGTCCCAAGCAATCTTCGCCACCTGCTGCTCTTCCGGCTTCGTAAAGATCGGTGTCCGATCCTGTCCTGCCACCGTCGACGAGCCGGTTACTTGCTGCGGCTTGATCCCCAAAGTCGTGGCAATGTTCGCCTGGGAAATGACCGTGACCGTCTTTTGGGTCAGCGCTGCCTCATCGAGGACCACGGCCTGCATCCGGATCGCCGAATCGGGCCGGTTGGCCTCATCAATGATCTCCTGGAATTTATCGTGGGCTACGATGTTGAGCCGGTCTACGGCAGTGACGTTGGTTCTTCTGCCGTAGGGCAGGCGCAGCCCTCGGCCGATGGACTGCTCGATCAGGATGCGGGCATTGGCCGCCCGCAGGGGGACGATGGTGTAGAGGTTGGTCACATCCCAGCCTTCCTTGAGCATGTTGACGTGGATGACGATTTCCGTGGGCTCAGTGGTCGCCTCCACCTGGAGGAGCCGCTCGATCATCTCCTCCTCTTCCTTGCCAGTTCTGCTTGAGTCGACCTGAATGACCTTCTCCTTATACCGCCCTTCGAAGAAGGCGTCGGACTGGATCAGCTGCAGCAGCTGTCCGGCATGGGTCGTGTCGCGGGCGATGACCAGCAAGAAGGGCTTAACGATCGCATTACTGGTCTCGCGGGCGTAGGTCTCCAACTCCACCTTTACGCTTTCGTGCAGCCGGATGCCGTCCTCCAGCTTCAGCCGCTCTATCTCTTCATGGGACATACCTGCCGGGTTGAAATTCTTGCGGGTGACCACGGCCGGTTCCTTGACGAAACCATCGGCCATGGCCTTGCCTAACGGATAGTCGTAGATCACGTTCTTGAACGGCGCGGGGCCTTTGTTTGTTTCCACAAAGGGCGTGGCGGTCAGCTCCAGTCCAAGGATCGGCTTGAGTTCGTTGATGGCCCGCACCCCGGCGCTGGCCCGGTAGCGGTGCGATTCGTCCATGATCAGGACCAGATCCGGAAGGCCAGAAAGGTAGTCGAAATAACTTTGGCCGATATATTCCGACAGGCGTTTGATGCGAGGCGACTTGCCGCCGCGCACCTCGGAGTTGATCTTGGAGATGTTGAAGATGTTGATCTTGCAGCGCAGCAACGCGTCGAAGAGGGTGCCCGCCATGCCTTCATAATTGTCGCCGTTAATGATCGCCGGGGCGTCAGTGGCGAATTCCGCAATCCCCTTGAAGACGTATTTTGGGGTGTTGGGGGTGAAGTCGGTGATGAGCTTGTTATAGATGGTCAGATTCGGGGCCAGGACGAAGAAGTTGTTGATGCCGTGGGCCAGATGCAGGTAGCTGATGAAGGCCCCCATGAGCCGTGTTTTTCCCACGCCCGTGGCCAGGGCAAAACAAAGTGAGGGAAACTCCCGTTCGAAGTCCGTCACTGATGGGTACTCGCTGCGGATAACGGCCAGTTGGTCCTCCACGGTTGCCGACTTACCGGGTGGCGCAATCTCCGTGATGCGGTGAAGAATTTCCAGGGAGCGTCTTTGCGGTGCGCGCAGGCTCAATCGCCCGGCAATGGCGTTTACATGTCGGCTCATTCCCCATCCCTTTCCCCGAAGAGGTCCTGTTGCCCGGGCTTGGGAGGCGCCGCGGGCAGATTTTCCACGTTCAGCGAATAATCGTCATGGCCCCACTCGCACCGCGAGAGGACCTGCCTGGGAATCTTCTTGACCGTTAAATTGGGGTACTCCCCCCGTGATCGGAAGGCGGTGCAAAGAACCAGAAGCGAGCGCTCCGGCCCGACTTCGTCGGAGAGCTGCAAGAGCTGCTCATGGGTCAGGTTGGCCGTGGTCACATAGATGAAATCCCGCTCCGTGGAGTGGCCGTGCTGCCAGTAGATGGAATCGCTGGGCGCGTAGGTGAAGCCTTCCAGCTTGCAGAGCGCCTCGGCCAGCATGGCGGCATTGTAGGTCTTGTTGATGACCCAATTGTCCCACTTGTCCTTTTCCAGAAGCGAAGGGGCAAGGCGGTAATAACGGAAACCGCCGCCTCCCTTCCAATTGACGGCCTTGGTGATCCCACCGGGGTCCTCACCGTCGATAACCTTCTTCAGGCGCGGGATGATATGGGTATGGCAGTGGTCGCCCAACTCTACCATAATCCAGCGCCGCCCCATCTTGTGGGCCACAGCGCCGGTGGTGCCTGAGCCGGCGAAGGAGTCGAGGACAAGGTCGCCGGGGGAGGTTGAAATCTCGACAATCCGCTTAATTAACTTTTCAGGTTTCGGTGTATCAAAAGGCGTTATTGAAGTGACAAAAGTTTTAGCCTCTGCTTTTGCTGTACGATTACTGCCAACAAGACGGTGTGGCCAAATCGTTTCAGGCGGTCTTGTTTCATTATCTTCAGCATAAATACGAAAATAAGCACTCCACCCGCCTCGTCCTTTTACCCATTCAATGCGTTTGCACTCTTTCTCTACCCGTTCCGGATTCCATCGCCATCGACTATCACTTCCATTCTGGTTCTTTGGCAATACGGTTGTCCCATCAGGTGCAGTTAGGGGAAAAAACAAGGATGGTCTAGCTTCGCGCGTACCATCGGCACCCATGGCACGAAGCGGTTTTAGGTAATATTTACGGCCGTCCTTATCAATTTTCGAATAATGTTTGGGCGTATCTTCACCTTCTTCACTAACTTTATTGATAGTAAGGACTTCGATGTTTTTTGCGAAGACTAATATATGATCATGACGGGATGAAAATAGATTAGCATCCATTCGTGGGCTATCGGCTTTCTCCCATATAACGTTTGCAATAAAGTTACGACGGCCAAAAACCTCGTCCGCCATAATTTTACAATAATGCGCTTCATTGTCATCAAGGGTTACCCATAATATACCTTCTTCTGATAAGAGTCGTCTGATAATTTCTAATCGGTCGCGCATCAGCGACAACCAGATGGAATGCTCCACCCCATCATCATAGTGGGTGAAAGCGCTGCCGGTGTTGTAAGGCGGATCGATGAAGACGCACTTGACCTTCCCTGTAAACTTCGCCTCCAAGGCTTTCAAGGCCAGAAGATTATCTCCGAAAATCAACCGATTGTCGAAGATGTCCTTATCCGTCACCCAGTGTTTGGCGTGATAGGATTTCTCCTGCTCCTCCAACAGAATCCGCGGCTCCAGCCTCGGCCGATTTTCTTTTCCAATCCAGGTCAATTCTAGTTTTAGTTTCTTATTCATGAAAGGTTTCCAATCTGCGGTGCCTTCGCAATTAAATACTCAAATAAATTTGTAGGGTACGCCTGCCCTGACGTTTGTTGTTTCTTCTTGAATTCCACAACTGGATCAGCACCAAGATTATAGTGTTGAATCATGATAGATTCCAACAAAGGTATTGTCTCCGTCTGATTCTTATATAACGCAAGAGGTCCTTTAAAGGTAATACTTATTCGGTTTCCTGTAATTGTCCATACAGTCTGACGAAGCTGGTCAAAAGCAACCCCTATAGCGTTTTTAAGTTTGCTCTCATCGAAAAGCTTGGCGCCTTGACACTCATTAACGACCCGCTTTGCAAGAACCCACCCTAACGCATGATTTCCATGCTTGTATGTTAGACGTTCCTGTCCTGCCGCGGCGTAAACTTCTGATGTGATTCGCAACTGAACATATCTGAGGAAGCGCACTGCATTTACAAGTTTGATTGCCGAGAGCTTGGTAGAAAAAAGCGCCTTGTATTGGTCGGAATTCATGTCAAGTAACCTCGATGGCTCCTTTTTCAACCATATCACAAAGCGTGGATCAGAGTAAAACAGGGCAAGCGCTTGGGCAGCTTCATCGACACCTATTCTCAATGGATCAGCTTTGTTATCGGTAGCTTCGGCTTTATAGGTATAATGAATGCCTAAATGGGCAAGCTCGCGTCGTAGGCGTTCCTGCTCATCATCAAGTGCTACAAACTGTGAAAGCGTCACGGGGTTCTGATGATTGCGAGCCCGTGTTACGGATTTACCAAACTCGTCATCTGCAGATGCCTTGATAAGTGTTAGGAAAACTCTTGCCGCAGAAATATCAGCTTTGTCTTCCAAAAACTGTGCTGCAGATGCGATTGTTTGCGCCCCGTTGATAACAGAGAATCCCTTAATCCTGAGTTTCTTTAGACCGTTTCTAGACCCTTTTGGCGCGATTTCTTGGCAAAGCGCCGCAACACCATTGTTCAAATATACAAAATCCGACGGTCTATCTGCAATCGTCTGATAGATGGATGCATTTACGTTAGTCTTGCGCCCAAGAAATGTGCGAATGTTTTTCTCGTACAAGCCCTTCCCATAGTTCTTATGAAGTTTTGCAAGGTCTTCAAGTTTCACAAGCCCCCAATAGGTGGCCCTTGGATCGTCAATAAATGTACATCTGTTCATGTAAATATCTGTATCAACACGCTTGTAAGACGTTGCAGATCGAAGATCAACCACTACATGGGTTGCATCATAATTCAAAGCCGGTTTAATGAATCGTTGCTCGTCATGATCTTCGTCTTCAAGCAAATCTTGGAGGGCCTTTTGGGCATGCTGACTAATTCCAGATCCCGTGTGTGCTACGACAATCTGGATATGGCTGCAATTTTCAAGCGCATCCTCGATTTCAAGCTGACGACTCTGAACGTTACGGTTGAAACCATTGAAGTCCTGTTTTATCAGCTTCCTAATTCCTTGGCAGAAAGCCAATGCCTCCTCCTGGGTGAACTGCTCGGCGGCTTTAAGTTTTGATTGAAGCAAATACAGCGTTTCCGTCTTCTGATCATAGTAAATTGCGTCTATCCCAAAATCATCAAAATCATCGACGACGGACTTCGCTGCATTGAGTGGGGTTGTGTCGCAAATTCTATGCAAGGCAAATGCACCAAATGCTCTGGAAAGATTTTTTCGTTTCTGCTCATCGGCTGGGCGAGTTGTATAAATCAACGGAGGGAGGTTTGGCACAAAGTTATCCGTCAGTGTCTTTTCTAAAAGTGTGAAATATTGTGGCTGAAGTGCGCTCATGAAATACTCCTATATTCTATCACATTCAATCGTCCAATAAATTAAGAAGAGCTCATCAAGTTGGGTTTTCTGCATCAGCTTACCTTCAAACTTGGCAATCAATTCCTCTCGCTATCGGTCCACATCTTCCTGAGCATCGAACAATGATCGTCGCTTCTGATTCCGCTGGGCCTCAAAGGCCTTGATCGTTCCCGGTCTGCCACTTCTCCTCCCAGCGCCTTTTCCGGCGGTTCCAATCTAAAGTCAATCTAAGGCCAATCTAAATCAGAGCTTCAAGATTGGACCAACCGCATTAATAATCTCTTCCATATTCGGTAATTACGTATAGCTTCCGAAATGTAGGCCTCTCAAATCGACAGCTTCAGCACCTATTCGAGAACCCATTTAGCTTGGTTGCCCCGTCCCCCGATGTTGCGGATTTTCCCCTCTCTTGCCATCTCCTGAAGCAGGTTGCGAATCTTTGCCTTGCGCTGTTTTTCAGAGAGAAGATCTGACAGCTTTTCCAAAAGCAATCGCTGCAAATCCGGGGGGCCGCACTCGTCTTTTTCTCCGAGGAATTTGATCACCAAGTCTTTGTAGTATTGCTTGTCAAAGGCCTCGTGTTTAGTGAAGTCAACCAGCGTATCCGTCGCCGCGGCAATCTCTGCAGCCAGATACAGTTTGGGATAGCGTCCTGCCACAAGCCCCTTGTTACGGAGGAGTCTTGCGGTCTCTCTTGAAATTGATTGTGATTTCTGGACCCTGTCCAAGGCGATGATCTCCGCCAGATTGAGGTCCTTTCGCTCCATCAGGATTCGGCCATAGTTTTCATCGATCTGCCTGCCGTAAATGGTCATGACTACACGGTTGACCTCGCTCAAGTCATATTCCGGCATGGGTAGGTAACGTTGACGTTGCTGTTGAAAGATGCGTCGGATGCCCATCCCCATGGTGTCGATCATATCCAGATTCACCATAGCTTGGGCCAAAAAAGTGTTCCGATATCGCTCGGGGGTTCGTTCACGAAGAACGTAGTCTTCCACGCTCCCGTCGAAAAAATTTCCTCGATTTTGCAGGATCAGACGGTCGGCCTTTTCCGTGACAATGATCCGGGCATTTTCCCCGTAATCCTGATGAGCGATGCAATTATTTAGCGCTTCAAGCACGATCTTGGCGTCATATTTGTCAATCTCATCAGGAAGCAGACGATTGTAGGCCTGAATGCGGAATTTGACATTCCGAATACGTTTGAAGACCTTATCGATCGCCAATAAGAAGGGCGGTCCAAAATGTTCATAAGCCTCTTCATCGGTGGAAAGCCGCCAGGTTATCTGCGCAGGATTCGGGGAGAGATGATGGGCTGATTCCTTTTTACCAAGGAGCAAAAGGGCCGCCCGCGTCATTTGTCCATTACGGATAAGCCGGGCCTTTTCCAAAAATGTGTTTAAATCCCATCGTTCGACCGCTTCTGCCATATCGCGAACATGTTGTTTCCGAATGAATTTTTGCCGTGCCAAGCTAATGGCACCTTCATCGAGATCGGCTTCTGTTGACTTGGGGCATATTTCCGCCGTCCAGTCAAATTGGGAGGCTTGGCCGCGTATCTCTTCCAACTCATGAATAGACAGCGGAACGAGTGATTCACCGTCGCGACCATAATAATGGCCCTTCCAAGGTGTGGGAATGCCGGCGGGTGCCGGCGGGATACAAAACATGAGAACACGGCCTGCGGGAAGCAGAAGCTCGTAGATTTCGGTGAATGTATGCCCGCTCGCTCCAACGCCGACCTTATGCTTCAGTTCGTCCAAGGAGGCCCTGTTTCCCCTGTGCCAGTCTGTCCCGATAATATTGTGCGGTGGCGGATTTTCCACCCCGAGGATCAGCCAGCCGTGGGGTTTCTTCTTAAGATTTGCCTCGTTGGAAAGCGCTGAAAAGTATTCTCCTAAATCATTTTCAGCAAAGCCATGGCGTGCTCTCTTGAACTCAACCCATTCGGTCTCCGCCGGAAGGCCTCTCATCTCTTCAAACTTTTCGTTCAGTTCCTTTTCCGTAAACATGGCGACTTGTCCCTTTATCACATTAATAGGCCGATGCTTTCGACCCCTCTCTTTCGTATTTTACTTCACTCAAAACAGGAAACATATTCTAATATACTATTATTAAAAGTATATTTTACTTAATGGCGTGCCGACTTCTTACTCTTGCAGTGTCCAGCGCACTGAAAAAAGCGGCCGGACCGCCTCTTTTTGCCGTAGCTTTCCCTCGATCTGTTCAATCAGCGCTTCCCTCTGGCGGTCCACATCGTCCTGGGCATCGAAGAGCGAACGGCGTTTCTGGTTTCGCTGGGCCTCAAGGGCCTTGATTTGTTTCTGCCCTGCCAGCTTTTCCTCCAGGGTCAGCGCGGCCATGGCAGCCCGGCGGACCTCTTTGATCTGGCGATCCAGCTCCTTTATTTCCCGCTCCAGCCCCACTTTCAGATCATCGGCCCAGCCGTCGAGCTTGTCCGCTTCGGCCTCGAAAAAGCGGGCATTGCGCTCGGAAAGTCCTTTTTGGATGACGGTTTGCCTTTGCCGAGTTTCTGCATTCAGTTTGGCCAGTATAGCCTCCGCGCCCCCTTCCGGGCCGATTGGGGCAACGTCGCCCGGCAGGCTCAGGAGTCGGGTGGCCGTCTGTTCATCCAGCATCGCACCCTGATCGGTTACGGCGGCAACGATCAAGTGGTCCTCTGCTTGATCAAGGGATTCCATGGTGAAGAGGGTAGTGGTGAGCCAGCCGGTCCGGCCGAGGAAGGGTTCCAGGATGGAGATTTTGCCGTCGTGTTGGCCATAGTCGAAATGGATTTCCGCCGGTGGGAGTTCTCGGTTCTTGGCTTGGGCCAACAGCGCCTCGGCAAGGGGATGATTGAGGCGGTACAGGTGCGCCTCACCGGATCGTCGGGGCAGCTCATAAAGGCCAAGGGGGATGCTCGGGACCATCTTTGGAAAGGGATGGATTTTCAGGTGGAACGTCGAGTCATCTTGAAATTCCGCATGGCCGTCGAGTTCATGCTTTGTAAGCTGCATCAAGAGGCGCTCGAAACGGTTGAGATAGGCCTTGGAATCGTCATCCCGGATCTTGAGTTTTTCCCGGACTTCGTCGTCGAAGTTTTCCAGGAGCTGCTGGCGGGTGCGGGTCAGGGAGGCGTCGATCTCCTGGCTCAACTCGAACTGAAGTTGGTCAAAGGCGGCCTGGATCTCCTCGGGTCTGCGGCAGCACTGGTAGATGGCGGCGATGCGTTTCTCGAAATCCACGCCGGATTCGATGGCGCCGAGCACCTCGTCACTGGCCCCGAAGACCCCTTCGAAGAGCTGGAACTTTTCGGACAGAAGCTGGAAGACCCTCTGGTCGGCGGCATTGGTGCGGTTGAGGAAGTTCACCACGACCACGTCGTGCTGCTGGCCGTAACGATGGCAACGGCCGATCCGTTGCTCGATGCGCTGCGGGTTCCAGGGCAGATCGTAATTGACGACCAGGGCGCTGAACTGGAGGTTGATCCCCTCGGCCCCGGCTTCGGTAGCAATCATGATTCGGCCCTGCTCGCGGAAATAGTCCACGAGGGCTGAACGCATATCGGCGGTGCGCGAGTCGGTGATGCGGTCCGTGCCCCGGTGCCGCTCAAGCCACTCTTGATAGATCCGTTTCGAGCGCTCGTCGGAATTGGAACCGTTGAACAACACGATACCCTCGGCAAAAGGGCTGTCGGCCAAGAGTCGCAGGAGGTAATCCTGGGTCCGACGAGATTCCGTGAAGATCACGGCCTTTTGCGCCGCGCCGATTTCCGCCGCCTTGGCAAAGGCGATCTCCAAGGCCCGCAGGAGGGCGCGTCCTTTGGCATTGTGTTCGATGGAAACGGCCAGCGTGGTGAAGGCATCAAGATCGGCGATTTCCCTTTGGATGGCGGCCCGGTCGACCTCCGAAAGCGGTGGGGCCGGTTCGTCGCCGTTCCATTCCTCGGCAGTTTCGTCCAATGCTTCGTAATCCTGGTTCAGTTCCTCTTCGAGGGATGCGGCGGGTACCGCTTTTTCAAGTCGGGCTTTCAGTCGCCCGGAAATCGTGGCAAGGGCGCCCGCGATGGCGAAGGTGGACGAGGCCAGGAGCTTCCGCAGGACCAGCGTCATGAGGGTGCGCTGACTGGCCGGCAGGGCTTGCAGGTTGTCACGCTGCAGGTAATCGGAAACGAGATGATAGAGACGATCTTCGCTCTCTTCGGGGGTGAATTCCTGCACCAGGGGCAAGCGCTTGGTGTACTTGATGTAGGGTAGGACCTGGCGGCGCAGGGTGCGGTGGCAGACGGGTCTGAGTCGCGCCTTTAAGGTATCGAAGACCTGATCGTGATTGAGGTTCGCAAACTGCTCGCGAAAACTCTTCAGGTCACCGAAGAGGTGTTCATCGACAAAGCTGGTCAGACCGTACAACTCCAGAAGAGAATTCTGGAGCGGCGTGGCCGTAAGCAGGAGCTTGTCCTTGCCGGCTAGGGCTATTTTGAGCACGTTGGCAATGACGTTGGCCGGTTTGTAGACATTGCGCAGACGGTGGGCTTCATCGATGACCACCAGATCCCAGGGGATGGCTTGCACATCGCTCGCCCTGCTTTTGGCGAACTGGTAAGAGCAGATGACGATCTCCGGCGCCTCAAAGGGGTGAAGGCACCCCTGTTTGACCGCGGCGTTGTAGGATTTGGATTCCAGGAGCCGGCAGGGCAGGAAGAATTTCTCATTCAGCTCCTGATACCACTGCTTGCGGAGGTTGGAGGGCGTGATCACGAGGATGCGCCGCTTTCGTTCCGCCCATTTCTGGGATAGGACCAGGCCCGCCTCAATCGTCTTGCCCAACCCGACTTCATCGGCGAGAAGGGCTCCCCGGGAGAGCGGTGACCGGAAGGCAAACAGGGCGGCATCGATCTGGTGGGGATTGAGGTCTACTTGGGCGTCGACGAGAGTCGCAGCGATCTTTTCAGCGCTGTCCGGGGGGAAGCGTCGGGTGAGCTCAGTGGCGATGTACTTTGCTTGGTAGTCGGTGAGAGCCAAGGTTTAGGGTTCCTTCTTACGAGATTATGACGCAGTAGTAACGAAGTGTACCCGTACCCAAAATCGTGGGAAACATATCAGATTTAGAAAGGGAATACCAGTGATTTACGCAAAATAATCGCGAATTCGCTCACTATATAGCGATTATAGACGTAGGGTGATGATCTGAAGTAACAAGGGAACCTGGAGCGAATGAGATGTGTACGATTTGCTCGCGCGGGGGAGCGAACTTGATGGCCAGTTTCAACGCGTGCCTTTCGTCTTCGTAATGCCTTTTGAACTCAGGGTCTTTGAGATCGAGCACCTGAAAGAAAGAGAAAACACGGCCCCCGACCGCCAGCCGGATATTTTGTTGGCGGTTGACGGGGGCGATGTGGATACTTCCCGACCAGGGTGTTCTTGGTCGGCGGCCCTGCCGGAAGGCGTGCCATGATATGATTGCAATTGGATATCGATGTGTTACAAGAACAATCCGCAGGGTCGGCACGCCCTTTGCTGCATGATGGACAGAAAGCAGGGATGTTCAAACGATGCGGGAGGAAATCACCATGAAACCGTTTCACCCCAGAAATCCATTTCAGGCCCTTGGCCTGATGCTGGTCCTGTTTGCGCTGACCGTTCTTTTCGCCGCCGTGCCGTCGGCGCAGGCGGGCCCGTTCGGGGACCGTCCGTGGGGAGGCCCCGGCGGGGAAATGCGCGCCTCACCGTTGAATCTGCGTCAGCAGGGCCCGTTCGACTCCCGGGGCCGTGAGACGCGCATGACGCCCCCGGCGGAGCGCCCGCAACGCTCGCCCCGGTTCAGGGACACACAGGCGCCGCCCGCCCGGCCCGGCATCCGCACGCCGGGGCCGTCGTCCAGGGTCGGAACGGCGGCGCCGGCGAGGCCGCCCGTCGCGACCCCGCGGTTCCGCGAATACCGCGATTCGCGCTACGACCACAACCGTCTCTATCCCGTCCGGGGCCAGTTCCGGACGGCGCTGCCGCACGACCACTGGAGCGTGTTGCACCGCGGGATTCGGTTCTTCTTTTCCGGGGGCGTCTGGTACC
>ENA-UPTA01005076-UPTA01005076.1-activated-sludge-metagenome-genome-assembly--contig:-NODE-5076-length-12268-cov-3.615000_pt1 | contig 12268 bp, 7 predicted proteins | sample MGYA00238184_ERZ773361 | MGnify/ENA primary metagenome ERZ773361 (study PRJEB29100, sample SAMN05720205) | activated sludge metagenome | isolation source: anaerobic digester from wastewater...
CGCGCGCCAGGTCTGTGAGCCCTCGAGGCGATACCAGAGCCGGAAACGCAGCTTGTCGGAATCCGGGTTGTCGACCTTCCAGGAGACCTTCACGACGTTGTTGTGCTTGGGGGGCTCGTCGCCGGAAGTCGGCAGCTCGGTCTTGGAGCCGGAGGACTTCGAGGGACGGCCCTTCATGTCGGCGTCGATGGAAGTGATGACGGCGCGGGCGTTGTCGGTGACGAAGGGGATGACGACCTCGCGAAGCAAGGCCTTGGGGTCGCGGGCGAAGCGGGCGCGGACCTGGATGAATCGCCCGGGAGGGCTCGTGATGGATCCGGGCGTGCCCAGCGGCGCGCTCCAGTCGGTCCAGGTGGCATCCGGCTTCTCGGTGTTGCCCGTCCGCGTGGACAGATCGAGCTGCCCGTCAGCACGCCACATCAGCATCCCGTATCGGGCGCGAAGACCGGAGTCGAGCGCCTTGCTGGTCCAGACGGCGTCGGGACCGCCCATCGCGCGCACCTCGCGGAAGACCGTGGGGTCGCTCGTGACGACGTACTTGCGATTGCCGGCCAGGAGCATGGCTCCGACCTGACGTTCCTCGGTGTCGGCCACCAGCGCCGTCGTGTGCGCATCATCGACCGTGTACACCTCCCCCTTGTCGCCCGTGCCGACATAGGGCTGACCGTCGTCGCCGATCGTCAGAGACTGGAAGTGCGTTCCGGCGTCGAACAGCATCTGCTCGGCGCGACCGTCGGGCTCGAAGCGCGTGAGGGTGCCTTTGCCCGGCTTGGGCATCTGCATGGGACGGCTTGGAGCGGCGGGCTGGGAACCCGCGGAGGTGGAGCTGAACGAGGGGACTTCCGGGGGATTCTGGTGCTCGTTGGAGATGGCGTACAGACGCCCATCCTTGCCGATTGCGAGGGCCTTGACGTCGTCTCCCGGGAAGTCGTGCATGACCGACGCGCGACCGGGACCGGCGATGCGGTAGAGGATCGCCTTTCCGCTGGATCCGGCGAACACGGTGCCGTCAGCCCCGATCGCGAGGGACATGATGTGCGACTCGTCGCTGTCGAAGTGGACCTGGGCAGTGCCTGCCTGGTCGATGCGGAACACCTTGCCGTCGGGGCCGGTGCCAGCGAACACCGCGCGGGTCTTGGGATCGTAGGCAAGGGCCCACACGTGCTGGGTGTTGGGCAGATCGACCAGGGGCTTGAACTTGCCTGCCCCTTCGAGCTTGAAGATCTTGCCGTTGGGGATCGTGGCGGCGAGGACCGCGCCTGTCGCGTCGGGCGCGAGGGAGGTCACGGCGAGCTGGCCGGTGGCTGCATACTCGGAGACCTGGCCCTGATGGATGCGGAACACCTTGCCGGTGTTGCCGGTGCCGACGAGCACGGAGCCGTCGGCCATGGCGAGCGAGCACCAGGCCGCGGAGGCATCCGGCATGGCGAGGGATCCGAGGACGAGGCCGGCGCGGACCTGGCCGCGGGAATCGACGGCGACGCCTTTGAGGTCGCCGCCCTTGAGGTTGTCGAGGGAGTCGAGGCGGAACTCGCGCGTTCCGACGGCGGCAGCGTCGCGGCTGGCGAGCAGGCCTGCAGCGAAGACGAAGGGCGAAACGAGGCGAAGAATCGAGCGAAGGCTGGTCATGGCGGGTGTTCCCATTCCTACTTCATCACGTTCCGCACGCTGATGCGGACCTGGTCGCGTCCGGTCACGAACTGGTTGATCGGGATCGTGGTGCGAACCACGGAGGTGAACGGCTCGGGCGTTACCGAGGTCGAGGTGGATCGAAGGGTGTCGAGCGCGCCCGGGGGGAGACGCGAGGCGACCTGTCCCTTGAAGGCGACACCTTGTCCCCCGACCTTGACGGTGGCCACGAGGACATCGGGCGGCATGGTGAGGCGTGGGCGGTTGGCGATGAGCTCGGTGAGGTTCTCGGGCTTGGGCAGCGGGGGCGCCACCTGGTAGCCGGGAGCGAACTCGACTTCGACCTGTTGTCCGGCGAGCTCGCTGGGGACGTTGACCTCGACGACCTTGGTCTGTTCGGGGCCGGCATAGGGGACGAGGTGCAGGCGGAAGCGGGCCTTCTGGCCGGCGTCGATCTCGGTCTGGAGGGGATCGACGCCGCGCAGCGTGAGCAGGTCGCGGGAGAACCGGATGTCGAGCTTCGTCTCGACCCCGTCGATGATCACGGGCTCCCAAGGGTTGTTGAGCAGCGCACCCACGGAGCGCACCGCACGAGATCCGAAGAAGGAGCCGGCATCGGGGGTGCCGCTGTTGGAGACGCCGAAGTCGTGCAGGGTGATCGTGCCGCGGCCGCGGATCGAGACCTTGGAGTACGCATGCCAGGAGTTGTCGCGACGTTCGGAGGCGGCGGCCTCGACGGCATTGCCGAGGGCGATGGCGACGAAGGTTGGCGCCATCATGCGTTCGTGGGCGACTTCCATGCGCCAGTTGGTGTGCGGAGCGCCTTCGACGCCTTGAAGGTCGAGGCGCACGGGGAACACGGGGGCGTCAACGCGTTGGTCGACGACGATCGAAGCCTGGCGGTCGTTGATGAGGGAGCCGAGGGGACGGAGGGGGGTACCGACCTTGAAGCTGCGCATGAGCGAGGCCATGACCCAGTGGATCTTGGCGGTCGCGGTAGGCAGGCGCGTGACGCCGCCCTGCATCATGGGGTGGCCGAAAGCGACGAGGCGATCCCCGGCAACGCGAGTGACGGTGCCGATGCCGGTAGCGGAGATGTCCCCGCGGACGAGCTGCACGCCGATGGCGCCGCCGTCGACGAAGCGCGAGGGGCCGGGCTCGTTGGGGCCTGCCTGGCCGCCGCCCTGCAGCGGCTCGAGGCCCGCGGGGGAGAGCGTCTCGCGCAGCATGCGCATGCCGAGCTCTCCGACGCCGCCGATCATCAAGGGGGTGGCGACGGGCGTGGGACCGGGAGCGCCGTCGGAGCGTGTGGTGCTGAGGGAGGCTGCGACGGCGCGGGCGTGGGCCTGGACGTCGTAGTCGCCGGCGGGGCCGCCCCATGCGATCGCGGTGGAGCCGCCTTCGCGCATCGCGAGCTTGAGGGTCGGAGCATTGAGAGGCAGCAGGTACTCGGGCGGGATGGGGCGCTGCTGGTCCTCGATCATGTTCTTGATCGGGGTGACGCCGGCGACCGACTCGGCGCCGAACTGCCATCCATAGGCGTAGGCGCCGACCATCTTGCCGTCGATGAACACCGGGCTCCCGCTCATGCCGGCGATCACCTTCGCGACGTCGAGGCGCGGGTGTTTGGTCTTCACCAGGATCAGATCCTGGTACGGCAGGAAGTTCTTGAGCACGCCGATGACTTCGACGTCGAAGCGTTCCGGATCGGTGCCGGAGAACACCGTCAGGCCGTAGCCCTTGGTCCCGGGCTTGAGCTGGGTGACGTCGAGCATGGGCGGGGCGCCGGGATCGGCCGCTTGCGCGCGGCGCGCCGACCAGGGGAAGGCGACGGAGGCGAGGGCAGTGGCGCCGACGAGCAGACTGACGTGGATGGCTTTCACGGGGCGGAAGCATAGCCGAAGAACGGGGGCGAGAAGGTGGGGAGCGAAAAAAAAGACGGGAGGGTTGCGCGCGCGGGGTTCCCGGAGCAAGCAGCGTTCGGGGCCTGCGGGCCGGCTCTCATGCGCGACCTCATCCTGGTGATCCTGCTGACGACGTTCTTCGCTGCGGCGGTCACGACGCACGTTGCCATCCTTGCGGGGCTGGTGCGGCGTCGGCCGAGGTGGCGGGCGGCGGTGGCCCTGGCCTTCCCTCCCCTGGCGCCGGTCTGGGCCTACACCGAGCGGATGCGGATCCGGGCGGTGCTCTGGGGCGTGACCCTCGGGGCGTATCTCGTGACGTTGATGGTCGCCCGCTGAGTCCGAGAGGTGGTCCGCGCGGCGGGGCGCCCGCGCACTCGCCGAGACCGCCCTTCGTGAGCTATCCTCTGGGCATGCGGAAACTTACCTGGCTCTTCGCTTGCGTTGGGGCGATCGCCTCTGGTCACGCGGTACTCTCCTGTTCTGCCAGCTCCTCGGACCCGATCCTCGATGGCGGGGCCGGTGCGGGCGGCGCGTCGATGGACGCGTCGAGCGGGGGCAAGGCAGGCACTGCCGGCAAGGGTGGGGATGCGGGGCCATGCGAGCCGTATCGTTGCTCCACGGACCACAAGCGGATCGAGGATTGCGACGGGGTGATCGTCGACTCTTGCGGATTCGACGAGCTGTGCGCCAACGCGGAGTGTCTGCCTGCGTGCGAGGCTTCGGAGATTCTGCGCACGAGCGTGGGGTGCGAGTACTACCCGGTGCAGATGGCAGCGGCGGACTGGACCGAGGCCAACTGGGGGTGCTTTGCGGTCTTCATCGCCAACACCTGGGGCGAGGCGGCGCACATCGAGGTGGACCGTAAGGGGACGGCGCTCGATCCCGGCAAGTTCGCCTACCTGCCGTCGGGCTCGGGGGACTCGATCACCTACGAGCCCTACGACCCGGTCAAGGGGCTGGCACCGAACAAGGTTGCGATTCTGTTCCTCGCCGGGCCTCCGACGCCCAACCCGAACAAGGTCTCGGTCGAGTGTCCGTTCGGCGTGACGCCGGCGGTGATCGACGACGGGACGGTGCAGATTTCGGGGACGGGAGTCGGCAACGCGTTCCACATCACCTCGGATCGGCCCGTGGTTGCCTACCAGATGCTTCCCTACGGCGGCGGCTCCGCCGCGGTGACGGGAGCGTCGCTGCTGCTGCCCACCTCGGTGTGGGACACGAACTACGTGGCGGTCGACGCCTACGGCAAGTCGGGCGGATCGTTTCCGCTCACGCGGCCGTCGCTGAATCTCATCGCCAAGGAAGACGGGACGCAGGTCACGCTGCTGCCGAGGGTGGCAGTAGAAGGGGGCAAGGAGATCCCGGAGGGGGAGGCGAACAAGGTCCTGACTTTCAGCCTGAACAAGGGGCAATACGCGCAGATCACGCAGTCCGAGGAGCTGACCGGCAGTCCGATCCAGAGCAACAAGCCGATCGGTCTGATGGCCGGGCACGAGTGCATGTTCGTGCCTGACGACGTGCAGTTCTGCGATCACGCCGAGCAGCAGATTCCCCCGGTGAAGGCGATGGCGAACGAGTATGTCGCCGTGCCGTACCGTCCTCGCGCGGGGGGGAGCGAGCAGGTTCCCTGGCGGATCGTGAGCGGTGTGGACGGCACGCAGCTGACGTTCGATCCGCCGACGGTACACGCGGACCAGACCCTTGCAGGCGGGGAGGTGTTGAACCTCACGGCCTCGGAGCCGTTCGTGGTCAAGAGCCAGGACGAGAGTCACCCCTTCCTGATCATGGCGTACATGACCGGCGCGAAGAAGGCCTCGGACTACGGCGATCCGGACTTCGTGCGCATGGTTCCTCCGCGTCAGTACCTGACCCACTACGTGTTCTTCACGGATCCTTCGTACCCCGAAACAAATCTGGTGCTCGTGCGCAACAAGGGAGACAAGGGCTTCTCCGAGGTGGAGCTCGAATGCGCCGGAGTCGTCACGGGTTGGCAGCCCGTGGGCGCGTCGGGCATGTACGAGTACACGCGGGTCGATCTCGTGCGCCACAACTTCGAGGGGCAGAACGGCTGCAACAACGGTCGTCAGGACATCCAGTCCGAGGTGCCGTTCGGGCTGTGGGTCTGGGGTTGGGGCTCGCCCGAGACGCAGTCCACCACGGTGAACGTGTCCTACGGGTACCCGGCCGGGGAGAACGTGGTGCAGCTCAACAACATCATCCTCCCGGTCAACCCCAAGTAGCGCCCCCCGCACGCGTCACGACGGGCGCGAGAGCTTCGCGCTCGCCGGCCTAGATCCCCGCCTGGTAGTGCGCAAGCAGGCGCGCCGCGGACAGCGGCTTGTCGTAGATGGCCACCTCGTCGACGAGCGCATCGAGATAGTCGCCGGGCAGGTTGCTACCTCCGACGCGCAGACCGTAGGAGCCCGTGCACTTGAGCGTCCCCGCGAGCGGGTACTCGACCTTGTTCACACCGTTGATCCACAACGTGACCTTGGCGTTGTCGTAGGTGATGGCGACGTGGTACCAGGCGCCGAGCTTGACGCAGTTGGTGCACCCGAGGGTCACGCCGCCAGCGGAGGTCTTGACGGATCCGGCCAGCTTGTTGCTGTCTACCGGGTCTCTCCGGAAGCCCCAGCACGCGCCGGAGGCGCTGATGTCGTTGCCGTCGCCGTACCAGAGGTGGCCGGGGCCGGCCTTCAGCGGAGACTCCTCCTTCACCCAGTACTCCACCGTGAGCCCCGTCGACTTCGGATCCACCGTCGCGTTGCGCGCCAGCAGCGCGTGGCTGGCCTGGACCGATTCGAAGCGGATCGACGTGTCGGGATCGCAAGGCGGCGCGCCGGGCCTGCCGAGCAGCGGGGAGTTGACGTAGGTGAGGGTGGAGCCGTGACCGGACTTGTCCGCGCCGACGGAGCCGGACTTTTCGCCGAGACGCCAGTAGCCGACGGGGGAGTCGGCGAGCACGGTCGCGGAGTAGTCCTTGGCGGGGGACTCGCAGCCGGTGGCGACGTTGCGATCGCAATCGGCCCAGCCCGAGGCGCACGTCAGCAGGCACTCGCGATCGCAGGTGCCGGTCGCGTGGGCGGCCGTGGCGGGACAGGCGGTGCCGCAGGCGCCGCAGTTCTGCATGCTGGTGAACAGGTCGGCCTCGCAACCCGTGGCGACGTCGATGTCGCAGTCGGCGTGGGAGCCCGTGCACGCGATCTGGCAGGTGCCCGCCGCGCAGGAAGCCTGGCCGCCCACGGAGGAGCACACCTTGCCGCAGGTTCCGCAGTTCGACGTGCTGCTGGCGAGGTTGACTTCGCAGCCGTTGGCCGCGTTCTTGTCGCAGTTGCCGAACCCTCCGGTGCACCACGCGATCACGCACGCGGAGCCAACGCAGTTGGGCTCGGCGTTGGTGAACTCGCACGCGTTGCCGCACGCGCCGCAGTGGTCCGGGTCGCTGGTCGTGTTGATCTCGCAGCCGTTCGACGCCTGCCCGTCGCAGTTCGCGGTCCCCACGGGGCAGCTCGACAGCCCGCAGATCCCGTTGCTGCACGTCGCCAGCGTTCCCCCCGGGCACACGTTCCCGCACGCAGCGCAGTTCAACGGATCGAGCTTCAGGTTCGCTTCGCAGCCGTTGAGGGCGTCGCCGTCGCAATCGCTGAAGCCGATCTCGCACGAGCCCATCGCACAGGATCCGCTCTGGCACGTGGCCCCCGCATGCGGGAATGCGCACGTGTTGCCGCACCCCCCGCAGTTGTCCACGTCGATGGAGGTGTTCGACTCGCAGCCGTCCGATGCCTCCGCGTTGCAGTTCTTCCACGGGCTCTGACAGGCGCCGACCGTGCACTCGTAGGTCGCGCTGCAGGCCGCCACCGCGTGCGCCGGCGTCGGACACGCCCAGCACGCCACCGCCCCGCACCCCGTCGCCGGATCGTCCAGCGGTACGCACGTGCCCAGACAGCTCTTCTCGTCGACCGCGCACCCGGCCTCTTCGGTCACCACATCCTGCTGCGCATCCGACGCGTCCGCGGGTGCCGACGAGTCATTGTCGATCGCGACGTCGAGAGGCGCGTCTCCGGCCTCGGATGCGTCCAGGGTCACATCTGCTGCCGCGTCGGCCACAACGTCCTCGCCGGCCTCTGCGACATCGAGTGAGGCGTCCTCTCCGGCCTCGGACACGTCGTCGGACGCGTCGGCATCCACCACGGCGTCTTCGGCGGCATCGCTCCCGGTTTCGGAAGCGTCGTGAGCGGCATCGGTCGAGGCGTCACTGCCTGCCGCGCCCGCGTCGGACGCGTCGGGCTGCGGCTCCTGCTGTGCGTCGGAGCCTCCAGCGCCGGCGTCGTCGCCTTCCGTGAACTCGAAGGAGTCCCAATCCCGCGCGCACGCGCTGAGAGTGAGCCCAAGCAAGACACCACCGACGAGAAGTCGCGTGCGCATGGCCGGGCATTGTATCATTGACGGCAGACAAACCGCATGTTCTGCCAGCCGCTGTCGGAATGAACGTCCCCCCTCAAACGCCACCGGCGGCCGGGCTCGTGCTCGGTCGATACGCGTTGCACGCCGAGCTGGCGTCGGGCGGCATGGCAACGGTGCACATCGGGCGACTGATGGGACCGGTGGGGTTTGCGCGCACGGTCGCGATCAAGCGATTGCATGCGCACTTCGCGAAGGATCCCGAGTTCGTTTCGATGTTCCTCGACGAGGCGAGGCTCGCCGGGAGGATCCGGCATCCGAACGTGGTGCCGGTGCTCGACGTGGTGGCGGAGCAGGGGGAGCTGTTCCTGGTGATGGAGTACATCCACGGCGACTCGCTCTCGAAGCTGCTGCGGCAGGTGCGTGAGCAGGGCGAGAAGATGCCGTTGGGGGTGACGGTGAGCATTCTGGCCGGAGCGCTGCAGGGGCTGCACGCGGCGCACGAGACCACGAACGACCAGGGCGAGCCGCTGGAGATCGTACACCGCGACATCTCGCCGCAGAACATCATGGTCGGCGCGGACGGCATCACGCGCGTGGCGGACTTCGGGATCGCGAAAGCCGCGGGGCGTGCGCAGAGCACGCAGGACGGCCAGCTCAAGGGCAAGCTCTGCTACATGGCGCCCGAGCAGCTCGCACAGCGGCCAGTGGATCGCCGGACCGATGTGTATTCGGCGTCGGTGGTGCTGTGGGAGGCGCTGACCGGGCAGCGGTTGTTCCAGGCCGACGAGCCGGCGGCGCTGGTCATGAGGATCCTGCAGGGCAACCGGACGAAGCCGAGCAAGGTCAACCCGGACGTGCCGCCCGCGATCGACGCGATCGTGATGAAGGGGCTCACGCCCAATCCGAACCTGCGCTTCCAGACTGCGCGGGAGATGGCGTTTGCGCTGGAAGACGCATGTCCACCCACGACGCCGGCGCGCGTCGGCGCTTGGGTCGAGAAGGTGGTCGCCGATTCGCTCAAGGCCCGCAACGTGCAAGTCGCGGAGATCGAGTCGTTGTCGTCCACGAGCCTGCCCGCCGGCACGCTCGCCGATGTCGCCTGCAGGCTCTCGGCCGCGGCGCGCGAAGAGCCGATGCGGTCCGAGCCTCCCCGGCCGTCCCCCGCAATGGCTCCGCCGGGATCGCCCGACGTTTCCCCTCCGCCAGCGAGTCCCTCTGCGGCTGGACCGCAGTACGTGCCGACGACGTCCAAACCCGCACCCGGACGCAAGTCGAGCGCGGCGTGGATCGGGATCGCTGTTGCCGCAGCGGTGCTGCTCGGCACAGGGGCCGCAGCCATGGTCGTGTGGAAAGGGTCGCCGAGCGATGCGAACGGGGCTCCGACGCAAGGCGCGTCGAGCCAGCCCTCGGCCTCCGCTGGCCCCTCGGCCGCCGACCCCGCTCTCGCGACCTCCGCCGCTCCGGCGGCGTCGAGCGCGGCGCTCTCCGAGGTCCCCATCCTGCCCGGCTCTGCCGAACCTGCTCCGTCCGCGTCGACGTCGAAGACCGGAAAGGGAGCGAAGAAACCTCCCGCGGGGTATGCTGGGCCTGCGGCGACGGGCAAGGGTTCGTCGACGAGTGAGCCCGGTTTCGACGATCTGACGCGGAGGTAGTTGGGGAGATGCGACCGCAAGGGAGTCTCGAGAAGGCCGGGGCGGGCGCGATGCGATCGTGGAGGGGTGCAGCGGCCTGGCTCGTGGTGGTGGCGATGATGGGCATCACGGCGCCGTCTGCGGCGCAGAACGCGCAAGGGGCGGCGGAGGCTCTGTTCAAGGAGGCGGTGACGCTCGCGAAGAAGGGGGACTTCGCGACGGCGGTGGACAAGTTCCAGGCGAGCTATCAGATGGATCCTGCTCCCGGGACGCTGCTCGGACTCGCGATGGCGGAGGAGAAGCTGGGGCGCGTCGCGGCTGCGCTCGCGCACTATCGCGACCTGTTGGCAATCGCAGCCAAGGCCCAGGACGGTCGTCGCAAGACGGCGGCACAGGCCGGCATCCGCAGGGTGGAGCCCAAGGTCGCACGGGTCGTGCTGTCGTCGGAGCAGCCCCTGCCGGCGGACGCGCAGATCACGCTCGACGGGGCAGCGCTCCCGGTGGCGGCGATCGGCTCGGAGCTCCCGGTGGATCCTGGCGAGCGAATGATTCGTGTCACGACACGAGACGGGGAGTTCTCGGAGAAGGTGACGCTGGCTGCGGGGGCGACCGAGAAGATCGTCATCACGCTCAAGTCCATCGCGCCTGTCACGCCGGTCGCCGCATCGGCCTCTGCCCCCAAGGTGGAGACGGAGCCTCCGGTCGTGGTTGCCGAAACTCCCGCCGGGTCGCGTGGGCTGCGGACCACCGGACTGGTCGTGGGCGGGGTGGGCGTGGTCGCAGCGGGCATCGGAACCTGGCTGTGGGTGAAGTCGGGGAAGACCTTCGACGAGGTGGAGTCGGCGTGTCCGGATCACCGGTGCAGCCCCGATCAGCAGGGGAAGGTAGACGACGGCAAGCAGCAGGAGAGCCTGGGGAGGATCGCGTTGATCGCGGGGGGCGTGCTGGCAGCGACGGGCGTGACGCTGTTCGTGCTGGGGGGACAGGGCAAGAAGGAGAGCCCGGCTCCGGCGACCGCGCGTTGGATGGTCGGGCCCGGCTCGGTCGTGGTCTCGGGGAGCTTCTGAGCGGATGATGCCGCGCCGATCCCACGTGATCGGCTGGCTGCTCGGTGCGGCAGCGTGCGTCGCTGCGTGCGCATGCTCCTCATCGCGCAGTGTCTCGACGCTTCCTTCTCTCCCTGGGCAGCGTTCGGAGCTCTCGCACGATCGTGCCGATCCGATCGTCGGTGCCACGCTCGAAGAGAATACGGCTGCGGAGGCGAAGGCACCGGGTCGTTGCGCTCCCTTGGAGGTCCGCTGGCCGGAGCTGGCCGCCGAGGATCTCGCGGTGCCGGTTCCTGGGATCGTCGACGACGCCGATCGCGGCCTCGAGGGTCTGTACCGCAAGCTCGCGCTTCTGATGCGCGGACGCTTGGACGATCACGTTCGCATCGGGTTCTACGGCGATTCGAACATGACAATGGATCTGCTCTCGGGGTCGATGCGTCGCACGCTGCAGGAGGCGTTCGGAGACGCTGGGCACGGATACGTGTCGGTCGGGATTCCGTGGCGGCACTATCGTCACCGCGACGTGGTTCACGGGCTGGACAAGACGGCGTGGCTCGAGTGGGCGATCTCGACGCGCAAGGTTCAGGACGGGTGCTACGGGGTGGGAGGGATCGCGTCGGAGAGCGTGCAGCGTGGCGCCAAGGCGTGGGTTCGTACGGCACCCGAAGGCTCTCCAATCGGGACGTCGGCCTCCCGGGTGGAGATCCACTACCTGCGGCGTCCCGGGTGGGGGAGCTTCGGTGTCGCCGTGGACGGGCGGAGGGTGGCGCAGGTCGACACCGACGCGGCGGAGTACGGGGCCGGGGTCCACAGGCTCGAGCTCGAAGACGGGCCGCACGCGGTCGAGTTGATGACGTTGGACCGTCGCAAGGTGCGGCTGTTCGGAGTCGCGCTCGAGCGATCGCAGCCCGGGATCGTGGTGGATTCGCTCGGGATCGGGGGGGTGAGCGCCCATGCGCTCTCGCTCGCGCATCCCGTCGTCACGCGGGGTTCGCTCGCGAATCGTCGCTACGACCTGGTGCTCTTCCTGCTCGGGACGAACACGGTGAACGTGTCGACGCAGCACGAGGCGATGGCGGCGGTGATCCGGGCGCACCGCGATGCGCTCCCGGGTGTGTCGCTCCTGCTGATGAGTCCTCCCGATCACGTGCTCTCGTTCGACGATCCGCGGACCGATCCGATGACGATCCGGGTGGGTCAGCAGATGCGCGGGATCGCGTCTCGTCACGGCGCGGCGTTCTGGGACTTCTGGAGTGCGATGGGAGGCGAGGGGTCGATGCTGGAGTTTCAGAGGCGGCACTGGAACCAGTGGGACCTGTACCACCTCAACGAGCGGGGGGCGTCGTACATGGCGACGCGGCTGCTGCACGCGCTGTGGGGGGGATTCGCGGCGTGGGCGAAGGCACATCCGGATGCGGGCTGCGACCTGGAGCCGGGCGCCCGGCCGTGAGCGTCACGGGATCGGGTCGCGGGGCTGTGACGACGCGTGAGCCGCGTCGGCGGCCCAGGCAGCGAGGGTGCGTCGGTCGAGCTTGCCGACGGCGGTGCGAGGCAGCTCGGGGATGAAGAGGACGCGGCAGGGGAGCTTGAACCGCGGGAGCTTCTCGAAGCACCCCTGCAGCACTGCGCGCTCGCTGGTCACCTGCGGATC
>ENA-UPTA01005077-UPTA01005077.1-activated-sludge-metagenome-genome-assembly--contig:-NODE-5077-length-12265-cov-6.552088_pt1 | contig 12265 bp, 12 predicted proteins | sample MGYA00238184_ERZ773361 | MGnify/ENA primary metagenome ERZ773361 (study PRJEB29100, sample SAMN05720205) | activated sludge metagenome | isolation source: anaerobic digester from wastewater...
ACAGCGGAGGAATTCTGGCCGCATATTCAGAAATCGAAATCAGCCATTCTTCCATTGAAGGGAGTGAATACGGAATTTATATGGGAGAAAGCATGGCGGATGTGAGCAGTTCCATGGTTGTCGGCGGACTGAATGACGGCATACTTGCCGCCGGGTCCGGCACTAATGAGTGTGAGCTGTTCATCACCCGCTCCGACATCACCGGAAGTGATTCAGATGAAGGGGCGCTCGCCGGCTGCGCCATACGGACAGATTTCACGCCCGAAACACCCATGGTGATCTTCCACAGCACGCTGGATAATTTCAGCGAATTCCCGACACTTGATCTGAACGGAGGCATGAACATCATTGAAGAAAGCATCATTCTCACAGAAGCCGGTCCCGCCGTCTCAATCACCCGGCCCGACCTGTTCATATTTGAACACACGAAATTCCTCAATGTGGGCGACGGCAACACCAATGCGCTGCTCCTGCTGTGCGAAAACGATGGCGAGCCCATCCAGCCCGTCGTCAACGGGTGTGTTTTCCGATCCCTTTTTGGCGCGGCCACGGCGGCCGTGGACATGAATCCGGCATGTTCTGCCACGAACAGCGCAATCATCATGGCGGACTGCTATTTGGGCAACGTCACCTTCAACACCAACGCCATTGCGCTGGTGCCGGTGGACGACACCACTCTGCCTTACGGGAACATCATCGGGTTCTGATCATGAGAAAGCTGACTGCATTTTTACTGCTGCTGCCGGCCGCGTTGTTCGCGGCGGGCCAGACCAGCGAAACATTCGGAGTCAAAGCGGATGTGCTTAATGCGGCGGATCCCTCGCTGAGCGCCGGAGGCGCATCCCTGCAGGGTTCCGTCTCCGTGTCGCAGCATTCTCTGGTCGAAGTTCAGACCAGCGCGTCCTTACAGTCCATTCCGGCTACCAGGCCTCAACCGTCGGTTTTGATTCCGATTATGACGGCATTCCCGATTCTCTGGATGCGGATGATGACGGCGACGGAGTTCCGGACTCCTCCGACGGGTTTGTTTATGACACAGATAACGACGGCGAGCGCAACCTGGCCGATGACGATGACGATAACGATCTGCTGGCGGACACAGAGGAATATTCCTCCGGCACTTCGCTCATTCTTGCCGACACGGACGGCGACACCCACACGGACTACGAAGAAGTTGTCGTCACCGGAACAGATGCGGTGAACAGCGGCGATTATCTGCAGGTGGGTGGAATCGTCAGGCCGGGCGCGAACGGGACGGTGATCTCATGGAATGCCGTCACGGGAAAAATCTATCATATCTCCGGCCGCAGTTCTCTCGCCGGCGAGGGAATCTGGAACGATCTGTCCGGCGCGGTCACGGCTTCGGTCGAATCCATGAGCTGGACCAACACCGGTCCCGTCGCCACGCAGCTCAACTACCGCATCAGCGTGCCGTACTGATCAAAGCCCCGGATTGAGTGCTGCAGCTGCGGGCGGTGACCGCGGCAAATTCAGGACATGACAGAGCATAAACATTTAAAGCGTCTCAGCCGGGTGTGGATTCCCAATGCAGTATATTTTATCACCGCCTGCACATATAATCGGCAAAGGATTCTGGCTTCTCAAAATACAGCGGAAATAATCCGCCGCGAACTGTCGTCCGCGAAAGACCTGCATGGATGGCTTGTCGGGCGTTATATGATTATGCCGGATCATGTGCATTTTTTTTGCGCAGAGAGCAGTCCCGGAACCGGGCACTCGCTTTCTGTCTTTATGCGCGGCTGGAAAGAATGGACTTCGAAAGCTATTTGCCAAAGCGGATCAGTTTCATCTCCGGTCTGGCAGAAGGAATATTTTGACCATGTCATGCGGTCGGGCGAATCGTACAGAGAAAAGTGGATATATGTTCGCGACAATCCTCTCCGGGCGGGCCTTGTGAAGCGGGGGGAAGAGTGGCCGTATCAGGGATTCGTGAATTTTGATGCGCCGTCGGGATTGAGAGAATAACAATGCCGCGGTCACCGCCCGCGGCTACAGTTTTCAAATTGTCTTATCCTGAATCACCGCGGTCACCGCCCGCACTCTCTGCTGTAGCCGCGGGCGGTGGCCGCAGCCCTCAAAACGCAAGCTTAATGCCGGCCATGAAGGTCAGGATGTCATCGTAATCCTCGCCGGGCCTGTCGAGAGAGTAGTTCCGGACCGACACATAGACATCCGAGAGGATCGGCTCCACGCGCTGGTTCAGCACAATGGCATAGGATTCTGCACTGTCGTCGGCCCGCGAGATTTCCTCGTTGTTCGAATAATCAACCGCCACGCAGGTGACGCCGCAGGAAAAGAGGTCCATTTTCCAGCCGATTTTTCCGTAAAAGGACAGAGGGGAATAATCGTCTTCGACATTCTGGCCTCCTGCCGCTGCGGTGAAGTTCAGTCCGCACTTCAGCAGCACCGAAACAGAACCGCAGTACTGGTCAACGGCCGTGTCCTTCTGCGCCACCGAAACAGCAGAGGCGATTTTATGCCCGTCAATTTCCATCTTGTGCCGAAGGGCGGCATCATAAAAGTCGTGCCCGCCGGCGGAGGCCGAAATCGTGAATCCTTTCCACGCCGGCGTGTCGTAACGAACCCGGTCGTCGCGATGCAGTCCGTCGAAATTGTTGAACACGTCCTTGATGGCGGGAGAATTGGTCTGATCTCCGAAAATCAGGCTGCCGGCCGCGAAGCGCACCTGGCTGTATGCGATGACATAGGTGCCGGACAAATCCTCTTCGGCCGTTCCGTTGGAGGCCATGTCGCCCTGTCCGATTGAAAGTGCGCCGAAGCGGGGATTTTTTGCCCATGCCTCGATTTTGCGGCCGTCCACCTTGAACTCTGGATCGTCGCTTTCGAATTCCACATCGCAGGAATTGTCGGACTTGAAGCCCAGCTCGATCTGGCCGCCAAAGGTCCAGCCGGCCCATTCCGGGGGCTTGTAATCGCCGGCGAGGCCGATTCGCGAGGGCATGCTGTCGTTGTCCACATGGAACCACTCGGAATAGGTCCCGTTGTCTGCATAGAGCACGGCGCGGTTGACCTGCCCCCATATCCGGATTTCCGTATCGGGTTTGGTTCCCGGAAGTTTCACTTCCGCGGCGGCGGTGAACGCAAAACAAAAAACCGCGCCGGTCAAAGCTCTGCGGAAACAGCTGCTGTTCATCCGGAAACCTCCATTCAGTTGATCGGATTATTGTTAACGGATGCCGGTTTTGGCAAGAAAAATGCCTGTCGGATGTCAAACCGCCTGCATCCGGTCTTGATCCCGGGCGGATGTCCGTCTATGCTCGCCGGGAATTATGGGAACCCGGATAATAGCCATCGCAAATCAGAAGGGCGGAGTGGGAAAAACCACCACGACCGTTAACCTGGCCGCCTGCCTGACTGTGCTCAAGAAGAATGTTCTTCTGATTGATCTGGATCCGCAGGCCAACGCGACCAGCGGAGTCGGACTGGAGAAGACGCCGGAGATGAGCATCTACAAGGCCCTGCTCGAGGACGGCCGCGCACGGGATGTAATTCAGGCCACGGAATACAAGCGCCTGGACATGATCGCCTCTGAGCTGGATCTGGCCGGAGCCGAGGTTGATATTGCGCGGACCGACAACTATCTTCACCGCCTTCGCAACGCGCTTGCGGACCTGAAAAACGCCGGGCTGTATGATTTCATTCTGATTGACTGCCCGCCCTCGCTCGGCATCCTCACCATGAATGCCCTGACGGCGGCCCATTCGGTGCTGATCCCGATCCAGTGTGAATATTATGCGCTGGAAGGGCTGACCATCATGACGGAGATCATACGCAAGCTCCATCAGAGCGGCGCGAATCCCGAACTGGATATCGAGGGCATTGTCATGACCATGTATGACATGCGGACGAACCTTTCGCAGGCGGTGGTGCAGGAAGTTTCCCAGCACTTTGGAGATAAAATCTACGAAACGCTGATTCCCCGGACCGTGCGGCTGAGCGAGGCCCCCAGCTTCGGCAAACCCATTATCGCCTACGACAGCCGGTCCACGGGGGCGGTTGCGTATCTTCAACTGGCAAAAGAGGTTATCGCGCGCTGCAAGGCCGAGGATGCACGGGCTGCCGCGGAAGAAAGCGCTTCCACTCCGCCGCCTGCGCCTGCGCTGTCCCCGGAGGTCTCTTCCGGGGTCTGAAAAAACCCCCATATCAGGCTTTACAAAACCGAAGAGGTTTCATAGAGTCCGCCGACCATAAAAAAGCAAAAGAAAGAAAAGGAAAAGAAAGAGGTCTGCTGTAGTTATGGATGTAGAGACCAAAAATGTTATTAAGCAGGATTACAAACTGCACGACCGGGACACCGGATCCGTGGAAGTTCAGGTGGCCCTGCTTACGAAGCGAATTCACGACCTGACCGAGCACCTGAAGGACAACAAAAAGGATCACAGCTCGCGTCGGGGCATGATTATTCTGGTAAGCCGCCGCCGGCGGCTTTTGGACTATCTCAAGCGCAAGGACAGCCAGCGCTACGCTGAGCTGATCAAGCGCCTGAGCCTGCGCCGTTAGGCCTGTTGCTTGCAGGCCTTATAGCCAAGTCATGAATTCGTCCCCGAAAAACGGGCTGACTGCCCCCGGGTTTCCCGCATGCCTGATGTTCAGCGCAAACCGGATGTCCAGGGTTGTTCTCTGCCTCGGCAAGACTTCAAAATCAGGAGAAAAAATATGAATAATACAACATTCGTCGAAGTTGATATCGGCGGGAAGATCGTTCGTTTTGAAACCGGTCTTCTGGCCCGGCAGGCTGCCGGAGCCATTACCCTGCAGCAGGGCGAAAACGTGCTGTTTTCGGCCGTGACCTGCACCAAAACCCCGCGCGAAGGGATTGACTTTTTCCCTTTGCAGATTGAATACCGCGACAAGTTTTACGCGGCCGGCCGGTTCCCCGGCGGCTATTTCAAGCGCGAAGCGCGGCCGAGCGAGAAGGAAATTCTGATCGCGCGAGTCACCGACCGTCCGATCCGCCCCCTGTTCCCGGAAGGCTATCGCAACGATGTGCAGATTGTGAACACCCTGCTGGCGACCGATGGCGACACTGAATCGGATGCGATGAGCGTCAATGCCGCCAGTGCGGCGCTGGTGATTTCGGAAATCCCCTTCATGGGCCCGATCGCCGCGGTGAAAGTCGGCCGGATCAACGGAGAGTTTGTTCTAAACCCGACCCAGAAGCAGCTCGCGGAGAGCGATCTGGACCTGACCTACGCGGGCACCCGCGATCACATGCTGATGGTGGAAGGCAGCGCGAAGGAGATTCCGGAAGCGGACATGCTGGCCGCCATGAAGTTCGGGCATCCGTTTGTTGTAAAGCTGATTGATGCGCAGCTGGAGCTTCGCAAAAAGCTCGGGCTCCCGGACAAGGTGATCACAGAAGCCGCCGTCGAAACCCCGGAACTGGCAAAGGCCCGTGAACTGGGCGGACAGGAACTCGCGGATGTTCTCACCATCAAGGGCAAGCTGGACCGGCAGGAGAAGTCCGGCCTGTTCTTTGAAAAGCTGAAGGCCCAGATGCTCGAAGCCTTCCCGGAAATGACGGCCGAACAGTATATGCAGACCTTTGACAAGCTGCAGATCGAAACGGTCCGGAAGAACGCCGTTGAAAAGGGTGTTCGGATTGACGGCCGCGGCTTCGACGAGCTTCGTCCGCTGGCCGGTCAGGTGGGCCTGCTTCCGCGCGTCCACGGTTCGGCGCTGTTCAACCGCGGCGAGACCCAGGCCATGGGTGTCGTGACGCTGGGCACCAGCTCCGACACGCAGAGCATGGATGCCATCACGGGCGGCGACACCGAGAAGAAATTCATGCTTCATTACAACTTCCCGCCCTACAGCACGGGGGAAGTGGGCCGCTTCGGCACAACCAAGCGCCGCGAAATCGGTCACGGCGCCCTTGCGGAACGTTCCATCGCGCCGGTGATTCCGGAAGATTATCCGTACACCGTGCGCGTTGTTTCCGAAATCATGGGATCCAACGGCTCGTCCTCCATGGCCAGCATCTGCGTGGGAACGCTTTCCCTCATGGATGCCGGTGTGCCCATCAAAAAGCCTGTAGCGGGCATTTCCATCGGCCTCATCACAGATGAAAAGAGCGACAAGGCCATTCTGCTGACCGATATTCTCGGCGCGGAAGACCATTGCGGCGACATGGACTTCAAGTTTGCCGGTACCCGTCAGGGCATTACGGGCTTCCAGGTGGACCTGAAGATCCCCGGCCTGCGCTGGGACATCATCGAAGGCGCCCTGGAACGCGCCCGCGTGGCCCGCGGCAAAATCCTGGACCTGATCGAGTCCGTGCTGCCGGCTCCGAGAGCAGAACTGTCTCCGTATGCTCCGCGCATCCACACGATGAAAATCGACCCCGAGAAGATCGGTGCGCTGATCGGCCCGGGCGGAAAGAACATCCGCCGGATCACCGATGAAACCAAGGCGCAGATTGACATCGAGGATGATGGAACCGTGCGGATTTTCAGCAACAACAATGAGTCCATGCAGGCCGCCATCCGCGAGGTCTCGCTGATCACGGCCGAAGCCGAGGAAGGCAAGATCTACCGCGGCACCGTCACCGGCATCAAGGATTTCGGCGCTTTCGTTGAAATTCTTCCGGGCAAGGATGGCCTCGTGCACATCAGCGAACTGGCTGATCACCGCGTCAAAACCGTTGAAGACATCTGCAAGGTGGGTGACTCCATGTGGGTGAAATGCATCGGAATTGATGATCGCGGCAAAATCAAACTGAGCCGCCGGGCTGCTCTGAAAGAGCAGCAGGAAGGCTGATTGCCGCGCAACAGTTGAAACCGGAGCAGGGGCTGCCGTCGGGCAGCCCCTGCGATTTAAAAGACCTGTTATGAAACCGACTCCTGCGCTCAGAAAAAAGGGTGCCGCGATCCTGAAAGCCCTGCGCCGGCTCTATCCGCAGGCGCACTGCGAGCTTGTGTTCGGTTCTCCGCTTGAACTGGCCGTGGCGGCCATCTTGTCGGCGCAGTGCACGGACCGGCGCGTGAACATGGTCACGCCCGCGCTGTTCAAGAAATACCGCACCGCGGAGGACTGGGCCCATGCCGACCTGGCGGTGCTGGAGAAAGAGATCCATTCCACCGGTTTTTTCCGCAACAAGGCGAAGAACATCAAGGCGCTGGGCCGGGCGCTGTGCGACCGTTACGGCGGGGCGCTTCCTTCTGAACTGGAAACACTGATCACTCTGCCGGGGATTGGCCGGAAGACGGCCAACGTGCTGCTGATTTCGGCCTTCGGGAAGCCCGGTGTCACCGTGGATACCCACTGCACACGGGTGTCCCGCCGGCTGGGACTCACGCGCAGTCTCAGTCCCGAGAAGATAGAAATGGACCTGAGAAACCTCTTTGCGGAAAAGGACTGGGCCGATCTGTCCCACTGCCTGGTCTTCCACGGCCGCTACTGCTGCAAGGCCCGCAAGCCGTTGTGTGCGCAGTGTCCGCTGGCGAAACTGTGCCCGTCGTGTGAGCTTGAAAATTAAAGATGTGCAATGGGGTGGTGTTTTGCCCCCGAATGGTTTATCTTGACCCGATTAAGCGCTTATCGTTTATTTTCGCCATGAGCAGATTGTTCAAATATGTGGTGCTGATTGTTCTCGGTGTTCTGGCACTCGGGGACGGACGTCTTTATGCTGAGGATTTCAGGACCGTTGCGGCCGGAGACCTGAAAAGCAACCCCAAGCAGTACTGGGCGACCGGGATCATCTTCAAGGATGTGCTGACCGCTTATCCCGCCGGGAAAAAGATCCAGATCGAAAACGAAGACTTCGTTGCCTTTCAGACCCGCACATTGGGGGTTTGCTATGCGGATGCCCCGCTTGCGGCGGCGCTGATGGTCCTCCCGCTGGACCGGGAATACCTTTTCCGGGGAACCGTGCTGACGCGCAGCCGGAATTTCTATGTGGTTGCGCGCCGGGCTGCCGCCTCCTTTGAGTCGCTTGACGGAGACAAGGCCGCAATTCTCGAATCCATGGCAGGCAGTCTGCCGCGCGCCGGCAGCGGTGATGATTCCCTGAACGCCCTGCTTGCGGAAGCCTACAAGGCCTATTTTTCTTATGCCGAGGATATCGGGGTGGATGTTCAGCAGCTCTTCAATCGGAATCCCCGCTATGAGGAAAAGCTCCTGAGCCTTATTGGAGAGGCGACCCGCACGGTGGAGCGCCAGAAGAGAACAACATCTCAGGCTATTTTGAGCCGCGTGATCCTCGAAATACTGGCTGCCCGCTATGGACAGGAAACGCCGCAGGGCGCAGCCGGCTCGGCCTTTTCCGCTTCGGACATGATACCGTCGCCGGCTGAAAAGCCTCTGGCTGGACAGTCTCCTGAATTTGACCCTTCTGTTTTCATACTGAAATCAGGTGTCGGAACAAGGCCGGTTCCGCCGCCTCCTGCAGAAAAGACCTCGGACGGCGAACCTCAGATGCCTGAAAAGAAACCTGTTGTGAAAGATTCTCCGAAAAAAGCGGAAGAACCGAAGCCGGAAACAAAAAAAAGGGCTTCCAGTTTGTGGTTTAAGGGAAAGCCTGCGCCTGCGCCGGCTCCTGCTCCTCAGTCGCTGCAGAAGCCGGTTGTGCCTGCGCAGAAGCCATCGGGACAAAGCAACGGACTGAATGTGCCGGTCAGCCGGTAACAGCCCCAAGAAAAGATTTGATTGTCTGCTCCCTCCGCATTATATCAGGCAGGGTCAACAAGCGGCCAGCTTAGCTCAATCGGCAGAGCAGCTGATTTGTAATCAGCAGGTTCCCGGTTCGACCCCGGGAGCTGGCTCCAGTTTCCTACCTTGGGGTCAGACGGCGAAAAGTACTGGGGATATTATTGATGATGTCTGCGGCGCTGAGGGCCGTTTGTGTCCGGCGCAGCGCGGCCGCATCGCCCGATTTTCCATGAATCCAGACGGCCGCTTTTGCGGCGTCAAGCGGTCTGATGCCCTGTGCAAGCAGGCCTGTCAGAATGCCCGCCAGCACGTCGCCTGATCCCCCTGTCGCCATTCCCGGATTGCCGTTCAGGTTGATGAAGAGTTCTCCCGCGGGATCAGCGATCAGTGTTCCCGCCCCCTTTAATATAACGATTGCCCCGGATTTTTCTGCAGCGGCGAGACAGGCTTTGCAGCGGTCTGCCTGAATGGCGGCCGCGGTGGTTTGCATCAGTCCGGCCAGTTCGCCGGGATGGGGGGTCATCACAACGGGGCATTTTTCCTTCTTGATGATTGCCGGCCGTCCCGAAAGCGCATTGATTGCGTCGGCATCGAGCACGAGAGGAACAGAACTCGTTTTCAGCATCCGTTCCACCAGCCTTGCAGCTTCCGGATTGTTCCCAAGACCGGGTCCGATCAGGACAGATGTGCACTTTTCCAGAAGGCTGTCAGAAAGTTCCATCGCATGCACCATTGCCTCCGGGCAGGAGGGGGCCACGATCGAAACGATGCTTTCCGGCACCGCGGCGGATACAAGTCCCGCACCGGATTTTACGGCCGCGCGGGCCGCCATCGAGATCGCTCCGGAAAAACCCGGAGAGCCTCCGATCAGCAGCGCATGGCCGAACAGTCCTTTATGGGCGTCAGCCCTGCGACGGGGGAACAGCGCGCGCAGATTGTTCGCGCAGATGAGGTCGGGGCCGGCCGGTTTATTCAGGGCCCGGAAATATTCTTCCGGTATGCCGAGGTCCGCCACTTCAAGAGAGCCGATGCAGGAAAGCGCTTCCGGCCGGAGCAGTCCCGTTTTGGGCGCGCCCAATGTGATCGTGAGATCGGCGTGCACGGCCGGATCATTTGCAGCGCCTGTGTCGGCATCGAGTCCTGTGGGGATGTCAATGGCGACGATCAGGGTTTTGCCGGACAGGCTCTGAATCCACTCGACGGCCTTGCGGATCAGTCCGCGCGGCGCGCCTTTGGTGCCCGTGCCGAGAAGCCCGTCCACAATCAGGTCGGGGATAAATGCGCCGGCGGAAATTTGTTCCCAATCCGCCTCGCCGCTGATAATGTGAATGTCCAGACCGGAAGCTTCCGAGGGTCGTCCAAACGTCCAGATATCTGTTCTATAACCTCGCTTCTGAAGATATTGCGCGGCGACGATGGCGTCGCCGCCGTTGTTGCCCGGTCCCGCAAGAAAACGGATATAAGGATGGCTGATTCCGGCCGCCCGCAGCAGCCAGCAGATGTGATCCGCCACGGCGTGCCCGGCCCGGTCCATCAGCACCACCTGCGGAACTCCCGCCTCCTCAATCGTGCGCCGGTCCAGTTCGCGCATCTGGGCTGATGAGACCATGATCATGCAGGCCCCCGCGGACATTTTACAGCGAGCAGGGCCGTAGCGGCCGCATACTGATGCGTGTGCGAAAGACTGACATAGATCCTGTCGATGTTCATCTCCCTGGCGAGTTCAGCCCCTTTGCCGAGCATCATCACGACGGGCGCCCCGCCGCCGTCCCGCACCACTTCGATATCCAGCCAGCCCAGTTCCGCGCCGATGCCGGTGCCGAACGCTTTGGCGACCGCTTCCTTGACGGCGAAGCGGCTGGCGTAATGAAGCGCCGGACGGGCCTTCTGGTCACAGTAGTCCTGCTCTGATTTGCGGAAAATCCGGTTGCGAAAGCGGCGTCCGTGCCGGGCAAGGGCATCTTCGACCCGCCGGTTTTCGACGATATCAATGCCGATGCCCGCCACTCCGCGCGGATCTGTATTACCTGCCGGCATGCTGCTGGATTCCTTTCATGGCCCTGAGCATTTCACGCACAGCCGGCTCCAGCCCGATCAGGACCGCGCGCGCAACGATGCTGTGTCCAATGTTCAGCGTGTCGAGATGCGGGACACTGGCCAGGCCGTCCAGATTGTCCAGATTGAGACCATGCCCGGCATTGACCTGGAGACCCAGTTTGTGCGCCAGTTTTGCGCCAGCGGCCAGCCGCCGCAGCTCGCGTTTCCGGATGGTTCCCCGGGTGTCGCAGTACCGTCCTGTATGCAGTTCCACGCAGGTCGCGCCGACCTTCAATGAAGCTTCCAGCTGGCGGGGATCGGGATCCACAAACAGGCTGACCCGCACGCCCGCTTCGGACAGGCGGGCCACGGTCTGCTTCAACTTTCTGTCTCTTACGACATCCAGTCCGCCTTCCGTGGTCAGTTCGCGGCGTTTTTCGGGAACAAGACAAACTTCCTCCGGCTTCACCTTCAGGGCAATGGCGACAATCTCTTCGGCATTGGCCATTTCCAGGTTCAGCGGGAGGCGTCCCCATTTCTTTACGGCGAAGACATCGGCATCCTGAATGTGCCGGCGGTCTTCGCGCAAATGGATGGTAATGCCGTGTGCTCCGCCTCGGCGGCAGGCCTCGGCCGCCTCGACGATGTCCGGATAGCGGGTTCCCCGCGCCTGCCGGATGGTGGCCACATGGTCAATGTTTACGCCCAGTTTCATGTTTCAGTTCCTTAGAATTTTTCAATCACATCCTGTGTGCGGGACTGAACCCCCATGCCCGGGGCATACATCACGCAGAATCCCACGCCTTTCTGTTTGGCGGCATGGAGTGCATGCGAAGCCGCCTCAAAAAGCCGGCTGAGAGTGCGGGCATGACCGGGGACGAGAGCGATGCCCATGCTCACGGTTGTTTTCAGCGTGATCGCGCCATACTTGAATTCGGCCCGCTTGATGACGGCGGAAAGCCGTCTGGCGGTATGCTGTGCATCGGCGGCTGCGGCGGGAAACAGGATCAGAAATTCATCACCGCTGTAGCGCGCAATGAGATCGTCTTCACGCAGATTCTCCTGGAAAAGCCGGGAAACGCCCTGAAGCAGTGCATCGCCGGCTTCCCGGGAATAATGCTGGTTGTAATCCTGAAAGTTGTCCACGTCGCAGTAGATCATGGCCACGGTGCGGCCTTCTTTCCGGTGCTGGGAAATAAATTTAGGGAGCGTGCGGCCCAGCAGGTCGCCGCGAAGCACGCCGGTGAGATCATCCAGATATTTTTCCTGCGCCGGCAGGATGTCTCCTTCGTCGGGTGCGGTCACGGGTTCTCCTGCCAGTTTCACTCCGCCGCTCAGCCGGCCGGCTTCTTCTGCGGCATGCTCCGCGTTTTCCAGCAGGTCGCTCAGGCGGGTGCCGTTTTCCGGACAGGTGGCAATGCCGATCGCCGGCGAACCCGGCAGTCCGTCCGCCACGCGCTGCGCCACCCGTTCCGCATGTTTCCGGCTGGTCTTGATGATCATGCCGATTTGGTTTTCGTCATAGCGCATGACCATA
>ENA-UPTA01005080-UPTA01005080.1-activated-sludge-metagenome-genome-assembly--contig:-NODE-5080-length-12260-cov-5.548382_pt1 | contig 12260 bp, 10 predicted proteins | sample MGYA00238184_ERZ773361 | MGnify/ENA primary metagenome ERZ773361 (study PRJEB29100, sample SAMN05720205) | activated sludge metagenome | isolation source: anaerobic digester from wastewater...
TGCTTACGCGATTGGTATTGCCCGCCCCATTGCCATCTATGTAAACACATTCGGAACCGGTAAAATTTCCGATAATAATCTGGTCCTGTTGGTGAAGGAGTATTTTGATCTTTCCCCCCGGGGGATGATCGAGAAGTTCAATCTCCTCAACGGCGACTTTTACCGTCAGATCCCCCGAAGTCTTTTCCTGGGTGATTATCCCTGGGAGCAGATCGATATGGTGGATGTGCTCAAAAGGGCCGCGGATTGATCATCCTTATTGATGGGAATCGTTGTCAACGTCTGTTCCAGGAGTGATGAACATGAGTTTTCTTGAATTGGATATGTCCTTGCCCTATAAAGTTGCGGATATGAGTCTGGCCGAATGGGGCAGAAAAGAGATCGCCCTGTCGGAGAACGAAATGCCGGGTCTGATGGCGATTCGCAAGAAATACGGTCCCACGAAGCCCCTTAAGGGGCTGAAGGTTATGGGCAGTCTGCACATGACCATCCAGACGGCGCTTTTGATCGAAACCCTGAAGGTTCTGGGCGCCGATCTTCGCTGGGCTTCCTGTAATATTTTTTCCACACAGGATCACGCCGCCGCGGCCATTGCCGCAGCGGGAACGGCTGCGGTCTACGCCTGGAAAGGCGAGACCCTCGAGGAATACTGGTGGTGTACGGAGCAGGCCCTCACCTGGCCCGACGGATCCGGCCCGGATTTGATCGTCGACGACGGCGGAGACGCAACCATGCTGATCCATCTGGGTGTCAAAATAGAAAAGAATCCCGGATTACTCGATGCAACACAGGAACACCGGGAAATGGCAGTCATTATGGAACGTCTGGGACAGGCTCGGAAAAGAAATCCTGAAAAATGGCAAAAGATCGCTGCCGGTATCCGGGGTGTCTCTGAGGAAACGACAACCGGCGTGCATCGTCTTTACCAGATGGCGTCCGCGGGAGAATTGCTGTTCCCCGCGATCAACGTCAATGATTCCGTTACAAAATCAAAATTCGACAACCTTTACGGTTGCCGGGAGTCTCTGGCCGACGGAATCAAAAGGGCGACGGATATCATGATTGCGGGGAAAATGGTCGTCGTTTGCGGGTACGGTGATGTGGGCAAAGGCTCCGCCCATTCCATGAAAAGTCTGGGCGCCAGGGTGATCGTGACCGAAATCGATCCGATCTGCGCCCTCCAGGCCGCCATGGAAGGATATCCGGTAAAAACACTGGAAGACGTTGTGGCGGAAGGGGACATTTTTATCTCGGCGACGGGATGCTGCGATGTCATCCGCGGAGAACATATGGAGCGGATGAAAGACGAGGCGATCGTCTGCAATATCGGTCATTTCGACAGTGAAATCGCCATGTATTACCTGGAGAACAACCCCAGGTGCCGGAAAGAGAACATCAAGCCCCAGGTGGACCGCTGGTACGTTGAATCGGGGCGCTCCATCCTCATTCTGGCCGAAGGCAGGCTGGTCAATTTGGGTTGTGCTACGGGCCATCCGAGCTTTGTCATGAGCAACAGTTTTACCAACCAGTGCCTGGCTCAGATCGATCTGGTTTCCAATGCCTACAAACCGGGTGTTTACCGGCTGAGTAAGGTGCTCGATGAGGAGGTTGCCAGACTTCACCTGGAACGTGTTGGGGCCAGTTTGACACAGCTTACCCAGAAGCAGGCCGATTATATCGGCGTGCCCCTGGCGGGACCTTACAAGCCGGATTATTATCGCTATTGATTGCGATAGAACATCGGTTTGCTTCTATGTTCTGATACGGCGGCTGAGAACCAGGGCCATGACCATGAAGACGGCATTTGCGACCCAGGCAGCCAGTAGAGGCGGAATGCTGCCGGATCGTCCCAAAGACACGGAAAAGGCATGGACGATCCAGTAGGAAAACCCGATGATAATGCCCAGACCAATGCTGCGGGCGACGCCGCCGCTCCGTTCCGCGTGCACGGAAAAAATCACGCCGATCGCCGTTAAAATCATCGTGACAAACGCAAAGGCCAATTTTGCGTGCAGGTCGGTCAGGTAAGCATTGACTTCGGTTCCTTCTTTAATCAGTTTATCGACGTACGTTTTTAATTCAAAGTAACCCATTTTATCCGGCGACTTCTGAACAGCCTCGAAATCAACCGGTGTTTCCCTAATCGGCAGGGGTATGCGCTCCTGCTTTTGAATGCTGGGCAGGCCGTCTGGGGAAAATGAGATGACCTGGACGTTCTGTCCCACCCAGCGGTTTTTTTCCCAGAAGGCCTTCTCGGCACTGATCTGCATCCGCAGCCGGAAATCTCGTGTCATGAAGTAAAGGGATACACCCTGGATTGTGCCCGTCTGCGGATTATAGAGGTTGAAATTGTAAATGCCGTCCATCCCCCGGTACCAGATCTGAGATTGCTTAAAACTTCCGCGGGCCTGCTGCTTCTTAATCTCCACATACTTGATATGATCGGACTTCTGATTGGCCATGGGGGTAACCCATTCACTGAAGAAAAAAAGGAAAAAGCTGATGATGACCGCAGACAGAAAAATAGGTGAAGCAATGCGGTAAAGGCTGATGCCGTTGGCCTTCATGGCGGTGATTTCGCTGTTCCGGGAAAATGTGCTGAGTGTGATCAGGGTAGCGATCATGACAGCGACCGGAAGGGTCAGGGACACAATCATGGGGATTTGATAGAAAATAAAAGAACCCATCTGGCTCAGGGAAGCGTTGTTATTCAGAAAGAGTTTCAGCCGTTCAAAGAAATCAATAATAATAAACAGCGTCACAAAAAGACTCATAATCATGCACAGGAACAGGAAAAATTCTTTCAGAATATAGCGATCAATGATTTTCATACATTCAAATTCAAGAAAGTTGTTTTATTGCTTCCGCAAATGGATATCAAAACCCAGTATGGTTTTATCCTGGGCGGATCTTATGCAAAGCCAGACGGCGGCGATGAAAAAGACGACTGTTGTGCCGCCGGCGCCTATCACCGGCTTAAGATGGCCCATTTCCACCAGGGCATCGCTCCCCAACTGCAGGAGATAATAGGCAAGAATGATAAAAAGCCCGATGACAAACCCTCGGGCTTTGGCCGAACGCTGCGGCCGGATGGCCAGCGGCAACCCCATGGCGGCGAAAATGATGCAGGAAAAGGGAATGGTAATTTTTTTATACAGTTCCGTCATCAATTCACCCAGTGCTTTTTGTTCCAGACCGCTTTTGCCGATCTCGGAAAGAAGCTCCTGAAAAGTCATTTCCCGCGTGTCCTTTTGAGGGGGGCCGGACAAGGAGGCGCCGATATCCAGATTGATGTCGTAGGTCTGAAAGATCATCTGGCGGTAGGTCGAACGATGCAGGTCCGTGTTGGAAGAAATGCCCGATTCCAGGCGCATATTCAAGGAAAGATTGTCCGGGTCGGAGATCAGGTAGGCCCTTTTGGCAAAGATTGTTGCCGGCTCCTGTCCGGGACGGCGGTCGGATATGATCACTCCTTCCAGATAATCTCCGCTTAGAGGTATATGGTCGGCATAGATCAGAACACCTTGGAAATCATCGTTGAAGACTTTTTCCTGGATGCCGACGCTGGCTTTTTGCTGCGCAATCGCAAACAGAAGATTTTTGGTCGCCGTATTCCCGGCGGGGACCAGGAGAAAAGACATGGCCGCCGTGGCCAGAAAAGTCAGACAGGCGAAAAACAGAACCGGAACATATAACTGGTATAGACTCACTCCGGAAGATTTCATAACCGTGATCTCGTTGTCGCTGGAAAGACGTCCCACGCCGATTAAAATGGAGATCAACAGAGAAATGGGGATCGTATAAACCAAGAGTGACGGCATTAAAAAGGCGATCAGTTGGGCGATATCGACGAACTGCACCCCCTTGTTGACCATCAGATCCATCAGCCGCAGGGTCTTTCCCATGAGCAGAACGAAAGTGAGAATCAAAAGGATCATGAAAAAGGGCAGGGAGATCTCTTTCAGAAGGTAGCGATACAGGATTTTATTCATGTGTTCTTATATCCAACCATTGTTATTGCGGGAAATATATGCGGCAAATGGTTTTTTGACAACCATAAACTGGTCTGACTAATGGTTTCCGCCGAGGAATGGTTTGCAAAAAACGGTGAAATGTGCAAGAAAAATCAAGCAGTCAGCGTAATTTGTCAAATGAATCTATTCAGACTTAATAAACTGGAGAACAACATGATCGATCTGCACACCCACACCATTTTCAGCGACGGCGAACTGATTCCATCGGAGCTGGTACGCAGGGCCGTCGATAAAGGTTATCAAGCCATTGCCATGACCGACCATGCCGACCTGTCGAATCTCGATTTTATCGTACCGCGGATGGTCAAGGTCTGCAAACAATTGGAAGAAGCCGGTGCAATCCGGGTCATGCCCGGGATTGAACTGACCCATGTGCCGCCGGCGCATATTGGCGAACTGGCGAAAGAAGCCCGGCGTCTCGGCGCGCAGATCATTGTGGTTCATGGGGAAACCATCGTGGAACCGGTAAAGGAAGGAACCAACCTGGCGGCAGTTGCCTCCGACATCGATATCCTGGCCCACCCGGGACTGGTTACGGATGAGGTGGCGATGCTGGCGGCGAAAAACGGAATCTGCTTCGAAGTATCCACCCGGAAAGGTCACAGCCTGACCAACGGGCATGTGGTCACGTGCGCCAGAAAACACGGCGTTCCCCTCGTGCTGAATACCGACTCCCATGCGCCGGGCGATCTGGTGACGAAAGGGTTTGCCCGTATGGTGGCAGCCGGGGCGGGTCTTGACGACGATGAGATCGACAGGATGTACCAGAACGCGGAGCAACTTGTCCGACGAAAACACATCTGAATACTGCGCCAAAGTGAATGAAGCATGCTTCAGTCGTGCTTCACGCAATCCATGAAGGGTCCGGCTTCTATTGCAAGAAACCGGACCCTTGCTTTTCATCAGCCTGAAAATTAAAAGGCCGCCTTAATCTGAAAGAATTATTCCCGGGGGCGGCCTTGACAGGGTATGGGGTGATAACTATATTAGCGAAGCGTTGGGCGCTCCGGCGCCCCAATAAACGAGGAAACGGGAACGACCATGGAAGATATGATCGTAAAAATATTCAAGGAAAGCTGCCATGTGAAGGAGGTTTTCATCAACGAAAATCTGTCGCGCCTGGTCAGTATTGTCGAAGTCATTAAAAAATGTCTCGAAAACGGCAATAAGATCCTCATCTTCGGCAACGGCGGGAGTTCGTCGGATTCGCAGCATCTGGCGGCGGAGTTTGTAAACCGTTTCCGGATTGAGCGACCGCCCTTGCCGGCCGTCTCTTTGGCGGCGGACAGTGCCGTGATCACGAGCATCGGAAACGACTACGATTTTTCCGAGATATTCAGCAAGCAGATCCGGGCGATCGGGCAACCGGGTGATGTGGCCTGGGGATTAAGCACCAGCGGGAAATCGCCCAATGTTATTAAGGGATTGGAAACAGCCAGAAAAAACGGTTTAATTACCGTCGGTTTTGCCGGCAAGGATGGGGGCGATATGGCCAGGATGTGTGATTACATCCTGACTGTGCCGTCAACCAGCACGGCGCGTATTCAGGAAGTCCACATCACGGCAGGGCATGTGATCTGCGAGATGGTCGATTTCAAGCTTTTCCAGCGGCCGGAAGTCAATTGAGAAAAACATGGCGAGGAGAAGATATCCACACATGACAAAGAAATTCAAAAAAGATGACGCCCAGGATCAGGTCGAAATCAGCAGCGACGCGGAAGAAGCGTTAAAATCGGAATCCCTGCTGGTCGGTGAGGAGGTTCTGGAGAGCATCATCCAGGAAAAAGAAAGAAAAGCGGCGGACAATTACGACAAATATCTGAGAGCGCTGGCCGACCTCGAGAATTTTAAGAAGAGAGCGGCGAGGGACAAGCAGGATACCATCAAATACGGCAACGAAAACCTGATTAAGGATCTATTGCCCTTGATTGATGGGATGGATCGTGCCCTGGCCTGTGCGGAAAACTCCGCCGATTTTGAGGCCTTCCGGGAAGGGCTCCGGATGCTTCAGGACCAGTTGTGTTGCTGTTTGCAGAAGCACGGTGTTCAGGCGATTGAAGCGGAGGGTCAGGCTTTCGATCCGAATATTCATGAAGCCCTCATGCAGGTGGAAAGCCCGGAGCATCAAGCCAATCAGGTTGTGACCCAACTGGAGAAAGGTTATCTGCTGAACGGAAGATTGATCCGACCGGCGAAGGTCTGTATCTGCAAGAAATAAAAAGGAATATATTCAAATAATCAGCGAGAGATTATGAAGGAGGAAAGAGAAAGATGGCAAAGATAATTGGTATCGATCTGGGGACAACCAACTCGTGTGTCGCCGTCATGGAAAGCGGCGATCCCATTGTGATAGCGAATCAGGAGGGCAATCGGACCACACCTTCCATGGTGGCTTTTACCGACAGCGGCGAACGGCTGGTGGGTCAGGTGGCAAAACGCCAGGCGATCACCAACTCGGAAAACACGGTTTACGCCATCAAGAGATTGATCGGAAGGAAATTCAGTTCCAAAGAAGTGCAGCACGATATTCCCATTTCACCCTATAAAATCACGGAGGCCGCAAACGGCGACGCCCAGATTACGGTTCGTGGCCGGAATTACAGCCCGGCGGAAATCTCTTCCATGGTCTTGACCAAGATGAGGCAGACGGCGGAAGACTACCTGGGAGAAAAGGTGCAGGATGTCGTTATTACCGTTCCGGCTTATTTTAACGACTCTCAGCGGCAGGCGACCAAGGACGCGGGCAAAATTGCCGGTTTGAATGTGTTGCGAATCATCAATGAGCCGACGGCGGCGGCATTAGCCTATGGTCTGGACAAGAAGAAAGACGAGAAGATCGCCGTCTTTGACCTGGGCGGTGGTACCTTCGATATTTCGATTCTGGAAATCGGTGACGGCGTGTTTGAAGTGAAGTCGACCAACGGCGATACCCACCTGGGTGGTGAGGATTTCGACCAGATCCTGATTGACTATCTGGCCACGGAATTCAAGAAAGATCAGGGAATCGATATCCGCGGCGATAAAATGGCCCTGCAGCGGTTGAAAGAAGCGGCCGAAAAGGCCAAGATGGAATTGTCCACGGCAATGGAAACGGACATCAATCTGCCGTTTATCACCGCCGACGCCTCCGGGCCCAAGCATATGAATATCAAGCTGACCCGCGCCAAGCTGGAGGCCCTGGTGGAAGAACTGATCGAAAAGCTGGAACCGCCCTGTCGCACGGCATTGAAGGATGCAAACCTGTCGCCGAAAGACATCGACGAAGTGATCCTCGTCGGCGGAATGACGAGAATGCCCCGGGTCCAGCAGAAGGTGAAGGAAATATTCGGCAAGGAACCCAATAGGGGTGTTAACCCCGACGAGGTCGTTGCCGTCGGCGCGGCGATTCAAGGCGGTGTCTTAAAGGGCGATGTCAAGGATGTGCTCCTGCTGGATGTCACACCCCTTTCTCTTGGTATTGAAACGCTGGGCGGCGTCATGACCAAACTGATTGAAAAGAATACGACCATTCCTTCCCGGAAGAGCCAGATCTTTTCCACCGCAGCGGACAACCAGCCGGCCGTCAGCATTCACGTGCTCCAGGGCGAACGGTCCATGGCTCAGGACAACCGGACTTTAGGCCGGTTCGAACTGGTCGGGATTCCCCCTGCGCCGCGCGGACTGCCGCAAATCGAAGTCACATTCGATATTGACGCCAACGGTATTGTGCATGTTTCCGCGAAGGACCTCGGAACGGGTAAGGAACAGAGCATCAAGATCACGGCCTCGAGTGGTTTGAATGACGCAGAGATCGAAAAACTCGTGAGGGAAGCGGAGGCGCATGCTGAGGATGACAAGAAACGCAAGGAATTGATCGAAGCGAGAAATCAGGCGGATTCTTTCATCTACAGCGTCGAAAAGAATGTCAAGGAATTCGGCGACAAGATCGACGCTGCGGAGAAAGCCAAGATTGAAGACGCCGTCGCCAAGCTGAAGAAGGCCATCGAAGGCGAAGATCTGCAGGCCATTCAGGCCGCGCAGGAGGAATTGACCAATGCCTCTCACAAGCTGGCCGAGGCCATGTATGCAAAGACAGCCCAGCAGCAGGGCGGAGCCGAAGCGCAGGGAAGCGCGGGCGGGGGTACCCAGGAAAGCGCCGGTCGTAAGGACGACGATGTGGTCGACGCCGATTTTGAAGATGTAAAATAATATATCAGAAAGACTTGGAAATACCCGGAAATCATTCCATTGACTTCCGGGTATTTCCATTTTATGGAGAAACGGACAGGCCTTTCGGTTTTTTTAAGTCCGGGCCTGAAGCAAAGCATAACGGGACGCAAATCAGTGATGAAGATCAAGGCAATCATTTTCACAATCAGTTTGGTCATTTTGTTTTCTTCCCCATGCGTCCGATCTGAGCATGTCGGTTTCGATAAGGTGGAAAAAAACGAAAACCGGTTTTCTCTGGGGACGATTCTTCCTCTGACTGGGCCATATGAAAAATACGGCGTTCGTGTACTCGAAAGCCTGATTCTGGCGGCGGGGTTTTTCGATGCGGAACGAGAATCGTTCTGCGAACTCCATATCGAGGACTCGCAGATGCATCCGGAAAAAGCCCGTGAAGGCCTGCTGAGATTGGCGGACCGGGATAACCTATTGGCAGTGATCGGTCCCCTTTCCAGTGAGGAGGCGTTCGCATCGGCTGAGGCGGCGCAACAACGGGGTATTCCTCTGATAACCCTCACGAAAAATGAAGAGGTTACGCAGGGCGGGGCTTATTGCTTCAGTGGTGTTCCCAGTGCGCAGAATCAATTGCGTCATCTGGCCTATTACGTACTGGACGAACTTGGAAAGAGTCGGATTGCCATTCTTTTCCCCAATGTGCCGTCCGGCCTTGACGCGGCGCAATTTTTCCGCAGCGAAATCAAAAAGCGGGGTGGAAAGGTCACCCACTTTATTCCTTATCAAGGGGATGATACCGACTTTTCTAAGGAAATCGCCGCTCTGGTTGGGGAAAAAAACGACCTGGATCATTACGGCGCCGATGCCAGAACGATGACTCACCGCATCGGCTTCGACGCGCTCTTTATTCCCGATACGGCCCTCCGTGTTTCGCAGATTGTCTCGCAGCTCTCCTTTTACAACGTTCGCGGATTTCAATTCCTTGGCAACAGCAGTTGGCAAGATCCGGATATTCTCATGAAGCACGGGGACCTGTTGAACGGCGCCATCTTTGTTGATGGCTATTTATCATATGGGATCAACAAGGAGACGGAAGCGTTCACCGATCATTTTTATACAGTGTATGGCCGGGAACCTGATGCTCTCGGGGCTTATGCCTATGACGCCGTGACGCTCATTTTGGACAAGATCCACAAAAAAGATGCATCCATTTCTCGGGAGCAGTTAAAAGCGGAACTGGCCGAAGTCAAGGCTTATCCCGGGGTCAGCGGGAGCATCACGATGACCCCGCAGCGGATTATGGATAGCGAACCTTTACTGATCATGTTAATGAACGGCGAACGCGTTCGCATCACTGAGCCTTAAATCTTTATTTCGGATACAAAACGAGGTTGTTTCAGGAGAAAAAAATAATTGCGAAAGCGATATCTATTAACCAACGATGACGGCATTTATGCCAAAGGTTTGATCACCCTGCACCGGGAGTTATCACAGGATGCGGATTGTCTCGTCGTAGCCCCCGAAGTGGAGCAAAGCGCTGTGGGCCACGCGATTACGCTTTTTCGGCCGATTATGGTGCGAACGGCGCGAAAAAACGGCAGTGAGATCGGCTATGCCGTCAAAGGAACGCCGGCCGATTGTGTAAAACTGGGCATCCGGGAACTTTCGGACCGACCGGTCGATCTGGTTGTGTCGGGTATCAACCTGGGGGCCAATGTGGGCGTCAATGTTATTTATTCCGGGACGGTATCTGCAGCCACGGAGGGGATCATCATGGGCGTGCCTGCCATGGCCATATCCCTCGATTCCCGCAAGGACGGCGATTTTGAATTTGCCGCCCGGTTTGCGCGCCGGCTGGCCCACCTGCTGGTGGATAAAAAACTCTTCGCCGGGATGGCCGTCAATGTCAACGTGCCCGCCCTGCCGGAAAAGGAGATCAAGGGCGTCGTCATCACCAAGCAGGGGAAAACGCGTTTCATGGAAAATTTCGAGAAAAGAGTCGATCCGCGGGATAATACCTATTACTGGCTGGCCGGCGACACGCGCATTTCGGATCATGAAGAGGAGGATTCCGACGCCTGCGCCCTGAGCCGGGGGATGATTACCATCACCCCGATCTATCATGATTTGACTTGCCATGAGGTCATCCACGAGATGCGTGAATCCAAAGCGACCAGGGACCTTTTTTCCGACCTGCTGCGGTAGGGTGAATAGGAAACAGTGAAAGAAAAGCGTCAAAAAAAGGCATCGACGAAAAGCGTCCGGGCCGCCCGAAGCACGGCATCCCTTCTGAATTCTCTTTCCGGTTTTTTGCAGCGGGTGATCCGTCTCCTTAAAACCGATCCCACGACGTATCTTATTTATATCCTGATCTATATTCCTACGGGTTTTGTGATGAACGGCCTGGGGCAATATTTCAAAATCGGGGAATATGCCTACTGGTGGCAGGTCCTGACATGCTACGGCCTTTATCTGATTCCGGCTTCGCTTTTAGTGAGACGCCGCAGTTACTTCGACCAGTACCTGTCCGGTTTGCTTATTATTGCCATTCTTGAATTACCAGCCTATTCCTTAGGTACATCCATCGCCCACGATCAGAGCATTCTCGACCGCTATCTTACCCCCCGCAATTACACCCTTTTCATGACCGTATTTTTCGCCGCATTCATTCCCCTGGGAAACTGGACTGCATCAAAAGTTCGCCGTTGGTCCGGAAAGTAATCAGGAAAACATCGGCCATGACCGACAGCCAATCATAACGGAAGAAGAGTTTTCTCATTGGGGGGATATTATGGTATGATGCATCCATCCTTCATTGAGACAGGACAGCCGTCGGGGGGGCGAATCGGCTTGACGTTTTTTTATCGACTGTCGCATGCCATGAAAAATAAAAACCGCCTAATCGTCGACTAAAATGGAATTAAAGCACATGCCTTATCAAAGAATCTTCCTCGCCGGATTTCTTTTTTTCTCTCAATCTGTGCATCCTCATCAGGTCTTTGCTTCTATTCTATGGTCTCGTCCGCTATCGATGGACTTTATTGGAAAAGGACGGCATCATTCTCACAATCAAGGAGGATGCTCTCAATGAACCCTACCCTCAGATCTGATTTTCTGCATATAGGTACCATTTTTGCTAATGATTCAAGCATGTCCTATCCAATCAGGCATTTCGGATGAAATTGAGGGATGGAAAATGAAAGAGAACGCGAAGAATAATGTGCTCGGTTACATAAAATATGTTTTGATCCTGAGTGTATTCATTGTAATCGGCTACACTCTTCTCTACATATCTTACGAAAACATCAAAATGCGAATGATTGGCAGTCTAAATGAAAGACAGTTGCTTCATGCACGTCAGGCTGCCCGAGGCATTGAAGCATTTATAATCGAGCAGAAATATCTTTTGGCGCAGATGGCTAAGGACAAACACATCATCAACTTGGGTGATCATGGAAAAGAGATGATGGAAGCCTATTATAAGGTTCAGTCAGGAGATATTATTGTAATTACAAGGATAGATGAACAGGGGAGAATTCTTTTTCCCATCCCTTACAATGCTAAACTAATTGGTAAGCCCACTGTACTCATGGCAGATTTCGAATCAGTAAAAAGGACAGGTAGGGTCTGGGTAAGCGAAGTTTTTATCAGCCTACGGGGCGTCAAATCGATCATGGTTCAGACTCCGGTGTTTGATGGCGAGCACTTTAAGGGCACCATAGCCGTGCTGCTTCCATTCGACACGATTGCCAAACGATATGTTGAACAAATACGAATCAGAGAAAACGGCTATGCCTGGGTGATCAGTAAGGAAGGGATCGAACTTTTTTGTCCAGTGCCGGGCCATGTCGGCAAATCCGTATTCAAAAATTGCCAAGAATTTCCAGATATTATTGCGATGGCACACAAAATGATAAAAGGCGAGCAAGGCGTCACAACATATAAATATAACCGTGTCAGGAGAGATACCGTCGACAAAACTATCAAGCATGCCGTCTATCTTCCCATTAATCTGGGAAATACATTTTGGTCAATTGTTGTGGCCACACCGGAAGACGAATACAT
>ENA-UPTA01005081-UPTA01005081.1-activated-sludge-metagenome-genome-assembly--contig:-NODE-5081-length-12260-cov-5.411471_pt1 | contig 12260 bp, 8 predicted proteins | sample MGYA00238184_ERZ773361 | MGnify/ENA primary metagenome ERZ773361 (study PRJEB29100, sample SAMN05720205) | activated sludge metagenome | isolation source: anaerobic digester from wastewater...
CTCGTGTTCTCCAGCACCGCCATTGCCGAGCTATACCGATTCGCTGGCTTGCGCTCGAGGGCTCGCCATAAGATGGGTCCAAGTGGAGTCGGAAGGTCATGAGCACGTGCACCCAAGTTGCCCTCAGATTGCCCTCAAGACGGACCCCGAGATGGTAAGAAACCGTGTGAGTATAGCAAACCAGCGAGAGAATCTGAGTCCTTGTCGTCCGAGGACTTGAAATATAAACTCAGACTCTGTGTAATCTTGCAGAAAGAGGGCAGATTGAATCCCGCCCTCTCCGTTCTTGATTCCCTGCAAGAATCGCCGACGTTTCTTGCTCTTTGCCACGTTGGCCCGGACCGCCTTGTTAGAGCCCTGAATCCCTTCTGAAAAAGGAGTTACCGCCCGCTCGACTTGAGAATGGTGATCGTCCCGTCGCAGACGAAGCTGCTGCCGCCGGTCAGCGTGCCGGTGACTTGGATGGGAAACTCGCCATAGCCCTCGGTGGCCGCAAGAAGGGCGGCCGGACTGAAATAGCACACGATCTTGCCCTGCGTGCTGGAGCCGTAGATCCGCATGTCGGTGGACTGCGCGCCGCCCGGCGTCAGGACGAGCGGCGTGTCCGTGATCTTCTCCATGCCATAGCCCTCGGGCAGGTGAATGATGGCTGTCAGCCGCTGCGCGGCCGCCGACCGGTCACGCCGGATGTAGGTCGGTCTCACAGACATCTGAGCCCGGACGGCCCCCGTGCAGACGGTAACGTCGGCGCGAGCCCGGCTGGGGGCCGCCTGCCTGCTGGTGACCGCGACCACGTTGCTGACGACCATCCTGGCCTCGACCATCTCGTTCACCTGGGCCACCAGCTCCAAACGCAGCTCGCCGCCGGCCGGCAGCAAGGGGTATACCCACGTGTACGCATGCGCCCTCGCATCGTAGGATCCGAACTCCTTGTCGCCCTCGGCGGATACGAAGGTCATCTCCTCCGGCAGCTCATCGACGACCGTCACCTGTGTGACCGCCGCATCTCGCAGGGGATTGCAGAGCTGGACGGCGTACGTGACTTTCTCGCCGGCCCCTACACACGGCCGGCCTCTGTCGTCCACTTCGCCGCTCGGGCTGACGACAGTCAGCTCCACCTCGACCGGTTCGTAGGCGACCGTCACAGATGCGTCTTTGCTTGCCTGCGGTGTCTGGTCGCTCCGGATCGAGGCGTGGTTCGTGAGGATCGCCCCGGTCGGAACATCCTTGGACAGGCGGGCGACCAGATCCACACAATCGGTCTGACCGGCCCTCAGGGACGCGTAGGTCCAGGTGAAGGTGTGCGTCGTACGGTCGTATCCGCCGAAGACGCCGTCGCCCGTCGCGTCGACAAATTCCATCTGCTCGGGCAGGACATCCACGATGACGACGTGGCTGACCATGTGGTCGTTATCCAGATTGTCGAAACAGATCCGGTAGGTGACCTCGTCGCCCGGGCCGGCGTACACGATGGAGCTGTCGCCGTCACCCGGCTCGGGAGAGACCACCGCCTTGCGAAGGTGCAGCGGATTGTAGGTGGCTTCGGTGGCGATGGCGCCGACCCCGATCGTCGAAGGCGGGGTCTTGTCGCTGTCGATGGTGACCCGGTTGGTAACGATCTGCCCGGGTGTCGTGCCCGGCTGCAACCGGCAGATCAATTCCAGACACGTCGTGGCGCCGGCCGTCATGGGCGGGTCGTCCCACGTGTATGTGTGCGCGGCGGCGTCGTATCGGCCGAACGTGCCGTTGCCCGTGGCCGTGACGAAGGCCAGTTCGGCGGGCAGCTTGTCCACGACGGTCACGTCGGTCACGTTGTAGCCCCCGTCATCGAAGCAGACGGAGTACGTTACCTCATCCCCGATGACGATGTAGTACAGGCCCTCGTCGTTGGGCTTGCCGCCCAGACCACTCGATACCGTGTTTTCCAGGTGCAGGGGGTTGAAACTGGTGTTGTGAATTGGAATGACCAAGCCCGTCGGGTTCCCGATGTCCTCGATGACCTGGAGCTGCCTGAGATTCGTATCGAAGACCATCAGGTCTCGGCCGCCCGGGCGGTTGTCCCGGCCGGTCGTCAGGTAGACGAATCCTGTGTCGGGATCGACGGCCAGCCCCATGACCCCGGCTTCCGGATCGACCAGCACCTCCTGCGTGGCGCCGGTGGGCAGCTTGTACCGGGTGAGATAGTAATTACGGAAGAAGCCGCCTCCGTAGTAAAGGCAGTCCCTCTGGGGATCCACCGCGATGCTCAGTGCGGCTCGGCTCGCGGGCAGCGTCTGCACCAGACTCCAATCCCAGGTGCTGTAGACGGCGATCCCCCGGCTCGTGTCGGCGACGTACAGCAAGTCGTTGTACTCGTCCAGGGCGATGCCGTAGGCCTGCGCGCCTCCGAGCGTGATCGGAGAGCCCAGTGCCTGAACCAACGTGCCGTTGGCAGGGTCCCATCTCGTCGGGTAGAGTATCCCGGCGCCGGCTTCTGCGCAGTAGAGGAGTCCTCTCTTGTGATCGTATTCGACTCCGGCCAGGTCGACGGCGTTCGCGATCGACAGGATGGCCCTCTGCTGGAGAGTCGCCGCGTCGGCCACGAGGACGCGTCCCGAGTTCTTGTAGGTGAAGAACAAGTGCCCGGAATCGGAATCCATGGCGATTCCCACCATGCCGGCGCCGATGAACGGAGCGCCGAATTCGGTCTGGTAACTCAGCCTTCCGTCGCCCCCGATATCGTAGACCTGGATGGGGAGATCCCCGTCGAAGTTGACGCTCTCGGCGATCACATACATCGACTTGGCCGTCGCAACGCCGGTCGCTGCCACAAGCAGCAGCAGGGCAAAAGCCGCCAGGCGCCTCGTCGAACGCCGACTCACGGGAAGTTGCCGGCGCCCGGCCGACCCGGTCCCATGTGCCTGTCTCAGGACCATTGTGTGGAATTCGGTCTTCATCATTGAGCCCTCCCAAGTGTTTGGCTGCACAATCACAACGTTTCGGACGATTCCATTTCCCGACGGCGCAACATCATGCGCCGGTCACAACCGCAGGTTGGTTTGCGATAGGTGTCCTTTCTTTCCGCGCCGTGCCCGACAGGTAGCTCAGGCACTTGTTCGAAATGCTATGGGAGGGACCGGCCCAGCCGGTGGCGGAGAAATCCTTTCATCACACCCCTCCATAGCCGTTTCCTGTATTGTAGCAGCCGCCGGCCCCCCTGTCAATGCGAGCGCCCGAATTCCGTGCCTTGACAGGGGGGCACGGGGCGACTATAGTGACCCCGTCGTATCCCGGTGCGGTCCGGTTGAGCGGGCCCCAGGGGGATGCGAGAGTCCTGCTTGGAGACCCTTTCATAGCTGCCGACCATGAGTGAAATGCGATACCCAACGTCGCCCCTTGACGAATCCAGCCGCAGTACGCTTGAGCCGGCGGCCGTGCGATACGCGTGCCTGCTGTGGAAGCACAAGCTTTTGATCGCCATGGTTTCGATGGTTCCGACGGCGGTCGTGGCCTTGGCATTGTCGCTATGGCCCCGCAAGTACACGGCCACGCTCGTCTATGAGCGTCCACTTGCCGAGAGCCGGTACAGCGTGTTGCTCCAGCGGTTCTATAGCCAGGAGAACCTCGACAAGATTGCGGACCGCCTCCGGGAACAGGGGCTGACCGATTATGCCCAGCGACTGGACAAGGCCCGGGTCCGGCAGTCCTTCGGCAGGCTGGTCCGGTTCGAGGTCTCGCCGATGTATCCCCGGCGGCTCCAGACCACCGATCCGGCCACCTCCACCCAGATCAGCGCGTTCCAGGCCAGGCTCCTGTTCGTTCAAGTGTTTGGGGACTCCGAGCCGGGGGTTCGAAAGTTCGCCACGATGGTGACGGCCAACATCGAGAGCGTCCTTCCCATCTACGAGATCCGAAATGATCTGAAGGAATCCATTCAGAAGTACAGGCTGCTCGCGGCGGAGATCGAAGACACCCGCTTTGCCCTCACACTCGATCTGGAGAAGGAGCGGAAGAAGCTGGAGAAACTCAAGGCTATCGACGCCGCCCCATCGGAGGCCGTACCCGACAGCATCGTGCTGCAATTCAACGACGTCCAGAACAGCCGGGAGTTCCTGCCCTTGTCCTATCAGGTTCGCGCGGTTCAGTCCAGGATCATCGACCTGCAGGAAACACTGGCCAACAATGCCAGGAAGTACGCATTCTACTTGCAGGTCCTGGATCTGGACGACCGGCTGTTGAGCCGGATTGAGGAGAGTGTGCTGACGTACTGTACCGCGGGACAATTCATGGACTTCCTCACGCAGCAACTGCAGGCCTGCGAGGAGGACGCCCTCTCGGACTATCTGAAGTCCACCCTCCGCAAGACGGAGAACCTGATGCTGGTGAATACGCGTGCCGGCGAGAAACCGGTCGTCTATCCCATGCGCAAGGGAGTTGTGAGGAACAGCGGCCTGGCGTTCGTTGTGTCCCTCATGGTGGCTCTGTTCGCGGCGGTTTTGGCCGAGTCCCGCCTCCGGCAGGGCAGTTCGCAGCCCGCCCCCTCGGGTTCTCGCCTGTCGCAGTGACGGAGAGGCAATCATCGATTGGGCGCCCGTCGCCCCGGTGCCGTGGATACGATGCTGAACACACTCAAAGCCACCTGGGGTCGCCATCGCCGGGTCATCGACAACTTCGTCGCGTTGTCCGTTGTCCAGTTCGCCAATTATCTGGCTCCGCTGATCCTGATTCCCTATCTCACCCGAGTCCTGGGGCTGTCCCGGTACGGTCTGGTCGAGCTGGCCCGAGCCATCAGCGTGTATTTCCTGATCCTGACGGACTATGGATTCAGCCTCTCCGCGACACGCGAGGCCTCCATCCACCGCGACGATCCGGGGAGGCTGTCCGAGGTATTCTCTTCGGTGATGCTCCTGAAACTGTTGCTTGTACTCCTGAGCGCCGGCACTCTCTCCGTGATCGTGTTCGCCGTGCCCCGGCTCCGGCCCGATTGGCCGATCTACTACCTTTCCTTCGCCAGCGTGATCGGCATGTGGCTGTTCCCTATGTGGCTGTTCCAGGGCCTCGAACGGATGAAACACATCGCCGTTCTGAACGTCGCGGCAAAGGCCCTCGTCATCGTGGCCACCCTCGTCTTCGTCCGGGACCCAAACGACTACCTCTACGTTCCCATGCTGAATTCGGCGGGGAGTCTCGTCATCGGGCTCGCCGGTTTGACCCTCGCCTGGCGGAGTCTTCCCATTCGTTTTCGTTGGCCCTCTGTCGGTGCGCTCAAACGCGAGTTCGTGAACGGATGGCACCTGTTCGTTTCCAGGATCGCGGCGTCCTTGTGCACGACGAGCAATGTGGTGGTTCTCGGCTTGTTCGCGGACAACGTCTCGGTGGCGTACTTCGCTGCCGGCGAGAAGATCGTCCGGGCGGCCGCCGACGGACTCCTGATTCCACTGTCGCAGGCGATCTTCCCGCATATCAGCCGGCTCGCCTCGCAGTCCAAGCAGAAGGGCCTGCGGTTTGCCGCCAAGGTGGCGGGACTGCTGAGCGTCATCACGCTGATGATCTCGGCGGGCCTGTTTCTCGGCGCTCCGTACATCGCCCGAGTGGCCCTCGACCGGGACTCCCAGGGCGGCGCCATGGTGATCCGCATTCTGTCGCTGCTCCCGTTCATTGTCGGGTTGAACAACATGTTCGGTGTGCAGATCATGGCGAACTTCGGGCTCAAGAAGCTCCTTGCGAGGATTCTGGTGGCGGCAGGCATTCTCAATATCTTCGTCGCCGCGCTGCTGGCGGCGTCCCTGAAGCACGTCGGGGCGGCGATTGCCTTGCTCACGACGGAGGTCTTCGTCACCATGGCGACCTGCGTCGCTCTGCGATACCACGGCCTGCACCTGGTCGGTGCGTTGAACAAGGACGTTGACAGCCAGGAGACCGTCGCATAGCATCGCGACTTCACGATCCGCTCATCATGTGCAATGACACGGCAACCAGGACGGAATCGAGAATGGGAACACAGGGGATAGCCGTTTTCGATGTCTGCGGCACCCTCACGAAGACGAACAACACGTCGGACTTCATCGGCTTCGTCCTCAGGAGGGACGGTTCGCTCAGATACGGCCTGTTCATTCTTCTGCGGATTCTCGGCGTGCTCTGCCGGTTTCCCGGCGTCCGTCGCTGCATCCGAGGGACCCGGCTTCGGGACTGCGAGATCGCCCTGTTGCGGGGATATCCCGTTGTTCGACTTCGGGAGATCGCCGGGCTATACGTGGATGCTCTATGTGCGAACGCTCTGTGGAACCAACGGATTGTGGAGGCGATGCAACAGGAAAGAGAGCGGGGGCAGGCGATCTTCCTGGTGTCTGCGGCCATTGATCCCCCCATCGCGGCAATCGCCGAGCGGTTCGAAGTCAAAGACTTCTTCTCCTCCGAACTTGAGGCCGCAGGGGGCGTCTGCACGGGCAGACTGAGGTCCGACCTGTTGGGTCGCAAGCACACCATCCTGGAGCAGGTCGCTACGGATGTGGAAGGCGGGGATTCCTCTGTGTACTCCGACAGTCCGGACGACGCGGCCTTCATGGCCCACTTCGCCAGGCGATACATGGTGCTGAATACGACCCGGGCGCACAGTGTGTGGCACGTCGAGCCGGGGCGATTCCATGCCTTCGTCAACTACGAGGTGCCCGCAAGCCGAGCGGACATCGACTCCATCAACGAGAGAACCGTGCGGTGGGCCTACATCCCGTCCTTGTATTATGTCCTGAGCCGGTTTCGTCGAAAGGGCCTGTTCAGTGTACTCTTTCGGGAGATCATCCCCGTCACGCTGGCCGGCTGCCTGTTCACGAGTCTCGGCGTGTGGTCGTTCGCCCTGATTCCGCTGTCCTTTCTGGTGTTCTATTCCATCTATGAGATCGGCGGGCTGGTCAACGACCTGCATGCGGAACGGGAGCCGCCCGATGTGGGGACACGGCGGATCTCGCCGGGAATTCGCATTCACGTCGGCTTGTTCGTCTCCATACGAATTGCCGTAGTTGCGCTGCTGCTCGCGTGGCTGTCCCCGGCGCCCCTCACGATCCTGGTCTATGCGGGGCTGCTGTGTCTGTGCCTGGCGGTCTATCTGCTCCACACCTCGCTCGCGGACCACCTGCGGGTGTTCACGGTCGTCCTTCTGAAATGGTGCAGAAGCTGTATTCCCCCGGCCATTCTGCTGTCGGGGGCGCCCTTCGCGACTTTGGCCTGGCTGTGCACGGTCTTCTTTCTCATGGACGGGCCCTGGAGGGTGTACTTATACTGCTACGGACGGGGACTGATTCGAGGACGAATACCGGTGTCGTACACGAGATGCGTGCCCGTGACGATCCTGTGCGGGCTGGGCGTCGTTATCTATCTTGTCACTGGATCGCCCCATTTGGCTGTAATTGGAGCATACTATGTCATGCTCGAGTGTGTGAGGGGAATCATAGCGATTCGATCGAAGAACAACCTGACGTGTAGGAACCTCGTTGATGTCGGACAAGCCGGCGGAGCTGATTCCACGTCTTCGCCAGATGTGTAGACAGGCGGGGGAAGGCACATGAGAAGACCCTTGCGCGTGATCGAATCGGTCCTGAATCCACTGGGTCTGTTTCTCCTCGTCTGGGGCGTCGCCGTGACCCTGTACGCAAGCGGAGTCCGCAACGGGGTATTCCCCTTGCCTGCGACGCTCACCGTCGTGTCGGTGCCCCTGAGCGTCATCGTATTCACAGTCGGATACCTCACCTGGACGCTGTTTCGCGGCCTGGATCGGGATCCGACGAGTCTCCCAAGCGACGCCGGGCGACCGCTTACCCGCCGTGCGGCAGCCCGTGCGCTGAATCTCATACTCGGCGTCGGTGGAATCGCTCTGTTGCTGGAGATGTACCGGCTGGATGCGATTGCCCGCCACTTCGATACGACCTGGTTTGAGCTGCTGACTCATCCCGACGTGTTTCGCGCCCGGCTGATGGCCTTCATCGGCGAGAACGTTTTCCAGGCGAGCGGCACCGTGATGCTGCTTTCCATTACGAACAGTCTGTTCTCGATCGGGTTCGTGCTGCTCGGCGTCTTTCTGCACCTCGATCAGTCCCGAAGGAAGTATGTCTATCTCGTCGCGTTTCTGGCGGTTTCGCTGGCCATCGGAATCATGCATCTGAGCCGCTACGAGACGACTTCGAACATCCTGTCCCTGCTGTTCGCCTATTGTCTGATGCGTTTGCAGGTCCGATCTATACCGGAGATGTCGGACCGGCCGGCTCGACACTTCAAATTCCACGTTTCCTACCTGAGGTTCCTGATTCCGCTCGCTGCCGTCGTGTTGTTGTTTGCCGCCATCGACGTCCTGCTTCGCAAGAGCGGCGAATACGACCAGCCGAACAGGCTTCGGGGTCTTGGGTTTCACTTCTACTGGTACATTGCTTCACCGCTGGCTGCCTTCAACGAGTTTGTGGCCACCTTCACGGGCGACTTCCAGTGGGGCCGGGGCACGTTTTTCCCGCTGTACAAGTGGCTCTGTCGTCTCCACCTGGCCCGCGAGGCGGAAGTGGCTGTCTACGGGGAGAGGGCCCTCCTGCCCTACATGGCCAACGTGTACACCTATCTGCGGCCCTTCTACGAGGATTTCGGCCTTCTGGGGGTCGCGATCTTCCCGTACCTGCTCGGGTGGGCGATCGCTGCAATCCGCGATCGGGCCCGTCGGTGCTTTCAGTTCCTGAACCTCTACATAGTCCTATTGTTGCTGGTCGTTTTCTCGTTCTACAACTACTCTCTCGTATCCAACCAGGCGTATCTCCAGATCGCCTTCGGCTTGGTCCTCTTTCGCTATCGCATTGACCTGAACGGGACGGCCGGTTATAAGAAGACGGCTGAATGGAATTGCACACGGGGGTCTGCCTGATGGCCGATACACGACAAAACACTTGGATGGCGAAGGTCAAGAGGACGTTCACTTCGGTTCTGCCGGTCTCGAAGCGACGGCGGGGCCGGTGCATCAACTGCGGCGCCTGCTGCAAGTTGCCGAACGTCTGCCCATTCCTCAAGACCAACGGCGACGGCAAGGGCTACTGCGGCATCTACCCGCTCCGTCCTCTGAACTGCCGCAAGTACCCCCGTACCGAATCCGAGCACATCACGAAGGACACCTGCGGTTTCACCTTCCAGTGATGATCCTGCGGATTCCCCCGCATCTGAATCCCGCGTTCTGTCGGGCGGGTCTTTCGCTTCTGACCGCTTCAAACCTCACGGCGGGTGGCAAGCCCGACCGCCGGCGGCCCTGTCACAAATTTCAGCACGAATCCGCGATTTCTCTGCATTCCGACCCTCACTTCGGTACAATAATATGGTTTGTGCCTTGTTAGGGACTATCTTGTCTATGAGTGATAAGCACCTGCAGAAAATCAACAGCCCGGCCGACCTCAAGACACTCTCGGTCGCCGAGTTGGACGAGCTGGCCGGAGAGATCCGGCAGTTCATATTGGGCTCGGTCAGCAAGACGGGCGGACACTTGGCCAGCAACCTGGGCGCCGTTGAGCTGACCTTGGCGCTGCACCATGTCTTCGACTTCCAGCGGGATAAGCTGCTGTGGGACGTCGGCCATCAGTGCTACACCCACAAGATCATCACGGGGCGCAAGGCGGGCTTCGAGCGGCTGCGGCGCGCGGATGGGATCAGCGGATTCCCGAATCCCGCCGAAAGCGAGCAGGATCAGTTCACGGTCGGCCACGCCGGCACGTCAATCGCGACCGCTATCGGCATGGCCTTGGGTGAGCAGTTGAAAGCCGCCAATTCGGCCTCCGCGACGGAGCCGGCGAGCCGGACGACGCCCCGAATCGTTGCCCTCGTCGGCGACGCCAGCATCGTCAATGGGGTTTCCTTCGAAGGGCTCAACAACCTCGGGCTCGTCAAGAGGCAGATGTTGATCGTTCTCAACGACAACAGCATGGCGATTGACGCGACGGTGGGGGCGGTGGCCAAGTACCTGTCCAAGGTCCGGTTGAGCCAGACGTATGAGGGGCTGCGTTCGACCACGAAGAACATTCTGGAGCACCTCCCCGGCATCGGCCGCAGCGTCGAGGAAACCATCGAGCGAATCAAGAAGAGTATCCGCATGGCCGTGCCGCCGAGCCAGTTGTTCGAGAGCCTGAACATTCCCTACTTCGGTCCGGTGGATGGCCACGACATCGAGTCCCTGGTCCGGCTTTTTAGAGCGTTGGGCCAGATCGATCACCCCGTCCTGCTGCACGTGCACACGAAAAAGGGCAAGGGCTTCCACCCGGCCGACAAGGGCCCGGCCCGGTTCCATTCCACGGGGCCGTTCAAGATCAACGACGACAACTCCGTCGAGTGTGCCGTCGGCGATCAGCACCCCAACTACACCGATGCTTTCGGCGAGTCGTTGACCGCCTTGGCGGAGCAGGACGAGCGGATCGTGGCCATCACATCCGCCATGTGCGACGGTACCGGCCTGCAGGAGTTCCGCAAGCGGTTCCCGGAGCGCTTCTACGATGTGGGAATCGCCGAGAGTGCGGCGGTGGATATCGCCGCCGGCCTGGCCAAGACCGGCATGAGGCCCGTCGTCTGCATCTACTCGACCTTCCTCCAGCGGGGTTTCGACCAGATCTTCCAGGAGGTGTCGCTGCAGAACCTGCCGGTGGTCTTCTGCGTGGACCGGGCCGGCATGGTGGGGGCCGACGGCGCGACGCACCACGGACTGATGGATATCGGGTATCTGCGAATGCTGCCGAACGTGGTCCTGACGGCTCCCGCCGATGCCGCTGAGATGAGGGAAGCCCTGCGATTCGCCACGACGCACAATCAGGCGGTCGTGATCCGTTACCCGAAGGACTCGGTTCCCACGAATCCGCTCGCGCAGACGGCCTCCGCGAAGCCCTTTGAACTGGGCAAGAGCGTCGTGGTCCGGCGGACGCCGCATTCGGCGCTGGTCATCGTCTCTTATGGGACCTTGCTGGTCGAGGCTGTCGAGGCGGCCGAAAGACTGGACTCGATGGGCATCGGTGCCGATGTGATCAACGCCAGGTTCGCCTCCCCAGTCGATGAGGGATTGCTGGATCTGCTGGTGGCGGGCAAGCGGCTCCTCACTATCGAAGACCACTATCTTTCCTGCGGGTTCGGGTCGGCCCTGCTGGAGCTGGCCGCGTCAAGGGGCTGCGAGCTGGGGCGCATTCGCGTCCTCGGCGCCCCGAGGCGTTTTTTCGGACATCATTCCCGCGCCGCCCAACTCATGGAGGCTGGCGTTACTGCCGATGAGATAGTCAAAACGGCCAAGGAGCTGGTCAGTGAGCGGCAAATCCGGTCAACTCGGCGTCCGACAGGGCAGATCGCTGCCCCGGTTGATCCTGTTCGGCGATCGTGAAAAGGGGCCCGTGGGCGAGGCCATGGAGGACTTCTCGGAGTTCTTCAAAGGCCGGGCCGAGGTTATCGCCATCTGCCACATCGACAAGTGTACGCCGAAGGTCCTCCGGGACTGTGACTTCGCGGTCGTCCTCGGTGGCGATGGCACCATCATCTCGGCCGCCCGGGATCTCAGCGAGGCCAAGGTTCCCGTAGTCGGCGTGAATCTGGGGAAACTCGGGTTTCTGGCCGAATTCAGTGTCGGCGAGTTCAAGGAGATGTATGCCGGCATCGTCTCGGGCAAGGCCGCCGTCGAGAGGCGGATGATGCTCGGGTGCCGGGTGTCGGAGAGGTCCGGTGAGGGCTGCGAGAAGTTCCGCTCCAAGGCCGTGAACGACGTTTTCGTTGCCGCGGGTCCGCCTTTCCGGGTGATCGAGCTGAAGATCGCCGTGGACGGCCAGCAGGTGGCCAGTTGCGTGACCGATGGGTTGATCGTCTCGACGCCCACCGGTTCAACGGCCTACAACCTGTCGGCCGGCGGGCCGATCCTCGATGGGTCGATGGAGGCGATGGTGATCACGCCGATTTGCCCGCACTCGCTGAGCTTTCGGCCCATTGTGATCGATGCAGCGAGCGTGGTCGAGGTCACGTTCTCGCGGATCAACGAAGGTACGACCGTCTCGATCGACGGACAGGCCTCGGCGGGCTTGGCCATCGACGACGTCGTGCAGATCGCGAGGGAGCAGAGCTCCTTCCTCGTGGTCAACAACCCGGTGCGGACGCGCTGGGACACGCTGGCCACGAAGCTCGGCTGGGCCAAACGGCCCAGGTATACGACCGAGTCGAGTTGATGCAGGCCGCCCCAGGATGGGGGAATCGCAGACGGATTGTGAACCTGCCTGAGAGAATATCGGTGTCTGTCCCCGCAAGTG
>ENA-UPTA01005089-UPTA01005089.1-activated-sludge-metagenome-genome-assembly--contig:-NODE-5089-length-12252-cov-5.931705_pt1 | contig 12252 bp, 7 predicted proteins | sample MGYA00238184_ERZ773361 | MGnify/ENA primary metagenome ERZ773361 (study PRJEB29100, sample SAMN05720205) | activated sludge metagenome | isolation source: anaerobic digester from wastewater...
GCTGGGACCACTTCACGTGCTCCGTCGGAGGCAGGGGCACGAACGTTTCCTGAACCTGAACCATGTAGTCTTCCACTTCACCGTCCGGGGCCAGACCGTAGCATTCCAGGCCGCGTGCCGTGCTGAAACGGAAGCGAGCGAACGTCCTGCCCGCCACGGCTCGGCCGGGCACATTGATCGTCACCGTGTTGGCCCCCGCGGCCAGCGACAGGTCGGTCGCAATCTGCTCGTCGGCATCGTCCCAGTCGCCGTCGGCGTTCCAGTCGATCCAGGCATTCAGATAACCGCGGGTGGAGGCCGTCACCTGGAGAGTCGCACGCTCCCCCGGGACCAGATCCGTGAGAAAAACGACACCGTCTTCATCGTCTGTATTCGCGACATCGTCGCCCGTGGCAGTGGCATTCGGTTGGCCGTCGCGTTCCCCATCCACGCCCCGGCCCAGGTACACATCGGACACGATACTGTGCCGGGCCCCGTTGCTGACGAGCCACGTCGGATAGGTCAGGTCCGGCGCATCGCCGAAGTCAAGGTCTTCCTGGACCGGTCCCACGAGAACGAACGCCAGATCCATCGGGTCGCGGTACGAGGGATGGGGCTCCGGGTAAACCAAGGGCAGCCAGCCCTGGTACGGATGGAACCAGACGGCGTTGTCTTCATACTGCAGCATCCGCCTGGTCGCCTTCCACGCAATCGCGTACTTGGTGTTCTTGTCCGGGAAATCCCGGATCTCAATCCAGTACGTCGTCCCGCGCGTCGTCTGGAACAGGTCGTCGTTCTCGTCCAGGCAGATGTTGTACTGCCAGGTACGGTCGTGGTCCCCCGCCTCGTAAACCCCGGCGTTCGGGTCGTACCAGGCTGCCGAGATGGTGTTGCTGACCTCGGTGAAATCGTATTTGTACGGGAGCACCTGTGTCTTCCAGAGCAATGCGCCCGGCCGGCTCCACGGCGTGATCGTGTCCGCCGGTCTATTGGCGTAGATGCTGATCTCGAACGTCAGCCCGTTGATGCTCGCCGTGGGCATCACGTTGTCCATGAAGGACGCCCAGAAATGAACCTCGGTGATGGGACCATTCTCGGTGGCCTGGAAGTCGTCGGCCAGCCGGGCCCCGGACAGACTGACACCGACCCCCGAACTCTGCATGTCGGGCAACTGAGCCCAGTGCATGACGTGGGGATCGCCTGCTTTCCACGTGCAGAAATCCAAAGCCGGTTTGACGTGGAGCAGGTAGTCCTCGGTTTCACCGTCCTCGAACGCACCATCGCCACTCCAATCCTTGGCGACGGGCCGCTCCGTGATTGAGAATCGAGCCCAGACGTAACCGCCGCGGGGCCCGATCGAGAAGCTCGAGGGGCTCAGGCCCGACAACGGCCCATCGTACCCGTACGGAACGGCGAAATTGACGAGAACGTGCTCGGGGATGTCCTGGTTGTCACATCGCGATGTACCGGCCCAGATCCCGTCGTGATTCCAGTCGAACAGCACGTTGACATAGGCCGCTTGCCTGTCGGAGCGGCTGTTGTGGACCCGGATATCGATGCTCGAACCCCAAATGGCGACCAGGCACGCATTCCCAATGGATTGCAGCCCGGTGAAGGACAGCGCCGACACGGCTTGGGAGCCGGGCGTGCCTCCAATCGTATAGGCCCGCGGCTGGATCAGGCCGGCATCGCCGTCCGTGTTGATGGTCTCGTCCGCGTTGTACTGATTCGGCGCGAAGGTCGGACATTGGCCCCCGTTGCCATCCGCCTCGAGGTCTACCTTGGCCCCCAAGTACATCTGCCCCTGGCTGGCGTGCTGGATCCAGGAGGCCGGACCCACGGTCACACAAGTCGGGAACATGCCGACAACCCCCTCATCCGGGTAGGCAATGACTCCCTCCGGGGCGTCGCCGAAATCGTAGTCGTAACCGCCCGCCGCCGAAATCCCGTCGTCTTCCGCGCCCCATGCGGCGCCCCACCCCACCAACAGGGCCACCAGGGCGACCGCAACCGCGCGTTTACTGAGCAATCTGTTCAGCCGGCTCATACTTTATCCTCCCAAAAGCGTCAATACCGAGGAATCGACTCACGCGGCCCTTGTCTCAAACAAAAAGGTACAGGCCCGAGACGAAAATCCCGTCACCACCTTTTGCGATGCTGCCACCGTGAAATCCACATGCGCCGCGTTTCCGATGGAAAACCGATCGTGACATTATCGGGCCACGCTCTGATGCGGCGCGGGTCGTCAAGGTATGCAAAGACGCGCTTGCCGCCCGCACCCGAACCGTAGCCGTCCGACATGGTTAAGTGCCACAGTGCGCGGCCGATGTAACGGTTTTGCCGGAGAATTCTTGCACTCAGCGGCGACGGGGCGGTAGAAGCGGGGCCGTGAATGCATCGCGGCCCCGCGATGTCCGTCCGCCTATCGCACTGCATTGAGCCAATCAGCGGCCAACGAGGCCAGATCCCAGGGGTCTGCGGTTACGCCGGCCTGGGGCCCGGCGTGTGCGCGCGTATCGAGTTCCAGGGGCATGAACGTGGTGAGCTGGAAGGCCATATCCAGCGTATCGGGCCAAGAAGCGCCGAACGCAGTGCCGGTTTCCCACCGAGCCCCGACGGTCGGCGGCCAGGATGCGGCCTCCCCGGCCGGCACAATCGTCCGGACAGAGGTGCCGATTGCGCCGGAGGCGGTCCTGCGGAACTTCCAGGCCCATATGTGTTCCGGCTCGTCGGATTCTGAAGCGTACAGAGCCGCGATGCTGAGCCAGTAGGTCCTTGATCCGGAATCGCTCTTCGCCTGGTCGATCTGGAACCATTGATCCTGCGACAACAGGTGACTGAACAAGAAACACGTCTGGCCGGGCTGGGACTTGTTGTCGGATGCCTCACTGCCCGCCACGGTCCATGCCCAATTCGTGCAGTAGGTTTCCCAGATCAAGGTGCCCGGGTGTGCAAACGCGTCGGAATCGAGCGTCCCGTCCGTCCAGATGCCGATGTAGAACGCCAGCGGCAGGTCGGACGGCAGATAGGGTTCGGTCCACCCGTCGAACACACCCCACCAGTGGATTCCCGTAATGGGGACATCGTCGACGGGCTCCCAGTCATCGGCCGCGAGCTCATGGAGGTGGAGCGATGAAGAGACGCTGCCAGCCTGGAAGACGCTCGCCCCCCCGCCCGTTGCAGCGGAGGGTGGCTGGCTCCACGCCAGGCGGGTAGCACCGGAGATCGCCTGGGAATCCTGGCTCTTGACGACCTGGATGCAGTAGTCCTCGACCTCGCCGTCGTCTGCAAGCCCGTAGCTGTCCAACAACCCACGCGTGTTGAAGCGAAACCTGGCGTATGTCCAGGCGGGGGTGGCGTCGGCCGGCACGGCGAACGTGAGCCTGTTCAGACCACGCGTCAAGAGCCGGTCCGTGAAGATGCGATCCTCGCCGTTGTCGAACCGCCCGTCATTGTCGAAATCGATCCATGCATTGAGATATCCGCTGACGGAGGCGATCACCTCGGCAGTCGCATCCTGACCGGCGTTGATCGTCGACGTGAAACTGACGCCATCCTCGTCCCCTTTGCTCACATCGTCTCCGGTAGCCGTCGTGTTCGGCTGGCCGTTCGACTCCCCGTCGACGCCGACGCCCAGGAAGACACCCGGCACAATCGTGTGCCTGGCCCCGTTGCTGGCCAGGATGGTCCGATATCCCTGATCCGGGGCGTCGCCAAAATCGGTGGCGAGCGCCGCGGCCGGCGTGCACTGCTCGCAGGAGCTGCCGGCGCCCAACCAGACCATGGGGCTCGCACACTCGGATTCATAGCTCTGGTAGCAGTATCCTGTTTCATAGTCGCAGCAGGCGCCCAGCCGCGATGGGTTGTCCACGCATTCATGAAACGCCCCGCGATACACATAGGCGTTGGTGCCCCTCAGCGTGATGCAGACCCACTCAGGGTTGTAATCCTGGACGGAATACGAGCGCTCGGTTTCAACACTGCCCGTGACAACGCTGTTCACCGTATAGATAAGGGATTCGGACATGTACAGCGACTCCTTGTCGGCTGTGGGCATGGCGTCCGGAGACGGGGGACCACCGGTGTTCAACCGCGACCACTCGGGGGTCGTCCAACCGAAATAGGCCACCAGGTAGGTCGGAAGCGCCGGATCGATCGCCTTGGTGTAGACGTGATAATACAGGTATCCCTTGCGTTGAGGATCGCACGGTCCGTTGTAGAACCACATCCGCCATGTGTCGGTCGCCGGATAGTGGTACCATCCGAGGCCGTGCCCGCTGCCTTCGACATAGCTGCCACTGCCATCCAATAGAAGGCGGTACCACACGCCGGAGAAACGACTCGGGTCCTCAATGTCATCCTGACCGAAGGCAGGCACGAGGCAGAACGCAAGAATGAGCACAGCACCACAGATGAGAGAACGGATACGTTGTGTCATACGGAGAATCCTTCATGTCCTGATAGTATCTCGGGACCGCAAGCACCAACGCGTGCGCGGTCATATATCCATCGGACGGTCCGAAGACCTCCTCCAAAAAAACCATACTCTGGTACTTGCGTACCCCCCGTCCATGCGGCCGAGCGGGGCCACAGCGATACGACCCCACCCATCCCTCGTCCGTACACTCTACTCCATTTCCACCGCCCGGTCCAGAAAAAAAGGACGGTCCCCGGGCTGTCGTCAGGAAACCGCCGTCAGCAAGTCCCCTGAAACCCTGTCGCCCGCGCGAACCCAGAGTCGCCCCTGTCGAGCCGGGCAAACCAGTTCCGATCGCAGGATGACGCGGTTACGGCCCCCTGCGGGGTTCGACGCCAAGCAGGTGACGCACGAAGAAGTCCATTCGCCGCCGGCTCGCGTAGGGGGTCTCCCCCACCCCGTGCCCCCCGCCCGGGACGACCAGAAGGTCGAAATCCTCGTCTGCTTCGACCAGGGCGTTGACCACCTGCATCGTCGAGGACGGATCGACGTTTCGATCCAGCTCGCCAACCGTCAGCAGCAGCTTGCCCCGGAGGTTGCGGGCCAGTGTGACGTTAGATTGCTCTCCGTACCAGGGACCGACCGGCCAACCCATCCACAGCTCGTTCCACCAGATCTTGTCCATGCGGTTGTCGTGGCAACCGCAGTCCGCGACGCCGACTCTGTAGAAATCGCCGTGCGTCAGGAGCGCCCCAAGGGCGTTCTGGCCCCCCGCAGAGCCGCCGTAGATGCCAACCCGGGTCAAGTCCATGTACGGATACTCCGCAGCCGCCGCCTGCATCCAGAGAATCCGGTCGGGGAACCCCGCATCGACGAGGTTTCTCCAGCACACGTCGTGGAACGCCTTCGAACGATAGGAGGTGCCCATCCCATCGATCTGCACGACGATGAACCCCAGCTCGGCGATGGCATGCTGGCGCAGGAACAGGCCGAACGCCTTGGGGACAAACGCCCCTTGTGGCCCTGCGTAGATCTCCTCGATCACCGGATAGGAGCAGTCGGGGTCGAAGTCGGACGGTCGGACGACAATTCCATGGATATCCGTCCTGCCGTCGCGGCCCTTGGCGACGAATCGCTCGGGCGGGCGCCAGCCCGTCCGCAAGAGGTCGGTCCAATCGGCCCGCTCCAGCCCACAGAGCAGACGCCCGTCGGCAGCATTCCGCAACTCGGTCACGGGCGGCTGATCGACGCGGGACCAACGATCCAGGAAACACTGGCGGTCCGGCGAGAAGGTCACATCGTGTGTCCCGTTGCCCGCAGTGAGCGTGACCAGATCCGAGCCGTCGAACTTGACCCGGCACAGGTGGACGTAGTACGGGTCCTGGTCGGGGCAAATCCCGCCGGCCCGAAACCAGATTTCGCGTTTTGCCTCGTCCACGTACTCGACGTCGCGAACAACCCACGGCCCTTTCGTAATCTGGTTCTTCACCTCGCCGGTCCCAGCATCGTACAGGTACAGATGATTCCAGCCGTCCCGCTCGGACATCCAGATGATCTCATGCGTCGCATCCACGAACCGGCTGAATTGCTTGCCGGCGTAGTCAATGAACGTGCCGCTGCGCTCATCCACGACGGCCCGGGCCCGCCCCGTGGCGGCGTCCACCGCGACGATCCGCAGCACCTGGTGACCGCGCTGGTTGTACAGGAACGTGAACCGGCTCGAATCGGGCGACCAGTGGTGATCCGAGATGCTCCACGGATTGCCGAACAGTTCGTCCGAGATGGGCACCTGCCGTTTCCCTGCTATGTCGAACAGGCGCGGTTTAGAGACGTCGATCCGGTCACCCGGCTTGAGATACTCCATATCGTGCAGTTTGGGCTGCAACTGGTCCTTGGGCGAAGATTCAATCAGATACACCTTGCGGCCGTCGCCTTCGCGGATCTTCAGCACAACGAGCTTCTGAGAATCGGGTGACCAGTGGAATTCCTCCGCATAGGCGTCCTCCTCCGTACCATCGTCGCTCAATGCGGCTTCTTCGCCCGAGGCCAGGTCCCGCAGCCAGACGTTGTGGTCCCTGATGAACACCTGCCATGCGCCGTCGGGGGACCGCCCTCTGGCCCTGGCGGGCGTCGGCTCCCGCTCATCGCCCGCCGGCCGGACCGTGTCCTCGTCGATCACGGCGTCGCCGGCCTCCTCCGTAGCCGTGAACACGCCCAGTACCGCGCCGGCCTTGTTGACGACCAGCCAGACGTGTCCGGCATACGTGTGCTGCCGATGCTGCCCGCCGGAATCGATGGCCGCATAGCGCCGCCGCTGCCCCTCCGCATCCACCCAGAACACATCGACGGGGCCATCCGTGCGATTGAGGAAGGTGATGGACGTCTCGGCGCCCGTCCAGCGGCTCGGTCGCACCCGCCGGCCCGCCCGCAATGAGGAGAGCTCTTGCCCATCCTGCGGGACCTCGTGAATCTCATAGGTATCCAAATCGCACTGCCATCGGCGTCCTTCACAGGTGAACGAGAGTTGCGGGGCCGAATCGTCGAAAGCGATTCGGTCAATGGGAAGCCGCACCGCGTCCGTCGTCTTGCCCAGCACCTTTCCGAGCGACGCTGCGAGCTTTTCATGATCGAATGCCTCACCCCGCGTCCCGGCCCGCGCGTCCACCACGATGAACTCGCGAGCGTTCTCTGCCAGATCGTTGCGATACCAGAACCGCGTGTTGTCGGCGAACCAGTGCGGCGTCACGCGATCCCGGAACACCTTGTTGGCCGTTGCGTCATGCAGGCCCATGGCCCGCTCGTAGTCCGACCGCGTGCCCTGGGCCTGGGCACCCTGCCGGGCGATGAACAACGTAAGAACAGAAACGATCACCCGGAACCGAAGGCACTCTCTCATGATCCCATCCACTCTCGAAGCCGAATCGCAGCGAGGCTGCCCCCGCGCAGCCACGCCGGCTGCCGGTGGCGCACAGAGTATCATCCCCACGACAATCCGGCAACCTGCTGTGAATGGGGGGATCAGAGACTGCCGGGGCGATCCAACCCCTCGATCCCCGAGCTGAGATAAGTATGGCCCGTGCGAGTGGCCCTCAGGGCGGAAACGAGCTCCTCCGCGCCGCCATCCTTGAGAACGTAGGCCCGGGCCCCGGCCTGCAGCATCCTGGCGGCATACGCCCCACTGTCGTGCACCGACAATCCGATCACGATCGTCTCGGGACACTGCCGGAGGATCTGGCGGGTGGCGTCGATGCCGTCGACGCACGGCATGATGACATCCATCACGACAACGTCGGGGTGAAGCTCCCGGGCCAATTGGATCGCGACATCTCCGTCCGGGGCCTCGCCCACCACGCGAACGCCCGACTCCGATTCCAGAACCTGCGTCAGACTGCGCCGCATCGCGGCGTGGTCATCTGCGATCAACACGCGCGTACTCACAATGATGGAGTCTACCGAAAAGAGTAGACGGGGGAACTGAGGGAATTCCCTAATCGCATGCCGCCCATGTATAATGCGGCGAGATTGGCTATCGATTGCCGGTGTACGGACGACCTTGGGAGGCTTCGAAGACGATGGATACAATCGACCTGGCGAAGACGCATTTCCGGCGGATCCTGTTCTGCACGGACTTCTCGGAGAATGCGGACTTCGCGTTCTCCTTCGCAGTGGACGCGGCGGAACGCCGGCCCGGCAGCGAGCTGTACCTGCTCCACGTCATCCCGGAATCGGACGCCCAGTTCTGGAAAAGCTATATCTACGAGGTCGAAGGCGTAGACAACAAGGCCAAGCAGGACATCGACGAGCGGATCGACCGCGACTACCGCCCCCGTCTGCCCGAGGGAATCGAGCTCAAAGTCGAGATCCGCGTGGGCAAGGACCACCAGCAGATCCTCGAATTCGCCCGCGAGCGGCAGATCGACCTGATCGTCCTCGGTCGCCACGGACACAGGGCCCTGGAGAAGGCCCTCTTCGGCGCCGTCACCGAGAAGGTCGTCTCGCGGGCCAGGTGCGCCGTCCTTGTCGTCCCCTTGAGCTACCGCGAGAAGCGTGATGAATCAGAGATCAAGAAACAAAATGAGAAATGAAGGAAACCATCGCGGCCTACCGGGACTCCGCTGTTCTGATTTTCGCTTCTTGCGCTTTGATCGTCCTTCGTTATTCCCCCAAGGGCAACAGCTCGATCTTGCGGAACTGCGTCGGGTGGCTCTCCGCCTGGACGGAGATGTAGCCCTCGCCGAGCAAGAGACCGGCGCCGGCGCTGAGCAGCCTCTTTGCGTCGCCATCGTGATCGTCAAGCTGTGGCTCGGAGTACTCGAGCACAACCTCGCCGTTGATGATGTGGCGAATGAGGCGACTGCCGTGGACCTCCACCTCGGCCGTCACCCACTGGTCGCCGTGATAGGTCTTGGAGGAGGAGTTGATGCAGTGCTGGGTGACAAGCTGGCCGTCCATGACGACGTTCGTGCCGGGCGTACACAGGTTGCCGGTGGAACGCTCGTTCGTCCCGTCGCCGCCGAGAAGCTGCACTTCGATACTGACGGGGAAGTTCTGGTCCCTGGTCATCGTTGCCGGAGACTGGCAGTAAAGCATGAGCCCGTTGTTGCGAAACGCCCAGCCGGGACCGCCGGGGACCTGTTCGCCGATGAACCGGTACTCCGCGCGCAGGCGGTAGTGCGAGAATGAGTCCTTGTAGAACAGGTGGCCGAACTCGCCGTTGAATTTCTCATACTGATCGTAGGACGCCGTCAGCAGGCCGTCCTGGACGCGGAACGTGTTCTTGTAGTTCTCGCCCAGCTCGTGCCCGGCGAACTTCGGCGTCCAGCCCGTAAGGTCTTTTCCGTCGAACAGGCTGATCCACCGGGCTTCGGGCTGGGTCTTCTGCCCCGTCGCGCAGCCCATCGGGGCCAGCGCAACCGCAGATACGACACACAAGACTCGCGCAACATCCGACAATCGATTCGTTCGTCGTTCCATCATGATCGGTCACTCCCACAGTTCGGGTTCTGTCATCCGCGAAGGAGCCGGGCGGCAGACTTCGCGAAATACGTCAGGATGATGTCGGCGCCGGCCCGCTTGATGGAGGTCAGGACCTCCATCATGGTGGCGTCGCGGTCGATCAGGCCGGCATTGGCGGCGGCGTTGAGCATCATGTACTCGCCGCTGACGTTGTAGGCCGCCAATGGACAATCGAACCGCTCGCGAGCCCGGCGGATCACGTCGAGATAGCTCAGGGCCGGCTTGACCATGACCATGTCCGCCCCCTCTTCGACATCCAATTCGATCTCGCGGAGCGCCTCGCGGGCGTTGGCCGGGTCCATCTGGTAGCTCTTGCGGTCCCCGAAGGCCGGGGCCGACTCGGCCGCGTCGCGGAACGGGCCGTAAAACGCCGACGCGAATTTGGCCGCGTAGGACAGGATCGCGACGTCCTGGAAGCCGTTCCGCTCAAGCGCTTCGCGAATCGCCCGAACGCGGCCGTCCATCATGTCCGAGGGCGCGACGATATCCGCGCCGGCCTGCGCATGTGACAGGGCCATCTTCGCCAGCAATTCGAGCGTGGGATCGTTGTCCACCTTGCGGTCGCGAATCACGCCACAGTGCCCCGTGCTGGTGTATTCGCAAAGGCACACGTCGGTAATGACCAGCAGGTCCGGGGTCCGCTTCTTGATCTCGTGAATCGCCTGCTGTACCGGGCCGGTCTCCGACCACGCCTCCGAGCCCCGCTCGTCCTTGGTCTCCGGCAGTCCGAACAGAAGCACGGCGGGAACACCCAGGGCGGCGACTTCTGCCGTCTCCTCGGCGATCCGATCCGGCGAATAATGAAAACAGCCCGTCATGGAGGCAATCGGCGTCTTGATCCCTTCGCCCGCGCGAATGAACAGGGGATAGACCAGATCGTCCACGCCCAGCGAGGTCTCGCGGACCATCCGCCGCAACGTGGCGTTGGTGCGAAGCCGTCGCATACGAATCTCAGGAAAACCCATGAAGCACGCTCCAGCAACAAACTCTGTCAACAAGCCCCATAACGTACCGCAGAGGTATCAAAGATCAAATATCAAACATCAAAATAGCGGAATCGCGGCCAGCCGCGATGACTTCCTCACTTCTGCATTCTGACATTGGCATCTTGATCTGCCAATCCGGGCCCCGCTCGGTAGTTGCCCACAACCTCGGAGGTGCGGAGATAGCGGTTGTACATTCGCAGGCGATGGATGGAACCGGCCAGACGGGGGGCGATAGAGAGCATGTCGTCGCCGTAGACATCGCGCAGGTTGGGACTGAAGCGGCCCCATCCGAACTGACGCGATTCGCCACCGTCGCAGAGGCGGCCGTCCACAATGAACGTGACGATCTTCGGACCGCCGTCGACATTGACCACGATGTGGTGTGGCCGACCCGTCTCCAACAGGCCCCGATCGCAGTCCCAGCGATTCTCCGTGGAGCCGTCGTTCATCACGAGCTCGACCGTGCCGTGATCGGTCATCTGCAGGCACACCCCCCGGCCGGCCTCGGTCCGATTGTCCAGAAGGACCTCGCCCGAAGAGATCGATTCGAAGGTGACCCACAGATCGATGGCAAATCCGCTGAGCAGGTCTTTCGCTCCATGGTCGGCCCTGCTTCCGTCGCGGGCGAGAAAGGCCGGCGGTCGCGGCGCACGAATTCTCGGCTGCATGGGACGCCCCTTACGTGGCAGATCCAGAATCAAATCCTCTGTCACGGCAGATCGGTTCTCCAACTGGCCCCAGAGCCCTTCGAGCAGGTCCCGCGGCACCGGATGCACACGAGCGATGTCCTTCTGGGTCTCCGTGAGAAAGAACTCGTTGGCGTCCTCGATCAGATCGGGATAGCTCATGCGAATGAATGGGTCATCATCGTACAGCACGATCTCGGGCTGGGACCACTGGATGATCTTACCCTCGGGGGAGTCGGCCTCGACACCGCCGCAGAGCCACGCGGGATTGCGGTCGTCGTAGGTTCGACCGCCGTGGTTGTGGAACCAGTAGAGGTACTTGCCGTTGCGGCACTTCCAGACAAAGTTGGCCGCCCGCGGATGCTTGATGAGCCGGCCATCGGCGTAGCGGGGATACTGCGGCGTACTCCAGGTGTGCCCGCCATCACGACTGTAGCCGCACGCGGGATGGCCATCAGAGGTGCGATAGACGCAGTAGAACGAGCCGTCACTGAGCACGGCGAAGCTCTGCTCTTCCGCGATGGGCCCGCCTCCGGCCGGCGAACGCAACCCGATATCACCGTCCGGCAGCGTCTCCCACGAGACCTTCTCCGGATCGTCTTCCGTGAGCAGATTGGGACTCTTGAGCACAACGCCCTCGGACCGGCCGATGAACCCGTAGCCGAATCGTCCCACCTTGTGCAAAGGGACGTAGGCTGCGCCGTCGTGGCTAAAAGGCTTGCCGACATTCCAGAAGAAGCGAACCTTGCCCGCGTAGGGATTCTCCCGGTCGATCTCGAATTCGCGCACGGGAATCGGCCACCGCTGCCGCGACCAAGTTCGGCCGTGATCGTCGCTGTATTTGAAGACAAAGTAACCCTGCGTATCGACACGGGTGCACCAACCGCCCCTGTACGGCAGAAAGTCGGCTTTGACCTGTCGCAGGTTATCCGTGTTGTGATTGTAGAAGACATAGATTCGGCCGCTCGGGACCTTGAGGGCGACCGCGTAGGATGCCTCCGGGCCGTCGGCCGGCTCGACATCCACGGGCTCGGACCAGGTCCGGCCTCGGTCCGTGCTTCGGAGGCTGACCACGTGCTGACCCTGCTGCCCTTCCCGGCCGGAACCGGTCGTGAGAACGCAGAGCCAGGCCCCATCGTCCGTCTGCACCACATAAGGCTGGTCGGCG
>ENA-UPTA01005090-UPTA01005090.1-activated-sludge-metagenome-genome-assembly--contig:-NODE-5090-length-12249-cov-6.445957_pt1 | contig 12249 bp, 14 predicted proteins | sample MGYA00238184_ERZ773361 | MGnify/ENA primary metagenome ERZ773361 (study PRJEB29100, sample SAMN05720205) | activated sludge metagenome | isolation source: anaerobic digester from wastewater...
CCTCCTCTCGGGCCTGGTCTAACTCTTCCTGGGTAATAAAGCCAAGGAACTCCATTCGGTTTAGGGCATGTTGTTGGCGCGCCACTAACTTTTCTAAGTTTCCACTGTAAGGGGAAAGAGCGCTTGGCGCTTGAATTAAAGCAGCCAAAGTAGCCGACTCTCCCAGGGTTAATTGGGCAGCTGGTTTATTAAAGAAGCCCTGGCTGGCCGACTCAATTCCATAGAAGTTAGAGCCGAAAGGAACCTGGTTTAAATACCACTCTAATATTTCATCTTTAGAATACTGGCGCTCCAACTCAAGAGTTAAAAGAACCTCTCTGATTTTTCTTTCAGTTGTTTTTTCAGTGGTCAGGAAGTGAGACCGGATGAGCTGCTGAGAAATAGTCGAGGCGCCTTCAGCTGGCCGCCGGAGTTTTAAATCAGTCAAAACAGCTCGCATAATACCGCGGGCGTCAACTCCCCGGTGCTCGTAAAATCGAGCATCCTCAAGAGCGATAACGGCCTGCTGAGCATATTCAGATATCTCTTCCAGCGGAACAACTAAACGGTTTTCCTCTCCAAAGACATTGTAAAGTAAAATTTCGCCGTCACGATCATAAATTCGAGTTGGTTGAGCGGCCGTGGTTCGGACAAATTTATCGGGTCGAGGAAAGTCATGAGTATAATAAAGAAAAAGAGCCAGGGCTAAAACAACTCCCGCTAAGAGAAGTATCAAGATAATCTGAATAAAAACGGACACCAGTCTTAAAAAAAGAGACTTCTTTTTCTTTGTCTTATTTTTTTTCATTTCTTATTCTTCCAGTCAACAGGATCAAGTAGTTTGTTTTTAATCAGATAACAGGCGGCGGCCCCCAGGGCGTCGGTGGCATGATGAGAATAATGATTTTCCTTTAGAGAGAATAACTGCTGGACGGCCAGCCTCATCTCTTCTTTATCGGCCCGGCCCCATCCGGTGACGGCCAATTTAATCTCTAGGGGGCTGAACTCATAGATCGGCAGTTTGTGTTTTTCTGCTGCCAATAAAACAACACCCTTCATCTGACTGACGGCTAAAGCGGAGCGGCGGTTTTGGAAGAAAAAGATGCTTTCAATCGTTAAAACATCAGGTTGATATTGGCGAATAATACGGCGAGTTTCTTTTTCCATTATCAGAAGGCGGTAGGGGTCTTCTCGGTCTGACGCAGTTTCGATTAACCCGCAGTCAACTATTTTGGGCCGCTGGCGCTGGCAGGAAATTAAACCATAGCCTGTTTCAGCTGTTCCGGGATCGATACCGAGAACAATCATAGTTCGGCATTAAGATATACTTCTTGTACGTCGTCGTGATCGCTTAAAGCTTCTAAAAGACGGTTTAACTTTTGCTGGTTGGCTTCATCTAACTGGAGGTTTTTTTGGGGCCGCCAAATTAAAGAATGTTCTTTAAGCGACAAGCCTGCTTCTTCTAGATGCTTCTTTGATTTTTCTAATTCTTCGGGCTTAACGTAGACAATTAAATATTCTTCATCCCATTCAACATCGGTCGCTCCAGCCTCAATGGCTTTTAATTCTAAGTCTGATTTATTTTCTGATGAAGGCGAAACAATTAATTGTCCGGTTTGGACAAAAAGCCATCGAACTGAACCAGACTCAGCCATCTTTCCACCGTATTTGTTTAAAATACCCCGAACTTCTTCTAGGGTTCGGTTTTTATTATTAGTAATTCCATCTATTAATAGGGCTGTTTGGCCAGGACCAAAAGCTTCGTAGTTTACCTTAAACCACTCTTCTCGGTCAGCCCCTAGCCCAGCGCCTCGTTGGATCGCCCGTTCGATGTTTTTATTAGGCATATTAGCCGAGCGGGCCTTGTCAATAGCGTTGCGGAGCTCAAAGTTTGTCTCCGGATCGGGGCCTCCTTCCCGGGCAGCGATAGATAATAAGCGAGTCATGCGTGAAAAAACGGCCCCTCTTTTTTTATCTTGAGACTCTTTACGGTGTTTAATAGTTGACCAATGAGAATGTCCACTCATGATTGTTTTAATTTTTTTTGATAATAAACATTGAAAATCTTTACAGAAGATAAGCTTACCGCAACAGCGGCCAGAATCAAGCCAAACCAGGAAGAGCTTTGCCGGCGCAAGGGGGCAGGTTCTACCACTGAAGAGGCCTGCGCCGATGCCGGCCGTTCCGTCAGGTAAAAATCATCATAGTTTGACTGGCTGTCTTGGTATTTTTCATTAACTAATTTTCTTTTGATCTGTTGATGCGGCTCGGGATTCGGCAGGCGGAGCCGACCTTCTTGATATTGATTGTTTCCCTGTCCCCAGGCTAGGGCACTAATTACTTCGCCCTCGGGGCTGATTAAGGCAATGCTGTTGTTGACAGACAGGGTGGCCGCGCTAGATAGATCAGCTTCTAGTTTTTCAGCAAAACCTTCTTGGGAATTAGCCCAGGTTAAACAATCCTGAGGGCCAATAAGGGTGCCTTTGGGAAAAAGACGCAGAGAGTAGTCTTTGCCAGTAGAGCTCTTTTTTCTTAATCGATAGCCACTGACATCAATTTCTCGATCCAGGTCATTATATATTCTAACATAATCATGGTTGGCTTGATCACCAGCAATTTGAACCTCAACAATTATTAAAGCCGAAGCTGGCCGGGCCACCAGCAACAACAATAAAACAAGAAGACTAACTCTCTTCATTAATCTGAACCTTGGTTGTTGCTCGATGTACTTCATCCAAGGTTGAGATATGGTTAACTACTCGAACCAAACCATCATAATACATAGGAACCATACCCTTTTCAATGGCCCTTTTTCTTAGGGCGGGAATGCTGGGTGATTGCTGGATTAATTCTTCCATTTCGTCGTCCACAAAGAAAGCTTCAAAAATTCCAATTCTTCCCCGATATCCAGTGAAGTTGCAGGAGCGGCAGCCTTCGGGATTGGCATAAAATATCTTAGTGTCTTTATTAAAATCAGGCACTTTGACTGTTGAGGGCAGGGCGGCCAGTCCATCCTTGATCTCTTTGAAGTCCTGTTCGTTTGGTTTTCCCAATTGTCCGCACTCCAGGCAAACTCGTCGAATTAAACGCTGAGCAATGGCGACATTCAGGGCGGGAGCAATGTTATGAGGCTTCTCTCCCAGGGCTTCTATTCGAGCAACCGTTCCGGCCGCATCATTAGTATGAACAGTGCTAAATACTAAATGGCCGGTCATAGAAGCTTGGAGGGCAATGTGGGCCGTTTCATAATCTCGAATCTCGCCGACCAGAATTACATCTGGATCTTGGCGGACGATAGCCGCCAGCCCCTTTGCAAAGTCATAACCTTGCTGGGGATTAACCTGGGTCTGAGAAACTCCCGGTAGCTGATATTCGATCGGGTCTTCAATGGTGATGATCTTAATCTCAGGATGATTAATCTTTTTAAGAAAAGCGTAAAGAGTCGTTGTTTTTCCAGATCCGGTCGGACCGGTCAAGATAATCATGCCATTTGGCTTTTTTAACTCTTTCAGAACGTCCTGATGCAGGTCGGGGCGGAGGCCCAATCCCTCAATGTCTAATAAGGCAACCGGATCGAGGATTCTCATCACAATTGTTTCGCCATAACTGGAAGGAAGGACCGAGGTCCTTATCTCAATTTCCCGGCCCTCCTTCTCAAAATCAATGCCGAACCTTCCGTCTTGAGCCTTTTTGCTGATGTTTAATTTTAACTTAGCTAAAAACTTAATTCGGGAAACGATCTGTCGATATAACTTTAAGGGCAATAAGTCAACCGTCTGCAAAATACCGTCAATTCTTAATCGGAGGCGGGCCTTTTCTGCCTCAGGCTCAAGGTGAACGTCGGAAGAGCCCAGGGTAATTGCGCCGCCCATAATAATGTCAACTAGGCGAGATATGCTTTCCTCGGAGTTGTAGCGGATTAGCCTTTTCAGGTCGCGAATACTATACAAACGAGGCAAGATTTCATCAGAAACCTGAGGATCAATTTTGACGTTGCGCTCAATGTCTTTATCGTCCATTATAAAGAGAGAAGATAATTAGTTAATTGTTTCTTGATGATACTTAAGTCTGGCTGATTAACGGTAAACAGCCCTCGGCTTTCTTGATATTGGCCGGGGTAGAGATAGGATAGCTGCTTCAGCCGGTCTTTTTCATCAAGATAAACAATTCCTTGGGTCAGGCTTCTTTTGGGCTGCCAAAGAACGATTAAGTTTTTTAGATCAAGCAGGCGGGACCTCAGCTCTTCGATTAAAAAAATTATATCATTAGAATATAGGCCTTGGTTTTCCCAATAGGGCAAACCTAAAACAGCCAGGTTTTTAGCCGGATAAAATTCCAATTTACGAATAGATCTTTCAAGCAGCGAAAGCTGTTCAATATCTTCGGTGGTGCAGGGGTTGGGAATATATGAGAGGGCTTCTTGGTTGACTAGCTCAGCTATCCACTGGCAGGAGTTATTTGAAAATTCCTGCGGGGAGGTGTAGAGCTTTAGCCCTTTTAAGAGATAGGCGCTCACTCGCTGATCGATTAAATTTTCATCAATCGCCTTGATGGCATTAGCCACTATTTCCGCCAAGGGCTTCCCTGGATTGATTAAGTTAACCTGGCCAAAGGTCTCGTTTTCCCGATGATTATCTATATTGACAACAGCCGCCCGGTCTGATCTTTGGCGAAACTGTGGATGGACTATCTGTTTGCTACTGGAAAAACCCAGGCAGATAAATAGATCGGGTTCGTTTTTAAAGGGCTCGAAAGCAATAGCCACGTCCTCGGCCCGGACAGAATCATTATGAGCGTTAATGTGGAGGTAAACCCGCCCATTGTTTTTATTGTATCTTATCTGGGAAATTTTATCAGCCGAAGGACGATTAATAATTATTGTCGGCTTGTCTCGCCATGATTGAGCCTCTTCTAGGCCGATTATTGAAGGTGGCAGAGATTCAAGTAATAAACTTGTTTTTCGGTTTAAATTATCTAAACTGAAGAGTAGAGCTAAAGCGGAAAACAAAGATTCGCCCCTCGTTTCTAGCGAAGGGACTAGGGCGATCTCTCGGCTGTTTTCAATCAGTCTTTTAAATTCTGAAAGTTGACGTAAATCCATTTCTCTTGTTTCGTTAATTTATCCCATTTTTAGCCAATCGTCAATTATAATTATGTTATTAACCACTCAAAGCCCCGAGGAGACCGAGGCAATAGGGCAGAAACTGGCTAGTTGGTGTCTGAATCGGCCCGAAAAGGAAAAGCGGGCCATAGTTTTGAATTTAGAAGGCGACCTAGGCGGCGGGAAAACAACCTTTGTTCGAGGGCTGGCCCGGGGGCTGGGAATTAGTCATCCTATCACCAGCCCGACTTTTGTTTTGTCCCGAAGGTATCCAGTTAAAGCCGGTAATCTTAAAAACTTCTATCACCTGGACTTCTATCGCCTGGCAAAGGAAGACGATCGGTTTTTAGATCAGATTAACTTCAGGCAGATAATCAATTGCTCAGAAAATATTGTCGCGATTGAATGGAGCGAGCGCCTGGGCCGCCTTCGTCCGTCTGGATTGATTCTCTGTTTTGTTTTCAAAAGCGAGCATCAGCGAGAAATTACTTTAAAAGGGGAAACTGACCTCTTAAACCAGGTCAAGGCTTATCTTTATGGAAAATCAGCTTGATTTAAATTTTGGCCAAGCCAGCCTGGCGGTAGTTGACGGCAATGCCGTTATTCACCGGGCTTTTCACGCTTTGCCGCCTCTAACAAACAAACAAAACCAGCCAGTGGGAGCAGTGTACGGGTTTTTTCGGGTTCTTTTTAAGATTATTCGGGAGTACCAGCCGACTCACTTAGCGGTGGCCTTTGACTCGCCCGGGCCGACTTTTCGCCACCAGGCTTTTCCGGAATATAAGGCAACCAGGATTAAAGCTCCGAAAGAGCTTTATCAGCAGATTCCGGTAATTAAAAAAATTCTTAAATCAATGCAAGTTCCAGTTCTAGAAAAAGAGGGACTAGAGGCGGACGACTTAATCGGTTCCTTAGTTAAAGGGGTCGACAGCCAGGTCGGCAAGCTCATCGTCAGCGGGGACTCTGATCTGCTTCAATTGGTTGATAAAAACACTAAAGTGGCTCTCTTGCGACAAGGGGTCAGCCAGTATCAAGTTTTGGGTTTGTCCGAGGTTAAAGACAAATATCAGGGGCTTGCGCCAGAGCAACTGATTGAGCTAAAGGGGTTGAAAGGTGATTCTTCGGACAATATTCCCGGGGTTCCTGGGGTGGGTGATAAAACTGGTCGAGGGCTCATTAAACGCTTTGGCTCGCTGGAAGATATTTATCGTCACCTGGAAGAGATTCCTCTGGGCCTCAGGAAAAAGCTGACTGAAAATAAGGAACAGGCTTTTCTGAGTCGCGATTTGGGCCGCATAAAAAACGACGCTCCTGTGCCTTTAGAATTAGAAAAATATCGAATAAAAAGCTATAATAAAAAAGAAGCCATTAAATTATTAGATCAAATGGGCCTGAAAGTTCTGGCTCGAGATTTAAGCAGAACATGAAGAATATCTTTGCCTCGGAATTAGTTCGGGATAGAGAATTTCAGAAATTTTTAGGGAAAGAAAAGTTTTCTTTCATCAACTTCTTTTTTATTTACATCGGAGCTTTAGTTACCTGTTTTCTTCTGAGCACATATCTTGATGTTCTTAAGTTTTCTCCTCTGTTCAGCTTTGGAAATCTGCTGTTGTTCTGGGCAGCTTGGCTAGTGATTAACTTCCCCCTAGCCTATCGTCCCGGATTTGAACGCTTGGTGCTTTGGACGAATAACCTATTTTTAACCTTTCTCTTTTTCTACTTAGTTTTTCTTTCTCCAGCCGAATGGGTATTAATTCTTCTGCCTTACTTGGTTTTTGGCCTGCTTTTGATTAACTTTATTCAAGCCAACTTTTTTCCTGTTGCTGACTCACTGGCCTCGGCCTTTATCGGCTTAATCGGGCTTATTTATTTCTATTTTAATCACCAGATTATCTTTCAAGCCGACCCTTCAGCTCTGTTGGTTTTTCTGTTCATGATTATTCTCTCTCTGGTTGGGACGGCCTTTTTCATTTGGAACAGCGTTCGCACTCAAAAGTTCCTTTATAAAACATATCTTCAAGGGCGAGAGCTTAAAGAAACGGCGGTTGTTTTAGAGATCAGAATTAAGGCCAAGACTCGGGAGCTACAGGAACAAGCCGAGCTGTTGCGCCAAGAGAATCGGCTAAAAACAGAAGCGCTCCGAAAAAGAATCGAAGAGCTGGAAAGATTTCGGCGGATGGTTGTCGGTCGAGAGCTGAAGATGGTTCAACTGAAAGAAGAATTAGCGCAACAAAAAGAGGCTCTGGAAAAATTAAAGAAGCAAAAGGATGGAGAGTAAAGAGCTTGCCACCCAGGCCGAGAAGAGGATATTAATTAAGAGAATTGAGCAACAGACCAGGTTAAGACAGCTTTTCCTGCCGGTATTTTCGTTGATACTGCTTATTTTGTTGATGTTGGGCCGGGAGACCAACTCCATGCTGTTAATTGCTCTTTGCGCTGGGTTTATTATTTTTTCTTTTCTGCTGTTCTTTCTGGCGGCCCGCTTTGTTCGGACAACGAAGTCGATTTCGCTGGAACAAATTAGGCACATTCTCTCGGGAATATTTGTTTTAGAGGTTTTGACAATCTGGTTGACCTTCTACCTTTTTGCTCCGATGGCCGCCGCCTACCAGATCCCCCTGTCCTACCTGGCTATCATCTGTTACGTCTTTTATATTATTCTCATTGCGCCCTTCTTCCGAGAAGACAATGTTTATCAAAACTTCTTTTATGCTCTGATTTGGTTCGCTTTGGCGATATTGATTTTCCTTAGTAGCAACTGCCGTTTTCTATTTGACTTTGGAGATAACGTCTGTTTTAGCGAACCAATGACGGAAGGCTTCTTATTGGTTGTTTCGGGATTAGTGATCTTTATGGTTCAATTTGCTGTCAACCATTTTCAGGAACAGACAAATTGGGTTTCGGACCAGCTAAGAAAAATTAATCGAGTTCTGCAAGACAAACTTAAAGAAGAAGGGTATCAGGTAGCTCGCCTCCGGCAGGAACAAAATGCTCTTAAGGCTGAAAATACTCAAAAGCTCAGAGAAAAAGAGCGTCAGATTAAAGAGCTAAACCAAAAACTCAAGCAGCGGCTGGAAACAGTGGAAATTTCGGATAAAGACGAGGAAGTTTCTCAAATGAAAGAGACAACAGAAGCTCTGTTAAATATTTTAGAAGACACGGAAGAGGCTCGCCAGCGGGCCGAAGAAGAGAGAGAAAAAACCCTGACGATCATTAATAACTTTGTTGACGCTCTTTTGGTGGTTAATCGCCATGGCTTAGTTGAAATGATTAATACTCGGGCCCGAGAAATATTTGGGTTTAAAGAGTCAGACCAGGGGCGGTCATTGCTTGAGCTGGGCGAAAACTCAAATCTGAAACCGGCTCTGCCACATATTCTCGATGGCCACCACTTGAGAATGGTTAAAAGGGCCGGCTTTGAATTAAAAGAAGGCGTCTTTTTTGAAGTTTCAACGGTGCCGATGTCGAGCTCTAATGAAGGTAGTGATTATCTGGTGGTTTTTCATGACGTTTCTCGAGAAAAACTGGTTCAGCGTATGAAGACAGAATTTGTCTCAATTGCTGCTCATCAGCTCAGGACGCCACTTTCGGCGATTAAATGGAGCCTGAATATGTTACTAAATGGAGACGAAGGCGAACTCAATAGCGGCCAGCTGGCCCTAATGAAAAAAACCTATCGTAGCAACCAACGAATGATTAATCTGGTTAATGACTTGCTGAATGTTTCCCGGATAGAAGAAGGGCGGTTCCTCTATGAGCTTGAGGAAACCGATCTCAAAGAGATGATCAGAAAAGTTATTGCCACGGCCGAACCGACTGCCCGGCAAAAGAAGATAAAAATAATCTTCCATTCGGGAAAAAAGAAACTGCCGCTTATTAAGGCCGACCAAGAGAAGCTGTTATTAGCCATCCAAAACGTAGTTGATAACGCGATCAAATACTCTAACGAGGGCGGAGAGGTTACCATCACCATCACCGCGGAAGACGGCTGGATTATGATTTCAGTCGCCGACCAGGGAATAGGCATTCCGCGTATCCAGCAACCCCGGGTTTTCCAGCGCTTTTTCCGGGCGAGTAATGCGATGGGCCAAGAACCTGAGGGCACCGGCCTCGGCCTGTTTATCACTCAGAACATTATTGAGGCTCATCGGGGCAAGATCTGGTTTAAATCTAAGGAGAATGAGGGAACAACCTTCTACATCAAGCTTCCCTATTGAATTTGCAAAGCAGATTTTCCTTGTTATAATTACATTAGTCTATGAAGAAGATCTTAATAATAGAAGACAACGAAGAGATCATGGGTCTTCTCAGTCAGAAGATATCGGACGTTGGCTATCAGGTGATTGAGGCCCGAGACGGCGAAGAAGGTCTGAGGTTATTACGATCCGATCAGCCGGATCTGGTTCTGTTAGATATTATTCTGCCCAATATTGACGGCCTCGAGCTTTTAAAGAGAAAGCAAGCCCTGTCGGAGACGAAGGACATTCCGGTAGTAGTTATCTCTAATTCCGGAGCTCCGGCCGAAATCAGCCAAGCTCGGCGCTTGGGCGCAGTTGACTGGATTACGAAGACAGAGTTTAGTCTTCAGGAGACGATAGACAAAATAGAAAAAATTATTAAAGAACCAAGATAATTATCTTTAAAATGCCTAACTCTCCTAAAAAAATACTAATTATCGAAGACGACGTTTTCCTTAATGAGCTGATGGCCAAAAAGCTAGTTGAAGAGGGCTTTGACGTGATTAAGGCGGTTAACGGCGAAGAAGGGCTAGAGATGGCCCGGCAAGAAAAGCCGGATTTGATTCTACTGGACTTAATCCTACCGGGCATGGATGGCTTTGAAATTTTAGAGAAGATCAAAGAAGAGCCGGAGAACAGCATTATCCCGGTAATTATCCTGTCCAATCTTGGTCAGCGAGAAGATATTGAAAAGGGCTTCGACCTGGGAGCCGACGACTATTTGATTAAAGCTCACTTTACGCCGGACGAAATTGTTGAACGAGTTCGGGCCCCCTTCCGTAAGCCGGCCAATGCCTGAGCTTCCAGAAGTCGAGACGATGGTTCGCGGACTTCGTTCTCGAGTCAAAAGAAAAACAATTACTAATCTTTGGGCGGATGAAAAGAAGATAATTCATCATCCGTCTTTTAATTTCTTTAAAAAGTCTTTGATCGGGCAGACAATTGTTGACGTAGAAAGGCGCGGTAAAATAATTGTCTTCAAGCTTAAACCGAAAGGCTTCTTACTGGTGCACCCGAAGATGACGGGACACTTCTTAGCCCTCAAAGAAAAGCCCAGTAGTAGTTATCTTAAAAAGAAGTCGGCCCATCTGATGCTTGTTCTCAGCAATGATCTTTATCTAGTTTGGACGGATCAGCGAAAGTTTTCCCGGATTGAATACTGGCCGGATAAAACAATATCAGAAATTCCCTGGCTAAAAGAACTGGGGGCAGAGCCATTGGAGCTTTCTTTCTCAGAATTTAACCGCTTGATGGATAACCGCCGAACTCGGGTCAAAAGCTGGTTGCTAGACCAGAGATTCATTGTTGGTGTCGGCAATATTTACGCCAATGAAGTTCTCTGGTCGGCTAAAATTAATCCGGAGCAACCAGTAATCGAGCTTTCAAAGGACCAGAGAAAAAAGCTTCTGATTAATTTAAAAAAGATACTAAAAAGGGCTATTATTAACCGGGGCACCAGCGTTGCCGAATACCGCGACATTAGCGACCAAGAAGGCCACTACGCCAACTATCTTAAGGTCTACGGCCGGCCAGGAAAACCTTGCCCCCGCTGTGGCCGTGAAATTATCCGCAAGATGACCGGCAGCCGGTCAACTTATTATTGTCCCAAGTGCCAAGCATGATTATTTTGCTTTATGGTTCTAATCGTTATCTGCTGAAGCAGAAGCTAAATGAGATTGTGGAGCGCTATCGCCAAAAACACCAGGGTTTAAACCTGGTTCGCTTCGATGCTCAGGAAGAAAGCTTCGCTAGTTTTTGGCAGCAGATTCGACAACCGTCGATGTTTGTTAATCGCCGCCTGACGATTATTGAAAATGTTTTTCAGGGAGAGGAATTTAAAAAACAATTAAAAAAACAAGTTGATTATCTTGATCAGAAGCAGGAAATAGTCGTTGCCTGGTCGGTTACAGAACGAACTAAAAAAGCTGACCGGGATCTCATTGAAAAAGTAAAAAAGACTGGTCAAGTTCAAGAGTTTGCCAAGCCGACCAAAGACCAGACCCGAAACTGGCTGAAAGAGTTAAGCCAACGCCACCAGATATTTCTTTCTGACGAATTAAGCGAACAATTGGTTGATTATGTTCGCGATGACTGGCAGCGGGGGCCCGAAGCCATTAAGAGGCTGGCCGCCAGCCAGAATCAGGCAGAAACGATCATTAGTCTTCAAATCCAGGACGAAGCTTTTCAGGAAATTAATATTTTCCAATTGACCGGAGCAATTGCTCAGGGCATAAAAGGCCAAGCCCTAACTTTAGTGCATCGTTTTTTCTTTCAGGGCGGCCGGCCGGAACAGTTGCTGCCGGTAATTGTTTATCAGTTTCGCCAGCTATTAACGGTAAGAGATTTAATAGAAAAAGGTTACAACTATTATCAGGTTCGACGATTGTCGGGGGTGCCACCTTTTGTTTTTAGCCGGGTCTACGCCCAGGCGGAACAGCTTGACCGACGGAAAATAACCGAAATATATCAGCAGCTCTTCAAGCTTGATTATCAAATAAAAACCGGCCAGATTGACTTCCGGACCGGCTTTGACCTGTTCATTGCCAAAGTTTGATTAGTTCTTGAAGAGGCGGCGAATGCCCGACTTCTTCCGAGCGGCAGTGTTCTTTTTAATGATGTTAGTTTTAGCCGCTTTGTCGACAGCCTTGTCGTAATCTGGCAGAAGCTTCTTGGCCTCATCGGGTTTGTTGTCTTTGATTAGCTTCTGGATCTTCTTTGACAGCTCGTAAATGTTTCTTTTTTTAACCAGATTCTCCTGGCGCCGCCGCTGATCCTGTCGCAAAGACTTTTGGGCTGATTTAGTATTAGGCATAATTTGAAAGTAAAACCACTTGATTCTATCATAAAGATTAGAAAATGGAAACGTTAAACAAAATTAAAGTTTTTATTCGGGGCTTAGCTCCATCAAAAGCGGTTAGCACTTATCACTGG
>ENA-UPTA01005095-UPTA01005095.1-activated-sludge-metagenome-genome-assembly--contig:-NODE-5095-length-12245-cov-6.087285_pt1 | contig 12245 bp, 15 predicted proteins | sample MGYA00238184_ERZ773361 | MGnify/ENA primary metagenome ERZ773361 (study PRJEB29100, sample SAMN05720205) | activated sludge metagenome | isolation source: anaerobic digester from wastewater...
TGACGGATGCCCTGGACCGCATCCTGGATGACTCGATCGGCATGTTGGTCAAGGACCAAGATCAGATCCAGGATCAAATCGACAGCCTGCAGGATCGAATCGATTCGGAGGAGGAGCGTCTCGAGAGGTACGCGGAACGGCTCGCCCGGAAATATGCCCGGCTGGAATCGACGCTGACTCTCCTGCAATCCCAGTTGTCCTATTTCCTTTCGTCGTCATCGTCATAACCTGCGTTCTCGATCGTCTGCTATCGCTGGCCTCGCTTCCTCTGGCGGAGGCGGTAAATCATCGCAAGCACTTCGGCGACGGCCATATACAGGCCTTCCGGAATCGGTTGACCCGGCTTGACCGCGGCGAAAATCGCCCGGGCGAGCGGCGGCCGTTGTACGATTGGAATCCCGTAAGAACGTCCGATCTCGATGATCCGCTGCGCCATATGGTCCGCCCCCTTTGCCAGCAGAATGGGGGCCTCCATGGTTTTGGCGTCGTACCGCAGGGCCACGGCCACGTGCGTCGGGTTCACCAGGATGACATTGGCCTTGGGCACATCCTGTCGGAGCCGTTTCATCGACATCTGGATCTGTATGCGTCGGATGCGGGCCTTGACCTCCGGCGCGCCGTCCGTGTCTTTGTGCTCCTGACGGACCTCCTCGCGGGTCATCTTGAGGTCCTGCATGTAGCTCCACTTCTGATAGGTTGCGTCGACCAGCCCGATGATCAGGACCGCGATGCCCACCCGGATGAACAGGCCCAGGAGGATGTGGCCGAGTGACGCCATGATCTGCATGGACCAGGCCCACCGCAATCCTGCAACCGTTTCGAGCTGATCCTTCAGGTACACCCACACGATCAGACTGACGAACGCCAGCTTGGCGACGGATAGCAGCAGGTTGACGAGAGACCGCTTGTTCAGCAGTTTTCCCAGTGCGTTCACGGGATTGACAGCGTCCCATCGGAACCGAATGGCGCCTGGCGAGAAGTTCACTCCTCCGACGACGACGCTCGCGAGCACGCCGCCAACCGAAAGGATGCCGAGGATGGGCAGCAGCACGGTGAGGAAATCGGTGATGTTGGCACGTGCCAGGTGCAGAATGGCCTGTGCGTCCGAGAGCGCCGCAGACGATCCGGTTGGCGCCAGACCCGCCTCGAGTTTCACCCTGCACCACTGCAGCAGGTTCGGTCCCATCAGGACCATGGCCGCCAGCAGCGACAGAAGCGTAAAGGCCGTGCCCAGCTCTTGGCTCTGGGGGAGTTGGCCGCCTTCCTGGGCCTTCTTGAGCCGTCGCGGGGTTGGTTGTTCTGTTTTTTCTGCTGTTGGTTTCTCGGCCATCGGTGGATCTACTGTTTAGAGTGCACTCGTCAACCTCAGATTGGCAGGAGTCTGGCCATCCAGTCGGCCATTTCCGTGACATAGCCGGCTATGAACGGCATGAACGCCGCCACCAGGAACAGGCCCAGACCCACCCGGGCCGGAATGCTGGTCATGAAGATGTCCATCTCCGGGACCAGTCGAGAGAGCAGCGCCAAGGCGACCATCAGGATGAGAAACGCGCCCAGCAGCGGGGCCGCCAATCGCAGGCTGGCGGCGAACATGACCGAGCTGGTGCCGACTACCCCCTCGACGATCAGACCGAGGGTGGGAATCGTACCCGGCGGAAATGCGTCATAGCTCTTCGAAAGGACGTGGAGGAACAGGTGATGACCGTTGGCGCTGAGGAACAACAGGATGAAGACCATCTCCATCAGGCTCGACAAGGCGCCGCTCTGTTCCCCGCTGAGCGGGTCGACGATTTCGGACATCGTCAAGCCCATCTGCTGTTCCGCGATCAGCATGCTGACCCGGACGACGGAGAACAGCAGGGTGACGATCAACCCAAGGGCCAGTCCATAGAGGGCCTCGCCCGCTACCAGGATGGTCGCCATCGGCAAAGAAGTTTCGGCCGCCGTGACGCCGAGTGGTTTGCACGCGCAGAAGAACAGCGACAGGAGGATCGCAACAGACACCTTGATCCGGATGGGGATGGCGGACCATCCGAAGACGGGCAGGACCAGGAAGAAGCCCGATATACGGGTCAGAATCAGCGCAAAGCCGAGCAGGGAGGAGGACATGGGGTTATCCTTTGCCCCCGACGGTCTGGATCAGGCTGAAGATCTCCGTCGTGAAACGCAAGAGCACCTGGAGCATCCAACTGCTGAAGATCAGCGTCACGACCCCCAGGGCCAGGAGTTTCGGAATGATCGTCAACGTCATGTCTCGTATCGAGGTGACCGCCTGGAACAGCGTGACCACGATGCCGACCACCATGCACGTCAGGAGCAGGGGCGCCGACACGATCAATGCGGTCTCCAGCGTGTGTCTTCCGATGTAGAGTGCGAAACTGCTGTCCATAAGGTCTCGATCTTCTCTGCGACGATCCTATCCGTCTCATGGGTCCCATGGGACCCATCACGCGCATCGCGTCTGCTTCTCATCTGAATCCCAGGCTCAGACTCCGCGCCAGCAATCCCCATCCATCCACGAGAATGAACAGAATCAGCTTGAACGGCAGCGAGATCATGACCGGGGGCAACATCATCATGCCTGCGCTGAGTAACACGCTGGCGATTACCATGTCGATCAACAGGAATGGGATGAACAGCAGGCAGCCGATCTCGAACGCGGTGCGGAACTCACTGATGATGAATGCCGGCACGACGATGTGCATGGGGATATCCGTTGGCACGCTGGGCGTGGGCGCCCTGGCCATCTCCACGAACAGGGCCACATCGCTCTTGCGGCTCTGGCGAAGCATGAATTCCTTGAGGCATTCTCCCGCCTTCGCTGCGGCCACGTTCAGTGTGACCTGGTCCGCCAGATAGGGTTGGACGGCCGCCGCATTCACTTTCTCGTAGGTCGGCGCCATCGTGTACATCGTCAGGAACAGCGCCAGGCCGATGATGGCGACGGTCGGCGGGATCGTCTGCGTGCTCAGGGCCCGGCGGACGAAGGACAGGACGATGACGATCCGCGTGAAGGAGGTCATCATCACGAGCAGGCTGGGCAGGATGGCCAGTCCGGCGAAGATGAACACCATCTTGACCGGAGTCGCCCAGTCGCTGCCTGCGGATTGGGACGACGGATCGTCGTCATTCTGCGACGCAGAGGAGGTCGCCTTGTTCAAAATGGTCACGAGTTCCCCGATGCTTGGGACACTGCCGGCAGCGGGAGGTGCAGCGGTCGCAGGATCCATCGAAGGCAGGGCCGGAGGGCGAACGCCGGTGTCGATCTGGCCGGCGGCCGGCGCAGTAAAGAACGCGGCGATCAGCAGCAGGACCGGGATGATTCCTATTATTCGGGCCATTTACGACTCCGCCGCCGGATCGGCCTGCGGCCTGGGATCGTCCAGCCAGGGATCGCCAACCGGAGCCAGCATCGAGATGTTGTCGCCCGCGCTGGCGATGAGCCACCGTTGGCCGCCAACTTCCACGAGGTGGAGGGTTTTACGGGGTCCCAGGTAGGTGGTCTCGACAATGTGGATCTCCCGGCCCGCAGGATGGGTCATTCGCGGCAGGACCCTCCTGGACACATACAGGGCCGCGACGCCGAGCACGATCACGATGCCGACTGCAATCATCATCCTGACCACCAGTGTGCTGTCGTCCAGACCTATACTTGGCAGGGCGGCCGAGTTGGGGTCGTTCAGGAACGAGTTGGGTCCGGCGGTTTGGGCTTGTTTCACGCGGCCGGTGTACTGCGACGCCAAGCCGGCCCATCCCCCTCCCACGATCAGCAGGAGGCACAGGGCCACGATTCTCTTTCTGTTGCCATTCATCATCCGGAGAATGCAGCAAATCGTGTGCCGCAAACGGCCTGTGGCCCTGCGGATGCACGGCGTGGACTGCAAATGTGTCTGTCGTGGTTGGAGACTGGTTGCCGTGTCGAGAAACTATACAACCATGCGGTCAAGAGACCGTCTTCATCGCGGCGATCAGGATCTGGGACTGTCCGGGGCTGGGGGCATCCTGGCCGCCCCAGCTTGCGCCGGGGCCCGCGCCCCACCAGAACACCCGCCAGGGGGAACTGCCGCTTGTCGTCTCGCTGCCCTGGGCGGGCGTCGAGGCGGACAACGCCTGACGCATGAAGTTGGCCACCGCGTGGGATCGGCGTGCCGCGAGCAGACGCGACTCGCTTTCGATGGCTCCCCGGTCGGCTACTCCGACGACATACAGCATCGTGGCGGCCGGGTCCAGGTTCTGTCGTACGTTCAGACAGAAGCGGGCCAACCATTGCTTGCCGGCCTCGTCGAGCACGGCCTGATCCGGCGCGAACTTGACGTTGGCGACCGAGAACTCCACGCGATCGCCCTTCAGTTGCGCGGGCATGGTCTGCATGGAACGCCGCAGGTTCTCGAAGAGCCTCTGCGTCTGCTCCTCCCGGGCGTCCTTGGTCACCCCCTTGTCCTTGTCCGGCTGCTCCACGGTGTGCTTGACCATGGAATAGTCGAAATCGGTGGCCTTGAAACCGAATCCTTCCTTGACAGATTCCAGAAACATCTGGGCGATCCGTTGCCCATCGTCAAAGAGACTGTTGTCGCGGACGTGGCCCATGCTCAGCAGGAGCACGAAGAACGTCAGCAGGTTCGTCGTCATGTCGGAGAATGTGACGATCCAGAGGGGAACCCCTGGGCTCGATTCTTCCTGCCGTTTGCTCATTGTTGCACGTTCCCTTCCAGCAGGACGATCTCGAGCATCCGCTCCTGCCGGTGATAAGCCGGAACGGAGCCATCCGCCGTGTCGGGCGGAACGATGCTCTCCGATGCGATGCTGAGCCTATCATGACCGAGGTTTTCCAGAGAGACCAGATGTTGAAGCACAAGCAACGCCCGCGACAGGCCGAGATCCTCGCTGCCGTTCCGGTCGTCCGGGCTGTTCTCGCTGAGGACTATGCTGCCGGGGACTTCTCTGAGAAAGGCGGCCATCACTGCGAGAAAGTAGCGCCCATCGGCCGACAAGGCTCGACCCCGGCCGAGGAATACTCTCCTGGATGGGATGAGAAACACCTTGTGATTGCGATAATTGGCGGCCTGCAGGTCCTCGTTGAGCGAACCGTTGCGCGGCGACGGGGACTGGCTGTCGGTGGGTTTTTCGCTGCCGTATTCCGGCTGTTCCGTGTCCACCACCCGGTGAGTCTGCACCATGGAGTTGCGATCCTGCCTGCCGCCCGCCTCGATGGGCATACCAAAGGCCGAACGTATAGCGTCTCCGAAGTTGACGATTCCCACCTCCTTCTTGGGGCCGAACGATGAAAAAGTCACCAGCAGGACGAAAAACGTCAGCAGCAGATTCATACAATCGCTGAATGTGACCATCCACAGCGGAGCGCCGGGCGATTCCTCGGCCGGCGCCTCTTTTTTCGGTCTGCCCATGGTGTGCCTATGCCTTCTTGTCGGCCCGTTTGTGCTGGGAGACGAACACCTGGAGTTTCTCGCGGACAATCGTCGGGCTATCGCCCTTGGCGATGGCGCAAACTCCTTCGACGATCATCTCCTTGGCTGTGGTTTCTGCTTTCGAATACCCCGCGAGCTTTCCGGCCAGCGGCAGGAAGATCAGGTTCGCCAGGAGGGCGCCGTAGAATGTGGTGAGCAGGGCCACCGCCATGCCGGCGCCGATCTGGTCGGGCGACGACAGGTTCCGGAGCATCTGGACCAGGCCGATGAGGGTCCCGACCATTCCAAACGCCGGAGCGGCCGCCCCCATGTATTCGAGGATCTTCTTGCCTGTGTTGTGACGGTCCTGCATGTACTGGATTTCCATGGAGAGGAAATCGCGAATGTCGTCCGGGTTCTGTCCGTCGACGATCAGTTGCAGGGCCTTGGCGAAGAAGGTGTCGCGCAATTTGCCGATTTCCTGCTCCAGGGCCAGGGCGCCGTCCCGCCGGTTGATCGTCGCATATTCTACCATTTTCGTCATCAGGTCTGTCGCCGACGGGATCTTCGTGACGAACGTCTTCTTTACAACCGAAAAGATGCTCAAACACTGGGGCAGAGAGAACTGAATGAAGGTGGAGGCGAGCATGCCGCCGACCGTGATGGCCACGGACGGCACATCCCAGAATATCAGCAGGCTCCCTCCGAGCGCCATGGCCCAGATGATGACGGCACACCCGGAGACGATACCCAGTATCGTTGCGATATCCATGCGGCTATTTCCTTTCCTGGACCTGCTTGAGTTTCTGGCACAGCATCGCGGCCAACGCCGGTTCCTGGGCGGCCATCTCGGTCAACACCTTGGCCTTGGTTCGCTCCTGCATGTAGAACAGGATCTTGACGGCATCGTCCAGGTTGTTGGTCGGGGTTCCGCCGCTGCCCGGTCGCGACGATCCGATGGCCATGTTGGTCAGAATCTGACTGGCGCCGACCGGGTCCATCTTGTCGTAGGCTGCCGCTATGGCGATGAGGTTGGCTTTTTCCGCGGCGGCAACCTCGACCCTGGCCTTGAGGAGCTGCTCCCGCTCGTTCTTCACGTCGGCCACGCTGGCGGCCAGATCCACGCGGAGATTGTTGAGCGTCTCAATGTCCTTCTTCAACGTCTGCTGGGCGATCTGGAGCCGCTCCTTCTCCTTCTCCACTTCCTGCAATTTGCGGTCGTATTCGTGAATTCTCTCGCGGACCTGCAGGATCAACTCCTTGAGCTGCTCTTCGCTCATGGAGCGGGCGGCCGTGGCCTGGTCGGTCGGCAGAGCCGGCATCGAAGACAGGACCGGCGCCGGGAGCTGGTTCGACGTGTCTGCCTGTGTGACTGTCGTCTGGTTTGGCTCCGAGGCTGCCGACGCGGCCGATGGCCGGGTGAACCACCCCGTTGCGAAAGCGCCGACAAAGCTGGCTAATCCCACCCCCGCGGCGATGATGATGACCTTCTTATTCACGGGTAGCGCTCCTCATTCCGGGCAAATGCCATCGTTGTGTTCTCGTCCAATTCGTTTTGTTCCAGCCGTTCCTGCTCCTGGATATATTCCAGCTTGGCCTGTTCCCTCAGTTTTTCGAGGCCCTCTTTGAATCGGCGGACGGCCAGCACCTCGGCAGTCTTCTCCTTGTGCCGCGCTGTCAGGGCCGCAATCTCCTCGCGGAGCCTGCGAATCTGTTCGTCATCCACCGCGGCGCGCCGGAGAAAGAACTCCTGGTTGTTCAACCGTTCCGCGGACGTGTCCTGTCGGATCTCCGCCAGCAGATCCTGGAGAACCTGCTGACGCAGGAGCAACTCGCCGCGTCTGACGGTCAGTTGCTCGGTGAGTCGAAACAACTCGATCCGCTTGATCTGTTCTTCTTTGGCTTTGACGTCCAGCACGCGCTGAAGACGCCACGTGAATCGTCTCATCGGGCATCAATCATCCATTGTTCTTGTCGCTCAACAGCTTGTCCCAGGACCGGGTGATCGCGGTCAGACGTTTGACGGTCTCGTCGAAGGACGTCCTCTGCCGGACGCCCTGGACGAGGAATTCATTGATCCGGTCGATCAGGCTGATGGCCCCGTCGATCCGTCGATTGCTGCCTGGGGAGAAGGCGCCGATGTTGATCAGGTCCTCGGCGTCTGCGTAGGTCGCGTAGATTTCCCGGAGTTTCTGGGCGGCGGTTCGATGTTCCTCGCTCGCGACGGCGGACATCAGCCGGCTGATGCTTCGCAGGATGTCCACTGCGGGATAATGGCCGCGATCGGCGAGCTTTCTCGACAGGACGATGTGCCCATCCAACAGGCTGCGAGCGCTGTCGGCAACGGGGTCCGTCAGGTCGTCGTTTTCCACGAGCACGGTCAGGATGCCTGTGATGCTGCCCCGTCGTGAGCAACCGAGGCGCTCAATCAGGCGGGGCATCAGGGCAAAGACGCTCGGGCAATATCCCTTCGTCGCCGGCGGTTCTCGCGCGGCCAGGCCGATTTCCCGCTGCGCCTGCGCGAAACGGGTCAGGGAATCCATCATGAACAGGACGTTTCCGGCTCTTTCTCTGAAGTACTCGGCGATCGTCACGGCGACGAACGCCGCTTTGACCCGTTGGATCGGCGGGCTGTCCGAGGTCGCGACGACCACCACGCTACGCGCCAGGCCTTCCGGGCCGAGGTTCTCTTCCAGGAATTCCCGCACCTCGCGGCCTCGCTCTCCGATCAGCGCCACGACGTTCACCGCCGCGTCGCTGGAAACCGCGATGTCGCCGAGCAGGACGCTTTTGCCCACGCCGCTGCCGGCGAAGATGCCGACCCTCTGGCCTCGTCCGCATGTCAACATGCCGTCGATGGAGCGAATACCCAAAGCCAGCGGCTTGGTGATCTTCTCGCGGGTCATCGGCGGCGGGCTGTTCACGTCGAGGGGACATCGCTCGCCGCCCGTCAAAGGGCCTTTGCCGTCGATGGGCTCGCCCAGCCCGTTGAGCACGCGGCCGAGCGTCTTGTCGCTGAGTAGAATGTGCCGGGGCGTCTTGCGGGCGGTCACCGTGTCGCCCGGCGAGACGCCTTCGATGTGTTCGAGCGGCAACAGGATCAAATGGTCGCTCTGGAACCCGACGACTTCCGCAAGGACCCTGCGGCCGCCGCGGATGTGAATGCCGCACAACTCGCCCAGGCCGACCACCGGGCCGGCCGATTCCACGGTCGAACCGCTGACGCGGACCACATAGCCCTGGCAGTTCATCAGATCGACGGTGTCGAGGGCTGAGTAATACTTCTCAAAATCGATTGTCGGACTTGCGATTCCCGGCATAACTCATTCCACTTTCTGGAGCGCCTCGCCGATGCGTTCCAGGTGCTCTTCAAGAAACGATCTGATGATTCCTTTGGGGGTCTCCACGAGACACTCGCCGCGGCCTATGCTCCAATCGGCTGTGAATTCCAGGTCAGCGAATGGACCGTCGGGGTTCTCCTGCTGTTGCTGCTGACACGATGGCAGGTCCTCCGGGTTCAGCCGGATCACGATGCCCTGGTGCGCCGGGGCTCGTTTGAGGGCCTCCTCGACGATGGCCTGGATGTCATAGTCGCCCTGGGCGACTTTCTGCATGAGGATCTTGCGTGCGATCTCGACTGCGAGCCTGGCGATCTGCGTACGATTGTCGACCACTGTCTCCTGGTAGAGCCGGTCCAGGCTCTGGGCGATGTTGCCGACCGTCGCGCACAGCTCGTTGAACTGGCCTTTCTGCCGGTTCAGCTCTTCCGCCATGCGGGCCCTCTCGGCCTGAATGACGCTGTCGAGCCGTTCGGCGGCCGCCTGTTCTTCGCTGCCCGTCGCCTCGGGCGGGCGGGCGTCTGCACAAAGCGGCCGGGCCCGCGCGATCGGCCTGGCGAGTTGGATGGTCAGTGTCTTCGGCATCGGTTCACTCTTCTTCGAAGGTCAGCTCTCCCTTGCCGTTCAACTCCCGCAGGGCATCGACGATTGTCTCTCTGGCCTGGTTGATGTCTTCCTTCTTCGGCGCCGACATGAGCGACGCTTCTTCGTTCACCATGCCTGCGGCTCGTTCCGAGATGTTCGATTTGATCTTGTCGGCGATCTCGTCGGGGGCCTCGTGCAACGCCAGGGCCAACTGCCGCTCGTCGATGCCGCGAAGCGCCTGCTGGAGCGAGCGTCCCACCACGAGAGCGACGTCTTCCCAGACGACCATCAGGTTGGCGATCTTGTCGCCGGCCTCCTGGTCTTTCTGCCGGATGGCCTCGAGCACTCCGTCGCGAATTTCCTTGTCGAGGTTTCGCACGATCACAGCGATTTTCCGCAGGGACTGCTCCGGGCTGACCTGCAGCGCCGTCCCGCCGGCCTGCGACGCCTTCAAATCTTCGAGACGCGTGCGGATCATCTGGGCGATCCGCATTTTGGCCTCGTGCGGGATGTTGTTGACGCTCGTCATTCTGCTGATGACGTTGACTCGCACGTCGTCGCCGAGCGTGCCGATCACCTCGGATCCTCGCTTGGGCGGCAATTCCGACAGGATGACCGCGATGGCCTGCGGGTGTTCCGTTTGCAGGATCGCCGTGAGTGATTGGACGTCCGCCGAACGGATGGACATGAACGGGTCGCGTTTCTGGAGGAGGCTCTGGATCTCCTGTTGGATTCGCTTGGCCTGTTCCTCGCCCACCGTGTTGCGGAGCATCTGCCTGAGGAAACTCTTGAAACTGAACTCCGACTCGTCCTGGAGCGATTTACAGAACTGTCGCGCGACATCGGTGGTCTGCTGTGCGTTGCGCTGTCCGGCCGCGTCGAGGTAGGTTAGTTCGACCGCCAGTTCCTGCACGGTTGTGGCGTCGATGCCCTTGAGCAATTCGGCCGCCGTGGCGACGTCGAGGGTGGTCAGAAGCAAAGCTGCCTTTTGTTTCCCCGTCAATGGCACGGTCCATCTACTCCTTTTCTTGAATCCAACTGAGGAACATCTGTCTGACCTGGTCGGGGTTCTGCTTCAGAGCGTGGGCAATTTGCCGCCGCACGAGCAACGGCTCGGCGACGTTCGGCTCGCCCGCGGTCAGGACGCCGCCGGGAGCCTCTCCCGGCTGCAGCTCGGTCTGGGCTGCACGGATGGCCTTGCCCCTGGCCCGGCTGAAGATTCGCAGGACGGCCACGGCGCAGACCGCCATAAGACCCAGCGAAAGCTGGCGGGCCACGGCCAGATACCGCGGCCAGGGGGACGCCTCTTCCTCGGCCAGCACCTCTGTCGACCGGTGGAATTGGGCATTGACGACCTTGATGGAATCCGTCTCTTTGAGACCCAGCGCCGTGCGGAGGATCTGTTCGACGTCGGTGATGTTCAGGGCCGTGGCGGGCTGGCCGCCCGGGCCGACCTGGTTTGCGTCGGTCGTCAGATCGACGAAGGCTGCTACGGACAGCGACTTGATCTCTCCCGGCAGGACCATCTGTTGTTTGACCGTCTTGCCGACTTGGTACTCGGTGCTGATGGTTTCATCCTTCTTGGTCGAGCCCCCGGCGGTCTTCTGGTTTGCGGCGCCGCTCTCGGAGTTGTTCGTGATCTCCTCTTTCGTGACGACCTTGCCCTGGGGATCGTAGGTCTCGACGATCGTGCTGACGCTGTTCATGTCGATCACGGCGCTGACCTGGACCGTGGCGCGGCCGGGGCCCAGGACCGTGGTCAGCATGTCCTGGGCCTTGCGGACGAGACCCTGCTCGACGCGTTCCTTGTAGTCCTGGGCGGTGCTGGCGCCCGAGGCCATGACCGAATCGCCTTTGCCCGAGAGGAGCCGGCCCTCGCTGTCGATGATCGTGACGTTCTCCGCCTTGAGGCCTTTGACCCCGCCGGAGACCAGGTGCGTGATGGCCGCGATGTGCGCTCCGCTGAGCCGGTAGCCGGGACGCAGCTTCAGGATGACCGACGCCGTGGTCTGTTCCGTGTCGGAGGTGAAGAGTTTCTGTTCCGGACTGACGATGTGCACACGCGCGTGGGCGATGCCGTCGATGGTCTGGATACTCTTGGCCATCTCGTCCTGGAGGGCGCGGTTGAGGTTGATGTTCTGCACGAACGGGCTGATGCCGATCTTCTCGTCGTCGAAGAGCTTGTATCCGTTCTGCTCGCCGGCGGGCAGGCCGTCTTTGGCCAGATCCAGCCGGATCTGATATACGTACTCGCGGGGGACGTAGATCGTGCCGCCGCCGTCGCGCAGCTCGTAGGGAATCTCCTTCTCGGCGATCTTTTCCGTGATCTTGGCGGCTTCCGTCGGGTCCAGATCCTGATAGAGCATTCGCATGTCCGGCCTCTTGGCCCAGTGGACCAGGAGCGTGCCGATCAGCAGCGTCGCCAGCGCGATGGCGGCCAGCACCACCCGATGCACCAGGGTGATCTTTTGCCAGATCAGAAGTAGCTTTTGCAGAAACTCCATGGGGGCTCAGTCGGAATCCGGAATCGTCCAATCCTACAACTGCATGTTCATCGTTTGTTTGTATGCTTCGATCAACTTGTTTCGCACGCCCACGAGGACCTTGAAGCTGACGTCGGCCTTGGCCACGGCGGAGACGACCGCCGTGATGTCGTTGTTCCTGCCGGTCAGGAGATCCTGAACGGAGGCCTCCGACGCCGTCTGCATCTCGTTGACCTTCGAGACGCACTTGCCGGCCGTCTCGATGGCTCGCATGAACTCCGACTTGCCCGTCCCGGCTGCGGGGGCCTGCGGCGTCGGTGTGTTGGCGTTCGGCAGAAGAGAATTGACATTCGGATCAAAATTGACCATGTTGGGATCCTCTCAATCAGCGGAGCAATTCAAGCGTTGTCTCCACCATTTTCTGGTAGCGTTTG
>ENA-UPTA01005096-UPTA01005096.1-activated-sludge-metagenome-genome-assembly--contig:-NODE-5096-length-12245-cov-4.737736_pt1 | contig 12245 bp, 12 predicted proteins | sample MGYA00238184_ERZ773361 | MGnify/ENA primary metagenome ERZ773361 (study PRJEB29100, sample SAMN05720205) | activated sludge metagenome | isolation source: anaerobic digester from wastewater...
TTCAATTTGATAATTTTCTTTTAGATATTCTTTTAAATCAGCTCTAGAAACCGCGACTGAAAGTCTTCCGCACATAAGTTTCACTTCCCATCAAAATAAAAATAAGTGACACCCTTCATTATAAAGGATTTGTCACTTATTTAAAAGTTTACAATTTAAAATATCACTTATTTTAAACTATCTGATCAAACTTAGACTTTTTCTTGAGGCAGGATGAAGTTAAGCAGTATTCCTACTAAAGCTGCTAAAGACAAACCGTAAATCGAGAAAGAATTGAAATTGATTTTTGCATTTCCAAGACCAATCACAAGCATCGACGCGACAATGATGATATTTCGCATCGAGCCTAAATTGACGCGGTTATCAATCAAGACTTTAAGTCCGTTCGCAGCGATAAAACCGTAAAGTATGATACTCATTCCCCCCATTACCGGAGCTGGAATCGAAGCTACCAATGTCGTAAATAAATTGACGAAAGAAAGGATAATCGCAATCACAGCCGCACCGCCAGTGACATAAACCGAAGCGACTCTTGTCATGCCGACGACTGAGGTGTTTTCACCATAAGTCGTATTGGCAGGTCCACCAATCAACGCTGCGAAAGCGGTCGCTAGGCCATCGCCCATCAAAGTCTTGTCCAAACCTGGATCGGTAAAGAAATCTTGGTCACAAATCTTTGATAGTACCGCATGGTCACCAATATGTTCAGCGGCAGTTACGAAAGCAAGTGGCGCAATAGTAATTAAAGCCGTAAAATTCATTTTTAAGAAAGTAATTTCTGTCCCGAGCACATTGGCAGACCCGTCTTTCCAACCAAGAAACATGAATTCAGGTATCTTGAACCAAGAACCCGGATTTTCAAGCACAGCCTGGACACTGCTGAAGTCAACTACTCCAAGAATAACAGCCGCAATATACCCACCAACGATTCCGGTCAAAAAGGGAATTATCTTTAAAAAGCCCTTAGCTTTAATCGCTACGACGATAACAATCAAGAAAGCTACCAAAGCCACAACCATTTCTTGCCAAGTCCCGCCCTGTAAGCCGCTACTACTAACAGCGACAGTACTTAAGGACAAACCGATAATCATAATCATCGGACCAATGATTACCGGCGGCAAGGTCTTGTGCAGCCAACCGGTACCAACAAATTTAATAATGACAGCTATGATTACATAAATTAAGCCAACCGCCAATAACCCGGTCATTGCCGAAGCATAGTTCCCTGTACCAGTGGCCTCATAGCCGCTCACAGACCCAATAACGCCGATATAAGCAAAGGAACTACCTAAATATACCGGAACTTTTGCCTTTGTACAAAGAATGTAAATCAAAGTACCAACACCGGATGAAAACAGCGCTACCGCTATCGGTAGTCCCGTTACCATCGGTACTAATACAGTCGCTCCAAACATCGCGAAAACATGTTGGAAACTTAGTGCAAACCACTTTCCAGTACTAGGCTTTTCCTTCACTCCAATTAACATTTTTTTACTCATAATAATTAACTCTCCCTTTCTTTTTTTTAAAAAAAAGATGGAATAAATTTTCCATCTTTTAATGAATTAAACTAACAATACGAATTTGATAATGAAATTGATAATGAACAGCGCCGCTAAGATATACATAACCGGCGATACTTCTTTTCTTCTCTTTGTCGCTAACATCATCAAAGTATAGAAGATGAAACCAAAAGCAATTCCTTCGGCAATACTATAAGAAAGAATCATCATGATGATAGTAATGAAAGTAGCTGCGACCACGATATGATCTTGCCAATCGATGTCTTTCAAAGAACTTACCATCAAAGCTCCAACAAATATCAAAGCCATCGATGTTACCGGTGATAAGAATACACCAGGAGCTACTTCAATTGAACCAACAAAAGAGAAAAGCGGATAGAACAACAAACTGACAAAGAATAACAATCCGACTACAGTCGCAGAAAGACCGGTTCTTGCCCCTTGTTCAATACCAGTGGTTGATTCAATATAAGATGTTACAGTTGAAGTGCCGACAACCGCACCAACAACAGTACCTACGGCATCAGCCAACAATGCTTTATCGCCATCAACCAATTCACCATTTTTATCCAACAATCCTGCATCATGACCTACAGCCACCAAGGTACCAGCTGTATCGAAAAAGTCAACGAACAAGAAAGTAAAAATAACGGCATAAGCCATTGGTTTCGAAAGCAATGAACCCAGAGCTCCAAAAGCTTTTCCAAAGGTTAGGCCGATGTTGGAAATCGAGCCTAAATTACTGCCGCCAAGAACAGGCATCACCGGAGTTAGAGAAGGGAAAATAAGACCCAATAAGACGCCAACAAAACCCGTAGCCAAAATCGAGATGATAATTGCGAAACGACTAACTTTTTTATTGATGGCATAAAGAATGAATACCAAGATTAGACCAAATAATGACAACAATACTGTCGGATGTGCCAAATTGCCCAAAGTCACGAATGTTGATCCACTGGCTGTAATAATTCCAGAATTCTTCAAACCGATGAAAGCGATGAAGAAACCAATCCCTGCCCCAACTGCCAATTTCAAATTCTTGGGAATGGCATTGATGACAATTCTTCTTAAACCGGTAATCGAGATGATGATGAATAAAACACCCGATACCAATACCGCTGCTAAAGCTTCTTCCCAGGTAAACAGCAATTGTCTAACAACCACCCAAGTAAAGAAGGCGTTGACCCCCATACCGCTGGCTAAACCCACTGGATAATTGGCATATAGTCCCATTACCAATGAAGCAATCGCTGCCGCAATCGCTGTAGCCGCAAACACTGCCGCAAAGTCCATGCCGGCATCAGCCAACATGCCGCCATTCACCGGAAGCACATAGACCATGGCCAAGAAAATCGTGAGACCCCCAATCAATTCTTTGGAGATTGTTGATCCACGTTCTTCAATCTTAAAATACCTGTTCAATCCTGCTGCAATTTTTTTCACTTGAAACCTCCCCATAAAGTTTTTTATTAACATTTGGCCATAAGAAAAGCCTTAGATTTTTGTCTCTAAGGCTAGGCAAACATACTAAATAAAACTTTTTTTAGAAGTGTTTTATTTTAGTTGAATGAATAGCCGTAGTCTTATCTTTTACGGTGATAAGGTAGAAACGTTCGAACCATATTATCGAATTTATACGACCAAATATTAACTTGATTTGATTATAAACTAAAACTTTATCTAAAATCAAGCCTTAGTTTAAAATATTTTATGAAAACGCTTTTACTTCAAAACTACCATTCTTTCACTCAGTGATTTCTTTGGTTTAGCATCCGGTCTTGTGACGATATTGCCGAATGGCATCTGGGCTTGAAGCGTCCATGATTTATCGATATTGAACTCATTTTTAACTTGTTCTTCAATCAGTTCATTATAGTGCTGCAAGGACGCCCCTATTCCAATTTCCGACAAACCAACCCAAATATTGCCCTGAAGCATACCGTTTTGTTCAATCGCCCACTTCAAGAAGTTGGCTTTATAGAGCGGAAATTTTTCAATCAAAGCTTCAGTGGTTAAAGAATCATCAAAGAATAGAACTGTGCCATAACCGGCTTTGAAAGCATTAATTTTTTCTTCCGATTTCTTGAACTCGTTATCCGGTACAATTTTCTTGATTGCCGCTTTTATCATTTCCCAAAGTAAGTCATGTTTTTCATTTAACAAAACGACAACTCTTTGGCTCTCTGAATTGAAAGCTGAAGGCGTATATTTTACTGTTTCTTCAATCAAATTTAAAATTGTTTCTTCGCTTACCCTAATATCCTTATTGATATTATAAAATGATCTTCTTGTTTTTAAAGTTTCTACATTACTCATGTTTCTTTCCCCTTTTAGTCGATGGCGACACCTTGATTTATTAGTTTGACTCCGTGAGCCAGCGAATCCGAAATTGGACAATTCTTTTCAATGAATTTTGCAAATTCTTCCAATTCTTGTTTTGAATTATTGGATTTAAAATGCATCTTGAATCTTATTTCTTGAAAACCGGTTCTTACTTCAGCTTTTTGCATGATGCCACGCATATCCATATCGCCTTCCACTTCCAAGTGAAAATCGCTATATTCAATCTTGAATTGCTTGGCAAACATGCTGGCAACGATAGCCTGACATGCACCTAATACTGATAACAAAGCGTTCATTGGATTAATCCCTTGATTGGTACCGCCCATTTTTTCTGGTTCGTCGAACAAGATTTTGAATCCTCCCGCTTCAGTCATGACTTGCATACCTTCAGGTAATTTATTGATTGTTGATTTAAAAGTTGTTAACATTTTCTTACCTCCTATTAACAATTGTATTATAACATTATTTCGAATTCGAAACAAATTAAATGCTCAAAAAAATGTCTCGCAATAAGACATCTTTTTGATTAGTGTTTTTTGAAACGTTTTTCCAATTTGTGAGCACGCTCAATCTCGCGTTTTTTAATGTAATCATTAACTTTCATTGCCTTATTGTAAGCATCGAGTCTTTCCTTTTCAAGCAGTCCGTCATCAATCGCTTTTTGTACCATGCAGCCAGTTTCTGACTCATGTTGACAATCCCTGAATTTACAACCTTCTTTCAGTAATAAAATGTCTTCAAAATTATATTCATCAATGCCATAAGCATTGACAATTCTAATCCCCGGAGTATCAATTACAGCGGTTGTTTCATCAAGTTTGATTAACTCTCTGCTAACAGTAGTATGTCTTCCTTGAGCATCGCTCAACCGGATATCATTGGTTTTAAGATAATCCTTAGCGAGTAAACTGTTGATTAATGTCGATTTTCCTACGCCACTACTACCGATAAAAACGCTGGTTAAACCTTTCATGACCATTCGCAAATTCTCGATATCGCTCTTATCATAAGCACTGACAACCAAAACATCATTTAAAGTTACTGTTCTAACCTTTGATGTGAAGGCATCAATGTCATCACAGAGATCTTTTTTTGTCAATAAAATCATTGTTTTGAAATTTTTGCCTTCTGTAAGTGTCAAAAAATTCTCCAACTTTTTCAAGTTAAAATCCTTATTGAGCGATAAAGCAATAAATACCAGATCAATGTTGGCTGCTAGAATCTGTTTTTCCTGAATCGTACCAACATCTAGACGATCTAAAACATTTTTTCTTTGGATAAGTTGTTCGATAATTGCTAAATTTTCGTCGATCTTTCTTAACCTAACATAATCGCCAACCGCGGGATATTCCTCTTTTAAAAGATTCAAGTAACGGTATCTGCCCGAAACTTCAGCTTGCATTTGCATAGATCTTGTTTCAACGATATAGCGGTCTTTAAAAACTGCAATTACACGTCCTACTTCTAAATTTTCTTGTTTGTTGATGATAATTCTCCCCTTTCTTTTTTAAAAAATCACATCAACAAACCAAACAAAAAGGACCGCAAAACGGTCCTTATGATAATTAAAAAATTAAAAAACAAAGACTTTATTTGCTTGTTGATGTATATGCAATTTTAACTATTCTTTTTACCAACATAATACATCACTCCTTTAATGGAAAAAATTTACCTTATCCTTATTTATTCTAAACATTATTTTATCTTTTGTCAACCCATGTTTTTTAAAATGCCTCGGTGATTGCCTTGCCTTGCATATGCAATACCAAGTAATCGGGTCCGCCGGCCTTGGAATCAGTTCCGCTCATGTTGAAACCACCAAAAGGTTGATAACCGACAATCGCGCCGGTACACTTACGGTTGAAATAAAGATTGCCGACATGGAAATCTTCCCTAGCTATTTCCAAATGCATCCGGTTATTCGAAATCACTGCACCGGTCAATCCGTACTCGGTATTATTGGCAACATCAAGACCTTCCTTGAAACTCTTGACTTTTGTAACAGCCAAGACAGGTCCAAAGATTTCTTCCTGCATGATTCTTGAGGTTGGATCAAGATCGATGAATACGGTCGGATTGATGAAATAACCAACTTCATCGCTTGAAGTACCGCCTGTCAGTAGTTTTCCTTCACTCTTACCGATTCCAATGTATTCATTTATCTTCTTGAAGGCTAAAGCGTCGTTAACTGGACCCATATTATTTTGATAATATTCCGGATTACCAACTTGAATCTTTTCCGTCTTTTCTTTAATCAATCTAACAACTTCATCATAAACACTTTCATGAATTATCGCTCTTGAACAAGCCGAACACTTTTGGCCCGAAAAACCAAAAGCACTTTTGACAATAGCCTCAGCCGCCAAATCTGGATTGATACCTTCATCAACTAAAATCGCATCTTTACCGCCCATTTCCGCAATTACCCGTTTCAACCAAATCTGCCCAGGCACGACTTTGGCTGCGGTTTCATAGATTTCTTGCCCAACAGTTTTTGAACCTGTGAAAGATATGAATCTTGTCTGCGGATGTTTGACGATAAAATCACCGATTTCGCTGCCCTTGCCAGGCAGGAAATTGACTACGCCTTTTGGCATCCCTGCTTCTTCCAGGATTTCCAACAACTTAAAAGCGATGACTTGAGTGGTCGAAGCCGGTTTTAAGAGCACGGTATTGCCGCTGACGATAGCTGCGGAAGTCATGCCAGTAAGAATGGCTAACGGGAAATTCCATGGCGTAATAACCGCTCCTACACCCAAAGGAATATAGCGATATTCGTTTCTTTCCATGTCTCTTCTGGAAAGTATCTCGTTATCAATCGTTTCAAGTTTAAGCATTTGTCTGCCATAATATTCCAAGAAATCAATTGCTTCGGCGGTATCGGCATCCGCTTCTACCCATGGTTTACCCGCCTCTAGTGTCATCAAAGCGGAAAGTTCATGTTTTCTTCTTTTCATGATATTGGCTGCTTTGAAAAGCACATCCGCTCTTACGCTTCCAGGAACTTTTTTCCAAGTTTCAAAAGCTTTCAAAGCTGAGGTCATAGCCATCTCTGCTTCCTTGATTCCAGCTTGTGAGATTTCACCAATCACTTCTTTATGATTTGCTGGGTTTAACGATTTGACGTTTTTTTCGGTAAAAATTCTTTCGCCATTGATAATCAAAGGATATTTCTTTCCTAAATAACCTCTGACCTTAAGAATTGCTTCTTCATAGAGTTTTTGATTTCTTTGATCCTCGAAATTAGTCAATTCTTCGGTTCTGTAATCATATATTGCCATAAAAAATTCCTCCTTTTAAACCACTGAATGTTCATAATCAGTGATTGTATTTTCTTTAAAACGGTTGATATGCAAATCTTTTGCATAATCTTCCAATGGCTTGTTCATGATGATTTCCGTCAATAATTCCCCGGTGATTGGTGCGAACATAAAACCGTGCCCGCTGAAACCACAAGCGACGTAAAAGCCTTTGACGGATTCAATCTCGGAAATTATCGGTTGGCGGTCCGGACTGTTGTTATAGGATCCGCCCCAGGTTCTGATGACCCTCAGTTTAGCAACTTCTGGCAAAATATCAGAAATGGTTTTAGCCATCTCATCAAGGAACTCCCATGACGAAGAAATGTCATGAGATGGTAAAGCTTTAGGATTTGATCTCCCCGCCAAGAATGAACCATGTGGAACTTGCTGGCAGTAAATATTTTTTGAGAAACTCATAACCATCGGTCCCTGAATCGGAGAAGTTCTTTCCGTTACCAATATCTCGTGATTTTCCGAGAATACCGGGATTTCCACTCCAACCATCAGTCCGACTTCCTTGGAATAGCCGCCAGCTGCGTTTACAACTTTTTTGGTTTCGTAAACGTCCTTGGAAGTAATTACTTTATTGATTTGATTATCGATTAATTCAATGCTTTTCACTTCTTCGAAGAAGTGAAAATTGACGCCTAATTTTTTAGCTGCCAAAAAGTAAGCTTCACTCATCAAGAAAGGATTGACATGTCCGTCCGTTTTACAGAAAGTTGCGCTAATGAAACTTTTGGGATTTAGATGAGGAACAATCTCGAGAGCTTCTTCCACTGTTAATTTCTCCGAAGGGATGCCCAAGGAATTTTGTAGTTTGATGTTCTTGCTGAATTGAAGGTCCTCTTCTTTAGTAGTCGCCAATATCAAGTAACCTGCTTGTTTGAATTCGATATCTTTATGATAATTCAGTTCCTTATTGGCTCTGGCAAAGAATTCAATTGATTTTTTCGCCATGATACAATTCACTTTAGTTGCCCATTGTTGACGGACTCCCGCACCACATCTGCCAGTAGAGCCATTGGTAAAATAGCCTTTGTCAATCACATGAATATTCTTCATCCCCGCTTTTGCTAAGTTATAGGCAATGCTGAGGCCGCTGATACCGGCACCGATGATGACGATTTCTGCTTTTGTCATTTTTCATCACCTTCCCTTGCTGCTTTGGCGATGTCTTCAATCACAACACCGGTAATTAGTGGTCTTGTCTTTTGAAATTTTACTTCTTCTTTATTAATCTTCAAGAACTTGGCAATCTCTGCTTGAATCAAATGACTGCAGGTCTGCCCTTGACAAGGCCCCATGCCAACTCTTAAAATTCTCTTGATATCTTCGACCGTATGATATCCCGCTTCCAAACATTCCAAAACCTCAGCTAAGGAGATATCTTCACAACGGCAGATAATTATGTCTTTATTATTCATATTTACTCCTGATGGTGACAAATTCATATAGATATGGTTGTTCAATCGAAACCGTAACGATTGTGGTCATATCCTTATTTTTCTGCACGCCTTCGATAAAACAAGGCTTATCTAATATTTCACCATTGCGGTTAACCGCTTGCCATTTTTCACCAATAAGAGGAAGCGGTAAAAGTTCATAAGGGATTTTGAAATAAGCTTTACCATTTTTGATCATGACAATCATGATTGCCAGTCCCGGACAGACTTTGGCACAAATCCCGCAACCGGTACATTTATCAAAATCCACTTGGGGAATTTTGTTGATGTCGCTACCGATGGTGATCGCGTCAAATGGACAAGATGTCTCACATGGATTACAAGGAATTTCCTGGTAGCACTCAATTATCGCTTTTGGTCTAAACAAAACCTCTTTTTTCGGGAACTTCGATTTTACCATTTCTAAAGTAGCTACGCCATCTTTTTCAATCATGCAAGTTCACCTACTTTCTTCAAGCCACACCTAATTTTTTCTCCACACGGTCCTTGTCTCAAAACGCATAATTCACTGTTTAATTGGTTTTCTAACTTTTCATATTCAGGATGAATGAATCCTGAATGCTTAGCTGCCATAAGCCCCGCAATCTTCCCTTCAACCATGGCGCTAGACGCTTCTTCGATACCAGTGACATCTCCAGCCGCAAAAACACCTTTAAGCGAAGTTTCGTAGTCACAAGTCTTGATTGGTACCAAGCCACCTAATTCATTGACATAAAGCATATTGGCTTCAGCCATCGACAATAATTGATGAAGCGGACTGAGTCCCACAGAAATGCATAAAGCATCACAAGCAATCTCTTCTTCGGAACCGGCAATTTCATTCCAATTTTGATCAAGCTTGACAGTAATGATTTTTTCAAGTTTATCCTTACCTATAGCTCTTTTTACCGTAGTGTTGATCAAAATCGGAACGCCGAGTCTCCTAAGTTTTGAGGCGTGGACTCCGTATCCTCCGATTTTACCCGCAGCTTCCACCAAAGCTTTTACTTTGACACCCGCCTGAATTAATTGATACGAAACAATCAAACCGATGTTTCCGCTTCCGACCATAACCACTTCTTTACCCGGTAAAACTCCATGGATGTTCATTAAGGTTTGTACGGCACCAGCTCCATATATTCCAGGTAAATCGTTGTTTTCAAACGCTAAGAATTTTTCGCTTGCTCCGGTGGCGATGACAATAGCCTTGGCTTTAACCTTAAAATACCGACCATTTTGATAGACGGTGATGATGTTGTCTTTATATAAACCCACTACAGTTGCATTTAGATAAATCTCTGCATCGGTTTTTTCTAAATCTTTTATTAAAATCTTCGCAATCTCCATCCCTCTAACTTTAGCGTATTGGGACTCGGAGCCAAAGAACTTATGTGTTTGTTTGACTAGTTGACCGCCAAGAGCGAAACTTCTTTCAAAAACGGCAACTTTCATTCCAGCTTCAGCGGCTATCTTACAGGCAGACAAACCCGCAGGTCCTCCACCGATAACGACCAAGTCTTTTTCAATCATTGATAATTACCTCGTGCAGTTCATTTTCCACTTTCATTCCCTCTTCCAAAAGAGTCATGCAAGTCTTTACATCCTTAATATTATTGACTGTCATATTACATGAATCACAATTACCAATCGCACAATAAAACCCTCTTGGCCGATTATTAATGACGCTCTTGGAAAATTTCATTATGCCATTGTCAACTAAAGCTGCGGCAATGGTATCGCCGTCATAGCCAATCATGTCATGACCATTAAAGGTGAAATGGATTATGTTTTTTTTCTCGAACTTTAAAATTGGATGCTCATCTACTCTCATTTTTTCACCACTTTCTTATCCAAAAAATATTGTATCATAAAGCGCTTACATTTAGTAGAATAAAATTCAAATATTTTTCCATGCTAGAGATAATAACTTAACTCCCTCTTGCATTTGTTCAAAGCTTAAATTCGAGTAACCGAAAACAATGGTTTTAACTCCCTCGTCTGTTGGTTTACCGATAAAATATTCATATAAACCATATACCCTTAAGCCTTTATCTTTAGCCATTTCCACCAAATCATTTTCCAAGTAATCCGTCTTGATTTTAATTAAGAAATGCAGCCCGGCTTCTTCTCCCCTAATCACAAGATTTGACTTTAGGTCACTCTCAAGCAAAAGTTTCAACAAATAATCTCGTTTTTGTTTATAATTGTTCTTCATCCGGTTCAGGTGTTTTTCGTACTCTCCTAGGGCGATGAACCTTTCCAAAATCAATTGATTGGTGGTTGGTACTGAGGAACTGAAAAATCCCAAATTATCTTGATAAACTTTGATTAAATTGGCTGGCAATACCATAAAACTAATTCTCAATGCAGGAGCCAAAGTTTTGGAAAAAGAGTTCATATAAATGACTTTATCAAATTTATCCAAACTCTTTAGTGCGGGAATCGGATTACCGGAAAAGCGAAATTCACTATCATAATCGTCTTCGATGATATAGCGATTATTGTTTTCATTCGCCCATCTCAATAGCTCCATTCTTCTTTTTATCGGGGTTACTATACCTGAGGGAAACTGATGTGATGGCGTGACATGCACAACATCACACTTTTGTTTCATAAGTTCATCTAAGGATATGCCTTCCTCATCCAATGGAATTGTTTTTACCTTGACGCCATATGCTTGATACAACAAATAGTTTTTTATATAGCTTGGATCTTCAACGCCGTAGATTTTGTCCCTTCCTAGCATCAAAGTCAAAAGCAGGATTAAATGCTCAGAACCGCTGCCGACAATGATTTGTTCCGCTGACGCTTTTATACCGCGATAGGAAAAAAGGATTTCCGAAATTTTCTTTCTGAACTCATAAACACCAAAACTTTCGCCACGGTTCAGATTGTTCTTTAAATTATCCAAAATCACGTCTCTTTCAATCTTTGCAAACTTCTCATAAGGGAAACTTTCACTATCGACTTGATTGGTCTTGAAATCAACGAGAAATTCATCATGTTTAATCTCGACTTGATTGGTCTTGAAATCAACGAGAAATTCATCATGTTTAATCTTCTCGTATCCTTGAATCGGCAAATGCTTTCTGTTTGACAGAAGCTCAAGATCAGTGGTTACAAAATAGCCAACTTTGGCAATCGAATTGATATAACCTTCAGCCAAAAGTTGGTTATAAGCTGATTCAATTGTAGTTTGCGATATCTTCAAATGATTGGCCAATTTTCTCTTTGAAGGCATCTTTTCGTTCTTCTTTAATTTTCCTTCGGCAATGGCTAGTTTTATTTGCTCATAAAGCTGTTCGTAAAGCGATGAGTCGCTTTGTTTATCCAAAAAGAATGTCAACATAATCTGACCACCTCATTTTTATTAAAACTGATTATTTAAAAGATATCAGTTATAGGTATAATATAATTGAATAAAGACATATTGTCAAGTGAAGGTGAGGTAATAATATGAATGAAAGATATTTATTGAACAAAGAGTTGGCACAAATGTTAAAAGGTGGCGTAATTATGGACGTTACCAATGCCGAACAAGCGAAAATCGCTCAAGAAGCGGGAGCTTGTGCGGTAATGGCATTGGAAAGAATTCCAGCTGATATCAGAGCTGCGGGTGGTGTTTCAAGAAT
>ENA-UPTA01005102-UPTA01005102.1-activated-sludge-metagenome-genome-assembly--contig:-NODE-5102-length-12236-cov-7.495690_pt1 | contig 12236 bp, 11 predicted proteins | sample MGYA00238184_ERZ773361 | MGnify/ENA primary metagenome ERZ773361 (study PRJEB29100, sample SAMN05720205) | activated sludge metagenome | isolation source: anaerobic digester from wastewater...
GCGGGAGAAGGTTAGGAAGAGGGGGTGAAAAGGCTGAAGCACATCTGTCATCATTCCAGGCGAGTCCTGAATCACCAAGGTATCACGCAAACAGGGTTTCAAAGTTGCGGGGATTTATGATTACAATATTCTTGTATCGTTTCAAAATCAGCAGGTCTTCATCGCCGGTGACGATGTAATCGACTGCTGCATCAACGGCGCAAGCAATGATCATGTCGTCATTTGGATCCCGACAAATACGCGGTGAACAATCGGTTTTATGAATGATCTCGGAAGCGGCTTCGGTGACAATGGCTGTGATTTCCGAAATATCGGCTGATGATAGTTTAAATTTATTTTTGAGGATGCCTTTAAATTCGCGGAGGATATCATCAGAGAGAATTAAATCGAAATTATGTTTGCGGGCACGTACGAGCAGACTGGCGCAAAGGCCTTCCGTGATCAATGCGGCTATCAAGACATTGGTGTCAAATATGACTTTCACGATATGGACTTGAACACATCGTCATCCGTTACAAAACCGGATGCTTTTGCTTTACTTCTCAAACGTTTCTTCATACGGCGAAATCTATTCTCCCAAAGAAATTCACCGAGCGATTCCTTGACGATATCGCTTTTATTCCGTCCCGTTTCTTTGGATAAAAATTCCAGTTCTGTGGCCAATTTCTTTGGCAGGCTGACAGATAAAACACTTCTCATGTTGCACCTCCATCACTACAATACACTACGGGAATAAAATATTCAAGTTGAATAATTAAATGAAAGGCGCTTCCTTCTGTCCAGTTGGTGGAGCACGATCCTCGATCGCGCCGCAAAGTATCATCTTTCTGGACTACAGCCGGACCTTCGAAACCCGCTACGACCTCTTCTACGACACCATACACATGAATGCGGAAGGTCAGAAAGTATTGACGGAAGAAATAGGGAAAAAGATAAAGAACTTACAGGTACATAGACCGAAGACTGAAGGCTGAAGAAGGGCAGGCTGAAGGTGTTTAGACTGAAGACTGAAGCTCCTCTGTCATCCCGAAAGGACATAATAAAGATATTGTGACACAGCCTTGAACCGGCAAAAGAAAACCGTTTGACTAAGTGCTGTGTTATAATTATAATGCACAAAAATATATAAAATTATGCATTATGGATAAATTATGTTAAAAGATGTTGTTCTTGTTCAAAAAAGGGAGCTGGAAAGTCGGCTTCAGGAAAGGTACGTCGAGCGGCAATTATCGGATCTTTTGGATCTCGGTAATGATTTGATTAAGATTATTACGGGGCCTCGGCGGGCGGGAAAGTCATTTTACGCCGCTCATTTGATTGCGCAGACCGAATTTTACGGTTATGTTAATTTTGATGATGAACGGCTGGTTACCGTTGAAGATTACGATGAAATTATAGGCGCGGTAAAAGCCGCTTATGGTAATCCGCGTCATCTTTTTTTTGATGAAATCCAAAATCTGCCCCGCTGGGAAATGTTTGCCAACCGTTTGCAACGGCAGGGTTTTAGACTGCTGATTACCGGCAGCAATGCGAACCTGCTCAGTTCGGAGCTCTCCACGCATCTTACCGGGCGTCATGCCGCCGTTGCCCTGTTCCCGTTTTCTTTCAGAGAATATCTGTCCCTGTCGGAACATCAGATGACGTCAGCGGAGAAGAAAGACGCGCTGGATGTGTATTTGGAACAGGGCGGTTATCCTGAACCTCTGTTGAAAAAAATCGACCGGCGTGATTATCTGCGTACATTGCTGCAATCGACTTTGTATAAAGATATCATCAAACGGTTCAAAATCAGATCGGTTCAGGGCATCGAAGATCTGACGTTTTATTTGCTGTCGAATATGGCCCGCGAGTATTCGTTTAATGCCCTGGCCTCCGTGACAAAGTGCCGCAGTGTGCATACGATTGATAAATATATACGATATCTTCAGGAAGCTTATCTGGTTTTTTCACTGCCGCGTTTTTCTTTCAAAGTAAAACAGCAGGCCGGTTACAATAAGAAAATATACTGTACGGATAACGGGCTGGCGGCTGCGGCGGGTTTCCGTTTCAGCGAAAATCGGGGCGTTCTTTATGAAAATCTTGTGGCCATTGCTTTGAAGAAAGAGGAAATCAGCGGCCGGTGTTCTATCTTCTACTGGAAAAGTTCGAATAATGAAGAGGTGGATTTTGTGGTTAAAGAAGGACTGCATGTTTCACGATTGATTCAGGTTTGCTCGGATGTTTCAAATCCGCAAACGATAAAGAGAGAAATGCGGGCGCTGGTTAAGGCGTCGCAGGAATTAAACTGCAATGATCTGCTGTTGCTCAATGATCGTGTCGACCGCGTGGAAACTTTTAGATGGCAGGATGCCGAACGCCAAATACGATTGATTCCTTTGTGGCAGTGGTTGGGGGATAAATAAATGTTCAATGTTCTAAGTTCAAGGTCATAAAGACAGGATGAAATGAAGGAAGATATTTTGGGATACACGGTGGATGGTTTCACCGCTGAGGAATGCGCGGATGGAATTTTCCAGTCTCTGCGCGCGGGCAAACGCTCGTGGCTGGCGTGCTTCAATCCGCATTCATATGTTATGGCTCTGGCGGATGGGGTTTTCGCACGGGCATTGAAAGACGCGAACTGGTTGGTGCCGGATGGGGGCGGCGCGGTTTTAGCTTCACGTATTTTAGGCGGATCGATCAGGGAAAGGGTTACCGGTTCGGATGTTTTCTTCGGTCTGAATAAGCGGATGAATGGCGCCGGTTCGATGCGCGTTTTTTTTCTGGGATCGGATGAAAAGAGTCTTGCGCTGATCAGCGAAAGGATGATGAAGGATTATCCGAATATCAGGGTGGCCGGTGTTTATTCGCCGCCGTTCAAGGATGTTTATTCCAGTGTGGAAATCAGCGCGATGGTGAAGGCGGTGAATACGGCGGCGCCGGATGTTTTGTGGGTCGGGCTTTCAGCGCCGAAACAGGAAAAGTTCATTCTGGAAAACCGCGTGCGGTTGAATGTGAAGTTTGTCGCGGCCGTCGGCGCTGTTTTTGATTTTTATACGGGGAATGTCAAACGGGATTCGGATTCCTGGTTTGTGAATCATGGCCTGGAGTGGCTGCCCAGGCTTCTGCAGGAACCGAAACGTCTGTGGAAAAGAATGTTCGTCTCCGCGCCGGTGTTTATGTGGCATGTGGTTAGAGAAAAAGTTCGACGTTCAAGGTTAGAAAAAGGCTGAAGACTATTAGACTGAAGGCTGAACGAGAAACAGTTCAATGTTCTATGTTCAACGTTCAATGCTGAAAAATCACTGGATCCCCGACAGGCCCATTCGATGACATGTGGAGGGTTCACCCGGTCGGTGGCAGGCAATGACAAAGATTTTATCATCGGTGGTTGGTGGCTAGAGGGTGGTGGTTAGTGCATGATGAATAAAATGTTGACTGAAATTCTGTCGCCTTTCCCTGTCTCCGGGCTATCAATCGGCAAAGCAGAGTTTGATCGCTGTGTCGAACTGGCGCGGCGGCATGGCATGGAAATGCTTTTTTACGTGAGGTTGAAAAAGCATTATACCGGTTTGCACGTCTGTATCGATGAATACCTTGAAAAAAATTACCATGCGTATCTGATGGCGGTGGCACGCTCTATGAGGCAGGAAGCTGTCGAGAATGACGTGATTACCGCGCTTACCCGCGAGCGCATCAAGGCCTGCATCATCAAAGGCAATACGATTGCCCGCACCATTTATGAAGACCTCAACTGCCGCAGTTCCGCGGACATCGATCTGCTTATTCCTACAGGCGATCTGGCGGCAGCGGACAGAATTCTTGGAGAGACGGGTTTTTTGCGACATGATTCTCTGCCGTTGAATTTCGTGACGCAAAGGCTTCATCACTTGGTTTACAGCCACGAGGCGAAACGTGTACCGCTTGAGCTTCACTGGGATTTCGGTTACCCGCTTTATTTTAACCTGACACCGGATGAAATATGGAAAGGCGTTACGGGCAACGACCGGCAGGGCTATTCTCTGACGCCGGAGAATACGGTGATCATGCTGCTGATGCATCATTTCCGGCACGGATTTCGCGAGTTGAAAATTCTGGTGGACATCCTCTGGAGTTTTTACAGATATGATCATGTGATCGACTGGCTGGATTTTGCCGGGACGCTGAGAAAATATGGAATGATTAAAACCACTGTGATTGTGCTTCAACAGCTTGATGATCTTTGGGGGCTCGCTGACGGCCGGTTCGAGTCATTCAGAATTCTCCGTCAACAGATTGACGTCCTGCCTGAAAGACCCGCAAAGTTTTTGTTGCGCTATTTCAGGATGGATCTTGAAAGAAAGGATCCCGGCGCCCTGGATATGCAAATGTCAAAGCTGGTGCTGGATAAAAAAGCAAATATCTTCTATTCGTTTGTGAAAATATTTTTTCCGAAGCCGCGGGAGATTGAAGCATTATACCCGGGAACGGGTAAATGGATGCTGCCAGTCAATTATATGCGTTTCATTTTCTGGCGGTTGTTCAGGGGACGCTGTTAACTTATTAACTTATTGCCATGGGCTGAAGGGGAAGACAGTTCAATGTTCTACGTTCAAGGTTTCTTCTCCCCTGGCGGTAGAAGGTCAGGATGAGGGAAAAAAATACTGGATGCCGGTCGGTGTGCAATCCAGTGAATACGAGACCAGCACGACGTTATTTTTGTAGCACGATCGCCGATCGCGCCGGAAAGGAAATGATATAAAGACGGAAACGGGTTTCGCAATGTTGACATGTATTTCGTCATATAGTATGAAATTCGATAATCAACACGTTATCTTTTCGATTTTCTGGATAAATGTTTTCGCTCAGGACATCAAATCTCTGCGCGCGATTCGCGAGGAAAATAAATTGAAAAATTTTATTTGCGTCTGTCTGGAAAAGCGAAGCCGTGAAGTGGACGGAATCACAATACTGCCGTATGGCAAGTTTCTCTCATCGCTTTGGCTGAATTAGGGGCTCTTATATGACGATGATCACGACATTAGTTTTGCTTTTTGTAATCGCGTTGAGTCTGTCGCTTATCTTCACGCCGATGGTCCGGAGTCTGGGGATCCGCTTTAACGCCATGGATGTTCCGACGGAACGCAAGGTTCATACGGAGCCGATTCCGCGCATCGGAGGCCTGGCGGTCTTTCTGTCTTTTCTCATTACGTCATTGATTGCGATCGCCCTGATAGCGAATGTATCGCACCTGTATATATTGAATAAAAACGCGATACTCGGTTATCTCGGCGCTTGCGTGGTATTGTGCTGCGGGTTGTGGGACGATTTCCGCCGCCTCAATCCGTGGGTAAAGCTGTTCTTTCAAATTGCCGCGGCAACGCTCGCTTTCATCGGCGGGGCCAGGATATCGGGGATTTATTTCGGCATCACGGGTTGGCATTTTCATATCCTGATGAGTTACACGGTGACTGTCTTCTGGTTCCTTCTGCTGATCAACGCGATTAATCTGATTGACGGTCTGGACGGTCTCGCAGCCGGCATTGTCTTTTTCACCAGCGCCGTTATGGTTGTGTCTTCCTCGATGAAAGGGGAGAATCTTTCCGCTTATTATTTTGTCATTCTGGCCGGAGCGGTGCTGGGCTTTCTCAAATATAATTTTAATCCTGCCACCATTTTTCTGGGGGATGGCGGCAGTTATTTTCTCGGTTATCTCATCGCTCTTCTGGCTATACACGGCTCGGTGAAAAGCCATGTCGGGGTTTTGATGCTCATTCCTCTCCTGGCGCTGGGCGTGCCTATTTTTGATTCCATTCTTTCACCCATCCGCCGCTTTATCCGGGGTCAATCCATCTTTCAGGCTGACAAGGGTCACATTCATCATATGTTTCTGGATCTGGGGCTTTCTTCCAGCAAGGTCGTGCTTATTATTTACGGTATTACAATGGCGCTCTGTGTTCTGGCGATTCTGATGATTACGGTCAGAGGCCGAGAGCTGCTCGGTTCACTGCTGGCCGTGTTACTCATCGGCATGATTCTACTGGTGCGCAAGCTCGGCTATCTGGAATATCTGGCCTTTGACAAGTTCTACGGCTGGTTTCAGGATATGACGGATGTGGCGGGCATCAGTCAGAAACGCCGTTCTTTTCTTTCCATGCAGATCGAGGTGAACAAGGCGCAGGATATGGATGAATTATGGTTGAATACTGTCGAGGCGCTGAAAATGTTGTGCTTTGATCGGGCATCTTTATGCGTTCGTGGCCGGCAAACATGGCAATGGCAAAGTGAGGAAGAAGATCATGTTGACGGGGCGGAGCAGTCTGCCGCAGCAAATCAGGATTACGATGCCTCGGATGGTTTAATGAAACTGGAAATTCCGCTGACCAACAACGATGATCAGGATTTTCTGGGCAAGTTGGTTCTGATCAAGGATTTGAAACGGGGGGCTGTGCAGCCTTACACCATGCGGCGCGTGGAGAGTCTGCGCCGCACCTTGATTCCTAATATTAAAAGATTGAAAAGCATGTAGTTAAGAATGCAATGAGACCGTGAGGCAATTGAATGTGAATGATAGCCGCAATTAGCTTAACGGCAAGACGATTCTGAAAAAAATGTTTTATATTTTATTAATTTTAGGTATAAGCCTTACACGAAAAGAAATCTTTGAATAATCATTAACTTGTTAATAGGAGAAAGTCTTATGAAGAAATTAGGCATAGTCGCGGTATTGTTATTTTTGCTTGTTTCAGTTTCGGTGGTGAGTGCTGAAGTCAGAGAGGGCGCTTTTTCATTGGGTCTTTCTGCCGGCGGATACGTTTTCGAGGGGAACCAGGACTATAAAGATAATTATACCATTGGTTGGCGTGTCGGCTATAATTTTACCGAGAATATCGGGGCGGAGCTGTTCTGGAATTATGTGCCATCACAGTTTGAGGATGAAAGTGTGGATGATACCAACAGGGTATATGTGACCGCTCTCGAAGGGATTTATCATTTCAATTCCCGGAGCAATTTCGTTCCTTTTGTGGCGGTTGGAATCGGCGCGACGCATTACACCTCAAGTGATGATGAAATTGTTCCCAGCAAACTGGCCGTTGATTACGGCGCCGGTTTCAAATATTTTATGACGGACAATCTGGCGCTGCGGGCGGATGTCCGCCACGTGCTTCCTATCGGCGATGATGACGAACAGGAATACGGCGACAATCCACACAGCATTCATAATGATCTGATGGCAACCATGGGAATCAGCTACAGCATTGGCGGCGTAGGAGCTCGCAAGGCCGCAACGCCTGTTGTCAAGGAAGAAATCGGTGACGCGGACAAAGATGGTGTTCTGGATGACGCTGACAAATGCCCCGGGACGGCCTATGGTGTCGCGGTGGATAACACCGGTTGTGTCGCGGATTCTGACCGGGACGGCGTGAACGACAATCGGGACCAGTGCCCCGGGACGCCCGCGAATGTGAGTGTTAATAGCGAGGGATGCCCGGCTGACGCCGACCGGGATGGCGTTGCTGATTATATGGATAAATGTCCTGGTACTCCCGCTGATACAGAGGTGCAGAAAGACGGTTGTTCTTACACGCCTTACTCCGTGGCGCTGAAGGTGGAGTTTGATACCGGAAAATCCAACATCAAGCCCAAATATCACGAGGAGCTGAAAACCGCGGCTGTCTTCATGCAAAAACATCCGGAATCAACCGTGATGATCGTGGGTCATACGGACAACGTTGGTGATCCGGATGATAATGTGCGTCTATCTCAGGAACGGGCCAACAGCGTCAGGGCCTATCTGATTGATCATTTCGGTGTCGAATTTTCCCGGATTTCGGCAACCGGTGTCGGCGCGGAAAAACCAATCGCCAGCAACGACACAGCGGAAGGAAGACAGCAGAACCGGCGGATCGTGGCTGTTTTTCAGACGGTATTGAAAAAGTAAATGATTCGATGATGATCTTTTAACACGAATAGATGATAAAGGTTGACCGCGAGGGTGTATGAAAAAGATTATCGGTTCAGTCAAATTTCTTTTGTTGGTTTTTTCAGTCTTATTCGTATTGAACGGTACTTCATTTGCTGAGAAAACCGTTCCTTTTTATGCGGGTTTCTCGGGGGGGTACACACTGGGATCGGATTTTGAGTTTGGAGTGGATGATTATACATTCGATCTCGATATCGACAATAAATGGACGCTCGGAGTCAAATTAGGCTACACGCTGCCTTTTGCCAGGTTTCTTGCTGTGGAGGCCGAAGCGCTGTATTTTAATCCCGAGATCCATGACCATGTCAGGGAAAAATATCTCAGCTATGATGTTGATGTCGATGCGTATGTTCATTTTTATAATCTGCTGTTTAATTTAGTCGCCAAATACCCGGACGGCAGAATTCATCCGTATCTGGGCGGCGGCATAGGACTTTCGCGTGTGGATTTTGCCGATACGGCTGAAAATACATACGGCACGAATGTGTTGCATCTCAATGATGACCGGGATATTGCTTTAGCCTGGCAGGTTTTAGCGGGAATGAATTTTGACATTAATGAAACGTTGTCCGCCGATTTAACTTATCACTATTTTTCAACCAGCGCGGACTTTAAAGATTCAGTCGAAATTGATTATTCAACGAGCATGATTACCGTTGGTTTGAATTTCCACTTTTAATCCATTTATTCATTAAAATTTAAAGGCAGTTTCATTCGTGAGGCTGCCTTTTTTATATTTCGGATAATCCGATTGCTTTATTTGTCCGGATTAAAATAGGGCAGCGCCAACTGCATTTTCTTCAAGGCCTGCTTTTCGATCTGGCGGGCTCTTTCCCGTGAGATATTGTATTTTTCGCCAATCTCCTGAAGCGTCTTCGGATCATCGGCCATTACGCGGTTGAGAATAATGTAGCTTTCTCTTTCATTGAGATGAGCCAGCGCTCCGGCGATATCGCGCTGCACCAGGCTTCTTTCCTGATTTTTGATCAGCGCGTCTTCCTGATTGTCTCCTTCATAGGCCAGGAAATCCAGATGGGAATTGGTGCTGTCTGCGTTGATGATTTCGTTCAGGGAAACATCGCGGGAGCCCATGCGCTGATCCATTTCTTCCACTTCAGAATCCTTGACGCCCAGCGACGTCGCGATTTCGCTGAATTCCGGATTTTTCTGGGAAAGCGTCTCCAGCTCTTTTTTCGTCTGGCTTAACTTGAAAAAGAGCTTGCGCTGCGCCTGCGTGGTTCCGATTTTGACGATGCTCCAGGAGCGGATCAGATAGTTTTGAATATAGGCGCGAATCCACCAGACGGCGTAGGAAATCAGGCGGTAATCTTTCTCCGGATCGAATTTTTTGACGGCGTGAATGAGGCCGACGTTGCCTTCCTGGATCAAATCGGCCAGTTTGAAGCCGTAATTGCGGTATTCGTGGGCGATCTTGACGACAAACCGCAGGTTGGAAACAATCAGTTTTTCCGCAGCGGCCACATCGTTGTCCTTTTTCAGGCGCATGGCATACTTGAATTCCTCTTCTGCCGTTAAGAGAGGAAAACGGTTGATTTCAGCAATATATAAGTTAAGTGTACCGGTTACTTCTGGAAAATTCACCGTGTAAGAAACTCCTTTGATTTTAGGGAATGAATTTTAACGAACTATAAATTTATGGTCAAGTTTTCTTTTTAATGAGACTCTAACGATCCCATGAAAGGAGATCAAGAAACGAATTAAAAAATAATAAAACCGTGAGAATAGGAAAGAAGATACTTCTCCCGAATCAACCCAAAGTCATGAGTTTGAGAAAAAGCTCATTGCGTTTATGGACACCGATAATTTTAAAAATACTTTTTAAATGATCTTTGACAGTGAAATTACTGATGCCGAGATTTTCAGCAATGACACTGTTGGAATGTCCATAGGCGGCCATCAATGCTACCTGGCGTTCTCTGGATGTTAAATTGAATTCCTTCAGCCTCATAGTCATGCAGGTGGTGGCATCCATCAATCGTCTTAAAAATAAAATTTTCAACGGTGCATCATCTTGACAGGGGATATTTCTGACAAAATAGATAAATGAAGGCGTTTTCAAAAAAATGGAATCGTGACCATGAAGCATTTTAAGAATTTTTTTCACAGCGTGGATTTGTAAAACACTTTGTGCTTCTTCGTTGGCATACGCAACAGACGGTTTTTTTTTATCATAATCGCTGACAAAAATAATGCCGGTTTCTTTAACCGTATCCAGTGATTGAACGAAAGTATCAAACTGCCGGGCTTTTCGGATGTATTCCATGACTGAAACATCATTTCCCAAGGAAAGATAATAAGAAAGGCCATTGACCTTGATACGTTTTGTCTTAAAGGGCATATCGAGCGCGCTGTTTTTTCTCGACCTGAGTTTTACCGTGGTATCCTGGACGTCATCGGTTTTTCTTAATTTATTCCGACGAGGCAATTTCGTCTCGGGGCTGATCATGCCTAATTCAAAAGACTTTTTGCCGATAACGTCTTTTCTCCGTAGACCGAAATATTTCAAAAAGGCATGGTTGGCTGCGACACAAGTTGAATCGTTGACTTTTGTGACCGAAATGGGACTGGGTAATAGTTGAAAGACATCATCGAGAAGACTGTTGTTCTGTTGTTTGTTAATCATAGAATGTTCTCTTTACTCCTGTTTGTGCTGCGAAGTCTTATATAAGAAGCCGAGAAATGATGCAATCCCTCTAAAGAGGCTTTTTCTGAAAAGGATGTCCAGATTCAAAAAAAATAACAACATTCCACACTTCCAATCTTGACAGAGGGCGTTTTTGTGCTTATTCTATGAAAAATCAATAAAAAGGGGACGATATGAGAACAGTAAACAAAACCATGATTGAACATGCCGGTAAGATCGCGCATGAAATCAAGGCGAACGCTTTGATGGTTTGTGTGGATGTCATCAATGATGCCGAACTGATTCTTGATGAAATGAAAAAGGACATCAACATTATTATTGTCTCCCGCGAGAATGAGGGAATATCTGAAGAACTGAAAAAGCAGGCCCGGATTTTATACACGCCCGATGTGAATCTGACGCGCGTGGGAAAAATAAAAATTGCGATCGCTCAGGGGATTGTTCTGGGAATTCTGAAACGGGGCGATAAGGTGGTCTGTCTGAGCGGGGTGCCCAGGTTCGGTTATGCTGACAGTATTTTCGTGATTGATGTGGGAAAGGAATTTGAGATTCTGACGTCCGATTTTATTAACGATGTGATTGAAAATGTCCGGCCGGAAGTGTTCAACGCCGTTCTCAATATTGCCTGCGAGCTGGGCGCGCAGGGCAGGGAAAGCCGGAAGGTGGGAACGGTCTTTGTTCTGGGGGATGATGAAAAAGTCATGCAGCTTTCCCGGCAGATGATCATCAATCCTTTTTCCGGTTATCCGGAAGAGCAACGGAATATTCTGAATCCGGAACTGGAGGAAACCATCAAGGAACTTTCCGCCATTGATGGCGCTTTTGTGATCAAGGAAAACGGAGTGCTGGTGACCGCGGGAAGGCATCTGAGCGCCGCTCTGGACAGCCGGGATTTTCCGCCCGGTCTGGGAAGCCGCCACATTGCCGCCGCCGGTATCACCAGTGTAACGAAAGCCGTTGCCATCGTGGTCTCTGAATCTTCAGGCAACGTGACAGTTTTTAAAAACGGCAAACTCTTTGTGACGATTGAAAAGCCGATTGAATAAAGGAAATCGATATGCGTTTTGATAAATTTACATTGAAGGTTCAGGAAGCTCTGCAGGAGACGCAGTCGCTCGTCAACTCTCTCGGTCATCAGGCGATTGATCCCGAACATCTTCTCGTTTGTTTTTTAAGGCAGGATGACAGCATCGTCAGCGCCATCATTAATAAGTTAAATGCTTCCCCGCAAGAGATTGAAAAGGAGCTCGAGGCTCATTTGAAGAAGCAGCCCAGCGTTCAGGGCGTGGGCGCCGGGGAAGTGTATCTGGGAAACAGACTTAATAAGATTCTGGATAAGGCGATGACCGAAGCGGCGCAGCTTAAAGACGAATACGTGAGTGCCGAACATGTGCTGATTGCCATGGCTGAAGAAAAGGAAGGGCAGGCGGGCAAAATCCTGCGTCAGACCGGCGTGACGAAAGACCATATTTTCAAGGTTCTGAAGGACATCCGCGGCAATCAGCGCGTGACCGATCCGAATCCGGAAGGCAAGTATCAGGCCCTGGAACGCTACGCCCGTGATTTCAACGCTCTGGCGAAAAAAAGCAAGTTTGATCCGGTAATCGGTCGCGATGAGGAAATACGCCG
>ENA-UPTA01005103-UPTA01005103.1-activated-sludge-metagenome-genome-assembly--contig:-NODE-5103-length-12235-cov-6.586371_pt1 | contig 12235 bp, 10 predicted proteins | sample MGYA00238184_ERZ773361 | MGnify/ENA primary metagenome ERZ773361 (study PRJEB29100, sample SAMN05720205) | activated sludge metagenome | isolation source: anaerobic digester from wastewater...
AGCGACCTCGATTGCGTGGGGCAATAAGAAAGGGCTGTGCTAACACTTGATTTGCCCGCGTGCGACGTAGAACCCCGCGAAGAGGCCTGCGAGGAAGCCCGTGACGAGCAGTGCTCCTGTGTCAATGGCGGTTGTGCCCGGGACCAGGCGGATCATGGCAGCGGCCTCGGCAACGGCCGCGCAAAGGGCTATGCCCGCTGCCAGGAGCCACGACGATGCTGTTGTCCTCATCTGGACCGTTCTCCCTTCTGCGCGAGATTGTCGATCTCGGCTTGTGACAAGGCGTAGTTGTAGATGCGAACATCGTCAATCAGGCCGTTCCAGCCACGCCCGGGTTCCTCGGAATTGTCGCCGATCCAGACGGGGAACTTGCTGACGTTGATCGATCCCTGGGTCTTGGCGGAGGCATCGAGCTTACCGTCGATGTAGAGGCGAAGCTCACTGCCGTCGTACACACCGGCGGCGTGGTGCCACTGACCGTCGTTGACGTTCGCGGTGCCGCGTACCCATTCCGGCCACAAACCGGTACACGCGAAATGCAGGTTGTCGCCCTGGTCGCGGGACAGTCGCCACGCCGTATCGCCCTTGGCGATGATCGTCTGCCAGTCCACCGTGAACGCTCTGACCTTGATCCAGGCGCAGACCGTGATCTGGTTCGTGATGTCAAAGTCGGCCGCTGTCCCGAGATCGACGTAGTCGCCTTCGCCGTCGAATTCCAGTGCGCTGCCGACAGCGCCCTCGGTCCACGAGAGGTTTCCGACCAAGACACCAACGTGCTCGTGACTGCCGGCATCGGCGGTGCTCGTCCCGGCGGTTTCATCCAGCTTCCACCAGCCAACGAGTCGGCCCGTGTCGAAGCTCCAGAGATTGCCCGGCGTGATCGAGCCGTGGGCATTGAGCTCGTCCACCCGCCAGAAGTAGTTCGTGTTGCGTTCCAGCCTCGGTAGATCGGCGAACTGAGTGTCTTTCACTGTGGCCAGCAGAGGCAGATGATTCGGATCGGTCCCGAAGTACAGTCTGTGCTCCACGGCCGCGGTTCCGGGCAGCCAAGCCAGTCGCAGGCTGTCCACGGCCGTGCCCACCATCCCATCAGCCGGCTGGGGCTTGAGGGGATAGGATTCAGTGTTCAACGGTACGGCCTCCCAGTGCGCAAGTTCCCCCGCCGCGACATCGTGGACCGTCAAGTCGCCGAGGACGATGCGGTACGTGGTCTCGTCCACGGACCATCGCATCAGCACGGCGTGCGGGAACTCGGCCGTGACTTGGGCTCCATAGTAGGCGGGGTCCTTGCCCTGGACGAGGTCACCATAGAACAGACCAGCGCCCTGAATCGCGAGAAGGTTTTCCATCTCTTCCTTCGTGGGTGGCGTTTCGATCGCGACGCCTCGCTTGCGGCGATCTATAAGAAATGCGGAGCGAATCTCCTGGCTGGCCGTCATCAGGTCCAAACTGCTCGGATACCGACCGCCTGCGATCCGGGCAAATGCCCGGAGCCCTTTGACAAGAGTCTCCTCTCTGCCCGAGAGGTCCACGTCTGCCATGACTGTGTAGTCGGGTGGGATGTTGGGTTCGAACTCCGCCTGCGTCAACGGCGCATCCCACTGGAATTGGTCTGCGACGACCCGGATGTGTGTCGTCCCTTTGGCCGAAGTGCCCTCCATCTCGATGCGCACGGGCAATTCCGTTTTCGGATCGACCCAGAGCCTGCCCCAGCCCCGCTCGAACAGGGCCTTTCCGAAATGTGGGTCATCGATCTCGATCCCCACGGCCGACACGCCGTCAATGACCTGCGGATCGAGAGGCTCATATTCAAAACCGGTGAAGAACTTGATGAGTTCCTGGGGATCGGTCTTGTGGTTGATCTCCATGAGTTGCTTCTCGTCGAGCCGGGCATTGATGTACTTCCTGGCCCGCGGGAGAAGCTCAACCACATCGGTCCCCGAGGGCGGGACATACAACCTGGAGATCAGGTTGCCCTCGGAATAGCAGTCGCGTCGTACCCCGTAGTCCACGGAACGCCATATCGTGAAGTCGATCTCGCGGGCGGGTTCGGAGCCGGTCTGAGTTGTGAGCGTCGCTCGATGCACATACGCGCGGATGCCCTGAATACTGTCGAGGACTCTGCCGAGAGCGACACCCGACCGCCCACCCGGCAGGCGAAACACGGAAAACACCGCCACAACGATGGCCGCTGCGGCAGCAAGTCTTGTCATTTTGCTTTCCATGAGTATTCTCCAGATGCTCTTGCGAGCCTGTAGCCCGTTGTTGTCCAGAAGGGTCCGCCGGACGCGATCCAATGCACGACTGGTCGCTTCGCGAGACGGGTGCACGCCGGCCAGGACTTCGAGCCGCTGTCGAAGCTCGGTTTCATTCATCTTCGACACGCCGCACCCCCTTTCCATCCGCCGGGACCGGGTCGCATCCAAGCACGCCACGCAAGGTGCTCATCGCGCGAAAACACAAGGCACGAGCTTGATGAACCGTTTTGCCGAGTTGTCCGGCGATCTGTTCGTACGAATCCTGCTGAATGTGCCGCATGACAAAAGCCTCGCGCGAGGCGCCGTGAAGCCGACCGATCGCTGCAAGCACCTGCTCCAGCTCTTCTGACTCGATCAACCTGCCCAGGGGCGTTCGATCTTCTGAGGCGCGTTCGAGCAACCCATCGAGCGAGCGGGCCCGGCGGATCTTCTTCCGGCGCCGCCAGTCGAAGGCCAGATTGATGGCCGTCCGGCGGGCATACGCGTGCCAGCAGTCAATGCCGCCCTGATCTTTGACGTCGTTGAGCTTGAGGAACAGCTCCTGCATGAGCTCCTCGGCCACGTCCTCGCGAAAGGTGAGCCTGGTCAGCAGGGCATACAGTCCGGCCCCGTGCTGATCCAACAACTCCAGCAACTCTGCCTGCCGATCACTCACTCCAGGCTCCTATCCGACTCGTGCCTCAGATCTCGCCATTATAGACGCACGCCTCCAGCCCGCGCAACGTCCAGCCGGCGCAGACCAAGGGCCGGATTCGGCTGTCCGGCCTCATGCGATTGCCACAATCTGCGATCCTAAGGTCGCTGGAGATCCTCCGGAATGGCGTTGACGAAGTCGCCATCGTGATGATGAGCATCGTAGCATTTCAGATCGTGTCGGACGTAGTGCTCAGTCATGCCGCCGCCGTCGGGTACATACCACTGGATTTCGCGACACCTCATGTCCGCGTGCATACGGACCATGATGGCCTCGCGCTGCTCATAGGGCGACTCCTCGATGGCCGCCCGGGGTCGCTGTATGTCGTCGCCACGAATCACCATCTGCACCGGCCCATCCGAGCTGGTGATGATGTGGCCGGCATCCTCGACAGGCGCCCACAGTTCCCGTTCCTGCCGACACATCGTTCGACAATCGATCGTCACCATTGCGACGTTGACCCAAGGGATTCTACTCTCGTGGGAGCGTTTCTCTCCGGAGGAAGAGAAGGAAGCCACGGCCGAAGCGAGTTCAACCGTGGCTTCGATGCACGAATGTGTCGTCTTCTATTCCGGCGACTTGATTCTGAACATGGCCGTTTCGCGGGCGAGGACCCGGCTCGCGGTGTCCACGATCTTCGTCTCGGCATAGTAGTACCCCGGAGCCGTGTCCGTGGTGTCCCAGGCCGTGGCATACGAGGCGGCGCCAGCGAGGCCGCTAAGGTTGTCCAACAACAACCCTGCGACGAGTTCGTCCGAGCCGTATTCCCGGATCACCGTGTCCGCATAGGCGTCCTGTGCCGACCAATCGGCGGTGAGCCAGAGTTTGACCGTCACGAGGTCACCCGACGTGTAGCTCCGGCTGTCCGTAAGCAACGCTCCGATGCGGACCTGCGAGTCCAGCATCTCGATATCGAGCGTGAACTGCTTGTAGAAACGGCTCTGCGTCGTCTGCCAGTTGTATTCGAAGGGGTAGAGGGTCACGGCCAGCGTCGAGATGCCATCCACCCCAGGAATGATCCGCCAGGTGAGCTGCCTGTCGGGGCACCAGCCCGGCTTGGGTTCGACCTCTGTGGCGACAGACTCATCTCCAAAGGCGTCGATTGTCATCACGGCCACCTGAAGGTTCAGACCGATATCTGTTCGCAGATCGCCTCGCTGTTGTACCTTGACGTTCTGCACGACCACGCCTCGAGGGACTTCCCACTCGACCCGATAGATCGGGACCATCGGTGTATTCGGCTCGAGGAGCACATCGCCGCCCGGGATGGTGACCCGGTCGTAACCGTCGACGGTTGTGATCTCGTAATCAGGCAACTCGATCTCGGGATTGGAGGGGACGGGCTCTGCGGCCGCGATCGATATCCTGGGCTCGGCGACGGCCGCAGACGAAATCCCGCCATCCGGGGCGCCAAACTTCAGATCGCCATAGTAGTTGTATTCCATGGCCCAGAACTCCCACCAAGCGTCGCCCGAGGCCGCGCGGGAACGCCGGTAGTTACGGAAAGCCTTTCCCGCCGTCTCCGACGGGTCCCACGCCTGCATGAAGCCCGGACCGGCCACGGAATTCTCGTTGCTGGGGGACACCTCCGTGGCTCCAATGTAGACCGCGGCGCCCTGCTGGAAGAAGGTTTCCGCGATGCCGTCGTCGCCGTCCACATGGGTTTCGAGAGCCCCGCCGGAATCGATCCGGGACCAATTGCCCTCGTAATTGCCCGTCAGACAGGACAATGCGAAGACCAGAGGTCCCGTCGTCAGCGACAGTGTGGCGACGTCCCCCGTGCCGAAGGGCGAGCAGTAGCCGGGATTGCCGTGCGCATTGAGCACGAACACGTCGATCCGGTCCTGAATGCCCTGGAGCAACGCCAGATACCGGTCCATCCACCCCTTGGCATAGTGGCCGTCGAGAACGTACAGGCGATCGTTGCCCACATGGGCTACGCAGATTTCTTCCTTGCCGTCGCCATCGAGGTCGTCGCAGGTGACTCCGCCCGTGCCGGCTCCTCCGGTCGTTCTGGCGCCCTCACACTCGAGGAATCGCGAATAGATCAAGGATGAGCGGTTCTTAATGAGTTCCCAGCCGGAGGCGCCGTAGGTGACGCAGGCGTTGTTGAAGACGTGGAGCCGGCGTTTGCCCTCGGCGACGTCGTCGGTCAGAACGGCCATCTCATCGGCTCCGTCGCCGTCCATGTCCCCGGCCACCAGGCTGTCATAGGCTGTGTATGGATCGCACGGGATCTCCATGAGCAGAGCGCCTGTGCGGTCGTAGACTCGGATCCGCTGAGCATCGTCGCTGCCGATGACGATCTCGTCGCCGGAATTGTTGGGATCGATGTCCGCGACCACCAATCCATCATAAGCTGTGAAGGGGATATCCAGTTGATCGTGCCAAGCCAAAGCGCCGCCCGTGTCCGCGTACTCGTAGATATCGACGGTGCCGCCGTCGACGGGGCGGGCCACAACGATCGCTTCTTTCCCCCAGGTGTCGTACAGATGGCCACAGGCGATCACGTCCCAGGCCTCGAGTTCGGCGTCGAATCCCAAGTACGTTACCGTCGTAGTGCTTGGCGGGTCGCAGACGACGACCAGTCTGTTGAGACCGAGATTGCCGACGACGATCTCATCCTCGCCGTCGCCGTCGATATCACCGGCAGTCAACGCGTCGTGGGAATTGAAGGGGAGGACGAATCGTGCGGTGCCGCTGAAGGGGGTGCTGTCCGGGTCCAGGTTCCCCGCGGTGACGAAGCGGCCCTCGCCGGTGTCCGGCTCGACGCGGATGGCCGTCATCCCATAGCCGGCGAGATTGGCCGTCACGAAGCCGTCGCCGGAGTCCATCGGGAAATCGAAGCCGTCGGTGATCTGGTCTTTGTGCACGTAGGCGGTCCAGTGATGGGTCCTGGCCCTCTCGGTCATGATCTCGCCATCCTCGGCCTGCTCGACCCAGACGTTGCGGACATCGCGGGCCCGCCCGACGAAGTTCCCGCTTGCGCCCTCGTCGCCGCTGGTGGCGACGCCGTAGGAACGGTCGAAACTCGAATACAGGCTGGATTGCATCCCTTGCATCAAGGCAGCGGCCGAGTCGCCAATGATGCGTCCCACGCACAGTTCCGGGACGTTGTCGGAGGACGCGACGTCGCCGTAGGGCAGATCGCTGTACTCGACTTCGGTCGAGCGAGTTCCACCGCTCCAGTCGAGGTCTGTCGTGTTAACGGTCCACGAGGGGAGGATCTCGGTCTCGCCGACGAGCAACAGATAGCCGTTCGAGAGGTAGTGGCCGGCCACGCCGTCACTGCCGCTCATGCTGGCGCCCCACATCTTGATGCAATCCCGGATCCAGACGGGGTCGTCGGAACTGAGGCCGGAGGGGTATCCGAGGATGCCGTTGCGATGGTAGGCCAGCCGGGCCATCTCCGAGAGCACGTCGGCGGCGCCGCCGAATTCGCTGGCGCACAGATCGGGATTCGTGACGATCTGATAGTCCGAGCCCTCGATGGCTGACTCGATCTCGTCGTCGAGCGGGATGTCGTCCTCCGTGCGGACGCACCGACAGGGAATCGTCCACGTGTCGATGCCCCACCTGTCGACGACCTCCACCGCGTCCTCCCCGATCTCGTAGTCGATCGAGCCGGGGAATTGGATCGGAATGGCGTAGTATTCCAGGCGAACGGTGTGTCCGGCCCTGATCTCGTACTGGTCCGACGTGGCGGTCTCCAGGTCCAGCGTCACGTCGTTGTGCCGGCCGTCCGGGGAGGGGGCATTCAGGGCTCGATAGTCGTCGAAACTGTCATCGATTGGCTGGAGGCCATCGACGTTGTCGCGGATGACGTCGCAGACGTAGCTGACAGTCCCGACGTTGCGGATGTTCAAACGGATGCGGAAGGCGTTCTCCTCCCGCCAGACCTGGCGGGTCACTTCGATCTCGGGCTCGCCCTGTTCGAGCACAATGTCCTGGGTGATCGTTTGAATGCACTGGCCGTTGGCGACCGCGTCGGCCCGGAGAACGTGCGTTCCCACAGGCATGCCTTCGGCGTCCCAGTCGATTTCGTAGAGGTCGCTCGACTCGTAGGGAACCGTGCCGATGGGGAAACTGTTGACGTAGAACCGGACTTCCTGGAGCGGCCATTCGACAGATTCCAGTTGAAAGCTCGGCACGCCCGGCTGCAGTTCGACGCCGCTGGCGTCGTGGAGGATCGTGCCCCACATATGGCCTCGGACGCGGATGGGGATCTCGGTGCCCTCCGGCGCGGTCTCGTCGGGGATGTAGAACGTCTCGTTCCGGAACGGGTACTCGAACTCGGCCGTGATCTGGTTGCATTCATACACCGGCTCGAACGGGATGGCCATGCTGGCGATCCCATCGCCGGCCACGACGGTTGCTCCTGTGGTCCAGGGCCGGTAGAACGCGCCTTGCACGATCCCCGGCGCGAACACCGCCTGGAACGGCGGGGAGTAGTCCGTTTGGATCAGCGTGCCGTCCGCGAAGAATTCCACCTTGTCCACATCGTTTTCGTCCTCGACGTTGGCGGTCATGCGGTAGCAGGGGAAGTCGGTCGGTTCGCGTTCGAAGGTGATGTCGTTGATCCTTGGCTTCTTGCCGCCTTTGGAGGGCGTGCGGAAATAGCCCGGCTTGCTCTCGACCGACTCCCCGTCGTCGGTGGCGGACCGGACCTTGAACTGGTAGACGGTCCCCGGCGTCAGACCCAGCAGGTGGATCGTGTGCTGGGTGGTTTGCTGGGAGTTGCTCTTGCTCAGGCCGAAGATCCCCGAATAGCAGTCGTAGAGTGCGTTGCTGTCCGACGGCTTGTTGGTCGCCCAGAGGATCTCGGCCGTCGTCGACGTCATCGCGCGGCCGACGGGACCTTCGATGATCCTCAAGGGCGTGACGTCGCATTGGACGGTCCAGTCGAGGCTGTTGTTCGTCTCGTCCTGCTCGAAGACCGCGTTATCAATGTCCGCCGTGACGCGGAACACATGTTCAGCGTCGCGGCACTCGAAGTAGAATTTCATGAACGTCACGTCGGCTGTCCCGCCCGGGTCCAGCGGATCAGTCACCATAACCGAATCCACGAGACGGTCGCTCGTATAGAGACCGGCGCGGTGATTGACCGCCGCGGCGCCGTCGCCGATGTTCTTGATCTTGGCGCGGATCTGGTTGCCATCCTGCCAGATGCTGTCCACAACCAGATCCGGCGTCAGGAAATCCTCGGCCTGCGTCCGGAAGGTCTGCTCATTGCTGACCACCTCGCCGGTTTGATTCTTCGATCTCACGATGAAGAAGTACCGCGTGCCCGGCGTGAGGCCTTCCAGCCGCAGTTTGTGGTCGGTCGCCATTGTGGCGTCCGAGTCCTCGCCTGTGTACACGCCCGACGCGATGCCGTACCGGACGAGGCTGTCGCTCGACTGGTTCGTTGTCCAGAAGACCGTCGCCTCGGTTTGTGTGATGTCCCCCACCGTCGGGCCGGAGATGATCTCCAACGCCTCCACCTGGCAGGGCCACACTTCCTGGTGGCTGTTGTTCTGCTCGTCTTGTTCCTCGATCACGTCGGTCGAGTCGGCCTCGACCCGCACGGTGGGCTGCGGGTCCGGGCACACCCACGTATACTGGAAGGCCAGATCGAGACTGCCGTTCGGCGCAATTGCGGACGTGACCTCATGCGTGGCCTTGAGCTGGCCGTCGACGTACAGGGAAGCCGTATGTCCCGCAGCGGCCGATGCGCTGCCGCTATTGCCGATACGGAAATACACCAGGTCGTTCTGTAGCCAGATGTCCGAGATGTACAGGTCCGGCAGATCGATCTGCTCGGCCAGCGTGCGGAACGTGTGCTCGCTGCTCTGGACGGTATTGCCGTAGGCGTCCGTGGATTCGACCCTGTAGTAGTACTTCGTGTCCGATTTCAACTCATCCAAAGGGATCACGTGGGAAGTCACCAGGAGCTGGTTCGATCGGGTGAACTTGTAGATGCCGGAGGCCGTCCCGTATTCTACGACGCTGTCGCTGTTCTCATTCGTGGTCCAGAGGATGGAGGCCGTTGTTTGCGTGAGGAAGGTGGCCTTCGGGCCCTCGGTGATCTGGGGCGCCGTCACGTCGCAGATCCACGTCTCCTCCCGCATGTTGTTTGTCTCGTCCGACTCGGCGATCGTGTTGTCCAGGTCGGTGCGGACCCGGACGACATGCGATCCGTCAGCGGTGCACTTCCAGTAGTACTTGGGGAAGCTCCCGCTGTACGTGTCGCCGGCTGCGATTGCGACGGAGACCTCGACGGTGTCGGCCAACGTGCCATCGATTGCCAGACCTGTCGTGTGACCGGCCTTGGCGGGCGCCTTGCCGCTGTTCTTGAGCGTGAAATGAACCCAGCCGCTTGCCTCCCACTGGTCCACGACGGTCAGGTCCGGCTTGGCCTGCGCCTGCGAGACGGCCGTCTGGAACAGGCAAGTCACCACGGCCAGAGCGAGATACCAGCGGGTGCTGATACTGTGGTTCGGATCGGTGCGCATGGTTCTCTGCCTCCTTCTGGGGGGTGGTCCCGCGTGAATGGCCATCCCGAATCGATGCCTTGATCGGTCTGCACGGCCTCAACGGCACGCAAGGAAGAAATACCCACACGCAGCATGAGCCGTGTGGCGGTCGCACATTGTGCCGAAGGCTCAAAGTAGCTCCATTATGTACAGGCAGACCAACCCCGTCAAGACCCAGTTGGTTTTTCCGGCCACGGGAAGAGCACCCAGTACGCGGACAGGGTCATCCTGAATACTGGGCTGGGAGCAGGAGTACTTGCTGCGGACCGGCATGGGGCCGTCGGTTCGGTCGACGCTATGCTCTGACCGGGGTCAATGGTCGCAGGCGTTCTGGCCGAGTTCGAGCCGGCCTTCGACGTGCTGCATGACCAGTTCCTCCGGCGTGGCCGCTGGGGCGCCGCAGAGGACTTGGATGTCGTTCTCGGCAAAGAGCTGCCGCGCCCGCTGGCCGATGCCGCCGGCGATAATCAGGTTCACGTGCATCCCCGAGAGCCACTTGGGCAGCAGGCCCGGCTCGTGGGGGGGCGGCGTGACTCGTTGCTGCTCTTGAATCTGTTTGGTCTGCGGGTCGATGTCCAGGATGGCGAACTGCTCACAGTGGCCGAAATGGAGGGACAGGACGCCGCCGGTCAACGGAATCGCGATTCTCATCGTGTTGGGATCCTCTCGATCGGATGGTTGTTTTTGAGTGGGCTCATTGCGCTCGGTGTCAGGAGCCGGCAGAGACGAAAACGCGTGCGCCAGGGCCTGGGCGGTGGGGCTCTCCGGGTCGATGATGACAAACGGCTTGCCCCGGTCGCCGGCGGCGCCGAGCGCCGGGTCGATGGGAGTCGATCCCGGGAACGGTACGCTGAAATCCTCAGCCATTTGCTCGCCGCCACGTTGCTCTTCCCGACTCCGCCTTTGCCGCTCAATACGAGGTATTTATGTGTGATCTGGGACATGTGCTACTGTTCCTTCCTGTCTGTGCTTGCTGTTCGGCCCACCGGGACTCGCCGCAGGGACTCTGCCTGCTGCCGCAGCGGACCGGTCGAGTGTTCCACCACGTTGGCGCCGGCAATCTGGGCCTTCGTGACCGTCATATCGTAGGGAATCCTGCCGAGCATGGGGCCGCCTCACGAGTCGCGATTCGCTCAAGCTGGAACGCGGATTGACAGCGCCCGGTAGGTCGGAAGAGGCCTTCGCCGGATACCTTCGCCAGCAGGGGTGCCTCCTGAAGATGGTGGTCGCTCACAGAGAGGACCCCATCCTGTCTGAGTACACGATGGATGCTTCGCAGGATCGCCTGGATCGCGGCCGGCTCCACAGGAATGTGCAGGACATCATAGAGCAGCGCGATGTCCACGCTCTCTTGGGGTACTTCGGATATGCGGTCCCCGCGAAGCGTCCGGATGTTGCCGAGTCCTCGACGAACGGCGGCGCGGCTCACCAATTCCAGGGCCGGCGGCCGCACGTCCACTGCATAGACCAATCCCCCGGGCCCGACGATGTGCGCGGCAGCCAGGGAGAAGCCGCCTGGGCCGCAGCCGAAATCCAGAACGGTCATTCCTGCCCGCACGCCGATGCCCAGGAGTCTCTTGGCGGGTGGCCGAATCAGGTCTCGGATACGGATGACCGACAGTTCCATCCGATACGTAAGCCAATTGTGCCGGCGTGTCTTCTTCATGGGACCCGTCGCCTTTCCATATCGTTGTCGCCTTGTCCACGAAACGCACGGCGTCCGCGCCGCCGTGCGGTCTCGTCGTCGACGCGCTGCGTCCAGCCGCCGGTTGAACTCTCGAGGCTGTCGAAGCGAGGAACATACGGCTTGACATCCAGCAGCGGTGTTCCGTCGAGGATGTCCACATCCTCGAGATGAAGGACCGAACCCTCGATCCGCACGAGGCGAACGACCGACAGCCCGATGGGGTTCGGACGTTGCGGATGTCGCGTGGAGAACACGCCCCGAGGCGTGTCGTCCGTGAACGGGACGACGGTCAGTCTGGGCTCGCCCGCCTGGTGGAAATGATAGACCAGGATCACGTGCGAGAAACCGTTCAGATCCTTCAGGCCCTCGACGTACTCCGGCCGAATCTCCGCCCGGCCGGAGCAGCCGCGAGCGTAAATCGGCTGGATCGGCGTCTCTTCTGCCGTTCGGTGCCCGCTTCGCACGACACCGATCGGCGTGTAGGTCACATGTTCCATCCCTCACACTTCCTCACTGATACTCCATTCCGCGCGGTGCTCTCGGAAACCCATGCCCGCGTGCGGGCCAACGTTCGGACCTTGGGCTTCGGCGAGCTTGCCCGCCTTGAATTGCCCGACAGCTTCGGAGATCGTCCCGGAGATACCTGTGAACAGCTTGACGCCGGCGGCCCGAAGCGTCCGTTCGGCGTTCGGCCCGCAGTTGCCCGTCAATACAGCCTCTGCCCCGGCGTCGATGACGGTCTTGGCCGCGTTGATTCCGGCCCCGCCCGCACCGCTGGCGTTCTCCAGCACGTCGAAAGCCAGGGTCTCCGTATCGACGAGCAGGAGGCCCGCCGCCCGGCCGAACCGCTGGTCTATCGGCGAATCCAGCGTCCTGCCCTGCGCAGTTACGGCCACTTTCATGTCGATCCTTTCGCCAATCTATGCTTTCTGTTGGGTTTCGAGCTGCTCGATTCGTGCCCGAATCTCCCCGAGCGTGCCTTCGAGCGATTGTGCCTGTCGCTTCAGGGCCTCGATCTCGTCGGGCACGATGTCCGGCGAGATCGAGGCCCTGAAGCGACAGGCACAATCGCTCGAAGGCA
>ENA-UPTA01005104-UPTA01005104.1-activated-sludge-metagenome-genome-assembly--contig:-NODE-5104-length-12233-cov-7.398341_pt1 | contig 12233 bp, 11 predicted proteins | sample MGYA00238184_ERZ773361 | MGnify/ENA primary metagenome ERZ773361 (study PRJEB29100, sample SAMN05720205) | activated sludge metagenome | isolation source: anaerobic digester from wastewater...
GCTCGCCGTCCATCGTCCAGCTGGCGTTGAAGATCTTGTGGCGGCAGTGCTCGGAATTGGCCTGCGCGAACATCATCAGCTCGACGTCGGTGGGGTCGCGCCCCTCCTCCTGGAACGCCTCGAGCAGGTAGTCGATCTCGTCGGTCGACAGCGCCAGGCCGAGCGCGGTGTTGGCCTCGTCGAGCGCCGCGCGGCCGCGCGCGGTGACGGCGATGCGCTGCATCGGCTTGCCGGGCAGCGAGCGGAACACGTCCTCCGGCTGCGGCGCCTGCAGCAGCACCGATTCGGTCATCCGGTCGTGCAGGGGCGCGGCCAGGCGCGTCAGGGTGTCCGCGTCGAGGGTCCGGGTGCCGCCCAGCAGGCCCTTGCGCACGCCGATGCGGTAGCGCACGCCACGCTCGATGCGGCGCACGTCGGCCATGCCGCAGCTGTGGGCGATGTCGGTCGCCTTGCTGGCCCAGGGCGAGATCGTGCCGATGCGGGGCACCACCCAGAGGGCCGCCGCCGCCGGCTCGTGCGCGGGCGCACCGTCGTCGAGCAGCGCCTGCAGGCGCGCGACCTGGTCGGGCGACAGGGGTGCCGCACTCCAGACGAGGTAGAAATGGTCCGCGGCCACCGAGGTGACGCGGTCATCGAGGGACTTCAGGCGCTCGAACAGCTGCTGCAGGCGGAATTCGGAGAGGGCTGTAGAGCCTGGGAGCGTGAGGTACGCGGCCATGGCAGAGGGGAAGGCGGAAACCCGGGATTATACGGGTCGCGGCAAATGGCGGGCGTTCGCCCGTTACTTCCCCGGAGCCGATCGGCCCGCGATCCCGCATATTCGGTGGGATGACCACCGAAGCCGCCACGGACACCTCCGCCTCGCCGATCGAAGCGGCGCACGGCACCCTCGAGTTCCTGCTGCGCCGGATGCGGCTGAAGCCCGACTTCCCGGCGCTGTCCGAGTCCATCCGCAAGATCAACGCCCTGGCCGCCTCGGAAAGCGAGCGGCTGGACAGCATCTCGTCGGCGGTGATGCAGGACTTCTCGCTCACCCACAAGATCCTGCGCCTGGTGAACTCGTCGTTCTACCGGCCGAGCGGCGGCGAAGCGGTCAGCACGATGTCGCGCGCGATCATGCTGCTGGGCTTCGAGACGGTGCGCTCGATGGCGATCGCGCTGATGCTGTTCGAGCACATGAACGACCAGGCGCGCGCCGACCGGCTGCGCGAGGAGTTCGTGCGCTCGGGCTTCCGCGGTTCGCTCGCGCGCAGCCTGCAGGCCCAGATCCGCCACCACTCCGAGGAGGCGTACCTCGCGGGCATGTTCCACCGGCTCGGCCGGCTGCTGGCGCTGTACTACTTCCCGGAGGAATTCGACGAGATCCGCCGGATGTCGGAACTGCCCGGCCAGACCGCGGCCAAGGCCGAGAAGGTGGTGCTGGGCATCACCCTGCAGGACATGGGCATCGGCATCGCGCGCACCTGGGGCTTTCCGGATGCCCTGGTGCGCAGCATGTCGGCGCTGGCGCCCGACCTTCCGGTGCCGCGCTCCACACCCGAGATCGAACTGCGCGTGATCGCCAACTGCTCGGCGGCACTGGGCGACGCCTTCGAGAACGCCGACCCGGCGCGCAGCGCCGCGGCGGTGGCCGACGTGGTGAAGCGCTACGGTACCAGCCTGGGGATCTCCGAGCGTCAGGTGCGCACGGCGATCAGCGATGCGTCGGCCCAGACCCGCGAACTGGCCGACGCCCTCGCGCTGAAGCTGCCGAAGTTCGCGCTGGGACGCCTGCTGCTCGGCATGGACGACTCCGCTGCGGCGGGCGGCCACGCCGTCGAGGCCGGCCGCACGGGTGCGGCCGAGGGCGCATCGGCCGCCTCGCCCGAAGGGGCCGCGGCAGCTCCGGCGACGACCGTGGCAGCCGATCCGGACGCAGCCCAGCGCACCCAGCAGATCCTGACCTCGGGCCTGCTGGAGCTCAGCCGCACCCTGGCCGAGCAGAGCCCGCTGAACGAGGTCGTGCGGCTGGCGGTCGAGACCCTGTACCGCGGCATGGCACTGCAGCGCGTGGTCTTCGCACTGCGCGACCCGCGCAGCAACGCACTGATCGGCCGCATGGGCATGGGCGCGGGCATGCCGGAGCTGGCCAAGGCGTTCCGGGTGTCGCTGGCCGACACCGGCGACCTGTTCGCGGCGACCGCCAACCGCGGCGCCGATCTGCTGATCCACGACGCGGGCGCCGCCAACATCGCCGCACGCCTGTCGAGCTGGTGCGTCGACCGCTTCGCACCGGGCAGCTTCGTGCTGCTGCCGGTGATGGTGCGCAGCAACGCGGTGGGCATGATCTATGCCGACCAGCCGGTGCCGGAGGGGCTGCGCATCGGCGAGCAGGAGCTGCAGCTGATGCGGGCGATCCGCAACCAGGTGGTGCTGGCGCTGCAGCAGGCGCGCGGCAACTGAGCGCGCCGCGGCTGCCACCGCACCCCGGCGCGGCGCCGCGCGACGCGGCATCCGACCCGCGCCGGGCGATCAGCCGCGCAGCTTCTCCCGCCCGATCCGCACCCCTGCCCGCTCGCGGTCCCAGGTGTCCGGGGTGACGCCGGCGCTGCGCAGCACGTGCTTCTCGACCTTCTGGGTGGGCGTGCGGGGCAGATCGGGCAGGATGCGCACGTAGCGCGGCAGCATGAAGTGCGCCAGCCGCGGCTGCAGGAACTCGAGCAGCTCCAGCGGGTCGAGCGTGGCGTCGGGCACGGTGGCGACCACCGCCAGCACGTCGTCCTCGGAGGTCTCGTTCGGCACGGCGACCACCGCGCACTCGCGCACCTTGGGGTGCGCGACGATCTCCACCTCGACCTCGAACGACGAGATGTTCTCGCCCCTGCGGCGGATCGCGTCCTTCAGCCGGTCGACGAAGAAGTAGTTGCCCTGCGCGTCGCGACGGAAGGCATCGCCGGTGTGGAACCAGCCGTTGCGCCACGCGCGCGCGGTCGCCTCGGGGTCCTTGAAGTAGCCCGAATTGAGGGTCCAGGGCGTGTCGCTGCGCACGATGAGTTCGCCGACCTGACCGTCGGGCAGCGCGCAGTCGTTGCCATCGACGATGCGCAGTTCGACGCCCGCGCGCTGGCGGCCGCACGTGCCCTGCACCGAGGGGTTGGGGGCCGAGACGATCGGCACGTTGAGCTCGGTCATGTTGAACAGCGTGTAGACCGTGACGCCGAAGCGCTCGGCGAAGGCGGCCGAGTCGTCGGGCAGCGGGATCATCATCACCTTGCGCAGCGGGTGATCGCGATCGGAGGCGGACGGCGGCGCCTTGGACACGAACGTCGACATCACCCCCAGCAGGATCAGGAAGGTCGCGCCGGTGGCCCGCACCGACGGCCAGAACGTGTCGGTGGCGAACTCGCCCGCCAGTCCGACCGCGCCGCCGCGATTGAGCGACGCCACCACGGGCAGCGTGCCGCCGACGTGGAACAGCGGCCCGTACAGCAGGAAGCAGTCGCTCGCATCGAGCATCGGCCACGCGCGCGGCCCGCTCATGTCGTACAGGTGCGCGTAGGAACTGACGACGCCTTTCGAGCGTCCCGTGGTGCCGGAGGTGTAGATGATCGACTGCACGTCCCAGGGTTCGATCGGCCGGGCGGGTTCGGCCAGCGTGGCCGGATCGCCTTCGAGCGCCGTGGCCGGCAGCGTGCGCAGGCCGGCGACCGCAGGCGGCGGGCCGCCGACCACCACCGCCGTCTCGAGCGCGCTGCGGTCGATCTCGCCGAGACGCGCGACCAGGTCCACGCTGGCGACGATCAGCCGCGAGCCGGCGTTGGCCACGACGTGCGCGAGCAGGTTGCCCCGGTAGGCGACGTTGATCGGCACGTAGACCGCGCCGAGCCAGTTGATCGCGAACCACACGCGCACCATGTCGACCCCGTTCGGCATCCAGACCGTGACGGTGTCGCCCTGCCCCACGCCGAGCGCGGCCAGCCCGGCGGCCGTGCGCCGCACGGCATCGCGGAACTCGCCGTAGGCGATGGCGCTGCCGTCGCCCAGGCGGATGAACGGACGTTCGGGATGCGCGTCGGCGCGTCGCTCGAGCACGTAGCGCAGCACGCAGTCTTCACGTGCGGGGATGCGCGGGTCGGCATGGCTCATCGGGTCCTCCGGTTCGGTTCGGGTTTACGCCGCCCGGCGCGCGAGCAGCGCCCACAGCCCGGCCATCGTCAGCAGCGCGCCGCCGCCCAGGTGGAAGCCGCGCCGCGCGGCGGGCGCACGCAGCAGCGTCGAGGCCGAACCGGCGAACGCGGCGTAGAGCCCGGCGTTGAGCGTCGCCAGCGCGACGAAGGTCAGCGACAGGATCCACAACTGCGGGGCGACCGGCGCATCGGGCGCGATGAACTGCGGCAGGAAGGCGACGAAGAAGACGATGCCCTTCGGGTTCAGCGCCGTCACCGCGTAGGTGTTGGCGAACAGGCGCCAGCGTGCGGGCGGTGCCGACGGGGGCGGCGGGCCGACGCGAGCGGCTTCCTCGCGGCAGGCGGCGCCACCGCCGGCTGCCGCGGTGTTCGGAGCCGGCGCTGCGGCCCCTGTGGCCGGCGCGGCGCGGAAGCCTTCGCGCAGCATGCGGGCGCCCAGATAGAGCAGGTACAGGCCGCCGGTCCACTTGATGACGGTGAACCAGGTGGCCGACGTGGCGAGCAGCGCACCCAGCCCCAGCAGGGACAGCACCAGGGCGGTCGAGTCGCCGAGGGCGACGCCGGCCACCAGCGGCAGTTGCGCACGCCGTCCGTGGGCGACCGAATACCCGATCACGGTCAGGATGGTGGGACCGGGGATCACCAGCATCACGGCGGATGCGGCGACGAAGGCGAGCCAGAGTTCGAGAGGCATGATGCACGGGTCCAGGGCACGGCGGAACCTGCGGTTCCGAAGGGGCAATCCTACCCCGGGCCCTCGGCGTGCGGCCCGCGGGCGCAGGGCAGCCTGAGGGTGACGCGAAGCCCGCCCAGCGGCGACGCGCCCAGCGCGATGTCGCCGCCGTAGACGGCGGTCAGGTCGGCCACGATGGCCAGGCCCAGGCCCGACCCCTGCACGGTCTCGTCCAGCCGCACGCCGCGCCGCAGCACGGCCTCCCGGCGCTCCGGGCCGATGCCGGGACCGTCGTCGTCGACGAGGAGGCACAGCCACGGCCCGGGCGCGCTCAGGCCCTCGGACGACCCCCCGGTCACGTCCCCGCTGAGACGCTCGCTCAGTCCCTCGGCCACGCCCGCGCTCAGCCCTTCTCCCACGGCCGCGCTCAGCCCCTCGGTCACGCGCACGTGGCTGCGGGCCCACAGGCAGGCGTTGTCGATCACGTTGCCGAGCATCTGCTGGAGGTCTTCGGCCGACCCCGCGAAGGCGAGCGACGGCGTCGCGGCGACGTGGTCCAGGCGCAGCGCACGCGCCGCATGGATGCGACGCATCACGCGCAGCAGTCCGTCGACCGCGGGGCCAACCGGGGCGCGCGCCCCCCCGAGGCGGCGCACGGCGAGCGTCCGCGCCTGCGCCAGGTGCCACTCGACCTGTCGGCGCATCAGGGACACCTGCTCGCGCACGACGTCCGCCAGGGGCGCGGCGGGGGCCTGGTCGTGCGCGGCCTGGCTCAGCACCGACAGCGGCGTCTTCAGCGCGTGGGCCAGGTCGCCGGCCTGCTGCCGCGCCCGTTCGATCATGTCGTCGCGCTGCCGCAGCACGTGGTTCAGCTCGTCGACCAGCGGCCTGAGCTCGGCGGGCACCGGGCCCTCCAGGCGCGACGTCTGCCCCGTGCGGACGCCGGCAAGCGCCTCGCGCAAGGCGCGCAGCGGGGCCAGTCCCACGCCCACCTGCGCCCATGCCGCCACCGCGAGCAGCCCGCCGAGCACACCGAGCGACAGCAGCAGCGTGCGGTCGAAGCGTGCCGACGCGGCGCCCAGATCGCGGGTGTCGGCGCCGACCAGCACCCGCCATGCGGCACCGGACGCAGGCGCCGTGGCGATCGTCCGCTCGAGGATCAGCAGGGGTTCACCGCGCGGGCCGCTGCCCGCATGCGCGCGCACCCGACCCTCGTCCGACGCGGCGGGCGGCACGTCGAGCGCGGCATCCCAAAGCGAGCGCGAGCGCAGCGCGTCCCGCTCGGCGCCCCGGTCGAGCTGCCAGTACAGGCCCGAATAGGGGCGATCCCAGCGCGGATCGCTGAGCGCGCGCGGATCGATCGACGGCACGCCCGCGCCGTCGAACTCGATGCGGGCGAGCACCTGTTCGAGCTGACGCTCCAGGGCCTCGCGGAACTGGCGCTGGGTCTCGTCGCGGAACAGCGCGCTGAGCCCTGCCCCCGCGAGCGACAGCGCAGCGACGATCGCCACCAGCGTGACCAGCAGCAGACGCCAGCGCAGCGACGCGGGCCGATGACGCGTGCGCCCGCTCACGACGTGCAGGCGGCGTCTGCCGCAGCCGACCCCATCATGGCGTGTGCGCCGCCGTGCCGCTGCCGCCGTGCGCGACGAGCCGGTAGCCGAGTCCCCGTACGGTCTCGATCGCGATGCCGGGCAGCTTGCGGCGCAGGCGGGCGATGAAGACCTCGATCGTGTTCGAGTCGCGGTCGGCGTCCTGCGCATAGATGTGCTCGCTGAGCTCGGTGCGCGAGACGACCGTGTCGGGGCGGTGCATCAGGTAGGCGAGCACGCGGTACTCGTGCGCGGTGAGCACGACCGGATGCCCGTCGTGCACCACCCGCCCGCTGCGCGTGTCGAGGGTGAGCGTGCCGCACGACAGCACCGGCGAGGCGAGTCCGTGCGCGCGCCGGATCAGCGCCCGGAGTCGCGCCAGCAGCTCCTCCGCGTGAAACGGCTTCGTCAGGTAGTCGTCGGCGCCGGCGTCGATGCCCGCGACCTTTTCGTGCCACTGATCGCGGGCGGTGAGGACGAGCACGGGCGCATGCACCCCTTCGGCGCGCCAGCGCCGCAGCACGCTCAGTCCGTCGAGCACCGGCAGGCCGAGATCCAGGACGATCGCGTCGTACTGCTCCGTGCCGCCCGCCTGCCAGGCCCGGTGCCCGTCCGCGGCCCGGTCGACGGCATAGCCGGCCGTCTCGAGCATGCGGCCGAGCTGATCGGCGAGGCGGGCGTCGTCCTCGGCCAGCAGCAGCCGCATCAGCGCCTCCGCATCCGCCGCTCGAGCGTCTCGCCCGATCCGGCGTCGACCTTCAGGCGCGCGAGCCCCTCGGCGTCGAGGATCTTCAGTTCGTAGACCCAGCGGCCGTCGTCGCGCTCGAGCTCGACTTCGAGCACCTGCCCGGGGTGCGCACGGGCAACCCGCTCGAGCACGGCCGACAGGGGCAGGATCTCGCCGGCCCGGAGCGCCGCGCGCGCACGGTCGTGGTCACCCCGACGCTCGTCGCCGGCGCGGGCATCGGGGGTGCCGGCGTGGGCGACCAGGAGGAGGAGCGCACACGCGGCGAGGACGGCGGTGGGTCGGGGCATCGGTGGATTCTCGCCCGGAACGGCGGGTCCCCGCATCGTCGCCCAGGCCGCATGAACGTCCGATGAACGCGCGCTTCAGGCGCCGTACATCGGCACCGGCGCAGCATGGCCGCACCGTGTCCCCAGTCGAGGTCTTCCCGATGCGAGTCGATCACAGCCAGGCGCGAGCGCGCCGAACCCCGCCGGTTGCCCCTGCCCGGTCCGATGCCGCGCGCCGTGCCATGCGCACGCAGGCGATCTGTGTGGCGCTCGCCCTGTGGGGCGCGCAGGCGTGGGCGGGCGACACGTCCCCGGCGGACGAGCTGGCCTTCTGGAGCGCCGAGGCGGGCGCGCCCGGCCGTGCCGACCGGGGGCGCGCCTTCTTCGGGCGACGCCACGGTGCGGAATGGTCGTGCGCATCGTGTCACGGTGCCGACGCGACCGAGCCCGGACGGCACGCGGTCACCGGCAAGCCGATCCCGCCGCTGGCCCCGGCGCGCAATCCTCGGGCGATCACCGATCGGGCGAAGATCGACAAGTGGTTCCGCCGCAACTGCGGCGACGTCCTGGGACGCGCGTGCAGCGCCGCCGAACGCGCCGACGTGCTCGCCTTCCTGCTGGAGGCCGGGCGATGAGGCCGCGTCTGCCGGGTACGAGACCGCGCTCGTGCGGCGCAGGCCTGCGGGCGGTCGGTTCCGCACTGACGCTGGTGCTGGCGACGCTGGCCGCGCCGGCCCAGGCCGGACGGGACGCCCGCATGCCCGCATCGATGCCCGCCGAATACGCGTCCGCCTGCGGTGACTGCCACCTTGCGTATCCGCCCGCGCTGCTGCCGGCGAGTGCGTGGACGGCGCTGATGTCCGGCCTCGATGCGCACTTCGGCACCGATGCGCAGCTCGACGAGGCGGCGCGCGCCCGCGTCGCCGACTGGCTGCGCGGACACGCGGCAACCGGCAGGCGCGCCACCGCGACCGCCTCCGACGGCCGGATCACACGCACGGCGTGGTTCACGCGCAAGCATCGCGCGGTGGGCGAGACCGTCTGGCGCAGCCCGGACGTGCGCACGCCGGCGAACTGCGCGGCCTGCCATCCCCGAGCCGACCAGGGCGACTTCGACGACGACGACGTGCGGGTCCCCGGGCACGGGAGGATCGGGCGATGACGGCATCCTCATCGGCATCGCGGACCGGGCCGGGGCCGCGCGACGCCGCGGCCCGGCACGCCGGTCGCAGGGTCGTCGATGCGCCCACCCGGGCCTTCCACGCGCTCTTCGCGCTGTGCTTCCTCCTGGCGTACGTCACCGGCGACAGCGAACGCTGGCGCCTGGTGCACGTGACCATGGGCTACACGCTGTCCGGCCTGCTGGGCTGGCGGATCGTGCTCGGTCTGATCGGTCCTCGGCGCCTGCGGCTGGGCGCCTCGTGGACACGGACCGCCGCACTGCGGCAGATGCTCGGCCGCGTGATCGCGCGCGCCCGGACGCTTGCCGCCGCCCGGTCGATCGCGGAGGCGCGGGCGGCCGCAGGCGCCCCGCAGGCCGCGCCCTCGGCGATCGACCCGGGGCCGGTCCGGTCCTGGCGCCGGGATGCCGAGGCGGCGATGCGCGCGGCGCTGCCGGCGACGGTGCTCGCCCTGCTCGCCGCAGCGCTGCCGCTGCTGGCCACCGGCATCGTCGTCGAAGAGGCCTGGACGGGACCGTGGTGGACCGACGCGCTGGCCGAGCTCCACGAAGGGCTCGGCGAGGCGGCCCTGGCGCTGGCCGGTGCGCATGTGGCCGCGGTCCTCGCGCTGTGCCTGCTCGACGGTCCCCACCGTCCGGTGTCGATGTGGACGGGGCGCGCCCCGGGCGCCGGGCCGGACCTGATCCGCAGCGACCTGCGCGGATGGGCTGCCGTCCTGTGCGCCGCCGTGCTGACGTGGTGGGGCTGGTCGTTCCTGGGCGCGTGGCTCGGTTAGCGGCCGACCTGGCGCGCAAGCGCCGGCGAAAGCGCGTGCAGCAGCCGGCCGACGGTGCGCACGGCCAGGCTCGCCGCGCGCTGGGTGGTGAACGCCATCCAGGTGTGCTGGGGCAGCGCGGGGCGCACGACCCGCGCGGTCACGAAGGTCGCCGCCGGATAGTCCCGCTGCGCCAGGTGCGAGGGCAGCAGCGTGGCCAGCCCGGCCTGCGCAACGGCGTCGCGCACCAGGATCGGTGATCCGGCCTCGAGCACGACGTCCAGGCGCACCTGCTGGCGCATCGCGAGGTCGGTGACCATGGCCACCAGCGCGTTCGGGCGCGCCGGCAGCACCAGCGGCAGGCCGTCGAGCGCGCGGAACGGGATCGTCGCGCCCGGGGCCGCGAGGGTGTCCCGCCGCGCGGCCAGCACGATGTCGTCGCGCAGCACCTGCTCGGCGCCGCGCACGGCCGCGCGCCCGTACCGGTTGAACAGCCCGATGTCGACCCGCCCGGAGGCCAGCCACTCCTCCACCTGCCCGCTGTAGCCCTCGAGCACCCGCAGGTGGATGCGCGGGAACTCCGTGCGCAGGCGCTGCACCAGCGCGCTGGTCAGCGGTCGCGACACGGCCGGCACGAGCCCCAGGTCGACGGTGCCGCCCGGACTGCTGCGCTCGCCGCGCGCCTCCTCCACCAGCGCCTCGCTCTCGGCGAGGATCACGCGGGCGCGGGGGAGCAGCCGCAACGCGACATCCGTCGGCACCACCCCCCGGCCGGTGCGGTGGAACAGGCGCACGCCGAGCTGCTGCTCGAGGGCGGCGATGCGTCGGCTGAGCACCGACTGCGCGACATCGAGCGCCGTCGAGGCGCGCGTGAGGCTGCCGTGCTCGGCCACGCTGCACAGCGCGACCAGGGTCGAGGCGTCGATCGGTGACGTCATGCCGATTGTGCAGAACTGATATGCAGGAATTGAGCTTATCGGATGGCCGGTGCGGGCGCTACGCTGCGGTTCCGCCCAGTCGAGGAGTCCCTGCGATGACGATGTCCGGCGCCGACGCGCCCCCGCCCAAGCCGCAGGCGCAGGCCTGGCCCGCACCCGCCGATCGCCCGGCGCCGCCGGGGCCGCTGTCCGGATTGCGCGTCGTCGACCTGTCGACCGTCGTGGCCGGCCCGTTCGCGGCCTGCCTGCTCGGCGACTACGGCGCCGACGTGATCAAGGTCGAGATGCCCGGTGTCGGCGACGCACTGCGGGCGCTCGCGCCGCACAAGAACGGCGTGCCCCTGTGGTGGAAGGTCACCAACCGCAACAAGCGCGGCGTCACGCTCGACCTGCGCGTGCCCGAGGGGCGCGACGCGCTCGCGCGTCTCGTCGCCGGATGCGACGTGCTGGTCGAGAACTTCCGCCCCGGCACGCTCGACGGCTGGGGCGTGACGGGCGACTGGCTGCGCGCCCTCAACCCGCGGCTGACGATCCTGCGCGTCACCGGCTTCGGACAGACGGGGCCGCACCGCGACCGCCCGGGGTTCGCGCGGGTGTTCGAGGCGATGAGCGGTTTCACGCAGATCTGCGGCGAGGAAGGCGGCCCCCCGCTGCACCTGGGTTATCCGATCTCCGACGCGATCGGCGGGCTGTTCGGCGCGGTGGGGGTGCTGGCGGCGCTGCTGGAGCTGGCCCGCGCGCCGGATGCGGCCGGGCAGGAGATCGATTGCTCCGTCACCGAGGCGATGCTGCGCGTGCTGGAGTTCCTGCCGATCGAATACGACCAGCTCGGCGCCGTGCGCACGCGTTCGGGCAACCGGAGCCAGTACGCCGCACCCGGCAATGTCTACCGTACGCGCGACGGGCGCTGGGCGTCGATCGCCGCGTCCACCCAGAGCATCTTCCTGCGGCTGTGCAAGGCGCTGCAGCTCGACGCGCTCCCGAGCGACCCGCGCTTCGCCGACAACCCGGCGCGTGTGGCGAACCGGGATGCGATCGACGCCCAGGTGTCGGCCGCGATCGGTGCACTGACCCTGGACGAGCTGCGCGTGCGGCTCGAGGCCCACGAGGTCGGCTTCTCGCCGATCCACGACATCGCCGACGTGTTCGCCGACCCGCAGATGCAGGCGCGCGAGGCGATCGTCCCCGTGCCCGATGCCGAGCTCGGCGAAGTGCGCATGCAGTCGGTGGTGCCGCGCTTCTCGCGCACCCCGGCACGGGTGCGGGCGGCCGGGCCCGCGCTCGGCCAGCACAACGAAGAGGTCTGGCACGGACTCGGCCTGACCGACGCACAGATCGCGGGCCTGCGGGCGCGCGGCATCATCTGAGGAGGATGACGACATGACCCACGATCCGCTCCGCCGCCGCGTCGCCGGCCTGGGTGCAGCCCTGCTGGCCGCCCCGCTCGGTGCCGCGCTCGGTACCCTGCCGGCCGCGAGCCGCGCCCAGTCGGGCGCCGTGACCCGCATCCTGGTCGGGTTTCCGCCGGGCCAGGCCACCGACCAGGTTGCGCGCCTGATCGCCGAACGGCTTGCGTCGGCGCTCGGCAGCCCCGTCATCGTCGAGAACCGGCCCGGCCAGGGCGGCAGCCTGGCGCTGGCGCAGCTCGCGCGTGCCCCGGCCGACGGCTCGGTGCTGACGCTGTCGGCGCTGGCGGGCTACTCGGTGAATCCGTACCTGTACAAGTCCGTGCAGTACGACAGCGTGCGCGACTTCGCGCCGATCGCGATGGTGGCGGACCTGCCCCTGGCGCTGGCCGTCCACCCGTCGGTGCCGGCGAACACGCTGGCCGAGCTGGTGGCCTATGCCCGTGCCAACCCGGAGAAGCTCGCCCACTGCTCGTCGGGCAACGGCACGCTGTCGCACCTCCTGATGG
>ENA-UPTA01005106-UPTA01005106.1-activated-sludge-metagenome-genome-assembly--contig:-NODE-5106-length-12231-cov-48.440867_pt1 | contig 12231 bp, 16 predicted proteins | sample MGYA00238184_ERZ773361 | MGnify/ENA primary metagenome ERZ773361 (study PRJEB29100, sample SAMN05720205) | activated sludge metagenome | isolation source: anaerobic digester from wastewater...
TATCGTTCCACCATATATAATGGATTTTGAACGATGGGCATCAGCGTTGGGCATGACTGGTCTTGACAGGAGTTATATAAAAAATTTATCATTAACCGTACAATACGGAATTGAGGAGAACTTGCTTGAGTTAGTATCAATCCCAGGAATTGGGCGTAAACGCGCACTTTCTCTTTCACGTTTCAACATAAAAACAAAAAAGGATATTCTGGATAATAAGGCAGTTGCTATGAACATTTTAGGAAAGAAGCTGGTAGCTTCTCTTGAAGATGAAATCAAACATCCAGGCAAAATATTCATTCGATATTAATACACCACTATTTGAAAGGAGAGTAGAAATGAAGGGTAGTAGGCTTACCGAAGAAGAAGTTCAGAAGCGTGTCCAGGCCATTCAGGATTCTAAAACTATTAAAGAAGCAGCACAGAAGCTCGGTGTAGTAGATGCTACACTACACCTTTCAGGAAAGAAGCATCCAGAGATTGAAAGTGCTCTTAAAGAAAAGCGTCTGCTTCGTGTTGTTCCCAAAGAGAAGAAACCCGCACCAAGACCTACAATGCCTGCTAAAAGTGAGATTAAAGAATTGCCTACTCGATTTGTTCCTGATTTTGGTTTTAAGGGTTCATTCTATCTATTCGGGCATACCTTCAGCGTGGATATTTCTATTCGCCAGATTCGACCAAAAGATACCGTCTCAGCGTAGTATAATATATGGAAGGAAAGAAACTGAAACGGGATCTAAAAAACTAATTTTTAGGAGGATTTATGCGCATTACAGAAGATGTTGTTAAGACTACAGCAGGTGATGTTTGGAAGTACCAGATTGACCTTCCTGACTCGATTGAGGAAGCGATTGAGCTGTTCGGTGCAGACGGTGCACTGGCTCTGCTCAATTCCGGTCTTAAGGTTAAGAAACAGGCTATTGCCCGTGAACTGTTCAAGCAGGGTAAGTCCATTGACGACGTTAATGAGGCTGTCGCTGCTTACAAGCCCGGTTCTGGCAGCAAGAAGTCACAGGCAGAGTACGCTTTCGAGCTTATTACTGCAAAGGCCGATTACCTCAACCTCAACCCGGATGCCAAGTCCAAGATCATCAAGCTCGCTGCGAAGAAGGACTACAAGGCAGTCATCGAGATTCTGAAGGGCGTGGAGTAGTATGGCTTCGGCGGTTGAGCCTGTTCAGCCGCCACCAATCTTTGCTCCTCCTCTTTTAAAAAGGGCTTCTGCCGTTGTGCCTCGGAACAGCGGCAACCACCATTGGAAGGGGGCAAGCACTCTCTGGGCTTGTCCAGGGCTTATGGCTTTCAATAGCAGTCCCCAAATGAGGGTCGTGTGAGATTGCTAGAAAGGAGAGTGTGGGATAAACTGGACGCCCTGCCCCCTTCTGGTGGGCCGCTAAAAAGGAGTTTGCATGAAAAAAGTAGGTTTCATAGGTCACGGCGAAGACAAATTTACCATCAGAGGAAAAGAAATAGCTATTGACTTAATATATAAACTCATGAAAGGTTATGGTGAGCCGATAACAGTTATTTCTGGACATTCTCCTGTTGGTGGTATCGACATGTGGGCTGAAAAAATTGCAGAAAAACTAGGCTTTCCTACTGATATAAAAGCTCCAAAGCAACTTACTTGGGGAGGCTCTTACGGCTTTCGTGCCCGTAACATAGACATCGCAGAACAGAGTAATGAACTGCATGTTATCCTTGTAGATCGTTACCCATCTTTTTATAAAGGTATTCGCTTTTCTCATTGCTATCACTGTGGAGTTTCAGATCATGTTAAAAGCGGGGCATGTTGGACTCGAAAGTGGGCTGATAGAGTTGGTACGAAAACTTTTACACATATTATAGAAAATGTCTGAGGGAGATTATAATGGCTAACAAATTTGAAGAGCTTTTGGCTGGACGTTCTATCGAAGACCTTACGCAAGTTGAGGTCCAAGAGATGATAGAAAAAATGTCTGCTTCTGACATTGAAAAGTTCGAGCGACAACTGACTGCTCGTAAAACAACAAAACGTGCTACAAAGTCGCAGAAGAGTGTCGAAGACGCAGTTAATGCAGCCATTTTGAAAGGACTTCGCTCATGATAGTCCGTTCATCGCTAGTATCTACCTTTAAGCGATGTCCGGCGTTAGCTTACTATCAGTACGGCCTTGGGCTTATTCCCGACACAGTCGAGGATAACATCGACCTCGCTTTCGGTTCTCTCGTTCATGATGCTGTAGATGTTTTTCATAAGACCAATGACATCAAAGATGCTATCATGTTCATCGAGAACAGTGACCTTCCTCGCGGACACAAGCGTAAGACTAAACCAGTTGCTAAAGCTCTTTTACAATCTTATGCAAAGAAATACCCTAACATTAAAGTGCTTGAGTCCGAAACTACTCATTTGATAGGACAAGACCTTTGCTTTAACGTTGGGCGGCATTACTGGAAACTACGTTTAGACAGTATTATCTTACATCAAAATCGTCTCTGGGTAGGTGAGAACAAAACTACTCGTAGAGATTACTTACTTGTACGTCCAAACGATCAGTTTATTTCATATTACATAGCAGCAAAAACGGTAGATCCTGATATTAGTGGTGTAATGCTTACCGTGTTTGATTCAGAAGTTGTCGGCGTAGATTCTGTTTTCTTTACACCATCAAAAGAAGAATGCTCTGAGTGGTTTAAAGAAATGGAGTTTACAATCGACTGGATAGAAAAATGCGCCTACGAAAATATTTTTCCTATGGATGGAAATGCTTGTTATAAGTATGGACCGAAAAAATCTTGTTATTGTTTACCGCTATGTCAAGCAAGAACAGCCACAGATAGGGAGCATTTAATCAAAAAGTATTACACAATCAATGAAGAGGCGGTGAATCTGTCATGGTGAGATGTCCGATGTGCGGAGGCGCTTTAACAGACGCTACGCAAGATTTAAATTTGTATATAGGTGAAGAAAAGGCTGGTGTTATAAAGGATGTTCTCTCAGTAGCTTGTACTGAGTGTGGCTTTGATGCAATGTTATTAGTAGTTAAAGTAACACCAGAAGGTATTTTCATAAAAACCATAGGAGGGGAAGAAAATGGCTGATTTCGATTCATTGGAGATGGATAAGCCCTTGATTCTTTTGTGGGGGCCACCACTTACAGGTAAGTCGGCTTTAGCATCACAGTTTCCAAAACCGACTTTTATTAACCTCGATAAGAACTTGAATAGCATTAAAGCTCTTAGAGCGAAGTACAAACTGAAGTTTAATTTTAAAGTCTTTACTATTGATGAATCTCCTACGGAAGATCCAGAGTTTGCTGCTCTTTGTGGAGTTAACTTTGGTAAACTTCTCGCATGGGAAAAGATCAAGAAGATCGTAGAAGTTCTTTCCAGAAAGATGGCTGAAGATGAAACACTTGTTATTGATTCATTAACACGGGCAGGTGAGCACTTACTGAAGTATGTCATGAAAATATCTGGTCACAAGCCCATGCAGATACAAGATTGGGGAACTTACGTTGATGAAATGGGTATGTTTATGGAATACATGAAAACTAGTACATGTAAACCGACAGTTGTTATTATCGGTCATGATCGCTTCGATAAAGCAGAAGGAACAGGCGATTGGCGTAGAACCCTCTTAATCCCGTCGTCTGCCAAGGATCGTATTCCATCACTTGCAACTGATTCTCTATATATGAAGATAGATATCCGCGGAGCACAGGCAAATCGCAAGATAAAGCGTATACTTCAGAGTATGCCTGATCCAATAACAAACAGTGGTTCTCGTTCACTTATCCCTGATATAGAATATCCAACCTATCAGAAGATCAGACCTTTCCTAGAGAACGGCATTGGCAGGTCTTTGGGCGAACCTAACTGGACTCCTACCGTAGATGAGTAATGTACGGTTTTAACGATCTTTGCGTATAAATAAATATGGAAGATGTAAACATGGCGGTCAAAATCTTGCTGGACGGGATTCAGAAGCAACGTGATGAAATCTTGCAAGCATTCATAGCGAAACATGGCTGTGAACCAGACGAATGCGAACAAGTAATCATCGCTGATACTTCTAGTGTCATTCGATGGTTCGTTAGAAAAAAACCCCTTAAGGAGGATTTATGAGAATTGATCTTGGTTACAATCTGGAAGATGTGAAAAATGAGTTTGAAGCCTTGCCACAGAGTACTTATGAAGCGAAGATTGCTGAGTGTGAATTTACCACTTCTAAGTCTTCTGGCAAGCCCATGCTCAAGTTCACATGGGAAGTTCTCGATGGAGAGTTTCAGGGCAGGAAGCTTTTCGACAACGTTCTCATCGAGACAACGTGGAAGGTCAAGCAGTATGCAGAAGCCGCTGGCATCCCGAATGGTTCTGAGCTTCAGACCGAAGACTTTAAGGGAGCTGTTGCTATCCTGACGGTCGGTTATGCTAAGAAGCAGAATCCTGACGATGACAGTGAACCGCTTCGCAATCAGATCACCCGCGTTCGTAACGCTAAAGCGTAGTTTCAACCCCTCTGGTTGGGGAGAGCTTCGGCTCTCCCCTTTTTTACGGAGATTGGAATGGATACATATATAAGGGAACGAGTCGAGAAAAGCACAAGGGCAGCAAAACAATACGAGAAATATATAAACGAAGCACAGGAAAAATATTCACAACTCAGTTTAGCAGACCTAAGTAACCATAAATGTAGGCTCGAAAGAGAACTTCTTTTCTTTGGGCCTTCCTTCAAAGTACACGCAGGTTTACAGGTTATTAAAAATCTCATTGAAGAGAGGGCCGCATGAACATCCCTATAGAGTTAATAAACATATCAAGCGACTTTCGGGCCGAACCTACAGACATAGGTGAACTGGCTTTGTCTATTCAACAGAACGGGCTTATTAATCCTATTACGTTGAAGGAAGTCGATGGACATTACGAGATCATGGCAGGACGTAGACGATTTCGAGCACTTCGTGACTATCTTGAATATAAAGAACTCGTTGTTGGTCGTCATTGCATTATCTACGAAAAGGTAGACATCCATCCTCTCGTTATCCAGTTTGAAGAGAACCATAAGCGAAAAGACTTCAACCCAGTAGAACTTGCTAGACTCGTTAAAGATATTCACGAAGAAAAGCAACAGGAACATGGAACTGCTTATAAAGGTATAAAAGGCGGCTGGTCAATTAAGAATACCGCAGCACTTCTTTCGTCTGAGCCTACTTTTATTACACGACTTCTAAAGATCGCTGAAAACGAAGACCTGGTAAAAAATTGCCAAACGCTACATGAAGCTCTCCAGACTATTGAACGTGCAACTAACAAGACCATAGTAGATACAGCTAGAAAAGTGCGTGTCGCTAAAACTCTCGAACAAATAGAATCACTTGAAATTGAAGACTACATCAGTAGCTTACAAAATATTGATGCTTTAACATTCTTAAATGAGCAGACTGATGAAACTGTTGACTTTATCCATATAGACCCTCCATTTGCTATCGACATAGACGAAGTAGCCGGTTCACAAAGTTACGATGCTTATGACGACAAGCCAGAAGAAATCTTACCTCTGGTAGAACGTGTAATAAACGAGTGTTATCGTATACTAAAGCCTAATTGTTTTATAGTTTGCTGGTGTGCTAATCAGTATGCTACATGGTTACAAGAAGCTATGAAAAAAGCAGGTTTTTCAGTGTCTCCTACACTTCTTTACTGGGTTAAGACTAATTGCTCTGGACGTTCAAGTGATCCTAATAAACGTCTTGGCTCGATCGTTGAAGTAGCTGTTTACGGTTGGAAGGGGAATGATGCGGAGTTAACTATAAAAGGTAGAGGTAATGTTTTCCCTCAGCCGATTCCTCGTACTGATCGTATACATGTTGCACAGAAACCTGAAGAGTTGCTTATTGACATCTTAAATATTTTCTCGCTTCCAGGAGGAATTGTACTTGATTGCTTCTCTGGTTCTGGCTCGACTCTTCGTGCTTGCTATAAGACCAAACGTCAATTTCGAGGTTGTGAACTTAGCGAAAACCACTACAACACTTCTATTTTGAAGACTATTGAATGGGCTACTAAGCAAAGTGCAGCTTGAATTTAAGTATGTCATACTACTTTAAAGTTATTTGGTTATGTAACAGTTGTCACATAAAATTACATTTCTGTATAAAACGAATAGAATCTTATTATATAGAAAACAGAGCGTTTAACTTATGGTTATAGTTTTTAGTTAAAATGTTTATTATAGGCTTTTTATTAAATGTATATGGTTATACGGGTTATGCGAACAAAAACGAACGTGGTGCATTTAACACGGTTAAAATGGTCATTAAATAATGGTTCTAATGGGAACATTTCTATAACATAAACTGTTATTGAAAGGATTAAGATGCGCCCGATTAAATACCACCCGAACAATCCCCCGACAATAGCTATTATAGGTGAAGCTCCTGGAGCAAATGAAATGCGAGTAGGACAGCCTTTTGTTGGTCCTGAAGGTCAGTACATGAATAAGCTTTTAAACATTGCTGGTCTTAACAGATTTGATTGTTTCATTTCAAACACTGTGCAGGAACAACCACCTCGTAACGACTATTCTCTTCTACGACAGGATCAATTAGAATTTGGAAGAAAAGAACTCATAGAAGACCTTACAAATTACCGTGATAAAGGTCTTACAACGGTTATTGCAGTTGGCGCAAAAGCAATGGAACTGCTAACAGGAAAAACTGGCATCTATCAGTATCGTGGTACAGCACTTCCTTGTACGCTTGTCGAGGGGCTAAAGGTTTATTCGACTATTCATCCACGCAATATCTTGCGCGGTGAAGGTAAATATGAACCGATCTTTATTTTAGATATTAAGAAAGCAATAGCTGACTCAGCTACAGCCGACATAACTTATCCATATCGCAACATCCAGACTATTTCTACCGAACAAGAAGCTATTTTTCAACTATCATTAGTAACCAATATAGATACCCCAGTTGTAATAGACATAGAAGCAGCCGGTCCGAAAATGACTGCTTACGGATGGGCAATTTCTCCTCATCAAGCTTACGTTCTTACAGCAGATATTCTAGAAAATCCTACTGTTCTCAACTATCTAGGACGTTTTGCTTCATCTACTACTCCAAAAATATTCCACAACGCTCTTTTCGACGTTTTTCACGGAGCTTACTACTACCAGATACTTTATAAAAACATCGACTTCGATACAATGATCGCACAGCATTCGGCTTATCCTACTTTGCCTAAGTCATTGGGCTTTTGTGCTTCCATTTATACTAACGAACCCTATTGGAAAGCGGATGGTAAGGAGGCTATGGATGAATTAAAGCGTGGAATACTCTCATGGGATAAGCTCTACATATATAATGGTAAAGATTGTTGCTTAACTTATGAAATCTACACAGCACTTAAACAAGAATTAACTGATTGGAATACATGGGAAGTCTTTAACGAACGTATGGCAATGCTACCTGCTTGTTTGTATGCACAGATGCGTGGTTTGTTGCTGGATAAAGAAGCTTGTGAAGCACTAGCACAAAAGAATGAGAAAGCAATAGACACTCTTGAGTATATAAAAGAACAAGTCATAGGTGATATTAATATTCGCTCGTCTGAACAGTTGTCCGAGCTTATCTATGGTCAGTGGGGTATGCCAGTACATAAGAAAGGAGGAAGAGTAACAACCGAAGAAAAGAAATTGCGGATGATGCTTCGCTATCCTACACCTTATTCTGCTGCTTTAGGTTTGATTCTTAAGTTAAAAGAACGCTATAAACTTCGAGACTTTTACAACGTTAAAACTGACGAAGATGGTAGAGTTCGTTGTTCAATGAAGATTACCGGGACATACACAGGAAGACTTGCTACTTCAGCTTCAATAACAGGATCAGGAATGAACTTACAAAATATTCCTAAAAGTGTTCGTGTTATCTATAAGGCTGATCCTGGTAAGATTCTTTGTCAGTGTGACCTTTCGCAGTCCGAAGCCAGGATTGTAGCAGCACTTTGCGGAGATGTTGGATGGTTGAAGGCTTTCGATGAACGTGATCTTCATAAAGAAGTCGCTGCTTTCTTGTATGGCATACCATTAGAAAAGGTGCAGAAGGAAACTCATCGTTTAACTGCAAAGCGAGTTGCCCACGGAACTCACTATGGAATGGGCTACATGCTGTTATCAGAAATTCTTGAATGTCCTCCAAAAGAAGCTAAACGCCTACGAGAAAAATACATTGAACTTCGTAACGGTATAAAAACATGGCATACTAAAGTAAAACAGCAGATTAGAGAAAAACGCTTTATTCGCACACCTTTTGGAGTTGTCATTCAATTTTTTGGGCCTATTGGAAATTTGTATGACACAGATGATGATGCAGCAGTTGGAAAGATCATGCGGGAAGCTGTAGCTGCTGAACCGCAGTCAACATCCGTTTCCTACATCAATCGTGGGATTATTAAATGCTTTGAGGTAATTCCTGAGTTTGACTTTCTACTCCAAGTCCACGATTCAATCTTATTCCAGGTAGATGATGACCTAGAAACCTTGCAGCGTGTTCTTCCACAGATAAAGGAGTTAATTGAAGTACCGTTAACCGTAAATAACATTACTTTTTCTATTCCATTAAATTTTGAAATAGGTTATAATTGGGGAAACATGACTGAGATGAAATCTCTCAACGAACTTGAAACCGCTTACAAGGAATTAAAAAAATGAATATAACTGGTATACCTCTTTGTTCGTTCTTAGAAGATTATCTTCAATATACTCAGGGGAATGAAACACCAGAAATAATGCATTTATGGGTAGGATTAACTACACTTGCAGGAGCAGCAGAAAAGCGTTTATGGCTTGATCGAGGTTTCTTTCGTATCTATATGAATCTTTACACCATCTTAGTTGCACCTGCTGGAGTTTGTGCAAAGTCTACCTCGATGGATTTAGGAAGTAAGTTGCTTAAGGAAGCTGGTTACAAGGTGTTGGAAGGATCGGTACTGAAAGAAAAGATAATTCTTGAGATGCAGGATGCTTTAAAAGAAGTACCTGTTGATAAGGATACTATGTTTCCTCATTGTAGTGTTACATTTGTCAGCGACGAGCTAAATGTACTACTTTCGAGCGGAACAGAGATGGTTAAGTTTCTGGTAGATATGTGGGGGAAAGATGATCTTTATACCTACAAGACAAAGAATAGCGGAGTAAACGAGTTATCATATCCTTTCTTTAATTTCGTAGGGGCAGCAGTTCCTCAGTGGTTTGGTCCCTCGCTTGCCTCTGATATGGCTGCTACTGGTTTTCTTGCCCGTTGTGTTTTCGTTTATGAGGAAAAGAAGCGAGGTAAGTTTCCTAATCCAGTAGTTACTGCTGATCAGCAAAGAGCTAGAGAACGTTGCTTACAGCATTTACTTTCGATGGTTAACGGTTTTGGTCCATTAAAAGTTTCGAAGGAATTTGAAAAGATGTTTCAAGACTGGTACATGCAACAGGACGTTCTACCTTCAGAAGATTATCGAATAGCTAGCTATCTGGAGAGAAGAACTAAAGTACATATTTTAAAGGTAGCTAGTTTGTTGGCCCTTGGCGATAGGCGTTATGAACTATTGCCAGTAGACTTTCAGAGAGCTTTAGCTATATTTGCTGCAACAGAGAAAAAACTTCGTACAGCTTTTATAATTGCTGGAGGAAATAGACTGGCCCCTCATATACAGCGTGTAAAAGCTATTATAGATTCTCAGCAGGGAAAGGTTAGAGTAGCCGAGCTTTACAAAGCTATGCACACTGAACTTGATCCTACTGAGTTTAAAACCGTTTTACAGATGTTAATTGAAACAGAGTTTGCCGAAGTAAGACAAGAAGGACCGGCAAAATTACCTTATATCATAAGACTATAGGAGGATAGCATGTCTAAGGAGCGCATAGTAGGTTTTAGAGTATCAGACGTTTTGTATGAAAAGCTACATGAAAAAGCAATGCAGCAACAGACTTCAATCAGTGAAATTCTGCGTGGAATAGTTATGGATAATCTTGATTTGTCTTTCCAGTATTCGCAATGGGAGATACACGCATGGAACCTGTTTAATACTAATGCTGACCAGGTGCAATATGCATTAAGATCATCTAAGGTGCCAGAACAGTTCTTTTCGTTAATGGCAAAGTGGTCGAAAGACACAAAGATCAGTATTATAGCACATCCACAGCTAGTATTGATAGATTTTAACTATAAGGGTAAGTCATACTTAATACAGGAATCACGCATCCTGCCGAAGATACAAGTGATACAGTCGATTGTGGATCAGTTGCAGGAGCAGATAGCAGCGGAGGTGGAACGTGAAGCGGAGAGTCTATGTAACGGGGCCTTTGGAGGGAATATTTCCTCAGCAGGTGAAAAACAATCGGACGAATCTGGATCTGATTTGCAGGAGAGTTCTAGTAGCGAAGGACATTCCGGTGTGTCCGGCTCTGATGAGTCAGGAGTGGATTAAAGACCCACGTTTGTCGAAGGACATTAACTGGTGGGTTGCTAATGTATTTAGCGAGTTTATGAAAGACTGCGTTATATTTTGTTATATACCTGACTTTGCAGGTGTAACTACGCAGCGAATGGAAGCTGAAAAACAGCTTTGGCGTGATATGGGCAACAGTAAGTTTATTATCGCTGATAGGATAATAGACTATCTTCTCAACTTGGAGAGCCGTTATGACATACGATGATGTTGTAAGACTTTTCAATTCGGATGATAAGTATGTAACTTATCTGGCGAAGCGGTTTTTAGTACCGCTTTCGCTGGATGACATTGCAATATCAGAAGGACTTCCTGCGGGTGCTTTTCATCGGTTGTTTGTTGACTTCCCTGAGTATGAACAAAAGTTTAATAGCAAAGTGATCGAGGAAGATGAAAACGCAAAAGACATGTTTTTACGTCAGGCGTCTTCTAATGCTTTACGAAAACTCGCAGACATTATCGCTGATCCTGAAGAAACGGACAACAAAGACATTATCCAAGCCTGTCGAGCTATCCTCACTTATCGTCCTACGGGTAAAAAACCTGATGTCGAACATCCTCTTGATTCCATTTTTAAAGACCTGGTAAAAGAGGGGGATGGGCAATGACACACAAACACAAAAGAGGGTTCTCGAAGCTTCTAAGCTGCTTTTCCAACGTTACGGAGATGATTTCGTACAATGGGCCTTAGAAACTATTGATTTTTCCGGGCTTAGGTTTAACTTCCTTACTGATCAACAAGTTGAGATCGCTCAATCCCTCCTAGAAACAAAAAATCTTTGTGTATCTGCCGGTGGTGGTATAGGTAAGTCTGCCGAAGCTGCTCTTCTTACCATTTGGTTTCTTTCCTGTCATCCCCACGCTAAAGTCATTACTACTGCCCCTACAGGAAAACAGCTTAATGACGTTCTTTGGGGTGAGATAAGTTTCTGGCTAAAGAGATATAAGTATCGTGATGTATTTGAAAGTTATAAAGGTAGATTAGTTATTAAAGGTTTTTCTGAGTGGTATGCTGTAGCCCGTACAGTTTCTAAAGACACTCGCCAGCTTAATGATACTCTTGCTGGTTTCCACGCACCTTATCTTTTGATTATTGTTGATGAAGCTTCCGGTGTTCCTGATCCTGTTTTTACTGCTCTTGACGGTGCGATGACAGATGACCGCGCAATGATATTGCTTATCTCAAATCCGGTATCAACTGCTGGTTATTATTATGATACAATCTCTGATCCCGATGGAAAAGGTAAAAACTGGGGTGTTAAGTATTTTGATTCTCGTCAGTCACCACTAGTTGATAAAAGCTTTGAAGAACGAATTATATCTCGTTACGGTAAAGATTCTCCCATGTATCGTGCTAAGGTCATGGGACTTCCTATCCAGGCATCTGATGCATTTGTTATAACTCCAGAAGAATATGACAAACTCATTAAGACTAATCGTGATTCTCTTCATGGGCGTTTAATCCTTGCCGTTGATGTTGGTGGACGCGGAGAAGATCCATCAATTATCTTACATCGCAGCGGTAACTCACTAATTAAATGGGATGAGATCCCTACTAATGACACCATCTTTTTAGTGCAAGAAGTTGAGCGGCTTGCTACACAAGTTTACAGCGGTCGTGATGTTATTGCTATTGTTGATGCTGTTGGAATAGGTGCAGGAGTCTACGATTCACTTCTTTACAATAAGAAAGTCAACACGCTTGCCTTTATGGGGAGCGAAAAGGCTTTTCATGAGACAATGTACACTA
>ENA-UPTA01005108-UPTA01005108.1-activated-sludge-metagenome-genome-assembly--contig:-NODE-5108-length-12225-cov-5.016680_pt1 | contig 12225 bp, 10 predicted proteins | sample MGYA00238184_ERZ773361 | MGnify/ENA primary metagenome ERZ773361 (study PRJEB29100, sample SAMN05720205) | activated sludge metagenome | isolation source: anaerobic digester from wastewater...
TCTGTAAAGGGATCAGAGGTAAGATCATTTTATGTCGGTTTGTTTGGGGGCATATTAATACCGGAGGATGCGGATGTTGATTGGGACTATATTGGTATTGAATCGGCTGATGTGGACCTTGATAACAGTTGGACCTTAGGACTTAAATTCGGCTACATTTTGCCTCAAGCTAATTGGATGGCTGTTGAATTGGAATATAATTATCAGGGAGATCAGGACTTCGATGAATATTTAGGAACTTATGACTTAGATTTAAATACTTTAGGATTTTATAATGATGTCGCGGTGAGCGTCGATGGCGACTTAAGTTCGCACAACCTGATGGCAAACCTTATATTCCGATATCCTGAAGGCAGAATACATCCTTACGTCGGAGGCGGTATTGGTGTTTCATTTGGATCTCTTGAAGTAAAAGGTAATGTTGAATCTCTTGGATCAGCCACACTTGTTGATGACGATGACACCGCCTTTGCTTGGCAACTTATGGCGGGTGTGAATTTTGAGATTACACCAACTGTATCAGCTGATTTCACATACAAATATTTTAATAGCGATTATGAATTCGATGCTGATTATGGTCTTGGGAGTTTAGATGTTGACACCTCAAATCACATAATGACAATAGGTATCAACTATCATTTCTAAAACATAAAGATATTGTTAAGTAACAGACAAAAGGAGAGTTTATGGCTCTCCTTTTTCTATTAGTGTGAATTCCTTGTACATGTCTATCCTCCGGAATAATTATCGAGCCATATAGCCTCCTGTCCATCAGCCGCTTTTTCGCTTCCAACTGAACCATCACATATCGCACTACACTTTTTGCTCGGGCATGATCTGTCAGTATTTGAAATGATTCACAAAAATAAGCCTTAATGTATATTCCTTTTGGTTATTATCAAAATCCCTGTAGCTAAGCCATACTACTTTGTAGGCGTTACAAATAATGCTATAAGGCTACGATATTTTGGTCAACACTTGGTCAACACTTTGCGGAAAATAACCCTATTTAACCCTGCAATTCCCCATGCTACTAAGGTTAAAGAAAACGGGATAACTACTTGAATCATAAGATTCTTTCATTATCCCGTCTTGTCCCTCTTTTACCCATGAAATGCATTCAGGGTCTAGTGGGCGTACGCCTGTCCGGGTTCAAATCCCGGCTTCGGCACCATTTTTATAAAATTATTCTCAGTGATTATGGGGATTTAGAATTCGGCTCTAAATCCCCATCGTCGTTTGGGTCCACTTTGGGTTCTTTTATGTTGATAATGGATACCAATATTTCAGATATTTCACTTATTGAATGAGAATATATTCTCGCTATGTTATCAAAATAAAAGGGAATGATAGAGTTATCACCAGGTTATAAAATTCAAAATTTACGCATTCTGTGAGCAATCCTCTCCTTTCCGAGGAGAAATAGAGGTTGACGAATCATACTATGGCGCTAGGCGGATCAAAGGGAAACGCGGCCGTGGTGCCTATGGGAAAACCCCTGATTTCGGTATTCTCCAAAAAGGTGAGGCATGGTCTATACCGAAATTGTTCCCGATTGCGCCAAGCAAACGCTACAGGGCATTATACGCGGAAAAGTGGACCTGGAAAGTGTCATCCATTCCGACGCCTGGCGCAGTTATAACGGCCTGGTTGAATTGGGATACCAAAAGCATTTCGTGTCCACCATGAAAACAATGATTTCGCCAATGGGAAAAGACACATCAACGGCATCGAATCTTTCCGGTCATGTGCTAAAAGGAGGCTCATGAAATTCCATGGTATCCCCAAGAAAACCTTTTATGCATCTCAAAGAATGTGAGTGTCGATTCAACTATCGAAACCAAAATAATTATAAACTTGTTCTAAAAATGTTGAGGGAAAATCCCCTCATTTAGTCTAGACCCTAGTCAAAAACCCGCTAGAAATAGCAGTTTTTTTCATCATAATGAACTTTCAAGAATCTTCTGGCTAATATCCAATGTGAGATCCTGGGTTTCCGAGAGTGCCATACCGCCATGTGCTTTCAAATGATCAACAATAACGGGTATGTTATCAGCAGCAATGCCATATTGGGACAGATGTGTTTTGACACCCAAGCTTTCAAAGAAGTTCCTGGTTCTCTGAATTGCCAGGTCGATCTTTTTCTCTTCGTCAATACCTTCTATATGCCAGACACGTTCGGCATACTGGAGAAGTTTTGCGCGTTTTTGTTCACGACGCATCTCCAATAATGATGGCAATAAAATAGCCAAAGTCTGCCCATGATCAATGCCGAACGCTGCGGTCAATTCCCATCCTATGATGTGAGTTGCCCAGTCCTGTGGAACCCCTGAGCCAATCAAGCCGTTATTTGCCAGAGTAGCGCTCCAAACGAGATTTGCGCGCGCATCATAGTTTTCAGGTTCGGCAACCGCAGTCTCCCCGATTTCAATCAAGGTTTGTAAAATGCCCTCGGCCATTCGATCCTGTACCCTGGCATCAACAGGATAGGTGAGATATTGCTCGAGCACGTGTCCAAAGGTATCTATCACGCCATTCGCGACCTGAATCCTGGGGAGAGTAAACGTTATCGTCGGATCCAATACCGAAAAAGCAGGGAAAATTAACTCACTCAAGACAGGATATTTCCCCTGCTCATAACTGATGGTAGCCCAGCCGTTCATTTCAGACCCTGTGGCGGGCAAAGTCAACACGGCGCCAAGCGGGATGACTTTTCTCACCATATCAAAAGGAACAGGCGAAAAGCCAAACTTCAGTAAATCACGGGTATCGCCGTCATAAGAAGCAACCAGCGTTATAAATTTGGTCCCGTCAATAACGGATCCGCCGCCGACAGCAAGCAAAAAATCGATCTTCTCATTTCGGACAACTTCTGCGCCTTTCAACAGCGTTTCATAACGGGGATTGGGCTCTATTCCACTAAATTCATGTAACTTTCTGCCGGTCAGGATGTTTTTTATTTTGTCGATAAGGCCGCTTTTTTTTGCACTTCCACCCCCATAGGTGATCAGGACCGTTGCCTCTGCAGGAATGTGCTTGTCAATCTGGCCAAGTTTATCCGTGCCGAACAGAATTCTTGTTGGATTGTAAAAGTCAAAGTTCAACATAATGAAACCCCCTTGATCGTTACACTACCCCAATTTTACAGAGTGTCAACCGAGGTCCTTAGCTCCATAACTCATGAACTTCAGGAAGTAACTTGTGGTGGTCTTTACACCCGGTGTCAAGCAAAAACTCGTCTATTCACGATTACAGGGTCTATTCTAGCTATCATTATAGAATAGGCCCTTATGAACGTGATAGAAATTTTCTCTTTAACTGACTTAAGGCCGTCGATATTAATGATCCAACGATTATTCTCAGCGGCACTAAAACTTAAACGCTAATTCCCAGCGTAAAAAGACGGCATCATCAGCGTCATCACCGTAAAAGTCACCAGGAGCGAAATATTCAGCCTGAATAAATCCGGTGAGCTGCTTGGAGAAAGCATGGGAGAGTACACATACCCCGATGTGACCTCTGTCCTTGGAATCATTAGAAAACATGGCCGATTTTATGTTCGTCTTCTCATCCGCTCTCAGGTACTGATAGGAAAGAGCCACATTTGTTTTGGCTGTCAGCGCCAATTTAATGCGACCCATAAGCATATGCAGGTTCGTCCAGTAACCGGGGACTGCACCACCATCACCTGTGGTTTCGTATATCAGAGTGTAAATGAAAATTTCGTTCCACGATGGCCCTCTGGACCAAAGCGGATCCCAGCCTTCATGTTTGTTCGTATCGGGATCATCCCCCGACATGTACACGTAACCCAATTCCCACTCCGGCTTCATTGTAACATCGGCAAACTTCTGACCGAAGAAAAGATAACCGCCGTCTCCTTCTCTGTCCCTGTCCTTACCAACCGAATCGTATTCACCGTCCTGATGCGCGAATTCCCCTCTGATGGTCCAGTTGGAAAATGTGAGCACAGCTCTGGCGCCTACTGTGTGAATGTCCAACTCGTCTTTCGGACCGGGTCCCTGCATGTAATCGTGGCCAACGCCATCTTCCTGCTTGTACATATAGTATGGTTCGATGGTCAAATTTTCCATGGGCTTGGTCTTTAGATAGACAATGAAACCTCTTTCATCGGAAATGTTGAGTAGTCTTTCATTATCCACATAGCCCGACAGGTAATTGGATCTTGCCGGATTTAGAAGGGTCAAATGTTCATCCGACTGCCTGTTCGATAAGTAAATCAAATCCAGAACGGCGCTTTTGTTGATTCGCCAGCTGGCCTTGACAGCATCAAAGAAGAACGTCCGGGACCCATCCCCCGGTGTGCCGTCCAAGATCAGGAAACCTTCGCCGTAGCCGGTCGGCCCCAGAAAATTTTGCCGGCCGATCCGAATATCAACGGGCAAACCGAATACGTTATTGGCTGTGAAGTGTAAATTGTCGATGACCAGTTCATCTTCATCGAAGCGGTCGGTATCTGACGTGGGATTACCGGGAAGTTCAAAAGGTTTGTAGTTACCCAGATAGTACTTGGCCTCATTCGTTATCGACGCATAAACACCGAGGTCCTTTGTAAAATCGACCTTCCCCCACAGTATCGTTCTCAAACGGAAATAATCACGATCTGGCTTCTTGAGCGTTTCAAAGTCTACAACATTTTCCCAGTATTCCTGTCTAAGACGGAAGCTGCCTCCGTAATCCATCTTAACTTCGGCTATGACATCCTCGGAGTACATAACAACACAAAGTAATGCTAAAAAAACACGCCTACATATTTTCTTAACCATCTCTATTCCTCTCCTGATTGAATTGTCTGATTCTAAACTACGAAAACAATATTTGTAAGATCGTTGCCTTGGACCTATTTCAAAAATTGAGATACAAAAAGAATAGCACGTAGCAAAGTAGGGCTACGTGCTATTTTATTTAGTTAACATCTCATACGTTTCTGATATTATTCGACATTAATATGATTACGTCTTGTAATCAATCCTTAGGTAATATTGACCGCACGTCCCCAACCCGGATTGCTTATTACCTTGCCGTCTTTCATGACTATTTTGCCCCTCACCATGGTCATGATCGGCCAGCCTTTCAATTCCCATCCCTCGTAAGGCGTAAAATCGCAGTAAGACGGGAACAGGTTTGGGTAAACCTTTTGCTTCTTATTGATATCGACAATAATCAAATCCGCGTCCGATCCTGGATTAAAAGAACCTTTCTGCGGGTAAACACCCATTAACTTCGCAGGATTGTAACTTAGCTGTTTCACGATCTGCGGGAGGGTCATGCGGCCCTTGTGGTAACCCTCGGAGAGCATCATAGGCAGCATGGTCGGCATTTCTTGCCAGGATGCAACCATTTTGAAAATACTCCCGGCGCTTAATTTTTCCTTATCGGTCGTGGAGGCGCTGTCGGTGGCAATGACATCGATCTCGTCTCTCTTCACGCCTTCCCACAATCTCGCCAAATTTTCAGCCGGTTTATAAGCGGGTGTTGTCTTAGCCTGATAGGGCTTTAACAGTTTCTTACCCTCTTCGTCGATCACCAGATACCGGGGACTTGTTTCAAGAAAGACCTGATTTCCCCTTTCCCTAAATCGATTTACAATGTCGACCACCCTGCCTGCACCGACGTGAACAATGTACAACGGGACCCCAATTTTCTCCGCCATTCTACAAGCCGTATCAGCATCAGCTTCTTCACAAACGGGGGGACGGGATCTGTTGAAAGACAAGAAGTTGTTTTCGGCATTTCTCTTGCCGAATAATTTCATCAACTCATAATTTTCCGCATGCACCATCGCGATCCCGCCTACGTCCTTGATCAATTCCATCCCACGGTAAAGATAGGGCAGATCGATGCCGGTAATGCCCACGCGGATCATTTCATTGCCTTTGTAGGCCATGAAGAATTTGAAATTCTTTATTCCATGATCGGCGCACTTTTTGATGTCTTCCAAATGCGTTTCCGTCATGCAGCTGCCAAGGTATCCAACATCGATGGTGGCCAGGCGTTTTGTGGCATCAATGTAATAGGGCAGCCTTTCGGACATCCCCGTGGTCTTCTCCAACAAAAACGTGAAAACGGTGGTAACACCGCCGGAAGCTGCTGCTTCGGTCTCCGACTTCAAGTCATCTTCAAAGGGCCGCCATGCGCCAATATGCGTGTGGCCTTCTACGAGACCAGGCATAACGTAATTACCCTTCGCATCAATGATTTCACCTGCATCGGCGCTGATCTTCTCGGATGTAATGAAAGCGATTTTCTGATTATGAACGGCAATGGATGATCCTTCAATAATGCCGTCCGGTGTGACCAGCTTTCCATTGATGATAAATGTCTTTTTGCTGCTTGCATGGGCCGATTCCACACCGCTGAACCCAGCACCGGCAAGCACAGAACCCGCGATTGCCGCCCCGGCGAGCGATGTTTTGACAAAATTGCGTCGCCCTTGATCCACTGATTCTTCTTTCTTGTTCATGATTCCTTTCCTCCTTAATTTGTCTTGTGAAATACGATCCGCACCCCTTGCCGCATGTGTTTATAGGTATGAATTCCACTCAAAACAATCCTGATAAAACGCGTATATAATGGTTGAATTATCCCCGTATTTTTCTGAATAAGAGAGGTGAAAATCTGGCAATCTTAAAAATGATTAAAAGTATTCATTCGATATCATTGCGTTTCTTGTGAATAATGAGTGGCAGGCCCGATCCCGGCATGCGAATCTTGAAGACCGATCCTGCCGGGATATTTTTTGACTTTCTCGTGTTCCTGATCTAAATATCGTCCTCAAAAAAACATGTCACAAAAGAGGCGGAAGATATGTTTGGAATCGGTATGACGGAATTACTCCTTATCCTTCTGATCATTCTGATAATCTTCGGGGTCGGAAAACTTCCCGACACCGGGAGTGCCCTGGGAAAGACAATCAGAAACTTCAAGCGATCCACTCGGGAATTCGATGAAAGAAATGATAAAAAGGGATCCCAAAAGATTAGCGGTGATGAAATGGACTAAACTAACGTTTTTGAATATAAAATGTAAACAGAATGAGCCCTCTGTTTATAAAGGGTGACTGGCTCCCTTAATAATAATATGGACGCTCAATGGATTAATGAAGTGACATTAAAAAAGTTTTTAGATTTGCTTTTTTCGAGTAAATATCTAACTTTTTTCGGACATTTTTCCGATGAAACTCAATGGTACGTTTTGATAGATTGAGAATCTCGGAGATTTCCTTTGTTGATTTTCCTTCCTTTATAAGAGTGGAAACTTGAATCTCTTTAGGAGTGAGTCGCCTTTCATTTAAAGACAACCGCCTTGCAAACCGGCTGGCAATGTCTTTCAGCCTGAGCTCCAATTCTGAGATGATTTCATTCAAAGATGGCGAATGAACCTGTACCTTTCCCAGGGCATATGCTTTTAGTATCGGGAAATAAGTTTCGATAATGTTATCAATATTTGCGACCGTGTTGGCCTCTATTTCGTTTTTGTCTTTTAATCGGACATGGATTAATACCGACAGCGTGGTATTAATTTCCTCCAAGTCCACCGTCTTTTGCTGAAGTTCTGCGGTTCGTTTTTCTACAAGTTGTTCAAGATGGTCCCTATATTGTCTTAACTCTTCTTCTTTGCGCATTGCATCCGTAATATCAATGCATATCCCTATTATTCTCAGTGGTTTATCGGTATCGTCATATATCGTCTTGCCTCTGCCATGTATCCAACGGATTTCGCCCGTAGGTAAAAGGATTCGATATTCATGTTTCAGATCGGTTTTGAATTCGATCGATTCGCGGATTATTCGTGCGGCTGTTTCCTTGTCATCAGGATGTAAAATCCGATGCCAGGTATCAAAAACTGGATTTTCCATATCTGGATTGAGACCGAATAATCGAAAGAGTTCATTGGACCATTCTTGCGTGTCATCGCAAAAATTCTTTGACCAAACCCCATACTGGCTTGCCTCCTGTGACAGAGTCAGAGACGCACAGGTTATACGGAGCTCCTCTTCTACTAGTTTCTGCTCTGTGATGTCCCGAAAACTAAATCGATGTCCTGATTTATTCCCGTCCCGATCAAAAATAGGCTGCCAAGAGATGCTTACCCATTTATGACCAGCATTCTTACAAATGATCCGCAGGTTTATGTTATTGCCCGTCGATCCTCTGACTGCTGGCTGAAAGTGCATTTGGAATATTTCTTTGTCATCCTCAGTAAATAATGGTGCAGGAAAATCTGGCATATTTATAAGTTCTTCAGCTGTGTATCCCGTGATAACCGAAGCCATAGAGTTGACCCAAATTACTTCTCCGCTTAGTCCAATCCAGAATTCGCCGTCGGGAGAATAATCGGCAATGGCTTGAAACACTTTCAGCCTTTCCTTTGACGCTGAAAGTTCCTGTCGAAGTTCATTCAATTCCCGGATAAGATGGTCATGGGATGGATATTCATTATCCATAATTTACCTCATCAAAATATTCTTACCTTAAATAAAAATCCGCTCTCTTATGAGTAATGGGTTCCTACAGTCTATTCATAGCATCGGCTTTAGAGATGGGTTACAGTTTGAATATCAACCATAAGTGTAATAGACTTTTAAATGTTGAATTTTTCATGCTCCGACTTCCTCAAATAATCAAGAAAACAGATAGATGATGACCAATATCTATTAACCTGTCAAACATCCACTTGGTAAGTATAGCAGGAAATTACCAATCACCAGACGCACGGAAGCCCCAGTTATGACACCATCATAAAGGGGCTTCCGGCAGATCACGAAAAAGATCTCAATGTTCTATTTTTGAAGCAGTTCTCAAACTTGCTTTCTCTTGTGCCATGCCTCCTGATAAAGGCGACCAATCGTGGTGATAATGGCCAGCAAGAAAAGACCGAACATGAAATTGGGTGCCGTTCCCAGCCACTCATCCAAACGATAGCCAATGTAAAGGAAGAGAAGGGAGGTCACCCCGATAATGATCCCCCAAGCACTCATCATCAGGATTGGACCGAGATCATGCATCTGCTGAAGCTGGGTTCTTTGTGTTTTCATGATCTGTTCCTCCTTTTCCAAACGTTTTATACGGTATTGTTTTTAGCTGACCAGGGTTTTCACCGCATCGATCACCGGGCTGGTGAAAAGGGCGATCAGGACGGTGTAGAGAGCAAAGGCGCCAACCGTTTCACTGGTGTACATCTGAGAATATTTATGTTTCAAAGAAATGATGATCAATCCACCGACAATCAGGGCGCCCAACTGGAAGTAAGGGAAGTTGCCCGTGCCTGCCGCTGCATATTCCGCGAAGCTGAAAGTTGCCGTTAAAAGGACTACCATTGCCGCCACTATCATTGTTCCGAATGTCTTTTTCATGATCTGTTTCCTCCTTGGGAGTTTATTTGTTTTGTTTGACTTGTATATTGCAGAAGGTGTGCCAGCTTGATGAACATTACTTAACATGCTGTATTAACTATAATTCATATGCCTTGTTAGCAGTCTTTGATCAGCAGTAGCGGCTATTTTTTAATAATTCGTTGAATCGCCTTTAATGGAATTATCAAAACTTTTATGCACAGGGATATTTTTGACTTTAAATAAGAAATGGGAATAATCTACGTATGAAAGGTTTCGTATGTAAGAAGGGCTTTGGGGCACAGTTAAATCATTCCGGATGATTATTGACTACAGGAAGCTATACATAGTCGTCTTTTTCAACTGGTTGCCAGCATACTTCCTCCAGTTGCAGTTTAATATTTCCGGTCGCGCTGGTTATCTAAAATTTTTCTCAGCGCAGGCATGATATAGATTTCGCTCAAGTCAAACCGTTTCACTGCGTCAATCAAGATGTGGATTCTTTCTTTGATGGAGGTTCTTTTGTTTATGATCAAGTAATCTTCGCCATTGATCCGGCAGTATCCCCACGTGCGAGATGAACTTTCTGCTGTCAAAGATTCATAAAGAACCTTTATTCCCAGTCTGACGGCCAATTCTTCCAAATGCTGTAATGTTGTGTGATCGTCCATGCCTAACATCAGAATGGCCCTCATCGATGGCGCGGCAATCCTTCAAATTGTACTTGTGTAGTACTTTTATATCCGGTTCAAAGCGATAGACGGCCCCCGATTAAAATTGGTTCCAGTTGCATCAATTTTATAATGCATTATTAAATTGGCATCAACTTGGTTCTTATGAAAGCAGATGCCGGTAAAAGAGTTCTTGGCCGTTCAATCGCATCATCAGGTTCCGAATTTCCTGGGTCCATTTTGGGTCCACTTTTGTTAATATTTGATACCAATATTTCAAATATTACACTTATTGAACGAAAAAGAATGTGCTCTATCTATATAAAATAAAAGGGAAAGCTTGAGTTATCGCCGAGTTGTGAAGTTCAATTTTTACGCTTTCAAATCCCGGCTTCGGCACCAAATGAATACAAGGGGTTGGCTGTGTGTTCAGTCAGCCCTTTTTTCTTTTTGGAGAAGTGATTAGCATTTAGCATTAATAGACAAATTTAATTTGATTTTCCCATCCGTTTTCTGTAGAAAAAGGCTGCTGATTAATGGTGATTTTTCGGGTCTAGGGAAGTCAACCCAGGAGTTGATTCGTCCTTAGAGGAATATGATGGTCGGGCCGCCATCTGACATGAATGTCAGATGGTTTTTTTATTTAAAAAAAGTCCCTGATAAAGGCGAATGGATGTCCATGGATATATTTCGATTCGTCGCAATGGTAAGGATAATTTATTGAAGACACGATATTTTTGCATCATTTTCGTTTTTCTGGCACTCGTCATCTCGGGCTGTGCCTCCTCAAAAATTAAGGACAGAGTGACCGTTTTGGAGACGCAAGACGGGGCATTTGCGGAACAACTGCGCAATCAGGAAGAGGAGTTGGCGCGGCTGAATTCTTCTATGAATACGTCTATCGAGGTCTTTGAAAACAAGCAGGCGGGTTTATCGGCGGATTCGCAAAACATCCGGGGCAGAATCAAAGAACTGCAGGATGTGAACGAAAAACAACAAAAAGAAATCGGCACGCTGCTGACGCGGCTATCACAGAAAGATGATGAAATCAAGGTGTTAAGAGACCGGATGGACCAACTGGCGTTAAAAACCGGTTATCTCGAGACATACCTGGGCCTGATTGAAAGAGATTACGGGGATCAAGGAAGATGGGGCAATGGTATCGCAAGAGAGGCTCCCAAGGCAGTGTCCGACAAATATCAGCAGTATTCTCTGGCTTATGACCTGTTTAAGGACGGTCAGTACGCAAAAGCGCGCGGGGAATTTCAGAACTTTTTGAAGAATTTCCCCAATACGGAATATTCCGACAATGCACAATTCTGGATTGGGGAATGCTTTTTTTTCGAGGGCAATTTTGAGCAGGCGATACTGGAATATGATAAAGTGCGCAAAAATTATCCCAACGGCGATCGGGTGGCGCCGGCTCTGCTGAAAAAAGGATTTTCATTCATCAGCCTGGGGGACAAAACGAACGGCAAGCAAATTCTTCAGCAGGTGATAAAAGATTATCCGCGGACTTATCAGGCCCGGGTGGCAAAAGAAAAGTTGCTTGAGCTGAGATAGCAGACGGCTTTTTCCGGTGATGGCAGCCAAATAGGAAAAAACCTATCACGAAATTTATCTTTGGCATCATTGAGAACATCGACGATTTTTTCATGCGCAGAGTTTTTGTTATAAGATTATCCAGAGCTTTGCACCTCCGAACTTATACGGAAACTCTGCGCCCATATTCTTCAGCAAAGCCACTATCCCGCAAACAACCTTGAGCCTTTTCAAAGGTTTCCAGCGCCCGATTTCTTACCGAAAGGTTTGACGCATGAAATATAACGCTTTATTATGGTGTCTCTTGAGCTGCTTTTTGGTCGCCTGCTCAACGCTGTCGGAGAAGAACGTTTCTCAACCGGAAGCACCCAGAGTAAAAATCGGACTGGCATTGGGTGGCGGCGCCGCCAAGGGCTTTGCCCATATCGGCGTCATAAAAATGCTGGAATCCCAGGGCATTGTTCCGGATGTCGTTTCCGGCACCAGCGCCGGCAGTCTTGTCGGAAGCCTTTATTGCAGCGGCATGGATGCCTTCGCGCTTCAGCAGAAAGCCTTTGGTTTGGATGAGTCGCAGATCCGGGATTTCAGCCTTCTTTCAGGAGGACTGCTGAAAGGTTTGAAACTCCAGAATTATGTGAATCATTTGGTGGGACAAAG